>Ga0335081_10004510_pt1 | contig 21919 bp, 19 predicted proteins | sample Lox_Sample_35_FD_206713 | JGI IMG/M metagenome (GOLD analysis project Ga0335081, IMG submission 206713) | Soil microbial communities from Loxahatchee National Wildlife Refuge, Florida, United States - Lox_Sample_3.5 | ecosystem: Environmental > Terrestrial > Soil > Wetlands | place: USA... | reverse complement strand
TATCTGCCGAAGCCTCTGCCCGAATATACCGCGTACGCCGACCTCGCCAGCGATCCGCGCTACCAGCGAATTACGTCGCGAATGCTGCTCAGCCACACCAGCGGTTTTCCCAACTTTCGTTGGCTCAATGCCGACCACAAGCTGAACATCAATTTCGAGCCAGGATCGAGATTTGCCTATTCGGGCGAAGGCATCGAGCTGCTGCAAATGGTGGTGGAGACCGTAACCAAAGAACCGCTCGAAGACCTGATGCGCAAGCATATCTTTCAGCCTTTCGGCATGACGCGCTCCAGCATGGTGTGGCAGGAGCGCTTCGAAAGTGATTATGCCAACGGCTACGACGAATACGGACGGTCGCTCGGTCCCGAACGGCGGCCGAGAGCCGCCGCCGCCGGCTCAATGCAGACAACCCTGAGCGACTTTTCCAAATTCATCGAGGCCGTGATGCAGGGCCGGGGCTTGCGGCCCCAAACCCGGGAGCTGATGCTCAGTCCCCAGATCGAAATACTGTCGAAACACGAGTTCCCCACGCTCGACCCTGAAACCACCGACGAAAACAAGCCCATCCGCCTGAGTTACGGACTGGGATGGGGACTGTACTGGACGCCGTACGGGAAAGCGTTCTTCAAGGAAGGGCACGACGAGGGCTGGCGGAATTATGTGGTCTGCTTCGACGCGCCGAAAACGGGCCTCCTGATTATGACCAATAGCTCAAATGGCGAAGGCATCTACAAGGAGCTGCTGGAAACCTTGCTTAAGAACACCTATACCCCGATCGAGTGGGAAGGATTTACGCCCTACAACCAACTTCCTCCCCGTCCACCCCTCAAGCAGCACAAGCAGGTGGCGGTTGATGGCAGGTTGCTCGATCGCTATGTAGGCCGATACGGCGAACCGCCCAACCTGGTCCTGACCGTCCGGCACGAAGGGAATCACCTCTCCGTGCAGGAGAACGACGAACCCAAACAGGAGGTGTTTCCTGAGAGCGACCGGGAGTTTTTCTCGAACGCTTCCGATGACGAGATCACCTTTGAAGTGGACACCCAAGGCCGCGCAACCTCGATGATCATCCACACCGGCGGGAGGAATCTACCGATCAAGCGGATTGATTAGAACCGGGTTTGCCAGGCACGCCGGCTGGAGATGGCCGGGGCTCAGCGGCGACGATACCCTTCCGCCCAAGGTGGTACGCCCGGCCCACGGAAAGTGGTAATCTCAGTCGAGCGGGAGTTGACCCATGGGCACTAAGACGATGTTGACCGTCGAAGAATACGCCGCCCTTCAGGAGCCGGAGGGTGAGCGTTACGAATTGAGCCATGGGGAACTGATTGTGACGCCGTCCCCGAGCTTCTTTCATAACGAAGTGCGCGACGAATTCAAGGTGCGCCTGCGAATCTTCGTTAAGAAGCACGATCTTGGATTCGTAACCAGCGAGACCGACGTTCGACTTGCCGATGACGTGGTTCGCAGGCCGGATCTGGCCTTTATCCGGGCCGGACGTTTGGAGGGCGTCGACCTCGATCAGATTCCGTTGCCGGTGCCGCCGGACCTTGTTATCGAGATCGTCTCCAGAAATGACCGGGCCGACGACCTGCTACTGAAAGTCTCGCAATACCTCGCAGCCGGCGCCGCGGCTGTCTGGCTGCTTTATCCCAATACCAGGCTCGCCTACCGCTACCTCCCCGGCAAGCTCGAACCCGAAGTCTGCAGCGCCGAGGCCGGCGGACGCTTTGAAGAGCCCGATGTGCTGCCGCGGTTTTCCCTGTCTCTCGCTGAAATTCTGGGGTAGCCGTGGAGGCAGCCTGCAGGTCCAGGCCAGTCACTCGTAACGCAGCGACATCATTGGATCATATAAGCGGAGTGCAGCGACCCAAGACCGGTGTGCATGGCCGCCTTGACGGTCTCTGGCATCGCGCCTAATCTCGCTACAGGCGGCCCAAGCGCTGCTTCGAGGAAGGCTTACTCATGAAGTCGATGCACCTGGAACTGCCCGACAAGGTCGCAGAGCAATTGAAGCGGCTGGTGAAGGCCGGTTGGGTTCACGACGAACAGGAAGCTGTTCGCCTGGCGCTGATTGAGTTTCTGCACCAGCATCAGCCGGATATGCTGGAGCGATTCCAGCGCGAGGACATTGAGTGGGCGCTTCGGCAGAAGCGAGCTAGCCCGCGGTGAGACGCATCGTCTGCGACACGGGCCCGCTTCTCCATCTGGATGAGGCGAAATGCCTCGAAGTCTTGCGGCAGGCAGGCGAAGTGCACATGCCGCCGGCGGTAGACACCGAGTTACGCTCTGTTAACATCCGGCGGCGCTCCATCAACTTGGAGTGGATATACCTGACCCCTTTGGCTCCAACTTACCAGTCGGCCGCAGCAGTCTGGCAAACGGCGGGACTGTTGCACGGGGGGGAGGCTGAGGCGATCGAACTGGCACGCCAACTGAATGCAGACTGGTTTTTGACCGATGATGCCTCCGCCCGCCTCGTGGCCCACCCATGCAGCTTGGAAGTTCACGGTTCGCTCGGCGTGGTGTTGTGGGCGGCAGCGGGGCATTTAACACGGCCCGCTGCTGAAGCTGCGTTGAAAGGGCTCGCCGAGTCGTCTCTCTGGATCTCGTCCTCGGTCTTCGCTGAGGCGAAGTCTTCGCTTATTCAGATCTTCGAGCCGTAGTCCTTCGCCTCAATGAGATGTCATTCGTACCGCAGCGCCCTCATGGGATCGACTTTCGAGGCCCGGCGCGCCGGGAGGTAGCCGGCGAGCGCGGCGGCACCCACCATCAGCAACGCCGCTCCCGCAATCGTGAGCGGGTCGTTCGGTTTAAGGCCGAAGAGAAACGTAGCAACCAAGCGCGACGCCTCCAGCGCCACCAGCGTTCCGGCGGCGATCCCAATGATTACCAGCACCAACGTTTCGCGCAGCACCATGCCCAGAATTTCCCCGCGGCTCGCGCCCAGCGCCATGCGAATGCCGATCTCGCGCGTGCGCGCGTTGGTGGCGAAGGCCATGATGCCGTACACCCCGATGCAGCCGAGCAGGGCCGCCAGCAAGGCGAAAAATCCTGTGAGCCGCGCGAAGAGGCGCTCCTGGAAGAGCGCTTTGCCGATCTGCTCCGTCTGGCTGCGGACGTCATAAAGCGCGAGGTTGGGATCCATGGCGCGGGCCACGCGGCGCGCGGCAGGGGCCAGGGCCATCGGATCGCCGGCAGTCCGCACCTCAAAGCTCATCCCGCCGAGATACTTCACGCGCTGCAGGTAAGGCAGGTACACGGTAGGCGGAGCTTCGTCCTGCACGCCGCTGTACTTGGCGTCACCCGCCACGCCGACGATCTCGATGTCGCTGGCGTTTTTGGCATCCTCGAAACCGAGCCGCCGTCCGATGGGGTTCCCGCCGCCCAGGTATTTGCGCACGAACTCCTGGTTCGCCACCGCCGCCTTCGGCGCCGTGGCGGAATCGGCCTCGCTAAGGCCGCGCCCCAGCATAATCGGAATGCCCATGGTTTTGAAGAATTCGGGCCCCACCACGTTCACCCAGGTATCCACGCCTGCATCTTTCTTGCCGGCCTTCGGGACGTAGCCCAGGATTTGGGCCTCGTTGATCGAAGCGCCCCCGGCGATCAACCGGTGCTGGGAGAGGCTCACCGAGCGCACACCGGGCAACGCCTGGAGACGGCGAGTCGTTTCCTGATAGAACTCCGCCAATCGCTGCTCCTTATAGCCGTCCTGGGTGGGATCGATGCCGAACAGCAGCAAATTGCGCTGGTCGAAGCCCAGGTTGACCCTTTCGAGATTCGCGAGGGTGCGCACGAAGAGGCCCGCGCCCACCAGCAACAGCAACGACAGCCCGACTTGGGCAACCACCAGAGTCTTTCCCAGACCCAGGCGCAAGCCGCGATGGCCCTGGGAACTTCCCGGCACCCTTCCCGCGCTTTCTTTGAGCGCCGGGGTGAGGTCTACGCGTGTACTGCGCACGGCCGGCGACAGTCCGAAGAGAATTCCGGTGAGCAGCGAAACCGCGACGGTAAATCCGAGGACGCGCGGGTTCGGCGTCACACTCAGGCTCAAGGCTTCGCGGCCGCTCCCCATGAAAGCGACCAGCACGTGGGTGGCCCAGAAGGCCAGAGCGAGACCGAGCGCGCCGCCCAGGACGGACAGCAACGTGCTTTCGGTGAGCAGTTGGCGGACCAGTCGCCCCCGCTTGGCGCCGATGGCCAGGCGCACCGCGATTTCCTTCTGCCGCGAGGTTGCGCGAGCGAGCGATAGGTTGGCGACGTTGGCGCATGCGATCAGCAACACCAGCCCGACCACCGTCATCAGCACGAAAAGGGGTTTGGAAAACTGATTCCGAAGATAGGCGAGCCCTTTGTTGCCGGGCTGCACCTCGAGGTGGGGGATGATTTCCGGCTTGGTGCCGGGCTTCACGTCCGGCGCGATGCTCTGCTGCAGGATCACTTCCAGCTCCGCGTGCGCCTGCTGGGGGCTGACGCCGGGCTTCAACCGGCCCATGATGAGCACCCACCAGTTGTCGCGCGCGGCAAAGAGCACGCCGGCCGGCGGCGGGGCGGGGCCTGTCGCATTGTCCTGCGACCAGCTCGGCTCCACGAGCGGCTGGGTGTGAATCGGCGTCCAGACGTCCACCGCCCGTCCGGGCTGCACGCCGTAGAACTCGGGCGGAGCGACACCCACAATCGTGAAGGGCACGGCGTTCAACGTGATCTTTTGCCCGACGATGGTGGAATCGCGGCCGAAGCGCCGCTCCCAATAGCCGTAGCTAATCACCGCCACGGGGCTCGCGCCCAGGCGGTCGTCGTCCGCGGTGATGGCGCGGCCGAGCATGGGCTCAACCCCGAGCGCCGGGAAAAAAGATCCCGTGACCAGGTCTCCCACCGCCCGGCCGGGCTCGCCCTTGTAGCCCACGTTCAACTCGCTGCCGTTCGCGGCCAGCGCCAGAACGCCGGAGAGCACGTGGTTGCGGGCGCGAATCTGCTCGTAGACCGTGTAGGCGAACGAGGTGCTGGTGGTGCGCCCGGCCTTGTCCTCATTCACGTTTCCGTTGATCGAGTTCATGATGCCGTCCGGCCAGGCCTTGGCGGCCCAATCGAGCAGCACAAGTTGCTGGGGGCTTTGAACCGGCAGCGTCTTGATGAGCAAGGCGTCGATGAGGCTGAAGATGGCCGTATTCGCCCCGATGCCGAGCGCCAGCGAGAGCACCGCGACCGCCGTGAAGCCGGGACTTCGGCCCAGTTGCCGCCATCCGTAGCGCAAGTCCTGCAGGAAGTTCTCGAGGTAATTCACGCTTCGCATATCGCGGCACTCCTCTTTGATCTGCTCCACGCCGCCCCACTCGCGCAGGGCTGCGTACCGAGCCTCCTCCGGCGTCATGCCCGCGGCGAGGTTCTGCTCGATCAGGTGGTCGAGGTGAAAGCGCATTTCGTCGCCAAGATCCTGCTCCACGCGGCGGCGCGCGAGCAGTGAGCGCAGTCGAAGCGCCAATTTGTGAATCCAGCGCACAGGGAATCCTTTTCGCTAGGTCGTGCCCAGGACCAGATCGATGGCCGCGGAGAGCCGCTCCCAGTTCGTGTGCTCCTGTTCCAGATACTTGCGCCCGGCCGCAGTGAGCGAGTAATACTTGGCGCGGCGATTGTTCTCGGACTCGCCCCACTTGGCCTTGATCCAGCCCTGTTGCTCGAGGCGGTGAAGCGCAGGGTAGAGCGACCCCTGGTTCACCTGCAGAACGTCCTTTGAGACCAACTTGATGCGCTGCGCGATGGCCCACCCATGCTGGGGCTCGGCCGCGATGGTCTTCAAAATGAGAAGGTCCAGCGTGCCCTGCACCAGATCGGTCGGTTTGCTCATGCCGTGCTCCCCTCGGTAATCGACAATACAGGGTACAGCCTCTCTTGTCGATAATCAAGGGGAATTTCAAGAGGCCGCTGCCGGCCCGGCCGCCGCCCGGGCGGGGCGAACCTTCGGGGCGGGTTCCTTCATCCAAGAAGTTACGGTGGGAATGGGCGGGCAGTGCTCTCCAGGCCATCCTAAAAAGGAACTGAAGCGCTCCGAATGGCGGCGAGCCAGGACAAGACGGCAGTACCGGCGGTGAATCCCTGGATCATCGCCGTGGCGGTGATGCTGAGCACCTTCATGGAAGTGCTCGACACCACGGTGGTGAACGTGTCGCTGCCGCACATCGCGGGGAGCCTGTCCGCCACGGTGGACGAGGCCACCTGGACCCTCACCTCTTACCTGGTGGCGAATGCCATCATTCTGCCCTTGACCGGGTGGCTGGGAAATTTCTTCGGACGCAAGCGCCTGCTGATGATTTCGGTGGTGGGTTTCACCGGCGCGTCCTTCCTATGCGGCCTGGCCCCCAGTTTGCCCCTGCTGGTGGTTTTCCGCGTGATTCAAGGCGCGTGCGGCGGGGGGCTGCAGCCCATCTCGCAGGCGGTGTTGCTCGAATCGTTCCCGCCGCGGGACCGCGGCAAGGCCATGGGCTTCTGGGGATTGGGCATTGTGGTGGCGCCGATGCTGGGACCCGTGCTCGGCGGATGGCTGACGGACAGCTACAGTTGGCGCTGGGTGTTTTACATCAACGTGCCCATCGGCGTGGCCGCGATCATCATGACGAAGATGTTTGTGTTCGACCCTCCGTACATTCGCCGGACGTCACAGAATGTCGACTATTGGGGCATCGGCATGCTGGCGGTGGGCATCGGCGCGCTGCAGGTGGTGCTCGACAAGGGCCAGGAGAAGGATTGGTTCGGAACCCACTGGATTACGGCTCTCACCCTTCTGGCCGTCGTCACCCTGGCCGCCTTTGTGCTTCACGAGCTCTGGACCCGGCATCCGGTGGTGAACCTGCGGGTGTTCAAGAACCGGAGCTACTCCACCGGCGTCTTCATGATGGCCATCCTGGGCGTCGGTCTGTATGGCAGCACGGTGCTGATCCCGCTGGTGCTCCAGACGTTGCTCGGCTACCCGGCGGTGCAGGCGGGCATCGCCATGGCGCCGCGCGGGTTCGGCTCCTTCATCGCCATGCCTGTGGTGGGCATCATCATGGTGCGGTTCGACTCCCGGAAACTGCTGGCGCTCGGCCTCGGGGTGTGCGCCTACACGCTCATCGCGTTTTCGCGGCTGAACCTCGACGCCGGCTACTGGGATTTCTTCTGGCCGCAGATCATCATGGGCATGTCGCTGGGCTTTCTGTTCGTGCCGCTGACCACTACCACGATGGATCCCATCCCCAGGGAAGCCATGGGCAATGCCACCAGCCTCTTCAACGTGGTGCGCAACCTCGGCGGCAGCGTGGGCATATCGGCGGTGGAGACCATCCAGGTGCGCCGCGAGCAGACACACCTGCACGACCTGGCGGCGCACGTGAACCCGCTGAATCCGCTGGCCACCGCCATGATGAGCCGGCTGCGAGGCGCCTTCGCCGCCGGCGGATCCGACCCGGTCACCGCCGGCCACCGGGCTTACACGGTGGTGTGGGGGATGGTGGTGCGGCAGGCCACGATGATGTCCTACAACGACGCCTTCCGGCTGCTTGGGGTGATGTTTGTGGGCATGCTGCCTTTCATCCTGCTGATGAAGAAACCCAGGGGCAGCGGCGAACGGCCCGCCGTCCACTGACGCTCCCTGCGTCGGGATCGGCCTGCGGCGCCTCGACGACCCAGGCGGGCCGAACTCCCGAGTTGCGCCCTCTGACTCCTACAAGCTGAAGCTGCTACACTCGCCTGATACTCAAAATGTGCGGCATCGCGGGCATATTCAATTTCGGAACAGAAGCTCCGGTGGAGCGAGCCGCCCTCGCCCGTGCGGCCGCGGCCATGGTGCATCGCGGGCCGGACGATGAAGGCTTTTACCTCGAGGGCTCCTTGGGGCTCGCCAACCGGCGGCTGAGCATCATTGACCTCCCCGGCGGCCACCAGCCCCTCTCGAACGAGGACGGCCGCGTTTGGATTACATTCAACGGCGAAATCTATAACTACCGCGAACTGCGCGCGGAACTCGAGGGGCGCGGACATTGCCTTCGGACCGCCGGCGACACCGAAACCATCGTGCACCTGTACGAGGAATGTGGGCCCGCGTGTTTGGAGCGGCTGCGCGGCATGTTCGCATTCGCGCTTTGGGACAGCCGGGAGCGCCGGCTGCTGTTGGCGCGCGACCGCCTTGGCATCAAGCCCATCTTCTACCGCCTGGACTCGGGCAGCCTTGAGTTCGCTTCGGAGCTGCGGGCCTTGGCGGCACTCCGTCCGGAATCGGAGGGCAAGCCCGAGATTAATTTCCAGGCTATTTATGATTTTTTCGGGTTTCGCTACGTACCTTCGCCCGGCACCTTCTATACGGGCGTGCAGAAGCTGCTGCCCGGCCACTGCCTGATCGCGGACCACTCTGGCGCGCGGATCGTCCCATGGTGGGACGTGCCCGGCGAAGACGCCGATGGCCCCAAGGATCGATGGCCCGAGGCCATCGGCGAGCAGGTGATCGAGCTCCTGCGCGAGTCGGTCCAACTGCGCCTGATCTCGGATGTGCCCCTCGGCGTGTTCCTGAGTGCAGGTGTGGATTCGAGCGCGGTGCTGGCCATGGCGGCCGGGCTCGGCGCCCGTCCTCTGCGCACCTTCTCGGTGGGCTTCGAAGAGAGCCGTTACAGCGAGCTCCCGGGCGCCCGAAAGACAGCCCGAGCCTTCGCTGCCGAGCATCATGAACTGGTGCTGCGCGCCGAAGATCTCGGTGAGGACCTCGAGCGCCTGGTAACCCTTCGCCGCGAGCCGGTTGCCGAGCCCACCGACGTGGCCCTCTATCGTATCTCGCGCCTGGCCGCGCAAAGCGTGAAGGTGGTGCTGGCCGGCGAGGGCGGCGACGAGCTCTTTGCCGGCTATCCGAAGTATGCTGCCGAGCGGCTTGCGAGGTTGGTCGCGACCCTCCCGCGCGACTTCACGCGCCGCATCGCCGCCCTGCTGCCTTATGGCGGCCGCCGGCTGCGATTAGCGCTTGAGACCCTGGCGATTCCGGATGAAGCGGAACGTTCCGCAGCTTGGTTCGCGTCCTTCACGCGTGCCGAGCGCGAGGCGCTCTTTGCCCCAGATTTTCTCGCGCAGGTGGACCAGGCGCACCCGGCGCGGGTCTTCGCGGAGTACCTGGAGCGGGCGCGGTTGCGGTCGCCCCTTAAGCGCCTGCTGTACACCGACCTCAAGGTGTGGTTGCCGGACAACCTGCTCCTGCGCGGCGATCACATGACTATGGCGGCCAGTATCGAAGAGCGAGTTCCCTTTCTCGATCACCGGCTGGTGGAATTCGCGGCCAGCATCCCCGGGCGGCTGCTGACCCAGGGATTTCGCACCAAAGCCCTGCTGAAGCGAGCCCTCGGGCCTTATCTTCCGGCCGAGACCCTGCGCCGGCGCAAGGTTGGCTTTGCCGTTCCGGTGGGCGAGTGGTTCCGGAAATCGCTCAAGCCGATGGTGGCGGACCTCGTGCTCTCGCCCACAGCGCTGGAACGCGGCTACTTCGACCGCCGGGCCATGGAGCAGTTTGTGCGCGAGCACTTTGACGGCGTCCGCGACCGGCGCAAGCAGCTCTGGGCGCTGGTGAACTTCGAACTGTGGCAGAGGTCAGTGGTGAGCGGATAGTGGGCGCACGTGAGTTGACGGAAAGCCGGCACCGCTCAAGTGGCTACTGACTCGCTGAATGCATCGCTCTGCGTCCGGATGACGAATGTCCTCATCATCGTCGAAGACCTGCCGGTGCCCTTTGACCGGCGCGTGTGGCAGGAGGCGTGTGCCCTGCGCGACGCCGGGTACGAGGTGTCGGTGGTCTGCCCCAAGCGGGAGATGTTCACGGCCAGCCGCGAGACGCTGGAAGGCATTAAAGTCTACCGTCACTCGTTACGCGAAGGATCCGGTCCGCTCGGATATCTCCTCGAGTACCTCTGGGCGCTGGCGGCCCAGTTCGTGCTGGCGCTCGGAATCTATCGCCGCACCCGGTTTCGCGTGATTCACGCCTGTAATCCACCGGACACGATCTTCCTGGTGGGCGCCTTCTTCAAACTCTTCGGCGTCCGGTTCATTTTCGATCACCACGACCTCAATCCCGAGCTCTTCGAGGTGAAGTTCCGGCGCCGGGGCGTTCTTTACCGGCTGGTCTGGCTGGCGGAGAGGCTGACCTACCGCACGGCAGACGTCTCCATCGCCACCAACGCCTCTTACCGGCAAGTGGCGATCGAGCGCGGCGGCATGCGGCCCGAGCGGGTCTTTGTGGTCCGCAGCAGCCCAGACCTCAGCCGGCTACAACTCGGCCCGCCGAGCCCGGCTCTAAAGCAGGGGCGGCCGTATCTCGTGCTCTACCTCGGTACGATGGGACCGCAGGAAGGCGTGGACCTCTTCCTCGAGGCGGCCGCGCGCATAATGCAGGCGCGCAACGACGCGGCCTTCGTGGTGATCGGCCAGGGCTCGGAAGTCCCGCGCCTGAAGGCCCTGGCTGCCCGGCTAGGCCTCGGCGACGCGTTGCAATTCACCGGGCGCGTTCCGGACGCCGAGTTGGCGGAATACCTGTGCACCGCAGATGTCTGCGTGGCGCCCGACCCCAGGAACCCGATGAACGACAAGTCCACCATGAACAAAATCCTGCAATACATGGCCTACGGCCGCCCCGTCGTGCTTTTCGATCTCACCGAAGGACGCCGCGCGGCCGGGGACGCCGCGCTTTACGCGCAGCCGAATGATCCCGGCGACTTCGCCCGCAACATCGTTCGACTGTTGGACTCGGAGCCGCTCCGGCGCGAGTTGGGCGATCGCGGTCGGCGGCGAATCGAAGAGGACCTCAATTGGGACCGCGAGAAGGCGGCGCTGCTCGCGGCCTATCGCCTGGCGCTGGGTGATGAGGGCGCTGCTGCGCCGGCACTGTCCTAACTCGCTCCCCGCCCCAGCAGGACGACAGGGATGGTCTTGAGAAGGATTTTCCAATCGAGCGCGGGCGACCAGGTATCGATATACTCGAGGTCGAGTTCCATCCAGCGGCGGAAGTTCAGCTTGTTGCGGCCCTCGAGCGCCCAAAGGCAGGTGAGGCCGGGTTGCATGCGCAGGCGGCGGCGCTGCCAGCGCTCGTAGTGCGCCACTTCCTCGGGCAGGGGCGGGCGCGGCCCGACGAACGACATGTCGCCTTTCAGAATGTTGATGAGCTGCGGCAGTTCGTCCAGACTGAACTTGCGCATGAAGCGCCCCACCGGCGTGCAGCGCGGGTCGTCGCGTATTTTGAACGCCGGGCCGTCAAGCTCGTTGCGCGCCCGCAGCTCCTGGCGCCGCTGGTCGGCTTCGGGATGCATGGACCGAAACTTGTAGAGGATGAATTTACGGCCGCCCAGGCCGCACCTCGTCTGACGATAGAGGACGGGACCGCGCGAGGTGAGCTTGATGGCGAGGGCAAGGATCAGCAGAAAAGGCGAGAGCACCGCCATCAGGATTCCAGCCATGGCGAGATCCACCACCCGTTTCATGAGAAGCAGGAATTCGCTTTCCGGTGTGGTGGAGAAGGTCAGCAGCGGCATCTCGCGCAGCCGCTCCAGGTACACCCGGGAGATGACGTGCGGAAAGAAACTCACCAGGACGCGGGTCTTCACGCCCTCTTCCTCGCACATCAGGAAGGTTTCCTCGAGCCGCTCCAGCTCATCGCGTGCGACGGCGAAAATCACCTCGTCGATGACGTGGCTGCGCAGGAGATACGGGATATCCGCGAGGCTGTGAACGGGGTAGGGTCTATCCAGCCTGGACTGGTCCACCCGCAAGCCGTTGGGACCTGCGGGCCGCATCACAGCGAAACCGGCCAGTCTGAGGCCGCGCGGCTCGTTGGCCTCGATCTCGCGAGCGATCTCGAGCGCCTCCGGAGTGTCACCCACCACCAGGAAGTGGCGAACGCTGCCAAATGTATCCCGCAACGCGCCTCCAAACTGGCGAGCCAGCAGGCGAAACAGAATGAGCGAGGCGAGAGCCGTGACCGCGAATACGCCGATGAGCAAGCGGCTGATGTATTCGCCCTTGACCCCGTAGCTCAGGGCAAAGAGGATCAGAGTGGAGACCAGGCTCACTCGGACCGGATCCCAGAGGATGGCGCGCCAGTCTTCTTCCCGGATCTCGCGGTAGACGCCGGCGGCCAGGCCCGTGCCGAGCCAGATCAACACCGCGACCGGCACCAGCCACAGGTAATGCCGGCCCGGATAGAGCGCGTGGGCTCGATCGTGGGCAAAGAGATGCAGGCGGACATAATACGAGAGCCCGCAGCTCGCCAATACCACCAGGGCGTCGCCCAGCAGATAGAGCGCGGCGATCATCCGGTTGTGGCGCGAAAACATAGCCGGGGCCTGATTGCGGCCTCGAGGAGAATTCTAGCAAAACTCGGCGCCTGGGGAGAGTCCTGCGGAGGCCGCTCCCGGAGTTAGCGGATATGGAAACGCAAGAACCGGAGCTCGCGCCCGGCGGCCCGCTGCGCGCGAGAGACTCTGCCTCGCCCACGCCGGCGCGCCCGTCTCTCATGACGCGCGTGTTTGTGGGTCCTCAGGGAATCCGCTCCGGCTGGCGCGTGGCCCTTTGGCTGCTCGTGACCTCGGCGGCCGCGTCGGCGCTGGGTATCGTGGTGCTGATCGTCCTACGGCGCTTCCCCCCGCAGGACTCGCCCTCCTTCTTTATTGTTGGCGATGGCATCGGCCTGGGTGGCGCGCTTGCAGCCACAGTCTTGATGGCGCGCATTGAGCGCCGCCGTTTTGCCGACTACGCCTTGCCGCTGGGGCAAGCGTTCGGGCGGCGGTTCTTGCAGGGCGCAGCGTGGGGCCTGACCTCAGTAACGGTTCTGCTGGGCGCCATCCATTTGGGGCGCGGCTTTGAGTTCGGCACGGTGGCGCTTCGCGGCACGGCGATGGCCCGCTACGGCCTGCTCTGGGCGGCCGCGTTCCTGGTGGTCGGAACCTTTGAAGAAGTGTTCACCCGCGCCTACGCTCTCTTCACGCTGGGCGAGGGCGTCGGCTTCTGGCCGGCGGCCGCCATTTTATCAGCCGCATTCGGAGCCCTACACCTCGGGAATCACGGCGAAAGCCGGGTGGGAGCGCTCGCCGCCGCTGTCATCGGCCTTTTCTTTTGCCTCACGGTGCGGCGCACTGGAAGCCTGTGGTTCGCCATCGGGATGCACTTTGGATGGGATTACGCCGAGAGTTTCATTTACTCTGTGCCCGACAGCGGCAATTTGGCCGTCGGGCATCTACTGAACTCGTCGTTCCATGGTCCCCGTTGGCTCACGGGTGGCAGCGTGGGACCGGAGGGCAGCGTGCTCGTCTTCGTGCTCATGGGGATTCTGTTCGTGCTCTTCGATCGCTTCCATCGCGAAGTGCGTTTTCCCCTGCCTCCGTCTCCACCACCGCCCGACGCGCCCGGAACCGGCGCCTCCCCGCTCGGGCTCAGCCATTGAGCCGGGCCCGGGCGGGACCGCGCCTCACTTCACCACATTGAGGGTGACTTCCACCTTCCACACATGACCGCTGACCGGATCGGTGGCGGTGGCCGCTTCCACCGTCTGGCCGTCGTGCACGGGTACGCTGAGATTGGCTTGAAATCCTCCCGTAATCGGGGCGTCGCCGGTGATAGCCGGACCGACCGGGGCGGCCGTAGCAGCGCCTGGGTGAGGCTCCCCAGAACTCAGTCGAGCCGCCGCCGGGAATACGGCGGTGTAGGCTATATTGAGATCAACTATGTACCGCCCCTCCTCGTCGGGAAGCGAAGCATTGCAGTCGATGTCGGTGCCTACGTTTTGGTATTGAATCTGGTCTTGCTTGGCCTTGTACGGCACTTGAAACCCCAAGCGCAGGCTGGTGCGATCGCGGTGGTCTGTCGCCTTGCAGGGCATCACGTAGGGGAGGCTCGTGAGCTTCTTGTTGCCGTCATACTCGTTGAGCAGCACGGTGACGCGCAGGGGAATAGCCGCAGGCGGCTTCTTTTCCTGGGCCCTTCCAACGGCGGCTGTAAGCAGGAACGCCGCTGCGGGAATTGCGAGGCTACTGCGGGTTTTCATGTTTGTCTCCTTGAGTGTCAATGTCCTCCGCCTCTGACGAGTTGAGGGGTTTGGGCGCCTCGAGAGCCGCCGTAACCAGCGGCTTGATCTCGACCGGCGGAACTTGCAACGGGTCTAGATCCATCGCCGGTCGCTCAGCCAGCGAGCTTGTGTCTACGCGTCCGGACTGCGCCGCTCGGTACAGCGCAGTGATGCCCGCCCACTGGCCAGGTCGAACGAGAACCTGAAGCTGCGGCGTCTGATTCTCGCGGCCGCTCCGGGCGCCTTCCGAGCCGTGTGCCACCGTCCCTGAAGCTCGATGTGTCGGTGCAGGCAGGAGAGCCCGGGCCGGCGGCCTCGTGACCGTCGCCAGCTCCCTTGCCGAAGGCGTCGCTGTTCGGATGGGCGCGCTCGGGGTAGTAAGCTGAGTCCGCTGCGGCGCCCGTTGCACAAACCTTACGGCCAGCACCAGGGCGGCCAGCGCGGCCAGCGCGGCGAATGTCACTAAAATTGGTCTGCCCGGCAGCCATCCGGCGCTCGGGCGCATTTGCTCGCGCTCTTCGGCCAGGCGCATCCGCACTCGCGCCGCAAATTCGGCAGAGGGCTGCGCCGCGACGTTGCGCGCGAGCCCCTGGTCAATAGCCGCCAGCAGCCTGCGTTCGGCCTCGAGGGCGCGGGCACAAGCGGGGCAGGCGAGTACGTGCGCGTCAAGCTGCGCTTGGCGGGAGGCGCCCAGCGCGCCGAGCGCCGCCTCTGGAATCCAGTTCTGGTACCGTTTGCAATTCATCGCAATTTCTCCGCCAGTATTTTTCGCGCACGATGCAACCGCGACCGCACCGTGCCTTCTGGAAGGTCAAGCAGCACGGCGGTTTCGCGCATTTCGTATCCTTCGAGGGCCGCCAGCACCAAAACCCGGCGCAACTTTTCGGGCAGAGCCTCCACCGCGCGGTCCAACCGCTGCTGGAACTCGCGGCTTACGGCTGTCTGCTCCACGCTCGGAGCGGGCGGCAGATCGGACGCAGCAACAAGTTCGCGCCGGTCGCGGCGGGACGATGAGCGCTGCCGGTCGATGGCCAGCCGCCATGTCACGCGCACCAGCCAGGCCCGGAAATGCTCCGCGTCGCGCAGCTCGCGGCGATGGCGGTAGGCGCGAATGAAGGCCTCTTGCGCCACATCCTCGGCGTCGGCCGGGCTGTGCAGCACGCTTAACGCCACCCGGTAGGCAAGCGCGGAGCAATCGGCGAGACGTTCGTCGAACTCCCGCTCCAAGGCCCGATCGACGCTCTCGATTTGCTGCGGCAAAGCGCTGTCCAAGCTTCCTGCGGGATCCTGTAGGATTTCAGTCCACGTGCTCACTGTGCCTTCCACATTACAAGACGGCACCGCGGAGGCTTCGGTTCAACCTTGGAACGGATTTATTTTCGGTATGGCTGGGTTCCCGGCGAGAAAGTCAGAAATCAGAAGGCAGAAGTCAGAACAGAACGCCACTCCCGCCAAAAGGTCCTGACTTCTAAATTCTGCTTTCTGATTTTCGTCAGGGCTTGCGGCCGAGGGCGATATCGTAGGCGTCGAGGATGGCGAGCACGTTGAGCATTCCGGCCGACACCAGAAAAGCGGTGCCGAAGTCCGCGCTTACAAAGAACGGATCGCCACCCGCGTAACCGAAGAAGCGGGCCACGAACAGGGGGAGGCCCACGCAGAGCTCGCCGTAGTAGCCCAGAGTCTCCAGCCAGGAGGGGGTGGTGGTGGAAAAAAACTCGCCCTTCATCACCAAGCCCAGAATGAACATGGCGATGATGGCGAGGAAGAGAATGAGCGCGCGGTTGCGCCGGCGCAACATGTAATGGCCCGCGCCCGGAATGAGCCATGCGGCGGCGCACAGGCTCACCAGGCGGCCGGTGGTCGGCCTGGCGGCCGCAACGGTACGCTCCTTGGTCAGCTCAGGCTTCTTGTTCGTCATCGAGAAAGTACTCCCGGCGCTCACGACGCGAGGATGGGCACCACGGCCTGCTGCATTTCGCCCGTCACCCGCGCGTCCCGCTCCTCCACATAGACGTTCACCTCGCTGCGCACGCCGAACTCCGGCAGATAAATGCCGGGCTCCACCGAAAAACAGGTGCGCGGAATCAGGCGGCGCGCGTCGCGGGTCTCGAAATTGTCCATATTCGCGCCGTTGCCGTGCACGTCCTCGCCGATGGAGTGCCCCGTGCGGTGCACGAAATAATCCCCATATCCGTGCCGCGCGATCACGCCGCGGGCCGCGTCGTCCACCTCCCAGCCGGCGAGCGCCCGTCCTTCGCGCGCGGCCGTCTGCGCCAGGGTCACGGCGGCGTCGCGGGCTTCCTTCACGATATTGAAAATGGCGGCGTGGCGCTCCGGCACCTGCCCGCCCACGTAGCCGGTCCAGGTGATGTCGAAGTACACGGCGCCCGGCGTGGTCTGCTTGCCCCAGACGTCGAGCAGCACGAAGTCGCCGGCGCGAATGGGCTGCGAGGTGGTGGCGGTGGGCGAATAGTGCGGGTTCGAGCAGTTGGCGTTCACCGCCACGATGGGGTCTTCGTCCGCCTGCACCCCGCCGGCGCGCATGCGCTCCACGATCGCCTGCTGCACTTCGTATTCGCCGATCGTCCGCCCGCTCCCAACCGCCTCCCGGATGGCGGCGAAGCCGCGGCGCACCGCGTCGTGCACTACCTGGCCGGCAGCCAGATGCGAGGCGAGCTGCGCGGCAGACCAGCGCGCTTCGAACAACTGCACCAGGTCCGCCGAGGATGCCACTTCAATCCCGAAGCTGCGCACCAACTCGATGGTGCCGGCGTCCACCAGGCCGATGTAGGGAATGTCGTTGAGGGCGGAATATTCCATGGCCAGGGTCCGGACGCCGCCCAGCATTTCGCGCAGCTTGTCACGCTGCTCGCGCCAGGAGGAATACTCGCGCCGCGTCCCCGGCGGGCCGTCCAGGTTTCCGCTTTCAATGCGATGTACCAGCTTCGCAGGCTCTCCGGAAGCCGGAATCAGGTAGTACCAGCGCCGCGTGGCCATGACAGGCTTCACGCCCAGGACGCGATAAGCGATGGCGTCGCGGTGATGATGGTCGTAGAAGAGCCAGCCGTCCAGTTTCAGATCGCGCAGGGCGGATTGGATAGCGTCAAGGTCCATAATCAGTTCCACTCCCCGGCCCCTTCACTGCCGGGCGCCGGGCGCATTCATTTTCGCACGGCCGCGCCCGAAAAGTCGAAGATGGCAGCCCCGCCGCCTCGCGCCGCTTACACTTCCAGGCCGATGGAGCGCATGAGCTTCAAGGCGTTGGTGGTTTGCACCACCCCCGGGCTCAGCCGGTAATCGAAGCGCAGCTCGCCGTTTTCCAGGTGGTCCGCGAAATGGAAGTTGGCCGCGCGCAACGCCGCGTCGTCCGCCACCTGGGCCAGCGCCAGATCGTGGGTGGTGATCAGGCCGATGGCGCCACGGCCCACCAGGCTGTGCACCACCGCCTCGGCGCCTACCCGGCGGTCGTGCGAATTGGTGCCGTTCAGCAATTCGTCGAGCAGGAAGAGCGCCGGCTGCGGGCCGCCCGCCAGGTCGGCGATCAATTTCAAGCGGGTGATTTCGGCGTAGAAGCGGGAGACGCCGCCTTGCAGTGAATCCAGCACACAAATGGAAGCCGCCACCGCAAGGGGCGACAGCCGCAGGCGGCGAGCGCGCACGGGCGCGCCGCATTGCGCGAGCACGGCGTTGATGCCGACGGCGCGTATCAAGGTGCTCTTCCCCGCCATGTTAGGACCGCTGATCACGAGCAGCCGCAGTTCCCGGCCCAATTGCAGGTCATTGCGCACCGCGCGGCTCTCCGGAAGCAGGGGATGCGCGAACCCTTCGGCCTCGAACCGGGGCGACTCCTCCGTGAATTCGGGGAAAACATCGGCGGGATGCTCGTAGGCATAACCGGCCAGGGCCGAAAGGGCTTCGATTTCGCCCACCGCGGCCAGCCAGCGCCGCAGGGCGGGGCCGAAGGTGCGGCGCCACGTTTCCACCGCGAAGGCGCACTGCAGAGTCCAGAACACGAACGGGTCCGCGACGCCCACGAACATGTTGCGGCGCGACTCCACGTACTCCACCAGCCGGCTCAAGCGCGCGACGGCGCGCGACGGCACTTTCCCGTCCACGTGCAAGGCGGCCTGAAGCTCAACCAGCTTCGCGCACGAGAAACGCTCGCGTTCGAGGCGCGCAAGCACTCCGGCCAGCACTTCAAGCTCGGGCGCCACACCTTCCACCGAGAGCGCGGCCGGAGCGGCCTCCGGCTCCTCCGTGGCGGAATGAATGCTCACCGCGGGGGCAACCCTCCGCGCCCGCTTGCGGAACCGGTACCCGACGGCCACGTTGACCGCACTCGAGAGAAGCGCGAGATCGAATCGCCCCCAGACCGCCCAGGCCGCCAGGCTCGCCACCCAGACGAGCGCCAGCAGGGCCAGCACAACGCGCATCGGTCCCGGTTTCAGAACCGCCTCGGCTTCACCCCAGGCCACCAGGGCGTCCGGCCGGACGACGCGGCGGACGTCTTCCCCCAGCACCGCCAGGTCCTCGCGAAGATCCAGCCGCCCGCGCAGCTCGTTCACCGCCGCCTGGCGCGCGTGGATCTCGGCGGGCGAGGCCGCGTGCAGCAGCCAGTCCGCCAGCGTCTGCTCGCCCACCGGCGTGCGCGCCGTGCAGAGCAATTCGAAGAGCGACCCGGGGCCGAAGAGGTCGAGATCGCGCGCGTAAGGATGGTTGGGATCGAGAAAGCGCCCGCCGTGTTCGCCCGCGCCCATCCATTGGTCCGCGAGACGCGCCAGGCCGCGCTCGTAGAAGGCGATGACGCGCCTGCATTTTCGCAGCGACGAAAGCACGCCGGCGTGGCGGGTGGCGAGGGCCGCAAACACGGCTGCGGGAACCAGTACCCAGAGAATCGACAGACTGCGGAAGGCGAGCGCGACGATCACCACCACGGCCGCCACCGCTAGCACCCCGAGGTTGGTGCTGCCCAGGCGCCGGTGCCGGCGTTCGTACTCCGACTCCCGCGCGCGCAAGGCTTCCAGCCGCTGCGCGTACTCGGCCTGCGGGTTCTGAGGGGGCGTGGTGGTGTCAGCGCCGGGCATCGGACCATGTTACCGCGCGGCGGGACGGCGCCGGTGCGCTTCGGCCCACGCCGCTCCACCGCGGTCTTTTACTGCCCAAGCACCAGGAGCGTGAATGTACCCGGCACCATCGAAGGGCGGCGGCGCTCGCCGGGCTTGGCGTCAGCCGGCGGGGGCTCGAATTCGGCGGTCACCGAGAAAACGCGATGCGTTTTCAGGTCGAGCGCCATGGTGCGCGCGCCGCGCTGGGTCTCGACGTTATCCACCACGGTGTACTTGTCGGGCGAATCCTCATGCACCACGGTGAGGGTGCCGTCGCCGTTCGAGCTGAAGGCGAGTTGGGTGCCCGGGTCGAAACGGTTGGCGTCCACGCCCTGGCCAATGGGCACCGTCGCCACCACCTTGCCGTTGTCGGCGTCCATGATGGCCATCAGCTTGTTGTGGCAGCCGATGAAGAGCCGCCGGTGCTCGGGGTCGATGGCCATGCCGGACGGGCTCTCGCAGGGCGCGAGCGGCCAACGGTTGAGCACCTTGAGGTTCTTGGAGTCAATCTGGAGCACGATGCTCTTGTCTTCCAGGTTGTTGTAGACGTGGCCCTCGCCGTCGGCGGCGCCAAACTCGGGGCGCCCGTCAAGAGTGATGGTGCCGGCCACCTGGCCGTTCTCGGCGTCAATGGCCGTGGACGTCCCGGCGCGGCCGTTAAAGGTGAAAACGCGCTTCGAACCGGGATCGTAGATGATGCCGTCCGCGCCCTCGCCGGTTTTGGCGGTGCCGATGGTCTTGAGCGTCTTCAGGTCGAAGATGGTCACCTGGTTGGAGCGGCCGTCGCTGGTGAAGCCGCGCCCGAACTCGGGCGCCAGCGCGATGCCGTGCACGCCGTCGGTATCGGGAATGTCGCCCACCACCGCGTAGGTGCTTCCGTCCACCACCATCACGTGAGTGCCGCGCGAGATGAAGAGGCGGTTGGCGTCGTCGTCGAACTTCAGGTAGTCCCAGAAGCCTTCGCCGCCGAGGGTGACCTTCTTAATCAAGTGGTAGCCGCTGGACGGCGCGGCCAAGCTGCGAGACCCGCTCGAGCTCCACGGCGTTACCAGCAGGGCGAGCGCGGCCACGAGGGCGCCCAGTAACGCGGGCGAAACAAATCTTGATCTCATGAAATCCTCCACCAGGCAGGTCCGGCGCTCGCGGAAGTCTGCGCGAACGCTCGGACGCGGTTCTCAACGCGGCGTCGAGCGGCGCCCGACGGCGATCGAAATAGAGTAAGCTCTTTCATAATCATGGACGGGCGCGCTCCGCGCGCGGTTACCCGCCCGGGCCGTTCTTCATTGGAGATTCCTCCTTCCGTTTGTCATGGACGCGCACCGTTATCACGATTCGGTGGTCGTACCGGCTATAATTGTGGAGGGCCAGCCGGGCGCAGGCTCAAGGAAGTGAAACGATGGGGCTTACCCACGTCACGGTATCGATCAAGGGTCTAGGCTCGGCCAACGGCGCTTACGAAGCCGACTTCCTCGTGGACACCGGCGCCACGGACTCCATGGCGCCGGGGCAGGAGCTCAGGAAGATTGGATTGAAGCCCATGGGCTCCACCGTTTATGAGCTGGCGGACGGTCGCGTGCAGGAATACCCGTTCGGGCTGGTGGAGATTGCCTTTATGGGCGAAGTCACCGCCGGCCGCATCATCTTTGGCCCGGACGATATTGAACCCTTGCTGGGCGTGACGGCGCTGGAATCGGTGGGCATCACCGTCGATCCCGCCACGCGGACACTTAAGCGGCTGCCCGCCATTCCGCTGAAATGAGCCGCGGCTCGCCGGCAGTTGCGAATCGAACCCTACTGCGAGCCTTCGGCGGCCTCGATTTTTTCAATCACGATGGCTCTGGAACCGCCTTTGGTGTAAGGCGTGCCAGTGACGGTTACCATCCTCCCGGCATAGGGCATCAGCTTGTCGTTCTGTGAGGTGGCCGGCATGTCGGCGGAAATGGGCCAGTAGATGACGCCATCGGCCGTCTGGATCACCAGCGGCGAGCCCGCCTTGGCGCATTTCACCGCGCATTCCGCACTGACCGGCTTCTTGAGGTGGTTTCTAAAGGTGCAGGACGAGTCGATCACGTAGCCCTTGACCGTGGTAATCAGCCCGCCCTTGCTGACCCGAACTTGACCAGCCGTCGGCTTGCTCTGTGGCGCTTGTTGATCGCCCGCTGCGCGACTCACGACGAGGCCCAGCGCCGCAGCGGCCAGAATCAGGCTGACGACCGAGCGATTGAAGGTTTTCATACTTTCCTCCCTTTTATGACCTGCAAGGTGGTCCGGTCGATCACCGTCCCGCCCGGCAGTCCCGGCGCGATGAAAGCCAGGAACACGCGCAAAGGTTGCCGGGCGAGGTACGCGGAGATTGTACTGGCAGAAGGCGGTTGAGCCCACCCGCGGCTGCCTGCGCCCGGTCACGCGCGCTTCTTCAAACGCTCTTGCATAGTGGCGCGGAGCAGGGCGTTGATGCGGGTTTGATAGCCCGGCCCCTGCTTCTTGTACCAGGCCAGCGCGTCGCTATCCACGCGCAGCGTCAGTCGCTTTTTGGGCGGCACCGGCTCCAGGCGCTGCCGCAAAACCGCCCGGGCGAACATCTCCGGCGTCAGTTCCGGCGTCTCCGAAAAGTCGATGCTCCCGTCCTGCAGCGCATCCACCCGCTTCCAGTTAGTCTGCGACTGCCTTGAAATACGCGGTTTCCTCACTCTTCGTCGCCTTTCGAACGGAAATGACACGGATCATTTCGGAGCGCACAGACGTGTTGTAGCTA
>Ga0335081_10004509_pt1 | contig 21921 bp, 20 predicted proteins | sample Lox_Sample_35_FD_206713 | JGI IMG/M metagenome (GOLD analysis project Ga0335081, IMG submission 206713) | Soil microbial communities from Loxahatchee National Wildlife Refuge, Florida, United States - Lox_Sample_3.5 | ecosystem: Environmental > Terrestrial > Soil > Wetlands | place: USA... | reverse complement strand
CATGCACCTCGCCCAGCCGGTGCGTCCTGCCGGTATAGAACAGGATGCGCTCGGTGGTGGTGGTCTTGCCGGCGTCGATGTGCGCCATGATGCCGATGTTGCGGCATCGCGATAATGGGACTTGTCTCGGCACTCTCGTTATTCCAATCTGCGTCCCGATTGGGTAATTGGGTAATTTTGTAATTGGGTAATTGAACTGCCTGCCGGGCCCCGCAAATTACCCAATTACCAAATTACCCAATTACCCAATCTCCTTACCACCGGTAATGGGCAAAGGCCTTGTTCGCCTCCGCCATCCGGTGCACGTCTTCCTTCTTCTTGATCGCCGCGCCGCGGTTATTGGCGGCGTCCAGCAACTCGTTGGTGAGCTTGTCCACCATGCCCTTTTCGCTGCGACCGCGGCTGTAGCTGATCAGCCAGCGGATGGCGAGCGATGTCCGGCGGTCCGGATTCACCTCGACCGGCACCTGGTAGTTGGCGCCGCCCACGCGGCGGGTCTTCACTTCCAGCACCGGCTTGCAGTTCTCGACTGCCTTCTTGAACAGCTTAAGCGCCTCGTCGCCACCCTTTTCCTGCAGCTTGGTGAGCGACTCGTAAAAGATGCCCTGCGCGGTGCTCTTCTTGCCGCCCCACATCATGCAGTTGATGAACTTGTTCACCAGCGGCGAGTCATACACCGGGTCGGGCGCGACTTCGATCTTGCTGATATGTCCTTTTCTCGGCATTAGCTACTAGCTCCTGGCTTCTAGCTCCTGGCCGGGCCAAGCCGCGGCCGGCAACGCGCCTATGCTTTTGGCCTCTTCGCTCCATATTTCGAGCGGCTCTGCTTGCGGTTGGCTACGCCGACCGTATCCAGCGTGCCACGGACCACGTGGTAGCGCACTCCGGGCAGGTCCTTGACGCGGCCGCCGCGGATGAGCACGATCGAGTGCTCCTGCAGGTTGTGGCCGACACCGGGAATATAGGTAGTGACCTCAATCCCGTTGGTAAGGCGTACGCGGGCGACTTTGCGCAGCGCCGAGTTCGGTTTCTTGGGCGTCTGCGTATACACGCGCGTGCACACGCCGCGCTTTTGCGGGCACGACTGCAGCGCCGGACTGGCCGTCTTGTAGTTCGGCTTGTGCCGCCCCAGGCGGACCAACTGATTGAATGTGGGCACGTTTCCAGTCTCCTTCGCGCACGCGCACTAGGGCGCGCATCGACTCGCTCCTACTTAAGAACTGGCGCAGCTTTTCGCCGAGCCATACTTCCCCGCCGTGCGGGGAGATTGGTTGGTTTCCTTGTAGCGGCCGCAGACGGTGGCTTTCAGGCCCCGAAGGGCGAAGTTCCGTTTCTCCAGCCTCGGCCTGCATACCCTTGCGCGCGGCGCAAGGCAGCGCAGGCTCGTTTCAGCGAGGGCACCCTGTTAACGGACCAACCTGCTGTCCTCGGGCGCAAGTCAAATACACCTGGAAACACAGGCACTACTGATTAGCTCGCAGAACCTTACGAATATAACAACTTTCGTTCGCGACCGTCAACCGCGCGACGCCGCCACGAACTCTTCCCGTCATCAGCGCCAGCAGCGTAAGGCTACCCCGGGTGGTGGAGTTGCCGAATCTGCCCTCAACTTCTAAACTGGCAAATCTCCTCGGAGCCGGCCATCACAGCAGGTGAACGCTCAGGATCGCCCCGGGGCGGAGGGTACATGCAGCGGTTTGTGGCTCTGGGTACGGGCGTCGTTCTGGTTTTTCTGGCGATGGGAACGCTATTTCTGGGGTGTGGTGGCGGCGGGGGAGCGGTTATAGTCGCCAGCATCACGCTGACTCCAGCTGACCTCTCCTTGAACCGCGGGGCCACCGCTCAGATAACCGCCCAGGCCCTGGACGCAGGCCACAACACCATTACCACTCCCGCGATTGCGTACAATATTGCCTGTGTCCCCGCGCCCTGCCCCAATAATCAGGCGCCCATCACCATCTCCAGCAGCGGCCTGATCTGCGCCGGAGTCTGGGACGCTAACTTCGTCCATTGTCAAACCACCGACAGCTCCAACAATCTGTTACCCCTGGGGACGGTGAGCATCACCGCCTCGACGGCCACGAACACCAACCTCACATTTACCAGCAGCGCCGTGATCGTAACCGATCACGAACGCATCGACAGCATTCAAGTTGTGCCCAGTCCCGGCAATCCGACCCCCGGCCCGGGCAATCCGACCGGCTGCTTCTCGCAGAACGGTACCCCCGCCACGACCCCCAATCAAGGCAGTTTTACGGTGAAAGGGTTCAGCAACGATCCTGCCTCCTGCCAGCGTATCAGCGGCTCGCCCTCAGTTCCGTGCGAGGTTCCCAGCAGCAGCATCGGCAGCATTGACTGGTCGGTTTCGCCTTCCCAGATAGCCACGCTCCAAACCACCACTACGCTGGCCAGCGACCCGGCGGGCGTAGCCGTCACTGCCGCCGTTCCCGGCCAAGGTGTGGTGGTGGGATTCATTGGCCCCAGCGGTTCGACGGTCTCCGCTTCGGCGCCGTTCACCACTTGCGCCGTTGCTAGCATTCACGTGCAGAAATCTGCTACGGATACCACCACAACTTTCACTGCGCCCGTGGGTTCAACCGTAACTCTGGTACCGATCGTTACCGACAGCCAGGGCATAACTCTAGACACGACCAACAGCAACCTCTCGCTCACCTGGCTCAGCTCTCAGCCGGCGGTTGCGAACGTGAGCCTGGGGACAGTAAACACTGCTGCGCCAGGCATTGCCCAGATCACGGCCGCCTGCCTGTCGCCGAGCTGCAATGTCAACTTCGTCCCTCCCACACCCGTCTATAGCGATAACGTGGTAACCGGCACCGTCAGCGGGACCGTCGACAGCACAGTGCTGGTTACGACGGCAACCGGTCCGGCGTGCGCCTCGACGACCGCGTGCAGCAACAGCAATAACATCGTCCCCATAGATACCAGCAGCAACGCCGCCGGATCAGCCTTGACCTTGCCGGCCGGTGTGCAGGTGAACTCCATGGTGATCGCGGCTTCCGGGGATCCTGCATTTCTGGGAACCGTATGCTCGGCAGGCACCACCGGGCCGAACGGGGCTTCCTGCTCGGGCCTGCTGCGCTTTGACCCAGCGACCACCACCACAATTCCCGCGCCAAATTCCACAATCCCCGGCACGGCGCTGACGACCGACGGAGTTCATGTAGTGGTTTCCAGCCCGGCCACCAACCAGGTCTTCATCACTACCGCGGTCCCGGGGGTAGAAGCAATTCCCGCCATCAACGTCTCCAGTTTCATCGCGGCCTCTCCCATCGGCGCCACGGAAGCTGGAAATACGGTCACCATAACTACCACGGCTCCGCATGGATTGATGGCGGGTCAGTTGGTGCTGGTGGCGGGGGTGGGCGTAGCCGGCTACAACGGCGTGCAGACTGTGCAGTCGGTGCCTTCGACGACGACGTTCACATACACCGACACGAACAGCGGCCTGGCGGCATCGGGCGGAGGTTACGCAACCGGGGGCGCATCAGCCGCAATCTCTCCCGACGGATCGAAAATCTACATCGTCGCCGGAAACAAGCTGTTTGTCTATCAGCAGGGTCTGCCTCTGATAAGCCGCACGCTCAGCGGCAACATCGATCCCACGTCATTGCAGACCGTAGCTTTCTTTGCCACCGGCGCGATGGCCTATGTAGCCGATTCCGGCGGGGACGATGTGTTCGCCCCCTGTAGTGATGCGCTCATGCAAACCGTGGCGGTATCCGGTTTCCCGAACTACATAGCGGCCGTGCCTACCGCCACCGCGACGGTGGACGTAAACCCCACCACCTCGACCATCGGCGAGATCGACGTCACGCCCAATTCGCCTACCGCCTTTGGAGTCTGCCCCCCTAACGTAACCAATTCGCGTGTCACCGCCAGCGTTGGCGCCGCTTTCACCCCCACGCAAGTTATCGTGACCCCCGATGGGAAACTCGCCCTTATCCTCGCCGACAAAGGCGTAGTGGCGTACACCGTCGGTTCTAAGCCTCCTGCGGCTTCGCTCATTCAATTGACGGGAGGTGCGCGGGCGCTCGCCGGCGGTGTAACGCCGGATGGCAACAGTCTTTATGTCGGCGCCAGCGATGGGGCGGTCCATCGCTTGGACCTTACTAAAACCCCGCCCGCAGACGTGCAAACCATCGGAGTGAACCTGTGCCCAACGGTTGCAGCCGGCTGCACGCCTGATTTCATCGTGATCCGGCCGGTAGCGACGGTCGCGAGCCTGAGTTCGCTGACGGTCACGCCCGCCAAGCCGACGGTCGGCGTCGGAGCTACGCAGCAGTTCACCGCCACAGGCACGTTCTCGGACCACACCACCCGCGACATGACCAACTTCGTTACATGGATATCGAGCAATCCGGTGGTGGCCGTCATCGGACCCACCACGGCCGCGAGTCCTCCCATCACTACCCCAGGTCTGGCGAAAGGGCTGGCTGCCGGGACGGTAACCATTACGGCGGCGTCCGGAGGCATCACCGGCACGACTACCTTGACGGTGCAGTAGCAGGAGCGCGGCAACGAGGCAATCGCGCCACCTGATGCTGAGGATTCACCCTGAGAAGGCGGCTTCGTAGTCTTCGGGATCGATGCCTTTATAGGAAAGCGTGTGCTTCAGGCGTTCGCGCAAATCGTGCGGCGTGGATTCGATAAAAGCGCGCACCGCGGTCTCCAGACTCACACCGCCTGCTGAGGCCTTTTCCGCCATGCTCTCGGCGCGATAGTTGGCCGCTTCCACCACTCCGTCGCGCACGGGAAGCGGCAGTTCCTGCAGCAAGTCTTGTATGATCTCGCGGGCTTCGTCCGTCCAGTTCATTTTGGCTGCCCGCGCGGGAGTTTCGGCATCTGTTCGAGTTCCCGCGCCATGCTGTCGAGCACGCCGTTGATAAATTGCACCGATTCCGGAGTGGAGAACCGGCGGGCGATCTCTAGCGCTTCGTTGATAACCACCGGCCGCGGCGTTTCAGGATACCCTAGCAGTTCGGCCGCACCGAGGCGCAGGATATTGCGGTCCACTGCCGCCATGCGTTCCATTCGCCAGTTGGAGGCGTGCCGCTCGATCATGCCATCGATCTCCCCGGCCCGGTCGCTGGCCAACCCGAACAGGTCATCGGCGAAGCCGCGCGTTTCACGTTCTACTTCAGCTCGCTCGCGCCAGAAGATGTCGCGTACCTCGTCCGGCCTCTGTTTGCCCATGTCCGCCTGGAACAGCATCTGCAGCGCCAGCTCGCGCGATTTGCGTCGGGTGCCCATAAAAGACAGTCGCCAGTACTCAGCTGCCGGTAGCCAGTTCGGAGAAACTTAGCGGCGTTTCCTGCGTGCTGCCTCCTGCTTCCTGCGAGCTTTTCTGGCGACCGGCGACTGGCGACGGCCGACTTTCAAGTTCGCCATCTCCACCGCCGAGAGCGCCGCATCCCATCCTTTGTTGCCCATCTTCAGGCCGGCGCGATCGATCGCCTGCTCCAGCGAATCACAGGTCAGAACGCCGTAAGCATGGGGCACGCCAGTCTCCTGCGCCGATTGCCCGATACCGCGCGTCACCTCGTTGGCCAGGTGCTCGTAGTGCGACGTCTCTCCGCGAATGATGCACGCCAAGCAGATCACGGCGTCCGCTTTACCAGCCGTTGCCAGCTTACGGGCCCCCGACGGCACTTCAAACGCCCCCGGCACACGCAGGATCGTTATGTCGTTGTCTGGCGCTCCGGCGCGTCGCAAAGCTTCAAGCGCACCAGCCAGCAGCCGCTCGGTTATGAATGCATTGAAGCGGCTGACCACGATCCCGAAGCGCTTGCCGGAGGCATCGAGCTTGCCTTCGCCCATGAGCGGCTTGGGACGCCAGTCCTTGTCATAGGAAAAAATCGCCAGCCGCCCCGCGCTTGCAGGCAGCTGTAGCGTAAACATCCGCGCGCCCCAATGGTGATCGGCGATCTCTTCCGTGATCTTGAAGCCGCGCCGCTTTGCCACGTCGTAGAGTACGTCAGCCGAATCGCACTCGACCACCAGGTCGGCTCCGGGAAAACCTTTGCCCATGCCGACTTCCACTCCGGCCTCGGGCGCGTCGAGCTTGATTCCCTGGCTGCGCTTTCCCTTCCAGGACTCTCCTCGCGCCAGCCCCAGGGCGTCGAAGAAATCCACCAGCGCGTGGAAGTCGGCCTCACGCTTCGGCACCAGCAGCTTGTGGATGGACTTGATCATCGGCTCATCGGGTGATCGGCTCATCGGGTGATTTCAGATGACCCGATGACCCGATCTCCCGATCACCCGATCATTACCCGAGGAACCGATTGCAGCTTATCTGCCCCTAAAGTTGGCTGCGCGTTTCTCCAGGAACGCCGTCGTCCCCTCGTTCTTGTCCTCGGTGGCGCAGACCACCCCGAACAGCGTGGCTTCGAGAAAGAGGCCTTCCTTGAGCGGCATTTCCATGCCGTGATTGACGGCTTCCATCGCGTACTGCACCGCCAGCGGCGCATTGGCGATGATCTTTTTGGCGATGGCTTCGGCGCGCGGAATCAGCTCGGCCGCCGCGACCACTTCATTCACCAGCCCGATGCGCAGCGCCTCCTGCGCGGAAATCATCTCGCCGGAGAGCACCAGTTGCATCGCCTGGCCTTTTCCCACCAGCCGCGGCAGGCGCTGCGTTCCGCCGTAGCCTGGAATTACGCCCAGCTTGACCTCGGGCTGTCCGAGCTTGGCGTTCTCGCTGGCCAGGCGCATGGTACAGGCCAGCGCCAGTTCGCACCCTCCGCCCAGGGCAAAGCCGTTGACGCAGGCGATCACCGGCTTGCCCAGGTTCTCGATCAGGTCGAGCACCGACTGGCCAATGTGCGTCCACGCCTTGCCTTCCACCGGCGTGTGCTTCTGCAGTTCGCTGATGTCGGCGCCGGCGACGAACGCCTTCTCGCCCGCGCCGGTCAGGATCACAACCCGAACTGCCGAATCGTCCTTCGCCATGGTGAAGGCCCGGCGCAGGTCTTCCATGGTCGGCAGGTTGAGCGCGTTCAGGACCTTGGGGCGGTTGACGGTGATGTAGGCGATGCTGGCTTTGGTGTCGTAGAGCAGATTTTCAAACTGCGTGAGCGTTGCCGATGAGGCCATAAGATCTCCATTCGTCAGCTTGCCAAAACGAGATCGAGCGGAACATCAAAATGCCAGTCCGCGAAGCGGACGGCATAAGTTAGCCCAGGGCGTAAGCCCTGGGTAGGCGTAAGGATAAATCCGAGTCCCGTAGGGACGGCACAAAAATCAAAACTTCCCCGGCACCGGATTATTCGGGTCCGCGTAATCGTAGAAGCCCTTGCCGGTTTTGCGGCCATACCAGCCCGCCATCACCAGCCGCTTTAATAAAGGAGGTGAGGCGAAGCGCCGCTCCTTGAATTCGTCGTACATCACGTGGGTGATGTAATACGTGGTATCGAGCCCGACAAAGTCGAGCAGCGTGAACGGCCCCATGGGATAACCGCAGCCGAGCTTCATCGCCTGATCGATGTCCGGAATCGAGCCCACGCCCTCCTCGTACGCGCGGATGGCATCGAGCAGATACGGCACCAGCAGCCGATTCACGATGAAACCGGTCTTGTCGCTGGTCCGTACCGGCACTTTGCCCAGCTTCTTGGCGAACTCAAAGACGGCCTCGTAAACGTCGTGTGCGGTGGCGATGGTCCGCACCACTTCCACCAGCTTCATCAGCGGCACGGGATTGAAGAAGTGCAGGCCGACGAAGCGCTCCGGGCGTTTCGTGGCCGCCATAAGCTCTGTGATGGAAATCGATGACGTGTTGCTGGCGAAGATCGCGTCTTTCTTCGCCACGGCATCGACCGCCGCATACATTTTTTTCTTCTCGGCTACGTTTTCGATGATGGCTTCAATCACCAAATCGCAGTCGCGCAGGTCCTGCGCGTTGGTTGTGCCCTTCAGCCGTCCGCGAATCTCGTCTTTCTGTTGCGGGGTAATCGTGCCTTTCTCGGCAAACTTGCTCAACGACTTCTCGATACCGGCAAAACCTTTATCAATGAATTTCTGCTCGACCTCCAGCACGCTGACGTCGAATCCGGCAGTAGCCGTGACTTGCGCGATGCCGGAGCCCATGAGACCACAGCCAAATACTCCGACCTTTTTAATTTCCATAATTGCCTTTCATGCAGCTCGGACTACAGATTCCTCGCTGCGCTCGGAATGACAAGTCAAAACAATGAAATCAATGCAAGCTTTCCACGATCACTTTTGCGGGCGTGAGCGAAGCGGGAGCCCGCAGCCGAGATCCCGAGCGAAGCGAGGGACTCACTGCGGAGACTCCACAATGAGCGCGATACCTTGGCCTCCTCCAATGCACGCCGTCGCCAGCCCGTACTTCTTCTTTCGCCGCCGCAGCTCATACAGCAGCGTGATCACCAACCGCGTTCCCGTGGCGCCCAGTGGATGTCCCAGCGCGATCGCGCCGCCATTCACGTTGACCTTCTCGCGTTCGAGCCCTAGCTCCTTTTCGACCGCCAGATATTGCGCTGCAAAAGCTTCGTTCACTTCGATCAGGTCAATATCATCCAGCTTGAGCCCGGCTTTCTCCAGCGCGATGCGCGTGGCCGGAACCGGTCCACGCCCCATGAGCTTGGGATCGACTCCGGCGATGCCCCAGCTCACAATCCGCCCCAGCGGCTTGAGGCCACGCTTCTGCGCATCTTCCACGGACGTCACCACAACGGCCGCGCCGCCATCCACGATTCCGCTGGCGTTGCCGGCGGTCACCGAACCGTTCTTGCCGAACGCCGGCTTAAGCTTGATCAGACCATCCATCGTGGTCTCAGGCCGCAGGTGGTCATCCTTCTCGAACACCTCGCCCGTGGGCTCGCCCTTGCGGTTCTTGAGCGCGACCGGCGTGATCTCTTCCTGCAGCCGGCACGCCTTCTGCGCCTCGCCGGCGAGGCGCTGCGAGCGCAGCGCGAACTCGTCCTGCATCTGGCGTGTGATGCCCTGCTGCTCGGCATAAAGCTCGGCCGTGTTCGCCATGTAGAGCCCGCAGTAGGAGTCAAGCAGCGCGACCATCAGCGCATCTTCGAGCTTGCCTTCGCCGAGACCCACTCCCCAGCGCAGTCCGCGCACCACGTGCGGCGCCTGCGACATGGACTCCATGCCGCCTGCCAGCACGATGTGCGCTTCACCCAGCATGATCATCTGTGCCGCACTCACGATGGCCTGCATCCCCGAGCCGCACAGGCGATTGACGGTCAGGGCCGGCGTTTCGATGGGCAAACCCGCGCGCAGCCCGACGTGGCGCGCGCCGTAGAGCGCATCACCGGAGGTCTGCTGCGCGTTCCCGACCACGCAGTGGTCGAACTGCTTGGCATCAAGCCCGCTGCGGCGGATCGCTTCTTTGCCCGCGATCGCTCCCAGCTCCATGGCGGTAAAGTCGCGCAGCGCTCCACAGTAGCGCGCCATGGGCGTGCGCGCGCCGCTGACGATAACAATGTCGAAAGGCTTCACCATCTAGGTCACCACAGATCCATACAACTAGGAGTTGCCAAACCGGCAAGTTTAGCAGCGCAGAAAGAACTGCGGCAACCGTCAGGCCACGGCAATCGGCTGTAGATTGGGCGCAATCGAGTGCGCTTTGTTCCCGCCCTCGGATTTGGCGACATCCAGCGCGGCTTCGGCGCGGTTAATGACTTCAGTCACGATGTCCACGGGATCAAAGCTATGCTGGATGGCGGCTTCGGCAATACCGACGGTCAGGCTGACCTCGCGGTCGCTGGCCGGAACCTTGACTACGGCAAGCGCCTTGCGCATCTTGTCGGCCACAAAAAAAGAATTCTTGCTATTGGTGTCGGCCAGAATCAGCGCGATGGTGGTGAGATCGTAGCGGACAGCCATGTCGCTCTGGCGCACGTTAGCGGTGACGATCTGCCCCGCCTGCAGCATCATGTCCTTCACTGCCGACTCGCCGCACTCCTTCACCAGCGCGGAGGCTTTGCCGAAGTAGAACAGCATCACCGTCACCGTGGAGCTCTGCTGCTGTGCCCGCCGCACCTCGGAGAGCAGCACATCCAGATACGACGAGCGCTTGAGCAGGCCCGAACGCTCGTCGGTCACCGCCAGGTTCTTCACCAGGCTGCGCAGGCGCGCGTTCTGGAAAGCCTGTACCACCTGGTCGGCTATGGTCTTGAGCACGACGATATCGCTCTGCCGCCAAAGCCGCGGCGAGCCGCACTGCTCCAGAATCAGGATGCCGACGACGCTTTCTCCATCCAGCAAGGGCACCGCCAGGAGCGAGCGAATATCCAGCGTCGACAGCACCTGCTGGATGGCGGCCAGCTCGGGAGCGTGCGCGGCATCGGTGACCGAAACCACGCCTCGCTGCTCCGCCATGGGCAGCACCGTCCCGATCAGCTTCACAATTGCCATCACTTCCGATTGCGAAACGCCAGGGGCGCAGTATTCCAGCGCGGCGGAAGGCGGCTTGCCGGGAGTGCACAGCCCGGCGATGCAGCGGCTCACTTTCCAGTGCCGTCCGACCTCGTTCACGGTGGTAAACAGAACGCTCTTGACGTTGCCCTGCCGGTAAATGTTGCGGGTAATTTCTGTGACCCGCGCTATGTTGTCCACGGCATCTTCGTTAGCCGCCGCCTGCATTGCCGGCGCGGGCGCCGCCGAGGCCACGGCGGAGCCGGGAGACGGAATGTCTGGCGGGCGCGGAACTCCCTTGTAGTTGGGAGTAAACCCGGCGGAGATGAACAGTTGCTGTATCTTCTGGTTCTTCTCCTCTTCGTAGGGAAAGAGCTTGCTGATACGCTCCAGCCGTTCCAGCGCCTTAGACCGCATGGAGTACTGCAAGAAAATTTCCGCCTGCAGCACCAGGTCTTCGAGCACCGTGGTCTGGTCATCTTCCTGCCCGGACTGGGGCTCCGGCTCGCGAACCGAAGAGGCAGTCTGAAAGCGATTGGCAATGGCATTGAAGAGCCGGTTGTCGATCTTGCCGCGCAGCCGCTCCAAGCGTTGCTGGTGCCCGGGTTCGTAAGGATCGACTTCCGCGGCGCGATCCAGGGCGTCTCCGGCCTTGAAGAAATTGCCGGCCGCGTAGTAAAGGTCGAAGAGCTTCAGCAGCGTCTTGCAGTAATCATGTTCGCGGCTGGCGTTGTTGAACACCTGCACCAGGTATTCCAGGAACTCGAGGCCAAGCGAATACTGGTCGGAGACATCCTTAAGGGTCTTGGCAAATTCCCGGCGGCGGCCCAGCTTTTGCTCGGAAGCCTCCAGCCGCTGGGCCAGGGCAAGAGCCGAGGTCTGCTCCTGCGCCTTCAGGAACGCCCGCAACAGTTGCTCCACGTAGCCGAGCTGGCCGGGGTCGCGCTGGTAAAGCGGCCAGATGAATGGCTCTGCCGCCTTAGGCCTTCCCGCAGCCAAGAGCGACCGACCGTAGATTTCGCCCAGTTCCAGATTGCTGGAGGCGATCGCCGCAAAGCGCTCCAGCACGGTGATAACGCGCGGAGCATCGCCGCGGTCGAGCAACCCGCGGCCATAGGCGAGGGCCACCGGCAAATTCTCAGGGTCGGCGGCATATGCCTGTTGGAACCAGGTCATGCCGTCGTTGCCCGCCTGACGCGCGATCCGTCCGGCTTCGAAGAACGCAGCCGCCGCCGCGCGGTTGTCTCCCAGATCGAGCGCCAGATCGCCTTCACGCCGGTAATTCTGCTCCGTCGGTTCCAGCGCCACGATGCGTTCCAACACCGGACGGGCTTCCAGACGGCGCCCCGACTGCTCCAGTCCTTTGATGGCGGCTTCGTAGGCCTCCAGCGCCTCACGGCGGCTGGATCTCTCGACCAACTGGCCAAACCGGAACCACTGCTCGACAGAGGGCGTACCGAGGCGGGCGATTTTTTTGAAAGCGATGATGGCGCGGGCGTTGTCTCCGATCGAGGCCATACGATCGAAGAGCGGGCTCAACAGCGTCGCCGCGTCAGCCGGGCGGTTCAGGGTTACGCACAAGTCGGCCGCCGCCTCGCGCACTTTATCGTTCTTGGGATCCTCGCGCAGAGCGTCAAGGTATTCCTGCAAGGCGAGATCGGGCTTGTTCTTGGCGATGGCCTTCTCGGCGCGTTCGAGACGCTTGGCGAGTTCAGAAGACATGGAGTCCGAAAGACGCTTGGCGCTTGAAAGTGATCGTATTGTATTGTGCTTCGCGCAAGCCGGGCAATGATCAGGAGGGACCATGGACCTCGGAAGGGAGTCCGCAGTCCGGCCGGGCAGAGTTGCGCCCGAAATGAGTCTGAGCTGTTAGGCCTGCTCTCCAGAATGCCCTCGGCTTCGAACAACACGGCTGCCAGCGCCGGACTCCGCCATCAGCTCACGGCGGGACAGATGGCCATGGTTGGAGTGGGAGGTTCCATCGGAACCGGCCTCTTGCTCGGATCGGGAGCCGCCGTGCGTATCGCCGGGCCGGCGGTGATCATCAGTTTCGCGGCCGCGGCCGTGATCTCCTGGACCGTCACGATGGCCATGGGGGAACTGGCCAGTGCGCATCCTTCTGCGGGATCGTTCGGCACCTATGCCGAGGTGTACCTGAATTCCTGGGCGGGTTTCATCTCGCGCTATGGATACTGGCTTGCCATTGCCACCGCCATCGGCGGCGAGATGGTGGCCTCCGCCACATACATGCGCTTCTGGTTCCCGAACGTGCAGGCCAACGCCTGGACTGCACTATTCGCCGCCGGGCTGCTGGCCATCAACCTGCGCGCCGTGGGAGATTACGGTCGGTTCGAGTACTGGTTTGCGATGATCAAGCTGCTGACCATCTTTGTGTTCGTCGCCCTGGGAGCAGGGCTGCTGCTCACACACCGGGTGCTGCCCCAGTTCGCCGCGAGCGGCGGATTCTTCCCCAAGGGAAATTACGCTCCGCTGCTGGCCATGTCTTTTTCCCTGTTCACTTTTGCCGGTATTGAAATGGCCGCCATTTCCAGCGGTGAAGCGCGGTCGCGGCGGGAGATTGCGCGCGCTGTGCGCCTGACCTTCGCGCTGCTGACCTTGGTTTATATGGGAGCCATCGTGGTACTGGTCGGGATAATGCCCTGGAATGGCGCGGGCGTGGGCGAGAGTCCATTTGTGACCGTCTTCCGCCACGCCGGATTACCCGCGGCCTCGCATGTCATGAATTTGGTAGTCCTGAGCGCGGCGCTTTCCGGCGCGAATGCTAGCCTGTACGCGGATTCGCGCACGCTGTTCTCCCTCGCCCAGGACGGCTACGCGCCGGCTTCGCTGGGTAAGCTGACCGCGGCGGGCGCGCCTCTGCGGGCGCTGTTGGTGTCCTCACTTGGGATTGTGGTTGCGCTGGTGATGCAGCGATGGGCGCCCGAGGACGCATTCGTTTACCTGCTCGGCGCGGCCTTATTTGGCGCCATGCTGGCATGGTTGGTGGCACTCGCCGCGCACGTCCAATTTCGTCTTCGCGCATCGCCGGCTGATATTGCCGCCCTGCCGATGCGCTCGCCGGGAGGCGCGCCGGCCTCCATCGCCGGATTCATCGCCATCGTGGTCTCGCTGGCTGCCACCTGGTGGTACTCGCGGGTGACCGTGATCAGCGGCCTGCTGTATCTCAGCGGCTTGAGCGCGGCATACTTGCTGGCGCGAAAGACCGTGCGGCACTAGCGCCTGAAAACCAAGGCAACTGGCTTCGTAGTTTCCGCGTCGGACCTGGGAGCCCACCGCCGGGGTATACTGCACTGCCAACAGGGAGGCAGAGACCGGCCCGGCTGCGAGGCCGATGTGAAGACCTAGGTCCATTCGCGTTGCAAGGAGGATGAAAGATGAAGAGACGTTTGGCTCTATTGATTGCTTCGGCGCTGGTTTTCGTACTTCCCGCACTGGCGCAACGTCCAGGTGAGCAACCACGCGGTAATGAGCCGCATGCCGGCGCAGCGCAGCACGAGATACAAACCCCCGCCCAGCCGGAACATGGTCAGCCACGCGCCAACCAGGGCCGTATTCCCGCTCCGCCTCCGCGGCGCGAACCGCATGCCAAGCCGGAACCGGAGCGCAAGCCCTATGGGCGCGTGAACAATACGCCGCACGTCAACAATGACCGCTGGTACGGGCACGACAAACCGAACGACAAGCGTTTTGTCCTGGCTCATCCCTTCGAGCACGGGCACTTTGAGCATTTCGGCCCCTCGTACCGTTACAACATCGTGCGCATCGATCCCAACCTGCACCGCTTCTGGCTGCCGGGCGGCTTCTTCTTTGATATTGCCGCCTGGGATTGGGACGTAGCGGCCGACTGGTGCTGGACTTGTAACGCCGACGATTTCGTGGTCTACGAGGACCCCGACCATCCCGGCTGGTACTTGCTCTACAACCTGCAAACCGGCGCTTATGTGCACGTGCAGTATATGGGGGCTTAAGGGATAGCCCGCAGATTAGAATGTCTGGGCATGCCCGACGATCTGCTGCGCTATCGCTCTGAGTTCCCGATTTTGGAGAGCGCCACATACCTCATCAGTAACTCGCTGGGGGCCATGCCGCGCGATGTTGCTTCCTCTCTGCAGCAGTATGCGGAGACTTGGGCAACGCGCGGCGTGCGCGCCTGGGAAGAGAGCTGGTGGATGCTGGCGGCAGAGGTGGGCGATTGCATCGGGGCTCTGCTCAACGCGCCCCCGGGTTCGGTTTCCACTCACCAGAATGTCACCACCTGTCAGGCGGTGGTGGCCTCCTGCTTCGACTTCAGCCGGCAACGCAACAAGATCGTCTATGACGATCTGAACTTTCCTTCGGTAATGTACTTCTGGGAAGCGCAGCGCTCCCGCGGCGCGCGCGTGCAGATGGTGGCGACCGACGGCGTGCACGTGCCGCTCGAGCCCTTGCTCCAAGCGATCGACGAGCAGACCCTGGTGGTGCCCGTCTCACACGTTACCTTCCGTAGCGCCTACATTCAGGATGCGAAGGCTATCGTTGAAAAAGCGCACCGGGTCGGCGCGCACGTCCTGCTCGACACTTACCACTCGGCGGGCACACTTCCGCTCGATGTGCAAGCGCTCAACGTGGATTTCGCCACCGGTGGCGTGCTGAAGTGGCTGTGCGGAGGGCCGGGCGTGGGCTATCTATATGTGCGTCCCGATCTTGCTGCGAAGCTCGAACCGAAATTTACCGGCTGGCATGCGCACGAGAATCCTTTTGGCTTCGAGATCGGACCCATCCGCTATAGCTCCGGAGCCTACCGCTTCATGAACGGGACGCTGCACGTGCCGGCGCTTTACGCCGCGCGCCCGGGATTGAAGATCATCCGCCAGGCAGGGGTTGAGCCCATCCGCGAGAAATCAAAGCGGCAGACAGCCAGGCTGATGGCCCTGTCCGAGAAGCGCGGCTGGCGCGTCAATACTCCCCGCGATCCGGAGCTGCGCGGTGGAACGGTTTCCATCGATATGCCCAACTCGCGGCAGGTAGCGGCCGAACTGATCAAACGCAATATCCTTGTGGACTGGCGTCCGAGCGCCGGCGTCCGCTTCGCGCCACATTTCTACAACAAGGACGAGGAACTGGATCTGGCGATCAGCGCAGTGGATGAGGTTTTAGCGGGTACGGGAGCGCTGGCCAAATAGGTTTTTCCGAAGTACCTGGACCAATGTCATCATGCCCATTTCTGATGCAACGTTTTCTATGCAACCGATCTGAATTATTCACGATCAGTTAACTTGCATCGCAGGCCTGATGGCCGTAATGTGGGTGTCACACTCATAAGCTATTGTGGGGGACAGAACGATGGGCCACGAATTTGATATTTACACGGGTAATAGTCCGAGTTGGGATGAGAAACAGCCAGCAGAAAATTCTCCAGCAGACGAGTCCTACGACTCGGGTTACGAGCACAGCTGGCAGCATTGGGTGGCAGTGAAAGAACTGGTTGAGGACGCCGACTGATTCCTTGACATTCGCCTAATATTCGCCCATACTGCGGGCGATATGGCAATCACCAAACGGCAGCGCGAAGTGTATGACTTCATCGCCCGATTTGTGGCCGAACACGGCTACTCTCCCTCATTCGAAGAAATCGGCGATGGCACCGACCTGAGTTCGCTGGCCACCGTGCATAAGCACGTCTCCAACCTGGAAAAGAAGGGGCTGCTGAAGCGCGACTACAACCGCAGCCGCTCCATTGACGTGCTGCCGCCGCGCGGCGCGCTGAAGAAGTCGATGGCCGTTGCCGCCGGTATATCAGGCGAGTTGCCGCTGCTGGGACGCATCGCTGCCGGCCGTCCAGTGGAGGCGCTGCAGAATCCGGAGACCATCTCTTTCGCCGATTTCACCCGCTCCTCAAGCGACGTGTTCGTGCTGCAGGTGAAAGGCGAGTCCATGCAGGATGAAGCTATCCTCGATGGCGACTACATCCTCGTGGAAAAGATTAGCGCGGTGCGCAATGGCGAGATTGTGGTGGCCCTTGTCGACGGCACGGAATCCACGCTCAAACGCATTTACAAGGAAGGTGAAAAAGTGCGCCTGCAGCCCTCGAATGCCTCCATGCAACCGGTCATCGTTCCCGCTGCTGCCGTGCAGGTGCAAGGCAGAGTGATTGGGGTGTTGCGGAAGTACTGAGTTTTGAACATACCCACGCACTCGAAGTTACCACCCTCCGCCGCCGCCACCACCGCCTCCGCCGCCCGATGATCCGCCGCCACCGAATCCCGAGCTGCTGCCCGGCGCTCCGGCTGACGATGCAATGGCCGTGCTCATGGAGTTGCTGAGCGATGCGGCCATGATGCCAACGTTCATGCCGGTCCACGATCCATCGGAGCACCAGGCCGGAGAATACTTCGCGCGCTCCAGCACGTCGGCAAAGCGCGACGCCCACGCCTGTTCGACTCCCAGCGCCACAGCATAGGGAAGATACTTCTCGAAGACGGCGGGCGTCTGTTCGCTGGCCGCCATGGTTGCCAGCCGGTCTTTATCCACCGCACCCAGGAACATCTTGAACCCTTCCACCTGGTCGAGCAGCACGCGGCCGGCGTGGGTTGGCGCCTTCAGCAGGTGATGGAAGAGCACGTTGAGGAAGACGACGATCGCCAGCAACACGGCCGTGCTGATTCCGCTTGACCGCACCAGCATGGAAATTCCGAAAACTTCGCCCGCCATGAACGGCAGGGAGAAGAACGTCAGAAAGAGCGCGCCACCCTTCGCCGCCGCTCCGCCCTGCCCGGAGATTGCGGCTTTCCAGGATGCCACTACCATGAGCAGCAGCATGACAACGCCGAATGTCCATCCCGTCAGCCAGATGGATATGAATGCTCCAGCGGCCATCGCACCTTTCGAGGGCGCCAGCAGGACGGTCGCCGCCACCAGCAAGGCGGAGAAAACCACGCCGGGGATCAAGTAGCGGCGATTGGTGAGGAAGTAGATTCTCTCCTCGCTGGTCTTGAGCGAGCTCTTCAGGGCAGTAATCGCGCTTTGCACGCGTGTGTGGTGCGCGGGACTGAGTTCCAGGCTCTTATCGGAACCGAGCAACTTCTCGGCCAGCAGGCGTTCATCGGGAGTGAGGACGACTTTCTCGCCATCGGCACGCGTCAGCGTGTAAACACTGTCGCTTTTGCCGATGGTGACGTATTTCTTTACTGCCATGTCGAGCATGGCCGCTGCCGCCACCTTGTTATCGAAACCCATCTTCACCAGATAGCGCATACCGGCCGGCGAAAGACCCGCGGGCGGCTCGTAACGCGGCATGATGACGCCTCTCTGCGGGTCTCGGCCCACCTGGAACCAAACCACCACGTAGTAGGCAAGCAGCAGCAGAGTGCCGGCGATCCCGGCCAGGAGGTTGCGGTTGTCGTGCAGCATGTAGCCCAACCGCTCGGAGGCGGTCGGTTCGTGGACGAAGCCTTTCGGCCAGCCCACTACAATCGTTAGCCCTTCACCCGCCCCGAGGGGGCGCGCACCTTCAAAAGTCGCTCTTCTGTCTGGCCCCACTGAAGTCCGCAGCGATTGTTCACGCGAGCCCTGACGACCGGTATAGCCGGTAAGCTCAATCCGGTCGTGCGGGATGCCCGAGGGCAGCGTCACGGTGGCCGAGGCATGATCGATCGGGAAGATCCATCCGTTGCCGGTCACATTCCAGTAAAGTTCGTCGTGGTCTGGAAAAAATCCAAGTTCGCGCCGCGTCTGGTAGATAAAGGAGTACTCGTGGCGGCCGGGAGGAACAAACGTATTCTTCTCCCCGAAATACACGCGGACTCCGTTGGGCCGTGACTCCGTGTGCCAGCTTTCCGGCTGGCCGTCGCGCTGCACTGCCAGGATGTCAAAGTCCACCACCACGTTATTCCCAAGGCGATCGTGATAGGTGGTTGGAAAATCGCGGTAGATGCCGTGCCGGATGCGGTTGCCGGTGGCGTTCACGGTGATGGTTTCGCGCACCACCATCGCACTATCGCCGTACACGGTGATATCGCTATCAAAGGAGAGGATACGCTCGCCCGGTTGTTGGGCGCGCAGGCCGGCCGGCAGCATCAGCAGGAGCAGGAAAATGAAACGGCGCATATGCCGCGTAAATATCACATCTGCTGCGGAAAGCGTCCGTGCCGTTGGCCCCTGAACTACAGGGGTGAGGCAAGGTTCACACGGGTTAATGCGTCTCCGCTTTGCTTGCGGAGGGCTGAAAAGCCTCAAGCCGCTGAAGGTCATCCTGCAGTCGGCGCCACGCTTTGCGGTTCTTGCGGGTGGCATAGGGCGCGGAGGGATCGCTGTAGAAGCGCAGCAAGTCCGACCGCAGTTCGGCGGACGTGCCTGCGAAATTCTGCCGCGATAACCGGTCTAACAACGCTGCGTAACCGGCATCCGCCAGGCGATATTGTCCCGGGGCGGTGACCGCACCCACGTCAAAGTTGTCGTTCACCAGTTCCAACCTGCCGCGGTCATAGTCGGAAAGCATCTCCCGATAACGAGTGAGGGTCGTGTTGAAGCTCTGCTCAAACATGTGTTCGGCCTGCGGCGTGGGGGCATGGAAGGCAAGCGCTTTGAGCGGGCCAATCTTCGGAATCAGCCGGGAAAAAAAGGCGAGAAACTTCTCACCGGCTGTGGGGGCGCGATAATTCTTCCCCCACCTTTTCTCGTAGCTGGCGCGGGAGATGTTGTACAAAAACTTCTCGCGTGTAGTGCCGGGAACATCGCGCTGGATCTCATCCTTTTTGAGGGCCCACGCCACGCGCGTCGCTTTCGGGATCGTGGAACTGATCACATGGCGGTACGATTCGATGGCGCGCGTCTCGTCCCGCAGCAGCGGACCCAGTTGCAAGCCGTAGGTATCCGCAAAGGCCCGGTCCAGAATGGACTGCGCGACTTCGAACCCGATAAAGTCGCGGTACGCATCCGGCGCGAAACGCCCTTGCGCCACTTCCACCACATCGAATCCGAACTCCGTCTTCAGATGAGCCGCCGGATCCTGCTCATAGGTGACGAAGTCCCCGTATTTCTTCCTGAGACTGGGATACAGCAGAGGCACAGCCCGGTTCACCGCCAGCCGGTGGCCTTCATTGTCGGAAGCATAGTGCGCAAGCGCGCCCAGCGCGAAGGCGTACTCGCAGAGAGAGTTGGCGTCCCGCAGCAGTGCCTGGATGAAGTCGCCGCTGCGAACGTAGTGGGTAAGGTCACTGAACAGCTTGTTGCCGTGCGGGTAATACCCCAAATCCTGGATGATGGCCCCGCCGTAAGCACAGGCGTGAGCCTGGCGCAATTCATCGTGACTGGCATCCGGAAAGCGCTTCAACAGGAGCGGCCGGATATCGGTCTTCCACGCCGAATCGATGATGCTTTCGTGGGAAAGCACAGAGTACGCAACTAGCGGGGAGGGAGACGCGCACAGAAGAGCCAGCAGACAGACCAGAAGTCGCCGGAATGGGAAAAAACCGCGCACAAGGGACTCCGACGGCGGCACCGATTCTACCTTCTGAGTTGGATTCCCAAGAAAGAGCGGGCGAAATAGAAAAGCCCGGATCGTACCGGGCTGTATGAGTGCGTTTTGCCCGCACTCAGCCGGAGATGTGCTTGTCGAGCGCCTTCTGGATCGTTTCCTTTGGAACGTAGCCCACGATCTGCTCCTGCACCTTGCCCCCCTTGAAAATCAGCAGCGTAGGTATCCCGCGGACGCCGTAGCGCTGGGGGGTGGCTATGTTCTTGTCCACGTCCATTTTTCCTACCTTAACCTTGCCGTCATACGCGCTGGCCAGTTCGTCAACGATGGGCGCCAGCGCTTTACAAGGACCGCACCACGCGGCCCAGAAGTCCACCATCACCGGTTGCTCCGACTTCAGCACGTCGCGATCGAAGCTCTCGTCTGTCAACTCCAGAATCCCGTTCCCTGCCATTGGCCCTCCAGAAGTATTACTGCGTCAGGCTATGAACCGCAGCCACATCGTACCACCTCTGGTTTGATGCACAAGGGCAGGAGAAGTCGCAATTAGAGCGGCCAGGACGCGCAGTGGCCGATCAGGAGATGGCATGTGCCGCGGCACTTTGGACTTGAACCCAAAATAAAAGCGCCCTGAACTTTTCATTCAGGACGCCCACGGCAGCCCTCCCCCAGAACTGCCTAACTACGCGCCGCAGTCTAGGGCCGGAGAGTGTCACATGTAAATATAACTAAGGTAACGTCAGGGTAACCAACCCGGCGGACCGGAACCGAAGCAAGCGCAGCCGATTGCTCGCTCAATGTTTTCAGGTGGATGCCAACCAGCACCCGTTCTTTAGAGCGCTCCCCGGCCGGTGGGAAAAACCCCGCCTCGTTACAATTACGGCTGTTCGCGGTGAAGCGTGTGGCGCCGCTCACGGTGGTAGTCGGCCAGGCGCGCGTTGGCGGTCGCGATGGTCTGGGCCTCGGCCGCTACGCGCTCGAGATCGGCGCCGCGGATGGCAACATACAACTCGTCATCGCCGAGTCCGGTGTAGATGCGATTGCCAACGCAACCTGTGCTGAGCGCCAGTCCGCCGCTGATTGCGGCCGGAAGCGCCATGCAAGTCGGCCGGCCGAGAGTAGCCGATTGCGTTGCCACTCCTGCGCGCAGTGCCGCTTCGTTCAGCAGCATGATGCACGAGGGCTTATCCGCGAACAGAACGACATCGGGAGGAGCCGGCGCTTCGCTCAACGGCGCGTAAGTAACAAAACGTGGCGTCTCGCGCAGTTGTGCGATCTGGCCCAGGTCCTCGGCCTTGAGGTACCCGAGCTGCATCATGAAAGCGAGCGTCTGGTCCATCTCGGAAGCACGGTCGGCCGGGAGCGCTATGCTGTGGGTGAAACATCCGACCGCGCAGTTGTAGTGATCTCCAGGCTCGGTGTAGAAGACTTCGCCGCGCTCGGCGCGCAGCCAGAAGCTGCAGCCCGCCGGTTCGCTGCCTGAGAACTTGCGTACGCCGTGCGGCGCGCTGGCCGCGAACGTCACCGCTACCGGGCGCCGTTTGAGCCCGAGAGCTTTCATAATTTCACTTTCCAGTCCGCGATAGTCGGCCATTCCTCTCTCCATGGAATCGAAGGTACGAACCGCCATGCTATCGCCCAGGCCGAGATCCAGCAAGCCGGCCGCTCATTGCCATAATAGCCGTGCAGTCTGGTACAATCCCCGCTGCAGATCCGCACCATTGCGAGGAATTTATGGCGCTGAAACGCTTTCTGGTATTCGCATTCGATCCTGCCGACGCTGCCGGAGGCTGGCGCGACTTTCGTGGCGATGCCGACACCAAAGAAGAGGCCGAGCACCTGGCGGAGAAGCATCACGGTCGCATCCAAATCGTCGATACCGGCTTCGAGGAAAGGGTCGGCGGATCACCGGTCCACCTCGTGTACACCCTGTACCGGGAGTTTGAGTACCAGGAGCACTAGCCCTCAGCGGCCGATCACCTGCAGGATTTATCGGCCGGGCTCCAGGTGATTCTCGCCGGAGAGTCCTGAATCAC
>Ga0335081_10004508_pt1 | contig 21922 bp, 22 predicted proteins | sample Lox_Sample_35_FD_206713 | JGI IMG/M metagenome (GOLD analysis project Ga0335081, IMG submission 206713) | Soil microbial communities from Loxahatchee National Wildlife Refuge, Florida, United States - Lox_Sample_3.5 | ecosystem: Environmental > Terrestrial > Soil > Wetlands | place: USA... | reverse complement strand
AGGCCAGCGTGGCCGAGGCCGCCAATCGTCTCGCCGCGATCATCGGCAGACTTGGCGGCCCGCTCGCGGCGCTGGAGCAACCGGTCGAGGAGGCGATTGTCGCACTCGCGCTTGAGATCGCCCGCTGTGTTATCGGCAGCGAGGTCAAGAACTCGCACGAATTTCTTGTCTGCTTGGTGCGAGAAGCCATCGGCAAGGTACCGCTCGAAATGGGCTCGCCGCGGGTATTGCTGAACCCCGCCGATCTCGAGCTTATCCGCAAGCTGGTGCCGGAGGCCGAGGCAGGTCACGCAACGCTGGTGGCCGACGATACGGTGGAGGCGGGCGGATGTCTGGTTATTGCCGATGGAGAAAGCCGATCCACCAAGGACCGCCGCTGGAATCCGCGAGCGAGCGAGGGGGGATCGCAGGTTAATCTCACATTATCGTCGCGCTGGCGCGCGGTGATGCTGGCGTTGTTCGACGGCGAGGACGGTTGATGCCCGACGGCGACGGCTTCGCCCAGCGTCTGGTGAGCAGCCTGGAACGTTACCAGGCTCGGCTGATGACTACCGATCTCGGGATCAAAGTGCATGGCAGCCTGGTGCGCACTGTCGGGTTGGTGATGGAGGCGCGCGGCATCCATGTGGCGATTGGTGAGCGCTGCTTTGTCGAGAGCGAGTCGGGACGGCTTCTGTCCGCAGAGGTCGTCGGCTTCGACGGGGGACGCGTGCTGTTGATGCCCGAGGGCCAGGCTGATGGTCTCGCCCCCGGGGCCAGGGTGATCCCCGCCGGCCGCACGATGGAGGTCGCCGTCGGTCCGGAGTTTCTTGGCCGGGTCGTTGACGGCAGCGGGCTGCCAATCGACGGCAAGGGGCAGATTCGCGCCGCCGACCGGGTACCGCTGTTTGGCCGGTCGTTCAATCCGATGCGGCGGGCCATGGTAGAGGAACCGCTAGATGTCGGTGTTCGTTCAATAAATGCGCTGTTTTCGGTGGGCCGTGGCTCGCGCCTCGGGCTGTTTGCGGGGAGCGGCGTGGGGAAGAGCGTGCTGTTGGGTATGATGGCGCGATACACGAGTGCCGATGTCGTCGTGGTGGGGCTCATCGGTGAACGAAGCCGCGAGGTCAAAGAATTTGTCGAGCGCATCCTCGGTTGCGATGGGCTGGCAAAAGCCGTTGTCGTCGCCGCTCCGGCCAACGAGTCCGCCTTGGGCCGGGTGCATGGAGCCTACCGCGCGACCGCGATCGCCGAGTACTTCCGTGATCGCGGTCATCAGGTGTTGTTGCTGATGGATTCGCTGACCCGCTTCGCGATGGCTCAGCGCGAGATCGGCCTCGCCGTCGGCGAAATACCCGCAAGCCGCGGCTATCCCGCGTCGGTGTTCGGGCGCATTTCGTCTCTCTGCGAGCGGGCGGGGAATGGGGTCGAGGGCTCGGGCAGCATCACCGCGTTCTATACTGTGCTGGTCGAGGGTGACGATCCCAACGATCCAGTTGGCGACTCCGCGCGCTCGATCCTTGATGGGCATCTCGTGCTGTCGCGTCAACTCGCAGATCGCGGCCATTATCCAGCGATCGACGTCGCCGCGTCGGTCAGCCGGGTAATGCCAGCGGTGGTCCCGCTCGAGCAGATCGCAGCAGCGCAGCGCTTCAAGCAATTTTACAATCGCCTCGAGGAAAGCCGCGATTTGATCGCCATCGGCGGCTATCGGCCGGGGCATGACGCCGAATTAGACCATGCGGTTTCGCTGCAGCCCTTGATCGGCGAATTCCTGCGTCAGGACATGACCAACGCGGTGAGCTTCGCCGATAGCATCGCCGCGCTCGGTCGAATTGTCGGTTAGAGGGGGATAGCATGGTGGGGGGACCATGGCCGGATTGGACAAGCTGATAAGCATAACCGGCAAGAAGAGCGATGATGCACTGGCGACGTGGCAGCGCCTAAAGCAACAATGCGACGATGCGCTGAGTAAATTGTCGCTATTGCGCGAGTATTGCGAGCGCTATCGCGCGCTGCTCAACTCCAATCTCGGCGAAGGCATGCCGGCTATGTCGACGATGGCCTATCTCGGCTTTATCGGGCAGATTGAGGAAGTCGTACTGCGCCAAGAGAGCGAAGTAGGGCGCCTCGAGGCGGCGTGCACTGCGCAGTGGCAGGAGCTCGTCGAGATCCGCCGTGAGAAGCGCATCTACGAGATTGTCAGCGAACGCGCCGCCGAGCGTGAGCTGGCGGCCGCGTTGCGGAGCAGCCAGGCTGAGATAGACGACATGCTGCAACGCGTCGGCAAAGCCCCCTAAGTGTGGCTCAGGGCGTGACGAAAGCCGGGATTTCGCGCGATGACTAACGTCGATCAGACAACGTCGTTTGATCTGGAGGAGCCGCGCGGCCGTTCGCCTCTGCTGAAATGGGGAATAATCGCGGTTGCCGTGCTCGTGCTGCTCGGGGCTGGTGGGGCGGTTTGGTATTTCTTTCTTGGCGGCAAGGAGCATTTTTCACCGCAGCAGGCGAAAGAGGTCGAGGCGCCGCTGCCCTACTACCTCGAGGTGAAGCCAATCGTCGTCAGTATGCCGAGCAATAACGGCATGACCCGTTTCGTTCAGATCGGGGTCAGTTTGCAACTGCCGCGTCCGGCGGCAGGGGAGATGGTCGGCGCGTTGCTCCCCGAGGTCCAAGATTCGATGCGACAAACGCTTCTCGCTTTCAAAAGCGACGATCTACAGAGCCCGGAAGGTGTCGATAAGGTGCGCAAGGCAATGATCAAGCATCTCAACGAAGTGCTTTCGAATGTTCTGGGGCCCGATCGCCTTGCTAAGCTGACCGCGGGAAGTCCAGATGGGGCCTTTGTCCAGAACATCCTGTTTCCGACGCTGATCGTCGAATGACGCAGCCGGATCTCGTCTCCAGGTCCTCCTGTCACCGCCCCGGTGGCGGAGCGGGGAGTTACTAGCGTGCCGTACGACGCGGTCGGCCTCGACTCGCTGTCGCTGACCCTCGGGATCATTGTGCTGGTGTTGTGGGGAGGCGTTTGGGCGATGCGCCGGATGCGTCCCGCCAGCGTTGTCGGCAATTCGCGCGACTGTTCGATCGTGCGCTCGCTGGCGCTGGGGCCGCGTGAGCGGCTCCTGGTCGTCCAGGTCGGGGGACGGCACTTGGTGATAGGGGTTGGGTCGACTTCGATATCCCTGCTTTGCGAGCTCGAAGGGCCGCTCCCGGCGATGATCGGTGGAGACGCGCGATTTGGCGATGCAATGCGCAAGGCGCTGGGACGATGGCGCGGCGGCTGATCCTCGCTCTCGCGATGGCGCTCGCGGCCGCAGCGCTGGCCGGTGCCGCGGCGCATGCGGCGACCGTCGGCGCCCTCGACGCACGTCCCGATGGGCACGGCGGCACGAATTATACGGTGCCGGTCCAGGTACTGCTGCTCATGGCGGGGCTGGTGTTCCTGCCGGCGATCCTGCTGACGATGACCTCGTTTACCCGAATCATCATCGTCCTCTCTCTGCTGCGGCAGGCGCTTGGTCTCACCCAAACGCCGCCCAACCAGGTGCTCATCGGTCTCGCCCTGTTCCTGACGATGTTCGTGATGAGCCCGGTGTTTACCCGCGTCAGCGACAGCGCGCTGAAGCCGCTGATGGACGACAAGATCACCAGCGAGGAAGCGATGACCAAGGCGCAGGGTCCGCTGCGCGACTTCATGATCAAGCAGACACGGCGCGACGATATCGGCCTGTTCCTCAAGCTGGCTGGGGGAAAGACCTATCCAACCGCGGAGGACGTGCCGTTTTCTGTTCTGGTGCCGGCGTTCGTGACCTCAGAGCTGAAGACCGGCTTTCAGATCGGGTTCCTGATCTTCCTGCCGTTTCTGGTGATAGACATCGTTGTCGCCGCGGTGATGATGTCCTTGGGCATGATGCTGCTGTCGCCGACCAGCGTGTCGCTACCGCTAAAGCTCGCGCTCTTTGTTCTAGTCAATGGCTGGACCCTGGTGATCGGCTCGCTCGCCGAGGGCTTCCTCAAATGAATACCGTCGAAATCGTCGCCACCGCGCGCGAGATGATGATGCTGACCCTGACGCTGGCGACGCCTTTCCTGGCCGGCGCGGTGATGGCCAGCCTGCTGATCGGGCTGTTCCAGGCGAGCACGCGAATGAACGATCTGACGCTCAGCTTCGTACCCCGTTTTTTCGCGGTGCTGCTTGTGCTGTATGTCGCCGCCGCCTGGGCGGGGGCGCGGATGACGAACTACATCGAGCGTGCGGCAGTGACGGCTCAGGCATTGCGCCAATGAGCGCATGCTGAGCATCACCGACGCCGACCTGGTGCGTTGGCTCGGCCAATTTTTCTGGCCGTTCCTGCGCATCTTCGCCCTGTTCGCCGCCGCGCCGGCGTTTAGCTCGGTGGCGATCCCGATGCGGGCGAAGGTTGCGCTCGCCGTGGCGGTCACCGTCGCGGTCGCCGGAACGGTGAAGGAGACGGCACCGCTCGATCTGTCGTGGACAACCGCGGTTCTCGCGGTCGAGCAGGTCCTGATCGGGGTCGTTATCGGTTTCGCCATGCAGCTGACCCTCGCCGCGATGGGGCTCGCCGGAGAATTCGTCGGGATACAGATGGGGTTTGGCTTCGCCAGCTTGTTCGACATCCAGAGCGGGTTCCAAGTGCCTGTAATGGGGAATTTCTTCAACCTCGTCGCGCTGCTGCTGTTCGTCGCCCTCAACGGCCACCTGGTGCTGCTTGGCGTCTTGGTGAAGAGCTTTGCGATAGTGCCGATCGCCGCCGGCGGCGGGATCGATGCCGAGGGCTGGCGCTCTTTGGCGCGGGCTGGGGCTCTTCTGTTTCAGATGGGATTCTGGTTGGCGCTGCCCGTTGTCGCCGTGCTTCTGGTGACCCATCTCGCGGTCGGGTTCGTCTCGCGCGTCGCCCCGCAGTTCAATGTGATGTCGGTTGGTTTTTCCCTTTTCATGTGGGTTGGGATCGCCGCCGTCGTCGCGCTTGTCCCATTCTTCGTACCGGCGGTTGAGCACATCATCGAGACCGGACTCGCGCTGATCAGTGCCGTACTGCGGGGCGGATCCCCGTGAGCGACACTCACAATGCCGATGGTCGCACCGAGCGGGCAACACCGAGGCGCTTGCAAAAGGCGCGCGAGGAGGGCTCGGTCGTTCGCGCTCATGCGGTTGCCGGAGCCGCGGTTCTGGTGGTCGGCGCCGGCGTCATCGCCGTCGCCGGCGCGACATTGGCTGACTTGCTTCAGTCCTCGCTGTTCCACGGCCTTGCCCTGAAGGCGGAGGACATGCGCGAGCCGTCGCGGATGCTCGCCGCCGCGGCGCAAATCGCTTGGCCGGGTGTGTTGATCCTCGCGCCATTTTTGTTGCTGCTAGCGGTTGTCGGCCTCGGCGCCGATCTATTGGTCGGAGGCTGGATCATGTCGGCACGGCCGGTGACGCCGGATTTCGGCCGCATCAATCCGCTGAAAGGCTTCGGCCGGCTGTTTTCACGGGCAGCGCTGGCGGAGATCGTCAAGGCGCTCATCAAGTTCGCGGTCGTCGGTGCCGTGGCCGCTTGGCTCACGCGCAATTGGTTGGCCGATTTTGTCCATCTCGCGGTCGGAACCTGGCCCTATGCGCCCCAGCATGTCGCCACGCTGGGGACGCGGGCGCTGCTGATTCTCTCGGTGGCGCTGGCGGTGGTGACGCTTTTCGAGGTGCCGTATCAGGTCTGGCAGTTCCGCGATCAATTCAAGATGAGCCGAGAGGAGATCAGGGACGAGCTGCGCGAGCAGGAAGGCAGCCCGCAGACGCGGCGGCGGATCCGATCGTTGCGGATCAAGATGGCGCGCGGCCGGATGATGTCGGAGGTGCCGAAATCGGATGTCGTCGTCGTCAACCCAGAGCATTTCGCCGCCGCGCTCAACTACCGCGAGGACCGTATGCGCGCGCCGCGCCTAGTCGCCAAGGGCACCGGGCTCATAGCGTTGCGCATCCGCGCCGTCGCGGAGGAGGCGGGCGTGCCGGTGGTAGAAGCACCGCCGTTGGCGCGCTCCATCAATCGCTACGTCGAGCTTGGTGACGAAATACCCGCGGGTCTTTATGGCGCCGTCGCCGAGGTGCTGGCCTATGTCTATCGCCTGAAGGCAGCGCGCGAGACCGGCAGCCCTGTTCCGCCGCTGCCCATTGATGACCGCTTCGAACCGCCGGAGGGATTGGATGCGTAAGGGCGGACGCCGCCTCAGGCGGCGCCGAGTGCGCGTTTCGTCGAGTGGTCTTGTTCGCTCCCGTCGGGCTTATAGGAACGATGCGGGTCTTGCCGGCGCAGCCTGTCGATGGCGGCGGTCAGGTGGCGCAACATGGTATCGCAAATAACCGCGTTTTCTTGATTGTAGCGGGCCAATGCGACGAGTTCGGCGGTGGCCGGCCGTGCCGTTCCGGGCACCGCGGTCGCCTGTTCGATGCTGTCGGCGAGGAGCATCTTACGTTGCGCTATCGCGTTGATGGCCTCGGACGTGCCGCTCAGGAGCGCCTGACGCTCCTCTTCGAGCGCGTAGCGCAGCAGGTCGATCAGTTCGGTGAGCCGGTCCTCGCGAGCTGTCATCGCCGTGCCTCAGAACTTGATCTCGACACCGCCGTCGCGCGATACGGTCGCGCGCAGCGTTCTCTGGCTCGCCGTGTTCTGCACCGAAATACTGTCGCCGACTCGCCCATCCTCCATCGCCAAGGCGGTGGTTTTTAGGGTCATCGACTGGTCTGTCAGTGTCAGCACCACGTTTTGACCTCTGTGCACCGCGATCGGCAGGTCGAGAAGCGGCGACAATACCGGGCTCCCAGCCATCAGCCCGATACGGAGGATTTTTCCCTGGGCTTGGCGCGGGTCGGTGATCAGCCCTCCGGTGCTGGCAAGCTGATCGACGCGTCCGATGGTCAGCTGCGCCGTTGTTAGCTTGGTATTCGGCGGAAGATTTATCGCGGCGACCACGGCGTTGATCCAGGCATGAAGGCGGAGTGGCACGTAAAGCGTCCAACTCGGGTCCTCGCAGCTAACTTTAGCCGTCATTGTCGCAGCATTGGTCGGCGGCAATTCAACCTGGATATTGGGGCAAGGATCGAGACGAAGTCGGGAGTCAATAGTGCCGACTTCAACCTCGCCCGTTGCGCCAGCCATCGTTGTGAGGCGAGGCAGAATCGTTGCTTCGATTGCGGCACGAATTCCTGCTTGATCTTGTATCTGTTGTGCCAACGCGCCACCAAACTGAGCAAAAACTAGGATAGCGGCGCTGACAATAACGCGACGGCTGAATCTAGTCTTCCTGGCCATCGCCATTTTCCCTTGCTTTTGTCGCAAAGTTTTTTCATCATAACGAAAAATGGAAATTCGGCAAGTCACGAAAATATCAACCGAGGCGATGCAAGGAACACGTCGGTGAACTGGCGCAAGGTCGAACAAGCGAGGGCACGGTAAGTGGCTCTGCCCATCGACACCGGACTTGAGTTCTTCCGGCAGGCTCTGGCATTGCGCGCCTATCGCCAGGAGATTCTCTCGGCTGATATTGCCAATGCAAGCACGCCGGGTTTTAAGGCGGTCGATCTCGATTTCGCCGGTGCACTCAACGCCGCCACTGGCCGGCCAGGCGCCGGTGCGCCGGCCGCTTCGCGGCGGCTCTGGCTTGTTGACGACAAGCGGCAAATGAACGCCGACAACGGCACCGACGCATCGGCATCGGCAACCAATTTCGTCAAGTATCAGGCCGGGACCGAGGTAACGCTCGATGGCAACAGCGTCGATCTCGATCAGGAAAAGACCGCAGCGGCGGCGAATTCCGTGGAATACGAGGCGACGGCGGCTTTCACGACGCAAACGATCCGTATGCTGATGACTGCGATTACTGGATCCGGGTCGCAGCAATCGAGTGGGGGCTAGTCGATGTCTCTCTTCGGCACGCTCGCCGTCGCGGGCTCGGGCATGTCGGCACAATCCGAGCGCCTTTCGGCCATTGCGAGCAATCTGGCTAACGCCAACACCGCGGTTGGGCCGGGCGGTCAGCCCTATCGCGCCCGCGAGGTGGTGTTCCAAGCCCTGTCGTCTGGCGGCAACGACGCCGCTAGCACCGGGATGGCCGGAGTCAAGGTTGCCGCGGTGGTTGAAAGCAACGCACCGATGCAGTCGGTCTACAACCCGGGCAGCAGCCTCGCCGATGCCCAGGGCTACGTGCAGATGCCAAACGTCAACCCGGTTGATGAGATGGTCAACATGATCTCGGCGCAGCAGGACTACCAGGCGAACCTCGAGGCGTTCAATGTCGCCAAGACGCTCGCATTGCGCACGCTGACGATCTAGCGCCGGCTCGAGGAAGCGATGACACAAGCAGCGAGCGTGATGCCGGCCTCGGTTGTATCTCTGCCGCCGGGAACGCAGTTGAAGCCCGCGACGACGTCGGCCGCGTCCGCCGCCGCCGCAGCGGCTTCGACCGGCGTTGGTCAGACTCTGACCGAAAGTGATTTCCTGACGCTGCTCACGACGCAGCTCCAACATCAGGACCCGCTCAATCCGCAGAGCCCGAGTGACCTCGCTGCCGAGTTGGCGCAGTTTTCGACCGCGAGCGGGGTGCAAACGCTGAACAGCGCATTCAACTCGGGTAGCGCCATGCAGGCGGCTAGCCTGGTCGGGAAGAATGTCGCGGTCGCCGGCAACACCATGGTCCTCGGCGCCAACGGCACGGCCCCGGGAGCGTTCAACCTCTCGGCCGCGGCCAAGGACGTCACCGTCACCATCGCCGATGCCGCGGGCAACCTTATCGGCACGATCGATCTTGGGGCGATGGCCGCTGGAAATCAGACCTTCGGATGGAACGGGCAAGACGTGAATGGCAAGCCATTGCCCGCAGGCAATTACCTCTACGCAATAAACGCCGTCCCGGCGTCAAGCGGCGCGACAATGACCGCGACCCCCTACGCGGTGGTGCCGGTAACGTCAGTCGTGCTTGGCGGCCAGACTGGCCCGGTCCTTGATCTGGGTGGCGGGCTCGCGCCGGTGCCACTGACCTCGGTCGAACAAGTATTTTAGCGGAGTAACGGCGATGACTTTATCGGTCGAACTATCCGGATTGCAGGCGGCCCAGACCGACCTCGATACCATTGGCAACAATATTGCCAACGTCGGCACTAACGGCTTCAAGGCATCGAAGGCGAATTTCGCCGACCTTTACGGCAATTCGCTGCTTGGTTCCGCGGGTACCGCCGGGACTCCCGGACAGGGCGTGATGACCAGCAACATCTCGCAATTGTTCACCGAGGGCTCGATCAACACGACCGGCAACCCGCTCAATGTCGCGATCAACGGCAACGGATTTTTCCAGGTCCTAACCCCGACGGGGACCGCCTACACCCGTGACGGTTCGTTCCAACTCGACGCGAACGGCTTTCTCGTCAACGACGCCGGCGCGTTCGTCATGGGGTTTTCCGCGCCGGCCAGTGGCGGTGGCTCGGTTCCGGCGGGATCGCTCGGGCAAATCCAAATCAGTGAAGCGAATGCGCCGCCGGTGGCGTCATCGAACATGACGATGAGTTTAAACTTACCGTCCACCGATACGCCGATCGATACGGCGCTTACGCCGTTCAACGTCAACACCCCGGCCAGCTACAATGAGAGCACCACCAGTACGATCTACGATAGCCTCGGTGCCCCGCACACGCTGACCACCTACTTCACCGAGGTGTCGGGTTCGGGACCGCCCGACAATTGGCAAACCCATTGGGCTTTGTCCAACACCAACGGGAGCATGATCGCCTCCGGTGCTGGCGCGACCTTGACCTTCAACAGCTCCGGCTCGCTGACCGGCGGCAGCAATACAGTCAACGTCGCCACTTTACCAAATGGCGCCGCGCCGCTGTCGATCGCCCAGAGCTATACTGGGACGACCCTGTCCGACCTGACCTTCGGGGTCAATTCGATCCAGAGCAATGGCACCGCGGCGGGACGCTTCGCCGGCCTCAACATCGATTCAAACGGCGACGTCGTCGCACAATACTCGAACGGCGCGACGAAGGTCATGGGCACGGTCGCGCTGGTGAACTTCACCAACCCTCAAGGCTTGACGCCGATTTCCGGCAATAACTGGTTGCCGTCGGCCGCGTCGGGCCAGCCGCTGACCAACGCGCCGGGCGGCGCTGGTGTCGGCACGCTGGAGTCCGGCGCGCTCGAAGGATCGAATGTCGAACTCTCGACCCAATTGGTCGACTTGATTACCGCGCAGCAGGCCTACCAGGCCAACGTCCAAAGCATCAACGTCGATCAACAGGACGTGCAGAAGCTGATGACGATCCAATAGCCAAGGCTGAGAGCAACGGGAACCGGATGGGCGCGCGATGAGTCAGCAGATGATGTACCTGGCACTGACCGGGTTGAACGCGACGATGGATCGGATGACGTCGGCCACCAACAACCTCGCCAATGCCAGCACCACCGCGTTCAAGGCGCAGCAGCCGGTCTTCCAAGCCCAGCCCCTCTTTGGCCAAGGTCTGGCCGATAGGGTCGATGTCGCGGCAGCCCGGGACGCCGTCAATTTTAAGGCCGGTCCGATCGAGGGGACCGGACGTGACCTCGACGTCGCGCTCAAAGGGGAAGGCTGGATCGCAGTCCAAGCAAAGGACGGCAGTACCGCGCTCACGCGCAACGGCTCGCTCTCAATCTCGGCGACTGGGGTGTTGCAAACCAGCGACGGCAACCCGGTTCTGGGCAAGGGCAACGCCCCGATCACGCTGCCGCCGCTGCAAAAGGTGACGATCGGCACCGATGGGACGATTTCTGGCGTGGCTGTCGGCCAGACGCCTGATCAAATCGCCACGATCAACCGGATCATGCTGGTCAATCCGCCGACTTCTACATTGACCCGACGGAGCGACGGTCTCTTCGCCCAACCGGATCGGCCGACGCCGGATGCTTCCGTGCAATTACAGGTCGGTGCGCTCGAGGGCAGCAATGCCAATCCGATCGAGACCATGATGAGCATGATTGAGAACACGCGAGCCTTCCAAATGCAGACCGAGCTGATGCGCATGACCATCAACGCAAGCCAAGGCCAGAACAGCCCATTGACCCTGACGTAGCCGGCAAACCGGACGCGAGGCGGAGAACTCAGAACATGATGCAATCGCTGGCGGTCGTTCGCACCGGTCTCGAGGGCGAACAGACCAAAATGGACGTCATTTCGAACAACCTGGCGAACATCAATACGACTGGGTTCAAGAAGCAGCGTCCGATTTTTCAGGACTTGCTTTATCAAAACCTGACGCAGCCGGGCGGGTTCACGTCGCAAGCGACCAACTACCCCTCTGGCTTGCAGCAGGGCACCGGGGCCAATGTGATCGCCACCGAGCCGGTCGTGACACAGGGTAGCCTGGAGCAGACCGGCAACGCGCTCGATCTGGCGATCAACGGCCAGGGGTATTTCCAGATCCTTCTACCATCTGGCCAGCTCGCCTACACCCGTGATGGCAGCTTCCAGATCAGCGCGCAGGGCCAGGTCGTCACCGCGCTCGGTAATCAGCTGCAGCCACCGGTCACCATCCCGCGCGGCGCGCAAAGCATTACCGTCGGACAGGACGGCACTGTCAGCGTGACGCTGCAAGGCCAGGCGCAGCCCTCGCAGGTCGGTGTCATTCAGCTCGCCAATTTCATCAACCCGGCCGGGCTGCAGAACATGGGCAACAACTTGGCGATACAGACCCAGGCTTCGGGTGCAGCCATCACCGGGCAGCCGACGCAAAATGGTCTCGGTTCGATGGCGCAGGGCTATCTCGAAGGATCGAACGTCTCGGTGGTCGACGAGATGATCGACATGATCGCGACACAGCGCGCCTACGAGCTTAATACCGAGGCCGCCAAGGGCGTCGACCAGATGCTTAATTATCTGACCCAGGCGACTTCATGAAATCCTCGCCGCTTGCCCCGCCGGCTGCGGTATTGCTCGTCTTGGGTGGAGTTGCGGGCTGCACGCCGGGCCCGACAAGCCAGGGGAAAATGCTTGCCGATCTCTCGCAGCTACCGGGCGATCAGGCCACCGAGGCGCCGACCACGAATGGTGCGATTTACCAAAGCAATGTCCAAGGTGCTGGCCTCCAGCTGTTTCGCGATCATCGGGTGTGGCAGGTCGGCGACATTGTCACCGTGCAAATCGTCCAGCAGGCGACGGCGACCAAGAATGTCAGCCAGAACCTCGGCCGCAACGAGAGTGTCGTCAGCAATGTGAACAACCTGTTCGGGCTGCCGACCAGCTTCGGTCACTCGAGCGCCACGACCAAGTTCAATCCCAACATCAACTACACCAGCGCCAACAGCTTGCAGGGGAGCGGCGCTACTCAGCAGAGCGACGCCTTCACCACGACCGTGTCGGCGATGGTGCAGCGCATCCGCCCAAATGGCGACCTTGTCATCGCCGGCAACGACCAGATGCAGCTGGTCGGCGGCAAGGAATACATCCGCATCGCCGGCGTCGTGCGCCCGGAAGACATGTCGGGCAACGTCGTTCTGTCCACGCGTATCGCCGAAGCGCACATCGAGTTCAGCGGCGACGGCGAAACCTATCTGTCGCCGAAGATGGGCTTTCTCCAAAAAGTGTTCCTCACCGTGAGCACGACATGGCCGCTCGACTGGTTCAACTAGCAGGGCTTGTGCTGCTGGCCGTCGTGCTCGGCTGGGGTAGTGGTGCGGCGAAGGCCGACCGGCTTAAAGAACTCGTTCAGGTCGAGGGCGCCCGCGACAACCAGCTGATCGGTTACGGGCTGGTCGTTGGTCTTCCGGGCACCGGGGATCAGACCACGCAGGTTCCCTACACCGTCCAGGCGATCCAGAACATGATGCGGCAGATGGGCCTGACGCTGCCGCCGGCGGCGTTTCTCCAGCCGACCGCGGTTGCCGCGGCGATGGTAACGGCCGAGTTACCGGCCTTTATGCAGGTTGGCCAGCGGGTCGACGTCACCGTATCGGCGATGGGCAATGCCAAGAGCTTGCGCGGCGGCGTCCTGTTGATGACCGAGTTGCGCGGCGCCGACGGCCAGGTCTACGCGATGGCGCAAGGATCGCTACTGGTGAGCGGGTTCGAGGCGAGTGGCCAGGCTGCCTCGACCACGGTCAATATCCCCACCGTCGCCCAAATCCCCGGCGGCGCTAGCATCGAACGAACCACCAAGTCGGCCTTCGTCGTGGACAACACCATTCTTCTCAACCTCGATGCGCGTTCCTTCGGCAACGCGGCGCGGATCACCGACGCCATCAACGCGAAGCTCGGTCCGGTGGCCGATGCACGCGGGCCGGCGCAGATCGCAGTCCGCGCTCCGCCGACGCCGACAGCACAGGTTCGGTTCATCGCCCGGTTGCTCGACATCGATGTGACGACGGAAACGCCCGTGGCGGAAGTCGTTATCGACGCGCAAAGCGGCACCGTGGTGCTGGGCCAAGATGTACGCATCGGGCCAGCGGCCGTGGCCTATGGCAGTCTCGCGGTCACCGTCAACGAAACGCCACAAGTCTCCCAGCCAGCGCCGTTCAGCAAGGGTACGACGACCACCGTGCCGCGCACCCAGGTTACCGCGGACGAAAAGACCGCCAAGATCATCGAGCTGAGCAATGCGCCGCATGTCTCCGACATCGTCCGCAACCTCAATGCGATCGGCGCGACCTCGTCGGATTTGATCGCGATCCTTCAAGCCTTGAAGCAATCGGGCGCGCTGCACGCCCGCATCAAGGTCATCTGAGGTGAACCTCGGTACCGCCCAAACGCTGGCGGCAGTAAGCGGCGCCAACGATCTCGCGGGACTGAAAAAGGCCGTCAACGACCCAGCCGCGGCGCGCAAGGTCAGCCAGCAATTCGGCGCGTTGCTGATGGCCAATTTGATGCGCCAAAGCGACGGTACCGCGCTGCCCTTCGTCAGCGGCACGGGAAGCGACGTCGTCAACCAGATGTTTGCCAGCACGGTCAGCCAGGCGGTGGTTGGGCGCGACAACACTGGCCTTACAGATCTCATCCTGAACTCTATTCAGAAAAAGCAGGTGGCCAATGGCGAGGTGACCGATGCAAACGGGCCCGCTAAGCCGAAACCCGCAGTCACGGGAAACGGGATTTCGCTCGCGGCCTATTGGCAGGGCGGCGGAATACGGCCGCTCGCCGCCGCGATCGCGCGGGGTGCGATCAGTCCGGGCAGCGGCGCGACCTTGGCCTTGATGGCGCATATCAACCCCAAGCTGGCGGTGCCGTTCGGCGGCAGCATCTCGGCCGGGCCGATGGCAACCACGGCCGCCACCGCCACGAGCCAGTCGCGCCCGGGTCATGTGTCGGGCGGGGCCACGCCCGGCGAAATCGCCGCGTTTACGCAAAAGCTCATGCCGTTCCTGCAGCAGGCAGGACAAGAATTGGGCGTCTCGCCGAAGATCTTGCTGGCTCAAGCCGCGATCGAGACCGGCTGGGGACGCTCGGTGGTTGGCAACAATCTATTCGGCATCAAGGCAGGCTCGTCGTGGAGCGGTGAGAAAGTCGATGCGGCGACGCACGAGTACCAAGACGGCCAGCTCATCTCGATTACTGATGCGTTCCGCGCCTATCCGAGTGTCGAGGCCTCGGTTCGGGATTTTGTCGCGCTGGTCGCCAACAACCCGCGCTACCGCGCTGCCCTCGGGAAAGGCGAGGATGTGGTCGCCTACGCGCAAGCCCTGCTCGCCGGCGGCTGGGCGACTGACATCAATTACGTGCAAAAGCTCCAATCCGTCGCCGCGAGCCCGTCGGTCAACGGTGCCGCCCCGACGCCATTGACACCGCAGCCTGCTCCGCCGTCGCCTCTGCAGGCATCCGCTCCGGGCCAGCCGGTTTCGCTGCTCCCCGTGGATTTCGCGGTTGCGCGGCGCTAGCGACGGGCGGGCCGATGGTCGATCTCGGAACTGAGCTGATGCGCAAGGAGATCCTGCTCGCGCGCCGTCTGGCGCGCCTATTTCGCCTCGAGCGCTCCGGGCATTTGCACCGATGGCCGGTCGACACCATCCGCCGGTTGATCGAGCGCCGCGGGCGCGTCATCGACGAGCTGACCCAGCTCGAGGAACGGCGGCGATCGCTGACACCTTGGGTCGTCGATGAGCTCGATCTGACAATGGGGGTCTTGGCTCGCGAAGTCGATCAGGGTGAGCAGCGCTGCCTCGAATTTCTCGCCGAGATCGGTGCTCGGCTGAGCCGGCTGCGCGGCGAGGGGACGGCGACCGGGCTGCGCGACGGCGTCGACGGCCGGCTTCTGGGGCGCGGCTGAAATGAGCGGGTTGAGCCAGCTAATCAACACCGGTTGGAGCGGTCTCGACGCCGCGACTAAGGCGATGGAGACGGTCTCCAACAACACTGCCAACGTCAATACGCCGGGCTACAACGTAGAGGCAGTCCATCAGGTCGAAGTGCCCGGGCTGCCGAACGGCGCCGGCCTCGGCGCCGACGTCACATCGATCCAGCGTGCCTTCAACCAGTTCGTCTTTTCTCAGCTAGTCAACGCGGGCTCAGCGAACCAGGCCGCGCAAGTTGCACAAAACAGCGCGCAGAACCTCGCCGCGATCTTTCCCGTGGCGTCCGGTGGGGCGGGAGGGCTCGGTTCGGCGCTCACCGGCTTTTTCAGCGCGATGAGCGCGGTGAGCCAGGACCCGACCAGCCTGCCCAATCGACAGGCGTTTCTCAGCGACGCTCAGGTGTTGGCTGCGGACTTCAACGCGGTGGGCAGCCAGCTCGCCGCAGGCCTCACGCAGCTGAATGGCCAGCTCGCCAACTCTGTGGGCACGATCAATTCGCTGACCCAGCAGATCGCTGGCCTCAACAAGCAAATCATGGCCCAGCAAGGATCCGGCGCCGGGTCGCCCAACGCGTTGATGGACACCCGCGACAACCTCGTGCAGCAGCTCGGACAGCAGCTCGGCATCACCGTCACCGCGGGCGCGAACGGGTCCGTCGACGTCTACACGGCGGGCGGAGCGGTCTTGGTCGCTGGCGGCACTTCGGCCAACCTGATGGCGACCTCGGGTGGTTATGTCGGGGCCACTCTTTCCGTCGTCTACCAGCCGACCGGGCAGGACATCACCGCGAGCCTTAGCGGCGGCACGGTTGGAGGGGTCATCACCTCGCAGAGCCAAATTGTCGCCGCGCAGAATTCGGCGGGCGGCATCGCCGCCGCGCTTGCGGAGTCGGTGAACGCACAGCAGTCCCTCGGCCTCGATCTCAACGGGGCGCAGGGCGCAAATGTCTTCTCAGTCGGCGGCCCCAGCGTGCTCGCGGCCGCGACGAACACTGGCGGTGGCACCCTCACGGCGGCGATCACCGACGCGAATTCGTTCGTGCCTGGAGACTACATCGTCGCCAAAACCGGCAGCGGCTACAAGGCGACCAATATCGCGACCGGCCAGGTGACCTCGCTCGGAGGTGGACCGAGCCTCAGCCTCGACGGCATGACACTCGCGGTCTCGGGCACGATCAACACCGGCGACTCGTTCGAGATCGAGCCGACCGTGAACGCCGCGCAGACGCTGAAAGTCGTAGCCACGGATCCGAAGGCTATTGCCGCCGCCTCGGCCTATGTGGCGACCCCGGGTGGCAATATTGGCAATGTCACGGCAAGCGCCTTCAGCGCCACGACCAGCGGCGCGCTGACGGCCGGAACCGTCATTGTGCCGGCGAGCTATTTCGGTCAGAACCTGACGGTCAAGTTCACCTCGGCGACAACATTCGACGTGCTGTCGCCGCTCAATACGGTGATCGGGTCGGGGACCTTCAGCGCGACCGCCGGTGCCCAGGTGGCGATCACCTATCCGAGCCCGCCCGCGCCAGCTGGCGAGGTCGCAGGGGTCACCTTGTCCCCTGGAACTCCGGCGGCGGGCGACACGTTTGCGCTGACCCCCGGCGGGGTGAATAGCAACGGCAATGCTCTGGCGATGACCAATCTTGCCGGCCAGAACCTGCTGTCCGGGCAGACGCTGAGTAGCGCCTATGGCGCGCTGGTCGGTCAGGTCGGCAGCGCTGGCCAGGCGGCGAATTTTGCCGCGCAGACCGCGCAAGGCGTGCTGAGCCAGGTCCAGTCGGTCCAGCAATCGATCTCGGGCGTCAATCTCGACGAGCAGGCGGCCGATCTGGTCAGCTATCAGCAGGCCTATCAAGCGGCGGCACAAGTCATCGCCAGCGCCCAGGTTCTGTTTCAGAGCCTGCTGACCGCAGTCCAGGCCTAGGTGTGACCATGCGGATCAGCACCAACGAGTTTCTGCTCGGCTCGCTCAACGATCTCCTGGCGCAGCAGCAGAACGTCAATCGGCTCAACCGCGAGATTGCTACCGGTCAGACTTTGCTGAGCCCGACCGACGATCCCAGCGCCGCCAGTCAGGTTATCGGGCTGGCCAATCAGATTGGTCAGCTCAATTACGATACCGCCAATGGCCAGGCCGCCACCCAAACGCTGCAGAATGGGGTTAGCTCGCTGCAGCAGGTAACCAACCTCCTCGTCCAGCTGCGCCAGACCGCGCTGTCGGTCGCCAACGGCACGGCAACGCAGGGCGACCGACAATCGGCGATCGCCATCGCGCAATCGACGCTGCAGCAGCTGGTCCAGCTAGCTAATACGCAGGGCGCGAACGGCGCTTATCTGTTCGCCGGCTCGAAATCGAATGCCCCGGCCGTCTCGACCTTGCCGACCGGGCAGGTGGTGTTCAACGGCGACGCTGCCACCAACGAGGTGCAGATAGCGCCGTCGCTCGATGTCGCCTCGACGATTTCCGGCCAGAGCATCTTCATGAATATTCCGGCCGGAACCGGCGGCGTCGCGGTTTCGGCGGATAGTGCCAATACTGGTGGCGCCTATGCGCTCGCCGGCGGTGTCACCAGCCTAGCGCAGGTCACTGCGGCGAGCCTCGCAGGGACTCAGTATGACATTAGCTTCACCGGCAGCGGGTCGAGCCTGACCTACACCGTGACCAGCGGGACCGGCACGCCGGGCAGCGCCGGGTACAGCGCGAGCTCGGGCATCGTCTCCTCCGGCAGCTATACTCCCGGAGCGGATGTCGCCTTCGCCGGCATCGACATCAAGATCAACGGCACACCAGCCGCGGGTGACAGCTTCGCGGTCAAGCCCGGAGCGACCTCGAGCTTGTTTCAGACCGTACAGGACATGATCTCGGCGTTGCAGATGCCGACGGGCACCGGCGCGCAGACCACCCAGGCGCAACAGGCGCTGCAGAACGTGCTCGCTAATCTCGGTGGCGCGCAAACCAGCGTGCTGTCGGCCCAAGCGACGCTCGGCACCAGTCTCGCGCAGATCCAGTCGGTGCAAGCGCAGACCAGCGCGCAGAGCACAAATGCCAGCACGCAGATGTCGAACCTGCAATCCGCCAACCTGCCGCAAGTGCTGGCGAATTACAGCGAAAGCCTCACCGCGCTGCAGGCCGCGCAGCTAGCCTTCGCCAAGGTGCAAGGCCTCACGTTGTTTGCCGATATCCATCCGTAGCCGACGGACCTGCTCCCGATCGTCGAGATGACGAATAACGGGAATTCGTGTAAGAATCCAACATCGCGGCCAGGAAAGTTCGGCATGAATGACATTGCGCTCGTCGGTGAGGCGCTGGGGCGCCCGGCGGTTTCGACCGAACCGGGCGGTGCGCTCGCCGGATCGACTGCGCTCGTTGTGCTGGGCATGCATCGCAGCGGCACGTCAGCGTTAACTGGCATGCTGCATCATCTAGGCGTCGCGCTTGGCGACCGACTGATGGTCGCGTCCCCCGACAACCCGCGCGGCTATTGGGAGCACAACGACGTCGTCGCGGTTCACGAACGGCTGATGGCGGCGCTTGGGTGGGGCTGGGATGACATCCGTCCGCTGCCCTCCGGGTTCGAGCGCCAGGAGCCAGCGCTGACGGCTCGCCGCGAGCTGACGGCGATTCTCGCCCGCGACTTCTCCGGCGTCGCACTCTGGGGGGTGAAGGATCCCCGGCTTTGCCGGTTGATGCCCCTGTGGACGGAGCTGTTCGCCGAGGAGCGGGTCGAGCCGCGTTACCTGCTGGCGGTGCGCCACCCGCTCGATGTTGCCGAGTCGCTTGCCGAGCGCGACGGGATGACCCCGGCCTGGGGCATGGTGCTCTGGCTTGGTCATCTGCTCGATGCCGAACACGCCACGCGCGGCGCGAAGCGGGTCATTGTCCACTATGAGGATCTCGTCGGCGCGCCAGGCTGGCGCGGCATCGCCGGGCGTATCGCCGGCGAATTGCGAATCGATTGGCCGCGGACAGGCGAGGCGGCGGAGGCGGCAATTGATGCCTTTCTCGCCCCCGAGCTGCGACGCCGGCGGGCGAGCGATAGCGCCGGCGCCGCGAACGGCAGGCTCGCTGCCTGGGTTGCCGCGGTCTACGACGCGTTTCGCGCCGGCGAATTGCATCTCGATGAGGTTTGCGACGCTGTTGGGCGAGAATTTGGCGCCGCTGACCAGTTGTTTCTGCCGGTCATCGGTCAAGCCCGCCGGGAAGTCGCCGAGGCGCGCGCCCAGCAAGATGGCGTCGTCGCCGATCTGACCCAGCAACTCGCCCGCGCCCGGCACGAAGCCGCTGAGCTGCGTGATCGCTTGCATCGTCTTTTGGGCGAGGCGGCAACGCAAAAGCAGATCAACCGGACGCAAACAGGCGAGAACACGGGCCTGCCGAAACCGCTGGAGGTGGAGGAAGCATTCCCGCGCTGGATGATGGCGCGCCGATCGACCGCGACCGCGCACCTCGATTGGGTGGCCGAACGGGTGGCGCAATGGCCGTGCGTGCCGACGCTGGCGCTGGGCATGATCCTACCCGTTGGTTGCGAGGGCCAGCTCGCACTGACCTTGCGCTCGCTTGGCTCGCAGATCGCCGGCAAATGGCTGCTGCACATCGCCGCCGAAAGCGAGATGCCGGAAGCGCTCGGCCAGGAGAAGCGAATTGCCTGGCATCGCGCGCAAGGCCGGCCGGCGGATGTCCTAACTCGCGTGCTCGCACACTCGGATACGGACTGGGTTGCCCTGATCGATTGCGGGGACCAGCTCGCTCCGCATGCTCTCTTCGCCGTGGCCGACGCCTTCTTCCGCCATCCCGAATGGCAGGCGCTCTACAGCGACGAAGCCCGCATCGATCCTAACGGCCTCTTGTCCGGCCCGCATTTCAAGCCCGACTTCAACCTCGATCTGTTGCGTAGCCTGCCCTATACCGGCGCATTGCTGGCCGTGCGGCGGGAGATGTTCGCCGCAATCGGCGGGTTCGACGGCGCTTGGGACGGGACCGAGGAATACGATCTGGCGTTGCGCCTCGCGGAACGGGTTGGCGCCGCCGGGTTCGGCCATGTCGCCGACATCCTCTACCAGCGGCTTACCGTTTCCGGCCGTACGAGACGCCCGGCGGAAGAGATCTGCGCCGACATGCCGAAGATCGTCCAGGCGCATCTCGACCGGCTCGGTATTCCGGCGACTGCCGAACAGGGTTCTCCACCGCATACCTGCCGGGTGCGCTATTGCCACGACGGCCCGGATCCATTGGTCTCGATCGTGGTCCCGACCAAGAACCAGCTCGCGCTGCTCAAACGCTGCGTCGAAAGCGTGCTCAAGCTGACCGAATACGAGAATTACGAGTTGATCGTCGTCGACAACGGCAGCCGCGAGCCCGATGCCTGCGCCTATCTTCAGGCGATCGAGGACAAGGTCGCGGAAATCGGCAGTCGGATCCGCGTCTTGCGCCACCCCGGCTCGTTCAACTTCTCGGCGATGAACAATCGCGCGGTCAAAGAAGCGGCGCGCGGCGACTACATCTGCATGCTCAACAACGATGCCGCGCCATTGGACGGTGCCTGGCTCGGCGAGATGATGGCGCTGGCGCGGCGGCCCGATATCGGTGCGGTTGGAGCAAAGCTCACCTATCCCGATGGCCGCATCCAGCACGGCGGCGTCATCCTTGGTGTGGGTTGGGGATCGCCGGCCGATCATCCCTATATCGGCGAGCCCGGCAACTCGATGGGCTATTGGGGCCGGCTCCTCGTGTCGCAGGATTTCTCCGCCGTGACCGCGGCGTGCTGCGTCACGCGGCGCGCGGTCTGGGATGAGGTCGGTGGTCTCGACGAGGAGAATTTTTCGGTCGCCTACAACGATGTCGACTACTGCCTTAAGGTCCGTGAAGCCGGTTATCTCGTCGCCTGGACGCCCGATGCGCGGCTGCTGCACGAGGCGAGCGTCAGCCAGCGCGCCAATGTCGAGGCCAAGGCGCTCGAGGAGAAGAATGCCCGCTTTGCCCGCGAGCGGCTGGCGATGTACCGGAAATGGCTGCCGCAGATCGCCTTCGATCCCGCCTATAACCGCAACCTGTCGTCGCTGGGCTCTGGTTTCGCGGTTGAAACCGAGGGAGCGCAGACCTGGGATCCCGACTTCCGGCCGCGCGAGCGCGTGCTCGTGTATGCCGCCGACCGAGAGGGATGCGGCGAGTATCGAGTGATCGCGCCGAGCCGCGCCTTGCTCAACTCCGGCATGGTCCATTCCTATGAGACGATGCGGCTGATGACGCCGCCCGAATTGGCGCGCATGGCGCCCGACAGCATCGTCTTTCAGCGCCAGCTCGAATGGAACCAGATTGAGGTCATCGAGTGGGCCAAGAACATCAGCAAGGCATTCCGGGTCTTCGAGCTCGACGATCTGATCACCAACCTGCCGCCGCAAAGCGCGCACCGGCCGTCGATCGCGCCCGACATCGCCGAGCGGCTCAAAAAGGCGCTCAAACTATGCGACCGGTTTGTTGTCAGCACCGAACCGATGGCGCGCGCCTACGGCCGGATGTGCGACGAGGTTGTCGTCGTCGCCAACCGTCTCGAGAAATCGCGGTGGCTCGGGCTGGCGCCGCGGCGGCGCGAGGGCAAGCCGCGCGTCGGCTGGGCCGGTGCGATTGGCCATAGCGGCGAC
>Ga0335081_10004506_pt1 | contig 21931 bp, 19 predicted proteins | sample Lox_Sample_35_FD_206713 | JGI IMG/M metagenome (GOLD analysis project Ga0335081, IMG submission 206713) | Soil microbial communities from Loxahatchee National Wildlife Refuge, Florida, United States - Lox_Sample_3.5 | ecosystem: Environmental > Terrestrial > Soil > Wetlands | place: USA... | reverse complement strand
GACGATGCTCACAGCCTCCTGAGCGGCTGTGTTGGTCATCTGGATGTATTTCTTCACGCGGTTCTTGTCGTTCAGGTTTTCCGGCCAACTCAAGAGTAGTTCGTTGAAACCAAGAATTTTGGCGAGGACATTATTGAAGTCGTGGGCGACGCCGCTGGCCATCTGAGCCAAGGCCCGCAAGCGCTCCTGCTGAACGATTTGCTTCTGGGTCTCGCGCAGCTCCGATAACGCGCCCTCCAATTGTTGGGCGGTATCGCGCAAAGATTGCTCCGTCTTTTTGCGCTGCGTGATGTCGTGCACATTGACCTGCAACACCGGGCCTTGCGGACAGTGAACCAGATTGGCCCGGCCTTCGCATGTAAAACGGGTGCCATCAGACCGCACAATGCAGAATTCGCGAGACGGATCATCGATCCGGGCCACAATGGTTTGATGGTCGTGCCCATCGCCCAGATAGGTGTCGGGACTCAACTCAACAAAATGGCGGCCGCACAACTCGGCGGAACTCAATCCACACAATTGTTGCGCCGCCAAATTGGTCCCTACAATCTTCAGCGTCGCCGAATCCAAAAGGAAAATGGCATCGCCCGACGAATCAAAAAGTGCGCGATAATCGCGTTCGGAAATGGTAGCCCCATCTTCCAAAACCATGCCGACAATGATAAACAGGGATAGGATTGCGGACGTGAAATAGGCTCCGGACATAAGTGCCTGCGAGCCGTCCGCCAGAGGGAAGCCGATCAGGTGTAATCCCCAAAGCAGAAAGCCCATACCGAGAATCGTGGCACCCCGCGAGCGCGCCCGCGATCGAATGTACAGCAGCCCCGTATAGACCCCCGCCACCGAAAGCAGCAGAAACACGGGCAGCGTAATCCACATTTCGTTGCCCACTTTGTAGGCCGCGATGTAACTCCACACGAGAATCATCAACGTGCCCAACCCCAACTCGCGGAGGTCGCGCTTGTGCTCGGTCAGTTGAAAGCTTCCCCAAAACATAAACAACGCGCTAACGCCAATGCAACCTCGCGAAGCCATCAGTAAAAAAGGCGTCCCTGGCGCGTCCTCCAAGCCGATCGAAGCAGCCAGATGCACCGAGTAAAACATCCAAGATACGATCCACAGGCTCAAGTGTGGCCGCCGCGTTGAAAAATTCAAGTAGGCAAACAGCACGATCACCATCCACACACTGATGAGCGCCAGAACCAAGGCCGATTTGATCCATTCAGGCGGAAAGAGCAAACTCGATTGATCGAGGAAGCTCTGTGCAAATTGGTTATTCACGTGGCTTTCCCAGCTTGCGTGTTTTCCGCACTCGGCGTGCCAAAGGCTGGCTTCAAAGCGCCTGCAACTCAGTGGGATGGAAACGAGAGGGTCTGGCTTCGATCACTCCACGCATCTTCGCTGTCAAGATACTTGGATCAAAAGGCTCCTGTCAGAAAGCAATTCCCGGAGCCAATACGCCCCGATGAACGATCGCGTCTTCCGTGTAGCCCGAGCAGTATAGGAGTTTCAGGTTGGGATACACGGGCATCCCCACCTGGAGACGATCAGTGAGTTCTTTCCCTCCCAAGGCGCGGCTACAACCGTGTCAGAGATGCGGGCATTGCAGCGTCGGACATGTTAAACCCCGGTACGTTGGCAAACACCTGAGCCAGTCTTCGGTGCCCATACTTCACAATGTCATCGCAGGTGATGACGGTTGCTGCTACAGGCGCTTCGCCGACGGGTTGTTCGCATCGCACCGCAGCCCAAACCGTCGGGACCTCAACCATCTGATTCCCGGCTCTCGACCATGCGACGGTCGGAATCAGCGCGAGCACAATCCGTGATGCAAACAACCTGTAAAAGCTCTCTGGCAAGGTATATTGATTTTTCTAATGGGTCTGAGTTCCGCTCCGACTATACCTATTGGAAGACAGGTCCTTGCGCCCTTTCGCACAGTTGCCTGCAAAAATGAGTTGCCCGGACGTTTCTCTTGCCCTCAATGTCCCATCTCACCTATTTTGCGGGAAGAAAATGACTGCCTGTTTTGAAATCGTCACGACTGATTCTGGCAGTGCGGCGCGTTGCGGTCGACTCCATACGGCGCACGGCGTAGTGGAAACGCCGGTGTTTATGCCGGTCGGTACGCAGGGCACTGTGAAGTGCATGGCACCAGAAGAACTGTGCACGTTGGGAGCACAGATCATTCTTGGCAACACGTATCATCTTGTCATTCGTCCCGGCACCGAATTGATCGCCAAGGCTGGTGGTCTCCACAAATTCATGAACTGGGACCATCCCATCCTGACAGATAGCGGCGGTTATCAAGTGTTCTCCCTGTCCAAGTTGCGCAAGATTTCGGAAGAAGGCGTCGAGTTTCAATCGCATGTGGATGGCGCGACCATGTTCCTCGGACCGAACGAAGCCATGGCGGCTCAGGCCGCGTTGGGCAGCGATATTGTCATGGCCTTCGATGAATGTCCGCACTGGCCGTGTGATCGAGAATACGCTTGCAGTAGCTTGGAGCTGACATTACAGTGGGCAGCCCGCTGTAAAAAAGCTGTCAGCTCTCAGCCGCCAGCCACCAGCGGAAGACAACTGCTCTTTGGAATTGTGCAGGGAAGTGTCTATCCCGATTTGCGGGAGCGGGGCGCGCGCGAACTTGTTTCGATGGGATTCGATGGATACGCCATCGGCGGCGTCAGCGTCGGGGAACCGCCTGAAGAAATGATCCGCCAGGTGGAAATGGCGGTGCCCTTCTTGCCGTCGGACCAACCGCGGTACCTGATGGGCGTAGGAACGCCGCCGCAAATCCTGGAAATGATCGCGCGTGGGGTGGACATGTTCGATTGCGTGCTCCCGACACGCGTCGCCCGGAACGGAACAATTTTCACGGCGCGGGGCACCTACGCCATCAAGAACGCCCGGTATCGTGAAGACCTGGGACCGCTGGAAGAAGGATGCGGCTGTTATGCATGCCGGAATTTCACGCGTGCGTACATCCGCCATCTCTTCCGCACCAATGAGATTCTCGGGTTGCGTCTGATGACGTGGCACAACTTGCATCTGTACTTGGGCACGTTGCGGCGGGCGCGGGAAAAGATCGCCGCTGGAGGATTTGAAGGATTTCGACAGGAATTTGTTGCGCGCTATCAGGCAGAAGACGAGCAGTAGCGGCGCTTCTGAGAAGCGCCGGCGACGATACGGCTACAACCTGTGTTTCACAGAGGCGCAGCGACAACGAAAGTGCAAATAATGAGACCATTTGAACTGATTGCCATGGGACCGCCTCCGGGAACCGAGCAGGATCCCCGGGCCGGCATTCTGAACATGGTATTCATGTTTGCCATTTTGGGAGTGATGTTCTATTTCCTGCTGATTCGACCCCAATCGAAGCAGCGCAAGGAACAAGAGAACCTGATCAAAAACATCAAAACCGGTGACAAGGTCCTGCTGGGCGGCGGAATTTATGGAATCGTCTCGAACGTGAAAGAGAAAACCCTGATGGTAAAAATCGCTGACAATGTCAAAGTGGAAGTTTTGAAAAGTGCCATCAGTTCCGTCGTCCAAAAATCCACCGAAGCTGAATCTGTTTCAGCCCCACAGAAATAATGTAGTCTGCCATGAACAACAAATTCCCCTGGAAGTTAGCTGTCGTCCTCTTCATCCTCGGTGCCTCGGTGTATTCGATGTGGCCCGTTGACAAAAAGATCAAACTGGGCCTCGATCTGAAAGGCGGCACGTCGTTCCTGCTCCAAATGGATCTGTCGAAAATCGACGTCACGGGTCGGGGTCAGGCCATTCGCCAAGCAGTCGAGATCATCCGCAAGCGTGTGGATCGTTTCGGCGTGGCTGAACCGGTCATCCAGCCAGAGGGCGAGAATCGGATCTTGGTGCAATTGCCCGGCTTGGAGGAAAAAAAGCAGGTCGAGGCGCGCCAGACCATCGAACGTACGGCCTATCTGGAGTTCCGACTGGTCCACGCCGATAACGAGAAGCTGGTTTCCGAATCGCTGTCCGATCCGCGATTCGTCACACCGGTCGGGTATCAGAAGCTGGTTCGCGAAGAGACCCACGAAGGTCGTCCAATCACCCGGACGTACTTTGTGAAAGTCCGGCCGGAATTGACCGGCAGGCATGTCCAACGCGCTTACGTCATGTATGACGACCTCGGTCGTCCCTACGTGGCGTTAAGTTTCGATCAAGAAGGCGCGGCCATTTTTGCGCGGGTGACGTCGGCCAATGTCGGCCGGCAGTTGGCGATCGTGCTCGACGGCGAGTTGTATTCTGCGCCGGAAATCAGAGAGGCTATTACCGGCGGACACGCTCAGATCACTGGTAACTTCAGCCTGCCCGAGGCGCAGGAACTGGCCAACGTTCTGGAAAATCCGCTCGAAGCACCGGTCAAAATCATCGAAACGCGCAGCGTCGACCCCTCGCTGGGACTCGATTCGATTCACAGCGGTGTGCGAGCGGCGTTGATCGGTTCCATCGCGGTCGTGCTTTTCATGGTCATTTATTACCACCTCGCGGGTGTGGTCGCGGACCTGGCACTGATTTTCAATATTGTAATCTTGATTGGCGTGCTGGCGATGTTCGGCTTCACGCTGACGCTGCCGGGCATTGCAGGTATCGTGCTGACCATCGGCATGGCCGTGGACGCCAACGTGCTGATCTACGAGCGCGTCCGCGAGGAATTGGCTGCCAACAAGCCGCTACGAACTGCGATTGCCGCCGGGTACCAACGCGCGTTCATTGTCATTTTCGACTCCAATTTCACGACGATCATGACCGCGGTGATCCTGATCTGGCTCGGCAGCGGACCTGTGAAAGGCTTCGGCGTGACGCTAACCATCGGTTTGCTGGCCAACATGTTCGCGGCTGTGTTCGTCACGCACTGGGTGTTCGACTGGATGGTGGCGAAAGGCTGGATGAAATCGTTCGACATGATGCACGTCTTTCGCCACATTCCCCACGTCAACTTTCTCGGCGTGTGGAAGATCGCTTTTGCCATTTCTTGGGCGTTGATCATTGCCGGGATGGTCTCGTTCGTCAACCGTGGCGGACTAGATGTGGGCAAGGGGCGAGTTTACGGAATCGACTTCGCCGGCGGCGATACGTTGACCATGAACTTCAAACAACGGATCGACGAGGATAAACTTCGCAACGCGCTCAACACGTCCGGCTTTTCCGAATCCTATATCCAGTATCAGCGCAACTTGAGCACCGGTTCCGAGGTGTTGTCCATCAAGCTGCCGGAGGGCGCCGCCGACAAGGTCATGACTGACTTACAGAAGGACTTTCCAGGGGCGCAACTGAAACCGATTGGAAAGGAGCACGTCGGCGCGATTATTGGCAAGGAGTTGCTCAAGCAGGCTTTGTGGGCGGTAGCCGTGTCCCTGATCGCCATCATGATTTATGTGGCGTTCCGTTTTGGCGAATTCTCCTATGGTCTTGGTGCTCTGGTCTCGCTGATTCATGACGTGCTGATGACCATCGGTTGGTTCTGCTTGACGGGTCGTACGTTTTCCATGCCCGTGGTGGCTGCCGTGCTGACGCTCATTGGTTATTCGATCAATGACACCATCGTTGTCTTCGACCGCATTCGTGAAACCCGAAAACTAACCGGCGGCCGGCTGAATTATTTCGACCTGATCAACCGCAGCGTCAATGAAACCCTCTCGCGAACAATTCTGACGGCGGGTACAGTCTTTTTGTGCGCCGTGGCGCTATACGGTTTTGGCGGCAGCGTGATCAACGATTTTGCGTTCTGTTTCATGGTCGGCGTTTTGACAGGCACCTACTCGTCCATCTACATCGCCAGCCCGATCGTGCTCTGGTTCCATCGGGCGGAAGCGGCGCGAGCCTCCAAGGCTCTCGCCAAAAAGACCCAGACAGCAAAAGCGTAGACAGAGAATCAATTTTGGTTCATGGTCTTGCAGGCGTCGGCCCATGAATCAGATTCTTCCTGCAAAACGCTGGATTGTGGCCAGACCCGAACCATCTCTAGCGGCTTCTTTGGCCAGGTCGCTTAATCTCCGCCCCTCACTCGCCCAGGTTCTACTCAATCGTGGTTATCACGACGCCGAATCTGCTTTGGCGTTTCTGAATCCCCGCCTGCAAAATCTCCACGATCCATTTGAGCTTCCCCATATGTCCGCGGCTGTCGATCGCGTATTGGAGGCAATCGGAGAGCAACAACGGATTGTTATCTATGGCGATTACGACGTGGATGGAGTGACGTCCAGCGCGCTGTTATTGCGGGTGCTACTGGAAGCCGGAGCAGTCGTGCACAATTTTCTACCGCATCGAATGGAGGAAGGCTACGGTCTGAGCCGAGATGGCATCGCGCGCTGCCTCAAAGAAGCCAAGCCCGCCCTGCTCATCGCCGTCGATTGCGGCACCAGTTCGCGTGATGAAATCGCCGATCTCGGAAGACAGGGGATTGACGCGATCGTATTGGACCATCACGAGGCGCCCGCAAAATTGCCAGAATGCGTCGCAGTAGTAAATCCGAAGATTGGAGAAGGCACCGATCTTGCGAGCGTCGGGATTTCTTTCAAATTCGCACATGCGCTGCTGAAGCGAGACGCTCGGCTGGCAGAGCGAATCGATCTGCGCAGACACCTCGATCTCGTCGCCATCGGTACGGTGGCCGACATCGTACCGCTTACCGGCGAGAACCGGATTCTCGTCAAGGCAGGTTTGGAACGCCTGCCTCAGACGCGAAAGGTGGGTTTGCGGGCCCTGCTCGAGGTGGCCGATGTTTCGGAAAGGGTGAATCCCTATCATATCGGCTTTCGTATTGGTCCGCGTCTGAACGCGGCCGGACGGCTCGCTGACGCAATGGCGGCGCTGGAGTTATTACTAACCGAAGATCCGAATCGCGCTGCAAAATTGGCGGAAATGTTGGACGAACGCAACACCGAGCGACAGCACATCGAAGAAAAGATTGTCGAAGCCGCACTTCTGCAGGCCCGGCAGTTCGCAGGCGACCGCGTGCTGGTGCTGGCGGACGAATCGTGGCACGTCGGCGTGATCGGGATTGTGGCTTCCCGCATCACCCAAGAGTTCTACCGTCCATCCATCGTCATCGGACAAAGGGGCAGAGGTTCTTGTCGCAGCATTGCGGGATTCTCCATCGTCGAGGCGCTGGCTCAGTGCTCGTCGTATCTTGAGAAATTCGGTGGACACGAAATGGCCGCTGGTCTGAGCGTGCGACGGGACAAGATCCCTGAACTTCGCCGGGCGCTAAACAAACTCGCCGGCCAGACACTTCACGGGGACGCCTTAACGCCCGCTGTAACTGTGGAGGCGATGATAAAATTGGAAGAGATTGATGACCAATTCATTTCACAACTCAGCCGCTTTGAACCGTGTGGCCCGGGAAATCCGACGCCAGTGTTTGCCGTTGAAGGAGTACAGCTTCGGGGCCCGCCGCGCCTCGTCGGCAAGAATCACTTACGGTTCAACGTCACAGACGGCGAAACGACCGCCAACGCGATCTGGTGGGGTCACGGTGAAGTGAAACTGCCTCAAAAGCGATTCGATATCGCCTTTAGCGCTGAATTACATGCGTATCAAGGAGTTGAAAGCGTTCAGTTGAAAGTGCGAGACGTGAAAGAAGAGGGTTGATGACTCATCGTCCATCACCCACGAACCAATTCGATCCTACGCAGCCTTGGTAACCCGGCCGCTCTTGATGCAATTGGTGCAAACTTTGATCTTCCGATGTGCCCCGTTCACGAGGGCATGAACGACCTGCAAATTCGGTTTGAACAAACGTGGGGTGACAGCGGTCACGTGCTGTCCGATACCGCCCTTCTTCTTGGCCTGACCGCGCCGCAGGATGGTGTTTCCGCGCACGTCGCCTTTGCCGCAAATTTCACAACGTCGAGACATGATATAGCTCCCTTGAATGATCGGGCGCGAACAATATCCAAAGGGCTCCACGGCGGCAAGGTTAAATTTCAACCTATGACGGCACGATAATTCGCACCCTGTAGAAACGTGCGGGAGAATTGGTAGCCCCGCCAGGATCCACAAGATTTGTCGTGGTGAGCGTAGAAGGAAGGACGAAGATCGAATCCACAGTGCTCCAGGTTCCGGTCGCGGTGGAACTCGCCTGCAGCACGAAATTGGACGGTCCGCTGCATTGCCAGCTCACACGAACGTCATTCCCTTGGATGGCTATCGCCGTAACTCGAAAGTCATTTTCCCCGGCGAAAGTACACAGCGCCGAGGCAAGAAGTGCGCACATGAATGAGAATCCAATTTGCCTTGTCATCAATGGGCCTCCGCGCAAACCGCTACAAATAGAGCAGAAATGGCCTTCAAAGTCCAGTTCTTAGTTGTCTTGGAAGCCAATAATCAAAAGCGTTGCAAGCGTGTCTACCTACGACGTTTGACCACCCTGGGGGCAAAGAGTGGTTTTGAAAAAGTGCAGGCACACCCAAACTCTGAGCCCAACTTCAGCGTCAGCAACAGAGTTTCTGCTCGACGAGTGAAACGAGTTCTTCGATCTTGACGCGCTCCTGCTTCATGGTGTCACGATCGCGCAGCGTGACCGTATCCTTCAGGTCCGAGCCTTTTTCACCGAGCGTTTCAAAATCGATGGTTACGCACCATGGTGTACCTTGTTCGTCTTGATAACGGTACCGCTTGCCGATATTTCCGCGGTCGTCCCATTCAGTGGTGAAATGTGGCAGGAGTAACCGGAAGACTTCTCGGGCTTTCTCAACCAACACCGGTTTGTTTCGCAAGAGTGGGAATACGGCCACTTTGACCGGCGCGATTCGCGGGGCGAACCGCATCACAACGCGCGTTTCGCTTTGCCCCTTTTCGTCTGTGATCGTTTCTTCGTCGTAAGCGGAACAGATGAGCGCCAGCGCGATCCGGTCCACGCCGGCCGAAGGCTCAACGACGTGCGGAATGTATTTTTCCTTGGCCTCGTCGTCGAAATATTCCATGGATTTGCCGGAAAACTTCTGATGCTGGCTCAGATCGAAATCGCCACGCGCCGCGATGCCCTCCAGTTCCTGCACTCCAAACGGAAACTCGAACATCACGTCCACGCAAGCGCTGGCGTAATGAGCCAGTTCCTCCTTCTTGTAGTTGTAACAGGAAAGTTTGCTGGCCGGCAGGCCAATGGACTCGTACCAGTTCATTCGCTCCTTCACCCAGTATTCGTGCCACTGCGCATCCGTCCCAGGCTTGATGAAGAACTCCAATTCCATCTGCTCGAACTCTCGTGAACGAAAGGTGAAATTGCGTGGGTTGATCTCGTTGCGAAAGGCCTTGCCGACCTGCGCAATGCCGAAGGGAATCTTTTGTCGCGACACACTGAGCACGTTGAGGAAATCCGCAAAAATGGCCTGGGCGGTCTCGGGCCGCAAATAGGCCACGCCGCCCACATCTTCGACCGGGCCAACAAAGGTTTTAAACATCAAATTGAACTTCCGCGCCTCGGTGAACTCGTGCGGCCCGCCCTCGGGACATTTCGTATCCGGCAACTGGTCTGCGCGCCACCGTCCCTTGCACTTTTTGCAGTCCACCATCGGATCGGTAAACGACTCAACGTGACCGCTGGCTTCCCAAACGCGCGGATGAGTGATGATTGTTCCATCCAAACCCACCACGTCGGTCCGGCTGCGAACGATATCGTTCCACCACGCGTCTTTGATATTGCGTTTCAGTTCGGCGCCGGCCGGACCGTAGTCCCAAAAGCCGTTAATGCCCCCGTAAATCTCGGAGGATTGAAACACAAACCCGCGGCGTTTGCAGAGAGCAACGATTTTCTCCATTAGAGGCGGAGCTGGCTTTTTTTCCGTCATGGCAACGCGGACTATGGCAGAAATCGTTTCGCTTCGTCAAGGTGCAGGAACTTGGCCAGTCAGTGCCCGATGGGTCTCGCTACTGCAAACCGCAACGGAAACGCAACAACTGCCCCGTGTCCAAGAAGGTGGGCGGAGCGTTACTTGTGCTCCGCCTTGCGGCGGGTCTTCCACCACTCTTTCAGTGCCGACGAGATATGGGAGCGATGTTCCGGCCGAAGGCAACGTCGTCGAGAGCGCGGTGATGGAACGTCGTTTGTCGCCGTCGTGTCGCTGCCCGCCGTCATGTGGTGCCTCCAGGCTTCGTAATGCTTCTGACTCCATTCGCGAACGGCACGCTCCCAGCCAATGTCATAGCCACGCTGCTCGCTTTCGATCTCGTTCTGCTGCGACCAGACCCAGTCAATCATTGGATGCACCAAACCTTGTGTGCGCAACCATCGGCGCCACGCACGGGCATGTTGGCGTCGCCATTCACGCTCGGCGCGTTCCCAGCCGATGTCACGACCGGCCTTTTCGCTTTCCAGCCATCGATACCTTTGAATCTCCTCGCGCTGGTAGCGAATCATCAATCCGAGAGAATCGATGGTTTCATTTCTTTGTTCCATTACCGCCCACCTCCTTCGCATCCTGTCAGCCTTTGGATCTTGCGGGCAAACGTCGTGCCGGTTTCTTCGGTACTTGATTCCGGAATCTACAACTCTCTTGAGAAAAGGCCATTATCCGATGAAAATTGATGCCGCTTTTTCGTTATGCTTTCTGGGCCGTGTCACTTTCCGCTCAGGATGTTCACTCAGGAACACTGAGCTTCGTACTGTGAAGAGGCAGCAACAGTGGGGATACAAATCCGAAACATCAGCGTTTTCGCCGTGCTCTTTCGTAGTCCGCACGCTCGTCGATATCCATCAACACGCCTTCGTCCGCCACCGGCAGCCGGGCGACGTCCCCGGCGTGCGCCGCAAGGAAATGTTTCAGCGTCAGCGATTCATCCAACGCCAAGATTTCCTTCGCGTACTCGGCGCGGAACAACAGCGGATGCCCCTGCCGCCCCTCATGTGTTGGAATCAGGATTTTGTGCTGCTTCTTCTCAAACTCGCCGACGAGTTCCTCGACGGTCTTGCGCTGCAATCGTGGCTGGTCACACAGCGCAGTCATGACCAGTGTGGCCTCCTTCGGCAGCGCCCGCAGCCCGGTTTGGACCGATGTGAACATGCCCTGTCGGTAGTGGAGGTTTTTCACGGTCTTGACCTGCGGCGCGGCGAGGGCCCCGCGCCCAACCGTGCCGTTTGTCGGGCGGGCTGGCTCAGCCCGCCGACGGTGGCCATCCGTAACCCCGCTTTCAAGCTTTGCCAGAATCTCCTCCGCCTTGTGGCCGAGCACGACCAGGATTTCGTCCACCCTTGGCGTGCGAAACGCATCGATTACGCATTCCAACATGGTTTTGTCGCCAAAGGGCAAAAGTTGCTTCGGCCGGCCCATGCGCCGCGATTCGCCGGCGGCGAGAATCATCGCGACGTTCATCGCGCCATCTGGTCGGCCAAGCCACCCGTGACCGAGAGCGAGTTTGGATTCTGCTCCCCGCGACGCACTGCGATCAATTCGGCCACCACACTGACCGCGATCTCCCCGACCGTCACCGAATGAATCGCCACGCCCATCGGTGAACGCACGCGCCGAAAATCTTCTGCCGTCGCGACGCCGTCCTTGATGAATGCTTCCATGATGGTGCGGACCTTGCGTTTGCTGCCGATCATACCGATGTACGCGGCCTGGCTATGAATCACTTGCTTCAGCACCACCGCATCATGCCGGTGGCCGCGCGTCACGATGCAGAGGTACGTGTTTTCGTCCAAGGGCAATTCCTTAGCGATCTTGGCCGGATCGTCCACAACAATTTGTTTCGCATCCGGAAAACGTTCCTTGTTTGCAAACGATGGACGGTCATCGACCGCAATCACCTCGAAACCGCTCCACGTCGCGAGCTTGCCCACCGCCGCGCCAACATGGCCACCACCGAAAATTATCAGCGTCGGCTTGGGCAAAATAGGCTCGAAATAAGCGGAAATGGCGGATGGTTGAAGGATGATGGTTAACGGTTCTGGTTCCGGTTCAGCAAGAACCTGCTCTGAATTTTTCGCAAGATCGGCAAGCATTTCATCGGGCAGTTGGTCGAAGGCCACCAGACGTTCGCCATCGAATAGCGCGCGTTTCCCAGCATGTTCGCCGGTGGTAAGGGTGACCAAAGTCCGGCGTCGCCGGCTCTCCGGCTCGGCCAAAAGCGCTTTCCAAACTTCGCGGCTTTGGGGATTCGGTTGGACGAACGTCTGTACCGCGCCGCCGCAAATCAACCCATCGTCCCAGCCGAAATCCTCGTCGAGCACAGCACGAAATGTGAACGACTCGCCGGTCTCCAAAGCGCGCAATGCTTTTTGCCGCGTTTCCGCTTCCAGACAACCACCACCGAGTGTTCCAATCACTCGTCCATCTGGAAGGAAAACCGCCTTCGCCCCACACTTCTGTGGCGTCGATCCCTTGGTTTCCACCAGTACCGCGAATGCCAGCGGTTGACCGCGTTCCAATAAAGCCACCAATTCTTGATAAATCGGGTCCACGGACAAAGGCTAGTGGGAGACCAGTCTGAAATCAAGCATGGGAGAGGAATCTGGAGTCGCCGTGTCCGACCACTTCGGGCCGTCGGTTGTTGCAACCGTTTACGCCATTTTGTCGTCAAACAAACTTTTTGAGGATCTCGCGTTCGAACCGAGAATATTCTGTGATCAGTTTGTCGTAAACGCGAGCCGCCCCCGGCTGGGGATGGATATCGCTATTCGGAACTGGGGCGGTAAAGCCGGCCACAATGTCCGCCCAATTCGGATTCTCACCGCGATGCGCAAGCCAGCCGTGAACGGCACGGAGCCCAGCACCGAGCGCGGCGCTTTTCGCCACTTCAATGCGAAAGACGGGACAATTGAAGACATCGGCCATGACCTGGAGAATTGCCGTGTTCGTCGCCCCCCCCCCGGTGGCATAAATGCGAGTCGGTTGGGTTTTCATCCACTGCGAATGAAGACGCATGGAGATCATTTGCGCCTCAACGATGGCTCGGCAATTGGCAGCGGCATCCCGTTCATCGAGGTTGGAGCGGTGGATACCCGGATGGTGGACGCGTGGAACAATCTCGGCTTCGAGCCAAGGAAGAAGAATCCCGCCGTTGTTTCCGGGCGGTGTGGCAGCCAGTGCGGTGCTGAAGCCGTTCCAGTCCAATCGGTACCGGTCGCGGATCTTCTCGCGGGCGAGCGAGCCGTTCTTGAAACAAATCAACGTCATGTAATCGCCCGTCGGCGCGACAAACACGTGTCCTTCTCCCTCCGCGTCAGTACGGCAGCGCTTCATGAGACCAAAATACGTGTCGCTGGTGCCGAGGCTGATGGCTGCGACTCCTTCTTCAATCAGGCCCAGACCGATGACGCTGCAGGGATTGTCACCTGACCAGACCAATGTCCGGGCCGAGGGATTCAGTCCATATTTCTGGACAAAGTACGGGGGGACCGTGCCAAAGGTTGCCCAAGACTCAGCCAGCGGTGGCAATTTACCGGACAGTTGCGGCGCTGTGGCCTCCAACGCAGCGGGGTGCCAGGTTCTCTTTTGAATATCCATCAAGTTCATCCCGGCGCCGTCGCCGTGATCGATCGGAGCGACCTTGCCGGACAGCAGCGTTGCCATGAACGAACTGACCAAACCAATGCTCGACGTCTGGGCGTAAGCCGCGGGATCCGTCTTGTAGAACTTTCGAATCTGCGGTCCGGTGAACCGTTCAAACGTGTCCGAGCCGGTGAGTTGCGCGGTGGATTTCAGCCCTCCCAAACTTTCGCGAATCTCTGCACATTCGACGCGGGTGGATGAATCCATCCAAATCGGGGACGTCGAACGGGCCAGACAATGGCCAAGGTTCTCCACGAGTGTCTTCTTCGCGTCGAGATGCGCGAGCACGCCGGCGGCGTGTTGATTGAGATAGACCGATCCGTGTTGCTGACCACTACCACTAAGGGCAAGGATGTCGCCAAGCAGTACCCCATCCCGTTTCATCTGGCTGAAGAGCAGATCGAGTGCCTCGACCCACATCAGCGGCGGGCTGTGAACCACGAGTGGGTCGTCGCTGCGCAGTACGCCGTGAGAGGTGCCATATTGCGGGAGGGCGACGTCGAAATTAACTGACCGGTCGTACACAACCTGGCGGGCGTCCAGATCGATCACGATCACGGAAAGACTCTGGGTGCTTGAATCGAAACCGAGGAACAGTCTGGGCATTTTCGGCCTCCACAGCCAATATTCACAGGGTATCAAGAGAGATTCCCATGGACAACCCGTTACTTACGGGGAAATGTTCGGAGTTCGTGAATCTACTCTGAAGCGCCGTTTCTTTCAGCCCCGCCAAGGTGAGCAATGAAAAGGGTTGCTACCGCAAATGCCAGTACAAATAAGCCTTGCAAGACAAGATAATCGTGGTAATAGTTACGCTTGGTGAAGGGTAGCTTGTAGCATCAGATACGTTCGCTTAAAATAACCTAGGTTTTGGCCGTTGACGCGTTTTGTTGTCGGCGCGCGTTTGGTCTGTCGCCGCAGCAAGTGCGACGACGGAGTAATGAGGTCAGGAAAAAATCGGACGAGGGGAAGAAGGGCTTGGAGAAGTCAATGGCGAGTGAAGTAACCGTACATGGCGCGAGGCAATCCAAGGATGTGTTGCCGCTTGGATTGAAGCTTTCTTCCCTGATTCCCCTGGGTCGTGAGAAAATCCGGCGTCATGACAGTGCCGGATTTAAGTGGATGCGGGAAGCGTTGGTTCGCACACGCGAGGCTTTGCAGACTCTGAGCGAGGCAGAGGAATTGCATCGGCTGCTATTTGAGAATGTGCCCCATCCGCGGTTTGTCTGTGACGGATCTGGTTTGCGCATCCTAGCGGTAAACGAGGCGGCAGTCCGCAGCTACGGGTATTCCAGAGCTGAATTCTTGCGTATGAAGGTGACGGATCTCTCGCCGGAGGGCACCTCGGAGTTCAAAGATTTCTGCACGAGACTTTCCTCCCCCAAATTCCTCGGCAATGGACGGCTGGGTCGGGTCTTCACCCATCGCCGCAAAGATGGCAAACCAATCGACATTGAAATCGACGCGGCTCCCATTCCGCTGCGGGGATCGATGCAGGGACGCCGAGTTTTTCTACTGCTGGCACAGGACGTCACCGAGAAGCGACGCGCCGAGCAACGGTTGCGGGCGCAGCATGCGACCACCTGCGCGCTGGCCGAATCATCCACGATGACCGAAGCCAGCTCACGAATTTTCCAGGCCATCTGCGAGAATCTCGGTTGTGACTGGGGCGAATTGTGGAGAGTCGATCCATCCGCTCGCGTGTTACACTGCACCCAGGTGTGGCATCCGCGGAATCAGCGGTTGCGGACGGCCAAACCCGCAGCACGCAACAGGGTTTTTGTCTGTGGTGGAGGCATTCCCGGCACCGTTTGGGCCCGCAACAAGCCCGTTTGGATAGCGGATGTCACCCGGCATCCGGAATTGCAGCGTTCGGCCTCCGTCGATCAATACGGTCTGCGCGCCGTGTTTGCGTTTCCGATTCGCCTCAACCGGGAGGTCTTAGGGGTGATCACGATTTTCAGCCGGCGCGTGCTGCCGCCCGACAGAGACTTGCTCCATCTTTTGGAAGACATTTGTAGCCAGATCGGTCAAGTGATGGGACGGCGGCGTGCGGAACGTCAATTGCTGGAGATTACGGAGCGCGAGCAGCAACGAATCGGACGAGATCTGCATGATGGCTTGTGTCAGCAACTGGCCGGGATCGCTTACACCGCCAGCGATCTCCAGTCCAAGTTGGAGAAAAGATTGCCGCCCGAAGCGGTAATCGCCGCGCGGATAGCCGAATTGTCGCGTGCGACGGCGGTTCAAGCCCGGCAGATCGCTCGGGGATTGAATCCTGTGAAACTGGGCACGACGGGTTTGATGGCCGCTCTGAATGAGTTGACATCCGCCATTCAGGCAATGTTTTCCATATCTTGCCGCTTTGAAGCCTCCCGCCCGGTGCACGTGCGCGACCATGGCACTGCCGTCCATCTATACCGCATCGTCCAAGAGGCCATCCATAACGCCGTGACCCACGGGAAGGCCACGGAGATTGTGGTTTCTCTTCGCCGTCAGCGCGACAACCTCGTGCTGGCCGTGATCGACAATGGTTGTGGAATTGGCCGTGAAGCGGCAGACGGAGAAGGCATGGGTCTGGAAAACATGAAATACCGCGCGCGCGCCATCGGCGCCCAACTGCAACTTTCGCCGCGGGCACGGGGGGGGACCATCATGCGTTGCACCATGCCGCTGAAAGAGAGAACATTGAAGTGAAAGCCGAACATACCAAACAACCAAGTGCCACCGAGAACAAACAACGGGTTCTCTTGGTAGATGACCACCCGATTCTCTGTGAAGGACTGGCTCAAAAGATCAACAGCGAACCGGACCTGACCGTTTGCGGCCAGGTCCGCGACGCCCACACAGCGCTGGCGGCCGTAGAGCGTCTGCGGCCAAACATTGCAGTCGTCGATCTCGCTTTGGGCGGTGATAGCGGCGTCGAACTTATCAAAGATCTAAAGGTGCGCTTTCCGCGAGTGCCGGCGTTGGTTTTGTCGATGCATGACGAGGCATTTTATGCGGAACGCAGCCTGCGGGCTGGCGCGAAGGGCTACGTAATGAAGCAGGAAGACACTTCGGTGCTGCTACGCGCCATTCGCCAGGTGTTACAGGGACAAGTGTATCTCAGCGACAAGGTGAAAGATGCCATTGTCAACCGGCTTGGCGGCAATCTGCCGGAAGGCGAGGTCAACTCCCGCGCCCAGCAGTTGAGCGACCGTGAGTTGGAGGTCTTCCAATTGATCGGGGACGGTTACGCCACGCACGAAATTGCCGAACGCCTGCATCTCAGCATCAAGACCGTGGCCACTCATCGCGAGAATATTAAGCGAAAACTCAAGCTGAGAAGCAGTGAGGAACTAGCCCGCTCCGCCATCCATTGGCAACGTTCTCGCCATTTCGGAGGCAGCCAAACGCGGCAGACCGCTTCCCGTTCGACCCCACGATCCAGACGTCACGCCTCCAAATGACAGCCTTCATGATCCTCCGCAGGCTCGGACTACAATAGGGGAATAGACGCCGGCATCAGGCGGCGTGTTGCAGGCGCAATTCGGGAGTGGCGGACAAGCCGGCTTGCAGAACTTTCACGGCTCGCGCATCATCTTTCGTCTTGAAGACGGCGTACGCTTCCTGAGGATTGGCATACGACGCATACGACCGAAGCACGTTGATTCCCGCATCCTGCAAATGCAGACCGAGCCGGTCGATGGCGCCGATGCGGTTTTCCAGTCCGACGACGACAACCGGATGGGTCGTGCAGTCAAACCCAGCATCCTCCAAGGCCTGTTTCGCCCGGGAAGGATCTTCGGTAACGAGCAACATTACCGTTCGGTTGCGATCGTTATACGAACAAAGCGCGCGAACGCTTGTCCCGCGTTCCGTGACCGTGGACAAGATCGCTTCTTCCGCCCCGGGGATCCCGTTGATGCAAATCGACAATTCCGTTCTTTGGAGAACAGACGCGGTCCGTCTTCCGGCATTCGGCAAGGCCGAGCGCTTCCGGCCATACAACCGCCGCCGTTGTGATCGGCCTACAACTTGTCGTGTATCATACATTCGCCTACCCGTGGCTCACCCGAAATTTACCCGTGCCCGGTTGGTCGAATCCTTCAGTGAGCCGGATGGCCAGACAGACATCGCACCGGCAACGTGAAGATTGTCCGTGTAGGTGAGGGTAGCGTGCGAGTAGAGGCGAGGGTGCCTGCGCTACGTTTTGGAGAAGCGCACGGACAATCGTCTACGATGCCGGTACAATGTTCTTTGCTGGTCATGTTGAACTCGCCCATTAATTTCAACGCACCTGAAACTACTGAAATTCACCCCCGAAGGCTATTGGCCGCGCAACTGATTCTCGGGTAGGTTCCATACCCTAGAACCCATCCGCTTTGCAGCCTAGAGTTCGTACAAACTCTCCAGCGAGGCCGGCTTGCGTCGGGAGACTCGTCCGTTTTCCCGACACAGATCTCGCAAAGTAACCATGCCCACCAGCCTTCTCCGTCGGTCCAGCACCGGCAAGCGATGAAGCTGCCAGCGCTGCATGAGATCCAGTGCCTGGCTGATGTCCTGATCTTCCCGACCGTATACCGCGGGAAGCATCATGACTTCGCGCACCCGGCCCGTGTGCGGGTCGCAACCTTGCGACGTCGCCCGGATGGTCAAATCCCGGGCCGTCAGCAAGCCGACGACTTTTTGGCCATCGCAAACGGGGAGCATGGTGACATTGTGGGCGCTCATTTTGCGCGCCGCCTCACACAACGAGGTGTCCGGTTCGACCACCTCCACGTTTTTTCTCATGACATCTTTGAGCTGCATCAGACGTTTCTCGGAGCCCGCAAATTGTGCGGTGAAGATGCCTGCGCCCAGGCTGCTCCGCGCCCCTGGCGCAGTTTTTGGTCGCGCGCGTGGGCCGAGCGACGCCGCGCCAGGCCAATGACCAGGATGGAGCCGCTGAGCACGAGCATGGCCGTGGAAGGTTCCGGCACGGCAAACACGCTGAGGTGAATCAGCATGTCGTTGTAATCGCCGGCACCACCTTCGTTAGCGCCCAATCCGTTGACCGAAAGATCTTCCACGCCAATCCAATAGCTTTCAAATCCGGTAGTCGACGATTCCTGAAACACGGCGAAATGTTGGTGTGTTGTATCACCGCCCGAGTTTAGCGAAGACTGGGTGAAATACACATCCGGGCCACTTTTGATATATAAGCCATAATAGTCCGCAGTGGGAGAGAAGTTGCTGCTGGCCAGGGCAACATCCGGACCCAAAAATAACGGATGCAGCGTGGTAGTATCCGTAATGTCATACCAGCCAAACTCGTTGATGTTCGAGCGGCCCGCCACCTCCAACTCCAGGATCGCTGTGCTCGTTGGCGCAGTTCGTTGAAAGTAAAAATTCTGATCGGCCGATCCGCCCGTGTCCGAACTTGAATCAAACGCATTACCCCAGAATGGCAAGGGGCCTGGCGCGCCGGGCAAGGGTGCGGTCAGTGCATTGATCAGGTAATAACCGACGTTCTGCTCCGGCCCGTCCATCGAAGAATTGTCCCAGTAAGGATGGCCGGTTTCAGTGAGGTTTGTGGCGGCCCAACTTTGAAAGCCCGCGCTGACATTTCCGATAATCGTGTCGCAGTAAGCCGGCGCAACACAAAGTATTAGCGCCAGTACGCCGGTCCATGAGAGTTTTTTGATGCCCATAAAGTTTTCCCTTTGGTTCACCCTGCGCGCATTGCGTGCGCCCCGTTCGAACACAGGAGGTCGGTTCTTCCCTAATTCCTTTCGTTCACCGTACTGATCAGGCCTGCGTTGTTGCCGCTCCAATCAGCTTCTTTGCAAGGAACTACCCGTCGAAAATCAGCTTTGTCTGTCCGTCCATCTCATTCCATGGTTCTCAGGTACTGCTTGAAAAAGGTTGGTTCCGGGAAACGATTACGCGGAAAAAGTCTGGAAATGCGGCCGAAAGCCGCACAATAAAGGATCGGCGCATTAAAGATTGCGTGAGTGCAGAGCACCGCACTGAAATAGGACTCGGAGGAGCATCTCATGCGCGTCCCCCTGCGTCGCAACGGCAGCTGAGGATTGTCCGTGTAGGTGAGGTTGGCGTGCAGGGAGAGAGTTTACTGCACACCACATTTGAAGTATCCCACGAACAATCTTCCACGCTGCCGCTGCGAAGCTTTCCTTTGGTCGTCATACACTCGTTTCTGGCTGCCCCGTACGATAAGGAAGACGCCGCAGGATTCCTATTGGCTGCCTCGCCGATTCTTCCATAGGTTGGAGCGCGGACAGACCCTCCACGGGCGACCCTACAACTCGCTTCCGTTGACTCCTAAGTCCTGCTGTGATTCCCGGCACAGCGCCGCCTATGGAGCCCACGAGTGACAGAGAAAAGTGGGTTGAAGCGGAAATCGCGGCGCCCCTGAACGCCGCAATCTTGGCGGGCAATAGATTGCACAGATTTCAATCTGGAAAACAGATCTCGAATCAGGGCAAAATGGAGAACCGCCGAATGCGACCTAGGGACCGTACCCGAAGATTCTTTAGGGGAGCTTCTGTAGAACCAATAAGTTGAGCGTGTACGGCAAAAAATCGAGCACTCTAAAATTCAAGCCAAAAGCCTTCAGCGCCTCCGCCCGCGTCATAAAGACATCCCAAGACCCAACGAGTTGCGTCGAGAGGGATGCTTTGGGATTACTTGCAGGCAGTGTGAAGTGCCCTCGCTTCCGGAGTTGCTCCAGATCATCTTTTCCCAGCATTTGTCGCTGATGATACCGACCTAGCACATCACATAATAGAAACCCGCCGGGGCGCAGGATCCGGTTCATCTCCTGAATCCAAAGGTCGCGGGTCTCGATTGGAATATGGGTAAACACCGAGGCGGCGTAGGCGAGATCGAACGAAGAATCCGCTGCGAATTTCAGCGGTGGAGTCGGATCATTCACATAAAATTCCACTCCGGGAATGTTCTGCTGGCACCACTTCACATGTTCTGGGACGAGGTCTGTTCCCACGAGACGAATCCCCTCAATGCAGCGAAAATGGCGAATCAACCGCGCGGAACCACATCCCAGTTCGAGCACCGATCCGAGTGTGCGGAGATTAAATGAGAACCGCTCCAGCAGTTGCAGCCAGTCGAGGAGCTGCCGGTAGGCATTCTCGAAATAAACGTCAGCATCGCGTTGCCGTGGGGCGTTGGCCCGACTCAGGACAGCGGTCTTCAGGATGATCTCCTCTGGACCGACCGGACCCGGTTCCACTTCCACCATGAAAGCTCCAATTTTCTGCCTGACGTACCAACGGAATCGTGCCTTGGCGCGTTTGTGTCTCGCGAGCTTTCGTCGCGACGATGGCAGGAAGAAAAGAATCTTTTCAAACAATGAATCCGGAATCCCCACCAACAGCCGCGCCAATGCGTTTTGCACCCGGTTCTTTCCAAGCGAGATCTTCATCAGCGGACTCCTCTGGTGCCAAAATCCCGAATTTGATACCACCAATCACTCATGTCTGCGACCACTCAACCCTCTCACAAGCTCACGGCTGACTTCCTTGCAGGCCAGTAAAACACAGTCGTCCAGGGAAGTCGAGCAGTTTAATTTGGATTAAGGTCTTCGGATGGTGGAAACGGCAGCCAGCCGCGCCAATTCCCTCTTACGCTCGTTCTCACAAAACGCTCAATGCTCTTGCCGGCGCGAGGAAATTGTGAAGGTCAAGCATTCCGTCATTCGGTTCTCGAGAAAATGACGTCCTCCGAAGAGAGCAAACGATTCGATTTGCCAGAGGAGCCATCATCCGAATCTCGATTCCTCGTGAAAAACTCACGATGAGAGACACGGGCCACACGAATATTGCGGTTTGCAGAAGGAATCCACACCACGGGTATGCGCTGAACTTTGCGTCGAACGATTCGAAACATGCCTATTCTCCTTTCTTGTCGCCTTTCTTTTGGCGACGTTTCAAAACAGTCCGTGCGGCGACTTCTTCGATGCGTTTGCCGTAACGACCCGACGCTTTGATGCGCTCGTCCATTCGTTGCTCCTTCTTGCCCGCCTCGCGAACATGCCTCCTCTGTGGCATTATCGCACCTCTCTACGTGAAAAACTAAGCCGCCTGTTCAGTGAGAGCAATGGGCTCATCGGCTGCTTGCGACCTCGGAGGAACTCCCAGAGGCCATGAGGAAACCTCTGAGGGAAGGACGGGAATTCCACCACTTGAACAGGATTCTTTTGTCGGGAGGAGGGGATTAGGCTCAGCAAGGCGCGGCAGAATGAGAGGAGGTATACTGGCCAGCCATTCCTCAAAATGGAAGGTGCATTGTAGTGCCCCCCGTGAATCAAGCGGCGATTTGCAGAGTCTTTGGGGTTGATGGTTGTGGTTGAAACGACGTTTCGAATTGCTGTGGTGTCTGATAGCCGATGGCCGAGTGCGGGTAGTCTTCGT
>Ga0335081_10004505_pt1 | contig 21931 bp, 30 predicted proteins | sample Lox_Sample_35_FD_206713 | JGI IMG/M metagenome (GOLD analysis project Ga0335081, IMG submission 206713) | Soil microbial communities from Loxahatchee National Wildlife Refuge, Florida, United States - Lox_Sample_3.5 | ecosystem: Environmental > Terrestrial > Soil > Wetlands | place: USA... | reverse complement strand
GGTCGTCCGGTCCGTAAGCGGACGCGGGCAACGGTACGTTCGATGTCGGTCCGGGCACGGCGTTGCCGTGCTCGTCGATCTTCATGCCGAGACTCAGTCCCATCGACGACAGAATCTCTTTGATCTCATTCAGCGACTTGCGGCCGAAATTCTTGGTCTTCAGCATCTCGGCTTCGGTCTTCTGCACGAGTTCGCCGATCGTCTGAATGTTCGCGTTCTTCAGGCAGTTGTAGCTGCGGACTGAGAGCTCGAGTTCTTCGACGGAGCGATTCAAATTCTCGTTGTGGATCTCGGGCTTGCGATCATCACTCGTCGACGTGCCGGTTTCGATCTCTTCCTCGAAGTTGATAAAGATGTTCATGTGGTCCTTCAGCAGCTTCGCCGCCAGGCCGATTGAATCAGCCGGCGTGATGGAGCCGTTGGTCCAGACTTCGAGGGTGAGTTTGTCGTAGTCGGTGATCTGTCCGAGACGCGCAGCTTCGATGGTGTAGTTGCACTTGCGCACGGGCGAGTGGACGGAGTCGATCGGAATGAACCCGATACCGAGATCCTCGTCGAAATTCTTGTCGGCCGAAACGTAGCCGCGGCCGCGCTTCAGGCGCATCTCCATGTCGAGCTTGCCGCCTTCGCTGACGGTCGCGATGTACACGTCTTTGTCGAGAACTTCGACGTCCCCGTCAGCTTCAATCATGCCGCTGGTGACGACACCCGGCTGGTCAGCGCGCAGGTAGATGGCTTTCGGCGCATCGCCGGCAAGCTTGAACGGAATCTGCTTCAGGTTGAGGATGATGTCGGTCGCGTCCTCGACGACCCCGGGGATCGATTGGAATTCGTGCAGCACGCCTTCCATCTTCACCGCAGTGACGGCCGCGCCTTCAATCGAGCTCAGCAGCACGCGCCGCAGGGCGTTACCCACGGTCGTGCCAAAGCCGCGCTCGAACGGTTGCGCCCAGAAAATGCCGTACTTGTCGGTGAGAGTGGACTGATCAACTGCGAGACGTTTCGGTTTCTGAAAACCTTTCCAAAGCATGTGTTTCTTCTCCTTCGACCATGCGGCTCGCTGCTGGCTCCCTGAATCGGTCCGGATCCAGGTCAAGTGTCAGCCGTGGCTGATCTGGTGCGAATGTAAAGGACCGAAGGTTCACGTTTCGAGTATCAAGTTTCGTGTCATCCCGAACGCCGCAACCTTCACGACCCACTCGAAACTCGAAACCTGAAACTAGAAACTATTTGCTGTACAACTCCACAATCAACTGCTCGTTCACGGGCAGTTGAATATCTTCGCGCTTGGGCAAATTCAGAATGCGCCCTTTGTAATTGTCGCGATCAACTTCAAGCCAGTTCGGCAGCGTGCCGTGGCTGGAGAACTCCTTCGCCAGCTCGAGCACCGCGAGCTTCTTGCTGTTCTCGCGCACCGAGATTTCCTCGCCCGCGCTCACTTCGTAAGAAGGAATGTTGACCTTGCGGTTGTCGACGGCGACGTGTCCATGACGGACCAATTGCCGCGCCTGGCGCCGCGATTGCGCGAATCCGAGGCGGAACACGACGTTATCGAGACGCCTCTCGAGCTGCTGCAGCAGCTTCTCGCCGGTCACGCCCCTGGAGCGTGCCGCCTTTTCGAAGTAGTTGCGGAACTGCCCTTCCTGGGTGAAGTAGATGCGCTTGGCTTTCTGTTTCTCGCGCAACTGCAGGCCGTAGCCAACGATCTTGGCCTTGCGGTCCTTCCCATGTTGTCCGGGGGCAAAGTTGCGCTTCTCGATTGGACATTTATCGCTGAAGCACTTCGCGCCTTTGAGGAAAAGCTTCATGCCCTCGCGGCGGCATAGACGGCAGACTGCATCGGTGTAACGCGCCATGTTTCTCCTTGGTGAACCGGTTTACGGGACTGGCTTTCCCTTCTTCCCGGTTGTGATCTTGTCGTTGGTCGTTAGTCTTCGGTCGTTGGCCGACGACCAGCAACGAATGACCAGCGACGCTTGCTATACTCTTCGTCTCTTCGGCGGACGGCAGCCGTTATGCGGAATCGGTGTCACGTCGCGAATCGAACGTACTTCGATTCCGGCTGCAGCTAGAGCTCGGACGGCCGATTCGCGGCCCGATCCCGGACCGCTGACGCGGACGTCCACGCTGCGGACCCCGTGATCGCGCGCCATATTCGCTGCATTCGATGCCGCCTGCTGCGCGGCGAACGGAGTGCCCTTGCGCGATCCGCGGAAGCCAAGCGATCCCGAACTCTTCCACGACAGAACGTTGCCGTTCATGTCGGAGATGGTCACGATCGTGTTGTTGAAGGACGCCTGTACGTATGCAATCCCATGCGGGACGTGCTTGCGTTCCTTCTTCTTGAATGTCTTCTTCTTGCCTTTTTTCTCTGGCGCGGCCGGTGTTCCCGCCGCCGCTGCTGCTGGTTTTGCCATAAAGCCTCAAGTTTCAAAGTTTCAAAGTTTCAGCGTTTCAAGGTTGCGTCTTTGAAACCTTTCCACTTTGAAACCTGCTTTTAAGTTTTCGCTGTCGCTTTCTTCTTCTGCGCGACCGTTCCCTTGCGCGGGCCTTTGCGGGTGCGCGCGTTCGTATGCGTGCGTTGTCCGCGGACGGGCAGGTTGCGGCGATGCCGGAATCCGCGATAGGAGCCGATTTCGATGAGCCGCTTGATGTTCATCGAAACTTCCTTGCGCAGATCGCCCTCGACCAACCCTTCGGCCTCGATGACCGTACGGATACGGTTGACCTCTTCTTCGCTGAGGTCCTGAACCTTCTTCATCGGGTCGACTTTCGCTTCGTCGAGAATCCGTCCCGCACGCGGATGCCCGATCCCGTAGATATAGGTCAGCGCGATGTTGATGTGTTTCTGGCGGGGAAGATCCACGCCTGCAATACGTGCCATTGTTTCACTCCCGCGCCGGCTCAGCCCTGGCGCTGCTTATGTTTCGAGTTCACACAGATCACCCGCACCACTCCTCGGCGGTGGATGATCTTGCACTTGTCACAAATTTTCTTTACCGATGCTCGTACCTTCATAACCTTTAATTCCTTTGATCCCGAGATCCTTCGCTGCGCTCAGGATGACGCCGGCTGGGCTCAGACGCCCAGCCAAACGGCGTCACTTATATCGATAAACAATCCTTCCGCGATTCAAGTCGTACGGCGAAAGCTCCACCGCGACCTTGTCTCCGGGCAGGATGCGGATGAAATTCTTGCGCATTTTTCCGGAAACGTGCGCCAGCACCTGATGCTTGTTCTCCAGTTCGACCCGGAACATGGCATTGGGCAGAGGTTCGAGAACCACTGCCATCACTTCAATCGCGTCTTCTTTACTCATTCGCTCCTAGCTGTTACTGCGTCAAAATCACCGGCCCATCTTTCGTCACTGCCACGCAGTGCTCGAAGTGGGCGCTGAAACTGCCGTCAGCCGTGACTGCGGTCCATTTGTCACCCAGGACGCGCGTTTCCGGCTTGCCATAATTCACCATCGGCTCGATGGCAATGACCATGCCTTCTCGCAGCTTCGCACCGTGTCCACGATTGCCGAAGTTCGGAACCTGCGGCTCTTCGTGCAAGCGCGTCCCGATCCCGTGCCCGACAAACTCGCGCACCACACTGAAGCCTGCGGCTTCCACATGCTCCTGAACAGCCGCTCCGACATCGCCAATCGAATTCCCGATCCGCGCCTGCTCAATCCCGCGATACAGAGAAGCCTCGGTGACCTCGAGAAGTTTCTTGATCTCCGGCTTCAATCCATTGCCGACCGGAATTGTAATCGCCGCATCGCCATAGTAGCCCTCTAACACGACGCCACAGTCGATCGATACAATGTCGCCCTCTTTCAGCACCCGCTTTTCCGACGGAATACCGTGGACGATTTCTTCATTCACCGACGTGCACAGCACGCATGGATAGTCGTAATAGCCCTTGAACGCCGGCTTGGCTCCCAATTCCCTGATCTTGTTCTCAGCCGCGCGCTCGAGATCCATCGTAGTCGCTCCTGGCGCCACGAGGCCTTTCACGTAATCGAGAACCTGGCGAACGATGTGGCCGCTGCGCCGCATCTTTTCGATTTCACTTGCCGACTTGCAGACAATCGCCATGTTGTTACGCGTGATGATCTTCGATGATCCGGAAAATCTGTTCCGTCACATCGTCCACCGGCAGGTCGCCATTCACAGAAATCAATCGGCCCGTGCGCTGATAGTAGTCCGCCACGGGACGAGTCTGCTCCTGAAATGCCATGAGTCGTGGCTGAATCACTTCCAACCGGTCATCATTGCGGGCTACCAGCTTGGTCCCGTGCGCTTCATCGCAAACTTCGTTGAAACGGGGCGGCTGGAAGTGGACGTTATAGATCCGCCCACAGGTGGGACAAGAACGTCGTCCAGTAATCCGGAGCAGTAATTGATTATAGTCGACCTCGAGCCGGATCACAATTGGCCAAGCCCTTGTCGGACGCAATTTGTCAAAGAGCTCATGCTCGAGCAGAGCATCGAGCCACCCGGCCTGGGCTGCAGTCCGGGGAAAACCGTCCAAGATGTAACCGCGCGTGGTGTCGGGCTGCATCAGCCGGTCCCGAACCATGTTGCAAACCAGGTCGTCGGAAACCAGCTCACCGCGCGCCATCACTGCCTTGGCGGCGAGGCCTAATTCAGTACCGCGGGCGACGTGATCGCGCAGCAGGTCCCCCGTCGAAATCTGGGGGATCCCGTAACGCTCCATGATCCGCTTGGACTGAGTGCCTTTTCCCGCCCCCGGCGGACCAAGCAGCACAATGGCACCTACTACTCGCGAGGTTTCCTGCGCCATCGGCCTGGCCAAAGCCTCCCGATCTCAATCTCCCCGGCGCCCCAACTGCTTCAACCGAGGTGCAGCAACCCCCACAAACTGTCATCCTGAGGCGACACGCGTTTCGTCGCCGAAGGACCTGGGCGCGCTGCGCGAAGCGCTCGCGTTGTTCGAGCGCATCAGTCGCGCGTTTGGCGCGCTTCCCTGTTACCAACGCCGGCCGCGGATTCGCCCGCTACGCGGCGTGAATCCATCGTAATGGCGCATGATTAACTGCGCCTCAATCTGCGTGACGGTATCCATCGCTACTCCGACCACGATCAGCAGCGAGGTTCCACCGAAATAAAAATTCACGCCTAATCCGCCGGTCACCCACGTAGGCAGGCTTTCGAAGAAGCGTCCGAACGGACCCCAAAGGTGATTAAGGTGAATGCCGGCGATCATCCATTCCGGAATAAACGAAATGATGATCAGGTACAACGCGCCTACCAATGTGATACGCGTCAGAACCTCATTGATGAAATCCGCCGTCCGCCGTCCCGGACGAATACCCGGAATGAATCCGCCATACTTGCGCATATTGTCGGCGACTTCGTTCGGGTTGAAGACGATCGAGACATAAAAGTACGCGAAGAAAATAATGCCGACCGCATAGAGCAGCTCGTACAGCGGCTCGCCCCATTTGATGGCGTCAAAGAACCAACCCAGATAACGGTTGTTATGCAGGCTGTAACCGATGGTTTGCGGCAAAGTCAGAATTGAAGAAGCGAAGATCACGGGCATGACGCCGCCCGCGTTCACGCGCAGAGGAAGGTGTGTCGATTGCCCACCCATCACCTTGCGACCAACAACTCGTTTCGCATATTGCACTGGAATCCGCCGCTCACTGCGTTCGACATAGACGATGAACGCCACGACCGCGATCATAAAGATGAGCAGGCCCACCATCAGGGGGAACGTAACCGGCCCCCAGGCGGCATTCTTGGCCTTGTCGATCAAATCGACGACGCCGCGCGGCAGGCCGACGACGATGCCGGCAAAGATCAGCAGCGACATTCCGTTGCCCACGCCGCGATCGGTGATCTGCTCGCCCAGCCACATGATGAACGCGCTGCCGGTGGTGAGCGTCAGCATTGTCATCAGGCGGAATCCCCAGCCGGGGCTCAACGAAAATCCACCTTTTTCCAGACCGATGGCAATGCCGAAGGACTGGATGGCGCTGAGGATAACGGTAATGTAGCGCGTCCACTGAGTGATCTTCTTGCGGCCGAGTTCGCCTTCCTTCTGCAGCTTGGCGAGCGGTTCGTAGACAACGGTAAGCAACTGCAAGATGATCGATGCCGTAATGTACGGCATGATGCCCAGGGCAAAAATCGTCATGCGGCGCAACTGGCCGCCGGAAAACAGATCGACGAATCCCAGCAATGAACCGCCAGTGCCACCAGTCGTGAAGAATTGTTCCAGCTTGGTCGTATCGATCCCGGGAGTTGGCAGGTGACCGCCCACGCGGTACACAAACAGCATCGCGAGGGTGAACAGAATCCGCTTGCGCAGATCCGGAATGCGAAATACGTTCGCCAGCTTCTCAAACATTACTGCCCCGCCTTCACTGATAAGACCTCGAACTTGCCGCCTGCTTTGGTGATTTTTTCTTGCGCCGATTTGGAGAACTTGTGCGCGCTGACCGTAATCGCGGTCTTCAGCTCGCCATCACCCAAGATCTTGACCGGAAGCTTGGTCTTGATGACGCCCGCCTTGCGCAGCACATCGGGAGTGATCGTGCTCTCGCCGAGATCGGCCAAGCGCTCCAGGCTCACGATGTTGAATTCCTTGCGGAAGATATTCGTGAAACCACGCTTGGGCATGCGGCGGTGCAGCGGCATCTGGCCGCCTTCAAAGCCGCGGATCATGCGCGAACCGCTGCGCGAGCGCTGGCCCTTGTGGCCGCGCGTCGAGGTCTTGCCCATGCCGGAGCCCATACCGCGCCCTACGCGCTTGCGCTTCTCAGTCGACTTCTTCGGTGCGTGAATGTTGGATAAGTTCATGTTTAAACCCAGTTTCAAGGTTTCAGGGTTTCAAAGTTTCAGGTGTCACGATCAGTAATTGTCCTTGAAACTCTGAAACCTTGAAACCTGCAGTTAGTCCACAATCTCCAGCAGGTGCGGCACCTTGGCCACCATCCCACGAATCGACTGCGTGTCGGGCCGTTGGATCACCTGATTGAGCCGGGTGAATCCCAGTCCTTTGATCACCAGCTTTTGTTTTTCAGGAGCGCAAATGGCGGAGCGCACCCACTTGATCTGGATCGTTCCGCCGCCCGCATTTGTTTTCTTCGCCGTCATGTCTACAATTCCTCTGCGACTTTCCCGCGCAGGCTCGCCACGCTTTCTTTATTCTTCAACTGCTTCAGCGCATCGAAAGTGGCCTTGATCACGTTGTGCGGATTGGTCGTGCCGATCGACTTGGTCAGCACGTTCTGCACGCCGGCCGAAGTCATCACAGCGCGTACTGCTCCACCTGCGATCACCCCGGTTCCTTCCGGAGCCGGCTTGAGCAGCACCTTGCCCGATCCATAACGGCCGAGCACGAGATGCGCAATGCTGGTCTGGGTCAGATTGACCTTCACCAGATTCTTCTTGGCCGACTCAATTCCTTTGCGGATGGCCTGCGGCACTTCCTTCGCCTTGCCGGAACCATAGCCCACAACTCCGGCAGACGGGTCGCCGACCACCACCAGCGCCGCGAACGAAAGATTTTTTCCGCCCTTGACCACCTTGGTCACGCGGTTGATAGCGACCACCTGATCTTTCAGTTGATACGCCCCTGCATCGAGTTTCTTAATAACAGTTGGCATCCTGACTATCCTTTGCTTCGATCTCCTGATGGATTCCCTCATCAAGGGCACCCAAGTAGTGAGACATTTTCTTGAATTGGAGCCTCAAATGATTCAAGTCCACCTCGTTCACTCGCATGAGTGTTTGCTGCCCCTTACGGTCAAACGGATATCGCCCTGCCTGACCCGACGAATCGTGCTCACTGACCTGTCCAAGGAGAGATTCGAATGCCTCGGTGGTTCCCGATCCCATCTGATCCACAAGTCCCGGAATTAAGCCCTTCAAAACGCGCCAAAGCTCTGAGATCCCGTGCTTTCGAGTTAGTTCCAGTTTTTCAAATCTTTGCTTTCGCTCCTCCTCAGTACCTTGGAACAACCAATTGAGGGATAGGTAGATTGAACCTTTCAACGCCAACTCGACGTGGTGCCGGTAAAGGTAGAGTATCGGGTAGATCAGCGCATCTTCTTGCGGAAGGCCCTGCAGTGATTCAACAAGTTTATCTGCAGCGAGCAAATAGCCATCCGCATACAGATCATGCCGCCCAATTGAACTTCGTTTTTCTCCCCGCGCTGTAAACCCGGTGCAATCCACTACGGCAGCGTTGGAAGTGGACACGAACAGCTTGTCGCCCTTGCGGGGAAACCAATCCTCCAGCTCCGCCGCGAGCCTAGCTTCCTCTTCGATCAGTCCAATACCGCCCTGTGCGCTACTCATGCTCCGACTCCACTTCGATGCTTCAAAACTGTAGACCCGCTTCTCTTGCCGCATCGGCCAGAGCTTTAACACGCCCGTGGTAGATGTATCCGCCGCGATCGAAAACGACCTTCGTGACGCCTTTCGCTTTGGCGCGCTCGGCGATGGTTTTGCCGACCGCTTTCGCGGAAGCGACGTTCCCACCGGTGCGACGATCTTCCTTCTTGCCTTCCGCAGTGCTGGCCGAAACCAGAGTCTTACCGTTCAGGTCGTCGATCACCTGCACATAGATATGATTCAGCGAGCGGTATACGTTCAGTCGCGGACGCTCCGCCGTCCCCTGCATCTTCTTGCGGATGCGGTCATGACTGAACCCGCGCTTCTTGTTCTTGGAAACTTTTGTCAGCATTTCGTCTGTTCCTCAACTGCGCAGCGAGAGATCCTTCGCTACCCTCAGGATGACGCCAGCGGGCTCAGCCTTCGCTCACGCCCACTAAACGACGTCATTTCGCTCCCGTCTTTCCAACTTTCTTCTTCAGGCGCTCGCCCACATAGCGCACACCCTTGTTCTTGTAAGGATCAGGCGGACGCAGGGAGCGCATTTCCGCCGCAACCTGCCCGACTTTCTGCCGGTCAATTCCAGTCAGCGTGATGCGGGTCTGCTTGGGATCAACCGCGGCATCCACGCCTGTCGGCAGTGGATATTCAATCGGGTGCGAGTAGCCGAGATTGAAAACGACAAGGCTTTTGCCCTTCATCTCGGCGCGGTACCCAATCCCGACGATTTCAAGTTCGCGCGTCCATCCCTTGGTCACGCCTTCGACCGCATTGTTGACCAAAGCACGCGCCAATCCGTGCAGCGCCGACTGCGAATCGTTCTCGCGGGTGGCGACGAGGTGGCCATCTTTTTGCTCGACCTTGATTCCAGTCGGGACAGGCGTATCCAGCTTGCCCTTGGGCCCCTGCACCAGGACTGTGTTGCCTTCAATCTTGACCGTGACTCCCTTGGGAATCGCGATCGGCTTTTTTCCAATTCGTGACATAAGCTTTTTAGCTGTGAGCTACGAGCTGTGAGCTACGAGCAAAATCTAAACGCGCTTACTCGAAGCTCGGGGCTCGGGACTCGAAGCTCCTTTAGTAAATCTCGCACAGTAACTCGCCGCCCACGCCTTCCTTGCGGGCCTGGCGGCCGGTCATCACACCGCGCGGGGTCGTGAGGATATTGATCCCCATGCCGCCGAGCACGCGTGGAATCTCGGTGCGCCGCACGTAGACGCGGCATCCCGGGCGCGACACGCGCTCCACCTTTGAGATGGCCGCCTCATTGTTGGCGCCATACTTCAGGTAAATCCGGATGATCTTGTGGCCCTCTTCCTCGGTCGCCTTGAAGTTGGAGATGTAGCCTTCCTCTTTCAGGATGCGGGCAATCTCCAGCTTCAGGTGCGAAGCCGGAACGTCCACCTTCTGGTGGCGGGCCTGGAGTGCGTTACGCACTCGCGTCAGCATGTCTGCGACCGGATCGGTCAACCTCATCGTCTGCTTCTCCTTGAGCCACCCGTTCGCTCCGCGTCCAGCGGAGAACCTGCAGTGGCTTTAAAAACCTCAGCTCACGTTTGTCATCCTGAGGCGGCTGCCTTTGCCGCCGAAGGACCTGGGCGCGCCGCGCGAAGCGCTCGCGGTCTGTGCGAGTGCAATAACGCGCGATTGGCGCCCTACCCTGTTACCACGACGACTTCGAAACTCCAGGAATCTCCCCGCGCAGCGCCAGCTGCCGGAAACATAACCGGCAGATTCCGAACTTGCGCAGGAACCCGCGCGGACGCCCGCAGAACTTGCAGCGGTTGTGCTTGCGCGTCGAGAACTTGGGCTTGCGCGCCTTATCCTGGTGTAACCCAACTCCGTCTTTCACTCGTTTTGCTGTAGTCGCCACTTCGCTTTTAGCTCCCAGCTTCTAGCTTTCAGCTCCAGGCTGTCAGCTCTCAGCTTCAAATTCTGCATTCTGACTTCTAACTTCCTTAATTGAGATCCTTCGCTTCGATTTCGGGGCGCGGCTCAGACGCCGCGCAAACGCCTCAACCTATGCTCGGAACGGCATTCCCATGTGCTTCAACAACGATCGCGCCTGATTGTCGGTCTGCGCTGTCGTCACAATCGTGACGTTCATACCCTTCAGTTTGTCGACCTTCTCGTAGGAAATCTCCGGGAAGATCAACTGGTCATGCAAGCCGATCGTGTAATTTCCGCGTCCATCGAACGATTTGCTCGACACGCCCTTGAAGTCGCGCACGCGAGGCAGAACGATGTTCACCAGCCGGTCAAAAAATTCGTACATGCGGTCGCCGCGCAGCGTGACCATCGCGCCGATCGACTGCCCCTGGCGGACTTTGAACGCTGCAATCGACTTCTTCGCGCGCGTCACGACCGGCTTCTGACCCGTAATCTGACCGAGTTCGTTCACCGCCGGATCAAGGACCTTCGCGTTTTGCGTCGCCTCGCCCACGCCCATATTTACGACGATCTTGTGCAGCCGCGGAACTGCCATCGGGTTCTTCAGTTCCAGCTCTTTGAGCAGAGCGGGGGCGACCTCTCTTTCAAATCTGGTGCGAAGCCGCGGGCGCTCTTTTGCGCTGTGCCGCTGCTGATCCGGCCCCTTCTGCTCCTGCGCCGGCGCTTCCTTCTGTCCTTTTTTGTCTTTTGCCATTTCGTTTCAACTTCCTCTCACGGTTTCGGAGTGGTTACCGGTTCGTGAGGCGTTCAATTTGTTATTCGCGAGAATCTCGCTTCGCTAAATGGCGTCACTTATCCAGCGTCGTTCCGCATTTCTTGCAGACACGAACTTTCCGGTCTCCGCGCAATTCGTGCCCGATCCGAACCGGTCCGCACGTCGGACAAACCAGTTGCACGTTCGAGATGGCAATCCGGCTCTCCTGCTCCGCAATGCCGCCCTTGATGTTCCGCTGCGGATTCGGGCGCACGTGCTTCTTTACCATCATGACGTGCTCGACCAGAACCTTGGCGTCGTTCGGAAACACGCGCAGCACGCGCCCTTCCTTGCCCTTGTCGCGTCCGGTGATCACCTTGACAGTGTCATTACGCCGGATATCGACTCGCTTATGTGCTGTTGCTACCGTTGCCATGTTCAATTCCTCAAGTTGGTAATTGGGAAATTGAGTAATTGTGTAATTGAAAATCCACTCCGCCGTTCAATTGCTCAATTACCAAATTTCCCAATTGCTCAATTCTCGACACCCCTATATAACTTCCGGCGCCAAGCTGACAATCTTCAAGAACTTTTTTTCTCTCAGTTCTCGTGCGACCGGACCGAATACGCGCGTCCCCACCGGTTCGCCGGCTTCGTTGATCAGTACTGCCGCGTTCTGATCGAAGCGGATATAAGTTCCATCGCGGCGGCGGTGCTCTTTGCGGGTGCGCACGATGACTGCCTTCACGACCTTGCCCTTCTGCACCTGGCCTTCGGGCGCAGACTCTTTTACGGCCGCCGTGATCACGTCGCCCAGCCCGGCGTTCAAACCGGTCGAGCCGCCGAGCGGCAGAATCATCTGCAGCTTGCGGGCGCCGGAGTTGTCGGCGACCTCCAGCATCGATCTCATCATGACAGCCATGCTTATCTCCTGAACGTTCTTGTTATCCTCAGGCGACATGTTTTTCGTCGCCGAAGGACCGGAGCGCGTCGCGCGAATCGCCGCGAAGCTTCGTTAATGAACGCGCGGCGAACATGTCGCGCGTCTGACGCGCATCCTTACCTAGCTCGCCACTTCCGTCTCCGCCTCGGGCACCAGCGCCGCTTTGCGGATGATGTCCTTCAGCTTCCAGCGCTTCAGCTTCGAGAGCGGACGCGTCTCCTCAATCCGAACGACATCGCCGACATGCGCCTGATTGGTCTCGTCGTGCGCGTAAAACTTCTTGTGGCGCGCGATCACGCGCCCGTAAAACGGGTGCGATTTCTTCCGCGTCACCTGCACCACGATCGTCTTCTGCATGCGGCTGGCGACGACTTCTCCCACCACTTCCTTGCGGCGGCCCTGCGGCTTCTGTGTTGTTTCCGCCATTATTTCGTCTCCGTTTTACCAGCGGTCGAGCGCTTGCGCTCGCCCAAGATCGTCTTCACCCGCGCAATGTCTTTGCGCAGGCCGCGCATCTTCTTCAGGCTTTCGGTCTGCCCCATGTTCAATTGGAACTTCAATTTGAACAGCTGATCGGCCAGATCGCGCTCCTGGTGGCTCAACTCCGCATCCGTTAGGTTTCTGATTTTTTCGACCTTCATAATTCAGTTCCCAGTTGCCAGTACCCAGTAAAGGCATCCTCTCAGTTTCACTCGCGACTCGCAGCTCGAGACTCGCGACTCATCTAGTGTGCCGCTTCGCGTTTGACCAACGTCGTGCGCAGCGCCAGCTTGTGCGACGCCAGACGCATCGCTTCGCTCGCGTCCTGATGCGTCACGCCTTCCATCTCAAACAAAATCTTCCCCGGCTTCACGACCGCGACCCAGTGATCGGGCGCACCCTTGCCCTTGCCCATACGGGTTTCGGCCGGCTTCTTGGTGACGGGCTTGTCGGGGAACACCCGAATCCAGATCTTGCCGCCGCGCTTGACGAAGCGCGTCATCGCCACTCGGCTGGCCTCAATCTGACGGTCGGTGATCCACCCGGGCTCAAGCACTTTGAGTCCGTAGTCGCCGAACGCCAGCGTCGATCCGCGCCACGCCTTCCCGGTCATACGCCCGCGCTGCTGCTTGCGATACTTCACTTTCTTTGGCATCAACATAAAATCAGCTCTTAGCTCTAGCGAAACCTTAAACCTTTGTCATTCCGAACCCGCGAACGCGCGGGTGAGGAACCTGCTTTTAGAGGACTAGAATCCGCCTGTGGCGACCGGCTGCTGCGATCCTTCGCGCTTCTTCTGCTGCAGAATCTCGCCCTTGTACACCCAGCACTTCACGCCAATCACGCCATAGGTGGTGCGCGCCTCGGTGAATCCGAAGTCGATGTCGGCGCGCAGCGTGTGCAGCGGCAAACGTCCCTGCAGATACCACTCCGAGCGCGCGATTTCGTTCCCGTTCAGACGTCCGCTCACACGAACCTTGATTCCCTTGCATCCGAAGCGCAGCGCCGAGTCCACAGCCTTTCTCATTGCGCGGCGGAAGCCCACGCGCTTTTCCAGTTGCAGCGCGATCGACTCCGACACCAACTGGGCATCGAGTTCCGGCTTATGCACTTCCTGGATGTCGACGAAAATGTCTTTGCCGCCGGTGCGCTTTTGCAGCTCGCCCTTCAGCTTATCGATTTCCGCGCCCTTGCGCCCGATGATGATCCCCGGCCGCGCCGTCTTGATGATGATGCGCAGCTTGTTGCCCGGACGCTCGATTTCGATCGAACTCACGCCCGCCGACTTGAGCTTGTCTTTCAGCTCATTCTTCAGCTTCACGTCTTCGTGCAGCTGCTTGTCGTAATCGCGCTCGGCAAACCAGCGCGACTTCCACGGCTTCGTGAACCCAAGCCGGAATCCGTATGGATGGACTTTTTGTCCCATTGCTTCTCCTAAACCGAACCATGTGGCGCGGGCACTCCTGCCCGCGAGCTAAACTTACTTCGCGGCCGCTTTCTTCTTGCCAGCCGATTTCTTGGCCGCCGGCGCTCTCCGCTTCGCTCTCGCCGGAGCCGCTGCCGGCTCTTCACCAACCACAGTCGCGACAGCTTCGCCGTTCTTTCCGCGCTCGGCAAGCACCAGCTCGATATGCGAAATGCGCCGCTGGTAGCGGTATGCACGCCCTTGCGGCGCAGGACGAATGCGCTTCATGCGCGGCCCATCGTTGGCGATGGCGCGCTTTACGTATAGATTGTCAATCTCGACATCGAGTCCCTTCTCGGTCGCGAGAAAGTTGGCGTTATCGAGCGCCGACTGCAGCAGCTTGCCGATGTGCGGCGCTACCCGCTTTTTGGTGAACATCAGCATATTGCGCGCGTCTTCGACGCGCAGCCCCTTGATCAGATCCAGCACCAGCCGCGCCTTTTGCGGCGAGACTCGCAGGAACTTTAACTCTGCTCGAAATTCCATATTCGTATCTCAGTTCTCTCGTTACGCCTTCGGCGCCGCAGGCGCCGCGGGTGCAGCCGCTCCCGCCGCTGGAACCGGAGCTCCCGGACCGCCGGGAACACCGGCCGGCTTCGCGGCCGCCTCGGTCGCCGCCTTCATGGAGTGGCCTTTGAACTGGCGCGTGAAGCTGAACTCGCCCAGCTTGTGGCCGACCATGTTCTCGGTGACATACACCGGAATAAACTTCTTGCCGTTGTGCACCGCGATCGTGTGTCCCACCATTTCAGGAACCACGGTCGACCGCCGGGACCACGTGCGTAGCACTTTCTTTTCATTGCGCGAATTCATCTGCTCGACCCGGGTCAGCAGGTAGCCATCGACGAATGCGCCTTTTTTCGTTGAACGCGCCATAAATTCAGCTCTCAGCTTTCAGCCGTCAGCCCTCAGCCAACAGCTCTTAAGTCTCGTCATTCCGAACACGCGTGAAAACGTGTGTGAGGAACCTGCTTTCCAGATCCTTCGCAAAATCGCTCAGGATGACGCCTGCGGGCTCCCGCTTTGCTTACGCCCGCAAAAAGGCGTCACTTGCTTCTACGGCTCACGATGAATTTGTCCGTACGCTTGTTGTTTCGCGTCTTGTATCCGCGCGTCGGCTGGCCCCACGGGGTCACCGGATGCCGACCGCCCGAAGTCTTGCCTTCACCGCCGCCATGTGGATGATCCACCGGGTTCATCGACACGCCGCGATTGTGGGGGCGCTTGCCGAGCCAACGCGACCGTCCCGCCTTGCCGATCGTGACGTTCTCGTGATCGATGTTTCCGACTTGCCCGATCGTCGCCATGCAGTCCTGCGAAATCTTGCGGGTCTCACCGGACGGCAGCTTCACCAGCGCATACTCTTCTTCTTTGGCCACCAACTGCGCCGATCCGCCCGCTGAACGCACCATCTGCGCGCCCTTGCCGGGCTTCAGTTCGAGATTGTGAATCACCGTGCCGGGCGGAATGTTGCGCAGCGGCAGCGCGTTGCCGACAAGAATGTCAGCATCCGGACCACTCACAACTTTCTGCCCAACCTTCAACCCCTCAGGCTGCAGGATGTAGCGCTTCTCGCCGTCGGCATAGGCCAGCAACGCGATCCGCGAGGAGCGGTTGGGGTCGTACTCGATGGTCGCGACCGTCGCTGGAATACCGGTCTTGTCGCGCTTGAAGTCGATGATGCGCAGCTTGCGCTTGTGGCCGCCCCCGATAAACCGCATCGTGATGTCGCCCGAATTGCGGCGCCCGCCCGTGCGCTGCTTGGGTTCGACCAGCGGTTTATGCGGATTCTTCGTCGTGATGTCGTCGTTGACCAGCGTCGTGCGGTAGCGCAGCGTCTGCGTCGTCGGTCTGTATGTCTTAATCGGCATGTTCGGAACCTTAACTTCGTCGTAGGTCGCTAGTCGTTGGTCATTAGCAGGTCTCGGCGAACGACTAACGACCGACAACCAATGACGGTTTTACAAATTCTGCGCGTACTCCGGCATCTTCTCGCCGGATCGCAAACGCACGTACGCTTTCTTCCAATCCGCACGGTAGCCAGCGAACTTCCCGCGCCGCCGCTCTTTCCCCGGATACGTGGCTGTTCGCACCGAATGCACTTTCACCTTAAAAATCGTCTGCACCGCTTCCTTGATCTCCGTCTTGGTCGCCTTCGGAGCCACCTGGAACACCAGCGTGTTCTGGTTCTCCTTTATTGCGAGGCCCTTTTCGGTGATCACCGGACGGCGAATGATCTGGTATGCGCTCTTCATGATTCCTACGCCACCTCCGCCGCTTTTTCGTTACGTTGACGGCGTCGCCGTTCCTGCGTCGGTTTTTTCGCCGCTTCCTCTTCGCCGCTGCCCGCCTTGCGCTGCTTCTTCGAAACCGAGTTCTTCAGCGAGAGCTGCAACTTCTCAATCGCCGGATGCGAGAAGATCACGCGGTCGTGCCGTAGCAGGTGATAGGGATGCACTTCGTTTCCCCGCACCAGTTCGAGACCTTCGATGTTGCGCGCGCTCAGTTCCAGGTTGCGGTTCTCATGCTTCGCCGCTTCAACGACCAGAACTGATTTCTCCACCTTCAGCGCGTCGAGCGCCTTCTGAAACTCTTTGGTCTTCGGTTCCTTCACGTCGAACGCATTGACGACGATGATCTTCCCGTCGGCAAACTTCGCCGCCAACGCTGAACGCAAAGCGCCCAGCAATTTCTTCTTCGGGAACGTGTAGTCGTACGAGCGTGGCACCGGACCGTGCACCGTGCCGCCATGCCGCCACAGTGGAGACCGGATCGATCCAATTCGCGCCCGGCCCGTGCCCTTCTGCTTCCACAGCTTCTTGCCGGAACCGGAAACTTCCCACCGCGCCTTCGTCTTGTGCGTTCCGGCGCGCTGGCTGGCGCGGTAGTGCTTCACCGCTTCCCAGAGCAGGTCTTCATTGACCGCGCCGAAGATCTCATCGGCCAGGTCGAATGTTCCGACCTTCTCGCCGCTCAAATTGTGAATATCAATCGTTGCCATAATTTCTCGTAGCGCCGGCGTCCCGCCGGCTGTGGCGGAGGCGTCTCGCCTCCGCACTCAAACTAAGCTTTCTTAGCTGCGCGTTTCGCTGCCTTTAACGGATCAACCGTCGCCGCACCGGCGAATCCGCGACGCTCTCTCGGCGGTTTCTTCGCCTTAATGATGACGACATATCCGCCTTGCGGACCGGGCACACTGCCTTCGACCACCAGCAGGTTCTCGTCCTTGTCGACGCCGAGCACGCGCAGATTGCGAACCGTCACCTGCTGATTGCCCATGTGTCCCGACATGCGCATACCTTTGAACACGCGCGACGGAAATGCCGAAGAGCCGATGGAACCGGTGATCTGAAACATCGAACCGTGCGACTTCGGACCGCCGGCAAAATGATGCCGCTTCACCACGCCCTGAAAACCTTTGCCCTTACTGACTCCCACGATGTCGACGAACTTTTCGCCATCGAAAATCTCGACCAGCACACGATCGCCAACCTTGACGGCTCCGTTGCCATCGGCCGAAGGTTCGGTCTCGAGCGGCACTTCGCGCATGAACTTCACCGGAGGCAGGTTATTCTTCGCCAAGTGTCCCTTGGCCGGCTTGGTCAGCCGCGACTCCTTCACGAACTCAACCAGGCCGATCTGTGCCGACTCGTATCCGTCTTTTGCAGCCGTCTTGTGCTGCGTCACCACGCAAGGACCGGCCTGCAGCACGGTGACCGGGCGCACGTCGCCCTTCGAGTCAAATAGCTGCGTCATGCCGACCTTCTTGCCCAAAATTCCCGCGACCTTCGTTGCCATTTTCAAAATCTCCATCCAGCTTGGCTTTTCGCTATTGGCTGGGAAACTTTGCTGAAAGCTGAAAGCTTATTTATGTTCCTTACCGAACGCTTTGATCTCCACATCCACACCGGCCGGAAGGTCGAGCTTCATCAGCGCGTCCACCGTCTGCTGTGTCGGCTCGAGAATGTCGAGCAGCCGCTTGTGCGTCCGGATCTCAAACTGCTCCCGCGATTTCTTATCCACGTGCGGCGAACGCAACACCGTGTACTTGTTTTTCATCGTGGGCAGCGGAATTGGTCCCGCAATCTGCGCGCCGGTACGCCGCGCCGTCTCCACAATTTCGCCCGTCGACTGATCCAGAATGCGGTAGTCGTAGGCTTTCAACCGGATGCGAATTCTCTCTTTTCCAATCACCGTCGTTTCCTAACCCCGCCGGTCCTCGGCGGAAAGATCTTTTGCTCGTGTGGCGCGGGCGCCTCGCCCGCGTTCGGCAACCTTTCAATTCCATGCAACGCGGACGAGGGCGTCCGCGCTACACCTACTACTGCACAATCTCCGCGATGGTGCCCGATCCTACCGTGTGGCCACCTTCGCGGATCGCGAACCGCAATCCCTTCTCCATCGCCACCGGAGTGATCAGCTCGATCACCAGGCTCACGTTGTCGCCCGGCATCACCATCTCCGTCCCGCCAGGCAGCTCCGCCACACCCGTCACGTCCGTCGTGCGCAAGTAAAACTGCGGACGGTATCCCTTGAAGAACGGCGTATGCCTCCCGCCTTCTTCCTTCGTCAGGATGTACACCTCCGCCTTGAACTTGGTGTGCGGCGTGATCGACGCCGTCTTGGCCAGCACCATGCCGCGCTCCACGTCGTCCTTGCCAATACCGCGCAGCAGCAGGCCCGCGTTGTCGCCCGCCTGCCCTTCGTCCAACTGCTTCTTGAACATCTCGACGCCCGTCACCACCGTCTTGCGCGTTTCGCGGAAGCCGACAATTTCCACTTCCTCGCCCACCTTGATCTTCCCGCGCTCGATGCGTCCGGTCACCACCGTGCCCCGGCCCGAGATCGAGAAAATATCTTCAATCGGCATCAGGAACGGCTTGTCCAGCTCGCGCTGCGGCTGCGGCACGTACTTGTCCACCGCCGCCATCAGCTCGTCAATCTGCTTCTCCCACTTCGCTTCACCATTCAAAGCCCCTAAAGCAGAAAGGCGAATCACCGGCGCATCGTCCCCCGGGAATCCGTAGCTCTTCAGCAGCTCGCGCACTTCCAGCTCCACCAGGTCGAGCAGCTCGGGATCGTCGACCGCATCGCACTTGTTCAGCGCCACCACGATGTACGGCACACCGACCTGGCGGGCCAGCAGCACGTGCTCGCGCGTCTGCGGCATCGGACCGTCCGTCGCAGCAACAACCAGAATCGCGCCATCCATCTGCGCCGCGCCCGTAATCATGTTCTTGATGTAGTCGGCGTGGCCCGGACAGTCGACGTGCGCGTAGTGCCGGTTGTTGGTCTCGTACTCGACGTGTGCCGTCGCGATCGTGATGCCGCGCGCTTTTTCTTCCGGAGCGTTGTCGATCGAATCAAACGACCGGAACACGATCTTCGGATTGTGCTTCTGCAAAACCTTGGTGATCGCCGCCGTCAACGTGGTCTTGCCGTGATCGATATGCCCGATCGTCCCTACGTTGCAGTGCGGCTTGGTCCGTTCAAATTTTTCCTTCGCCATTTTCCTTCCTCAAGCTCTTGGCTATTAGCTCTTGGCTTTTAGCTCTTAGCTCAAAACCAAATCTTGCTCGTCGCCGTCTTCGAACTTCTCGTAATACGCAGCGAGAAATTGTTCCTTCTCAATCAGCCGTGTCGATCGGAGCCACTCTTCAAACCGTTCGAACTCTGACTGAAGTCTGGCTCGAAAGACTTCGAAGTTTCGATGCCAACTCCAGAAATCCCTCACTCGGTACTGCGCCAACTCGGGAGATTCACACCACATCTCCGTCTTCAGATACCCATCGGCCTGACTTAACAACCTCGACCAACTGCCGCCTACACCGAACGCCGCTTCGAACTCAACCCGCCGGCCATTCGCAATCCAAAATCTCCGATCAACCACGAACCGCGGGGAGTGCAGTCATTTCGCCGTTCCCTGCACCTTGGCGATGATTTCCTCCGCGACCGATCGCGGAGCCTCCTCATAACGCGCAAAGTGCATCGAGTATTCTGCACGCCCCTGCGTCGACGAACGCATGTGCGTCGCGTAACCAAACATTTCCGCCAGCGGAACGATTGCCTTGATCACCTGCGATCCGGCGCGATGCTCCATACCCTCGATTCGTCCGCGACGCGAGCTCAGATCGCCCATAATTACGCCGGCATAATCCTCGGGCGTCACCACTTCCACGGCCATCACCGGCTCGAGCAGCACCGGAGAAGCCTTGCGGGCCGCTTCTTTGAACGCCATCGATCCGGCAATCTTGAACGCCATTTCGTTCGAGTCAACATCGTGATAGCTGCCGTCGAACAGGGTCGCCTTCACATCGACCATCGGATATCCGGCCAGCACTCCGCCTTCGAGCGCTTCCTGAATACCCTGATCGATCGGTTTGATGAATTCCTTCGGAACCGAACCGCCGACAATCTCATTCACAAATTCGTAGCCCGTCCCCGGCGGTTGCGGATCGAGATAAATCTTGGCGTGACCGTACTGACCGCGGCCGCCCGTCTGCCGGATGTACTTGCCTTCGGCTTCGGAGTGCCTGCGGATCGTCTCGCGATACGCGACCTGCGGCTTGCCGACGTTCGCTTCGACTTTGTACTCGCGCATCATGCGGTCAACGATGATTTCCAGATGCAGCTCGCCCATACCGCTGATGATGGTCTGTCCGCTGTCGGGATCGGTGTGAACCTTAAAGGTGGGATCTTCCTGGGCCAGCTTGCCGAGCGCCATGCCCATCTTTTCCTGATCGGCTTTTGTCTTGGGCTCGACCGCAACCGAAATGACGGGGGCTGCGAATTCGATCGATTCGAGCGCTATCGGGTGATCTTCGTTGCAGATCGTATCGCCGGTCGAAACGTTCCTCAATCCAACCGCTGCGCAGATATCGCCCGCCAGGATCTCGCTGATCTCTTCGCGCTTGTTGGCGTGCATCTTAAGCAAACGGCCGATGCGCTCGGTTTTCCCCGTGCGCACGTTCAGAACGGTGTCGCCCGTCTTGAGCTGTCCGGAATAAACACGGATGAACGTGAGTTGGCCGACAAACGGATCGGCCATGATCTTGAACGCCAGCGCCGAGAAGGCTTCTTTATCGTCTGGCTTGCGCGTTACTTCCTGGCCGTTGTTCGGATTCTTCCCGTGTGTCTCGCCAACATCGAGGGGTGACGGCAGATAATCCACCACCGCATCCAACAGCGGCTGCACGCCTTTGTTCTTGAACGCCGTTCCTACCACAACCGGGAACACCTTCAGTTCGATCGTCGACTTGCGCAATGATTTGCGGAGTTCATCCGCGGTGATCTCTTCGCCTTCCAGGAACTTGTGCAGGATCTCGTCGTCGTTTTCCGCGATGCTCTCTACCAGCTGTGCGTGGAACGCCTCGGCCTTCTTCTTCAGCTCGGCAGGAATCTCTTCGGTGACGTACTCGGCGCCCAGGGTTTCGTCGTTCCAGAGGATCGCCTTCATCGCCATGAGGTCGACGACGCCTTTGAATTTGTCTTCCTGTCCGATGGGAATCTGAATCGCGATGGGCTTGGCACTGAGGCGCTTGCGGATGGTATCGATGGCATGCTCGAAATCGGCACCCATCTTGTCGATCTTGTTGATGAAACAAATGCGTGGGACGCCGTACTTATCGGCCTGACGCCACACTTTTTCCGACTGCGGCTGCACGCCATGAACGGCGTCGAATACCGCAACCGCGCCGTCGAGCACGCGCAGGGAGCGCTCCACCTCGGCGGTGAAGTCGACGTGGCCAGGAGTATCAATAATGTTGATGCGGATGTCGCGCCAGGTACAGGTCGTTGCGGCGGAGGTAATCGTAATGCCGCGCTCTTGTTCCTGCTCCATCCAATCCATGGTCGCAGTGCCTTCATGGACCTCTCCGATGCGGTGCGTCCGTCCCGTATAAAACAGGATGCGCTCCGTCGTAGTGGTCTTGCCGGCATCGATGTGCGCCATGATGCCGATGTTCCTGCAACGCTCTAATGGGACTGTTCTTGGCACGACCTAATTCTCTTTCTGGGCTCCGTACTTCCGTTGCGATTTGATT
>Ga0335081_10004504_pt1 | contig 21932 bp, 21 predicted proteins | sample Lox_Sample_35_FD_206713 | JGI IMG/M metagenome (GOLD analysis project Ga0335081, IMG submission 206713) | Soil microbial communities from Loxahatchee National Wildlife Refuge, Florida, United States - Lox_Sample_3.5 | ecosystem: Environmental > Terrestrial > Soil > Wetlands | place: USA... | reverse complement strand
ACCGCAACGACGACGAGATCGCCGAGCTCCTCGCGCGGATGGAGTCGGACGACGCCGCCGACCTCGTCCTCCAGCTGCCGGAGGAGCGGCGCGAGGGCGTGATCGGGCTCCTCTCCCCCGTTCAGGCGCGCCGCCTGCGCACCCTGCTCGGCTACGACCCGGCCACGGCGGGCGGGCTGATGAGCCCGGAGTTCGTCTGCGTCTACGCGGACGCGACCCGTGAGGAGGCGCTCGAGCGCGTGCAGCGATCCTCCCTCTCGCCGGAGTCGCTGTCCTGGATCTACGCCATGAACACGCACCGCAGGCTGCGAGGCGGCATCCCGCTCGCCGACCTCATCCGCACCGAGGAGGCCGAGCGGCTCTGGAACGTCCTGCAGCCCGTCCAGACGGTCCGGCCCGGCGCCGACCTCGAGGAGGTGGCGCGGCTGATGACCGACTTCGACCTCACTGTCGTGCCGGTCGTCGACGAGGACGAGCGCCTGCTCGGCATCGTCACGGTCGACGACGTCCTCGAGCTCGTGCTGCCGGAGGGCTGGCGCCGCCGCTTCGGCGTCCTCGGGAGAGACTGACATGGGCCTTCGGGTGCGGCTGCCGCGGGCGCGCCCGCGGCTGAGACCGCGCAACCGCGTCGCCGTGCGGCTCCTCGCGCTCCTCGCCTTCCTCGGGCCGGGCATCGTCGCCGCGAACGCCGGCAACGATGCGGGCGGGATCGCGACCTACTCCTCGATCGGGGCCCGCTACGGCTACGACCTCCTTTGGATGATGGTGCTCCTCACCGTCAGCCTGATCGTGGTGCAGGAGATGGCGGCGCGCATGGGCGCCGTGACCGGGAAAGGGCTGTCGGAGCTCATTCGCGAGCAGTACGGGCCGCGCTGGTCGATGCTCTCGACCGCGGCCGTCCTGTTCGCCAATCTCGGCATCTGCATCTCCGAGTTCGTCGGGATCGGCGCGGCGCTCGGCCTCGCCCACGTCCCGCCGCAAGCGTCGGTGCCGGTCGCTGCCGTGGTCGTCTGGCTGCTCGTCGTCCGCGGCTCCTACAAGATCGCCGAGCGCGTCTTCGTCGCGATGACGATCCCCTTCTTCGCGTATCCGATCGCGGCCGTCCTCGCGCGTCCCGACTGGGGCGACGTCGGCCGCGCGGTCGTCGAGCCGCGCATCCACGTCACGGGGCCGTACGTCGTGCTCTTCATCGCCACCGTCGGCACGACGATCACGCCGTTCATGCAGCTCTACCTTCAGTCGGCGGTCGTCGAGCGCGGCCTCGGCCCTGAGGACGTCCCGGGGGAGCGCGCCGAGGTGGTCGGCTCGTCGCTCTTCGCGAACCTCGTCGCCGGCTTCATCATCATCGCGACGGGGGCGACGCTCTTCGTCCACGGCCAGCACGCCGTCTCGAGCGCGGCCGACGCGGCGAAGGCGCTCGCGCCGTTCGCGGGCCGCTTCGCAGAGGCGCTGTTCGCGATCGGGCTGCTCGGCGCGAGCCTCCTCGCCGCCGCGATCCTCCCGGTCACCGCCGCCTACGTGATCGCCGAGACGTTCGGGCTCGAGAAGGGCATCGCCCGCCGTCCGCGGGAGGCGCCCGTGTTCGTGACGACCTTGACGGTTCTCGTCCTCGTCGGAGCGGCCGTCGCGATGATCCCCGGGCTCCCCGTGATCAAGCTGCTCGTCCTCGTGCAGGTCGTGAACGGCGCACTGCTGCCCGTCACGCTCTTCTTCGTCTGGCGGCTCGCGCGGAGCGAGGAGCTGATGGGCGAGCACCGCAATGGACGCGCCTTCGACGCCGTCGCGGCGCTCACCGTGCTCGCGACCGGCGGGCTCTCGCTCGTGCTCGTCGGCTTGACGCTGGCGGGAAAGGCCTAGGAGGCTTCGGAGGGAGGCTCGGAGTCGGCCTCGAAGTCGGTCGCCTCGCCCTCGGACGTGACGACCTCGCCGTCGACCATCCCATACGCGAAGTCGACGTTCTCCTCGTGGATCGCCTCGTCTCGCTTCTCGTCCACCGCCTGCTCGACCGGCGAGGAGCGGCCGCCCCCCATCAGCTTCTGCATCAGCTCACGGAACATGCGGCGGACGGTACTAGGCGGTACGGTCGGCGTCTACCCTCCGTACATGGAGCAGCTCTGGGCGCCGTGGCGGCTCGAGTACGTCGCGCACGCCGACGAGGAGGACGAGTGCGTCTTCTGCCGGGCGGCCGCCCTGCCGGAGGACGAGCCGGAGCTCGTCGTCCACCGGGGCGAGCTCGCGTTCGTGCTCCTGAACAAATTTCCGTACGCGTCGGGCCACCTGATGGTCGCGCCGTACCGGCACGGGAGCGGCTTCGACACGCTCGCCGAGGCGGAGGCGGCCGAGGTGCACCGGCTCGCCGTCGCGGGGATCGAGGCGCTGCGGGCCGTCTACTCGCCGGAGGGCTTCAACGTCGGCTGGAACCTCGGGCGCGTCGCCGGCGCCGGGATCGTCGACCACGCCCACGTCCACGTCGTGCCGCGCTGGGGCGGCGACACGAACTTCATGCCGGTGCTCGCCGACGTCCGCGTCCTGCCGGAGCATCTCGTCGAGACCCGCCGCCGGCTCGCCGAAGCCTGGGCCGCCTAGCTAGCTCGTTCCCCCCGGCGGCTCGTCGTCTCCGGGCGTGTGGAGGACGAGGCCGCCGATCGCCGAGAGGAACGTGAAGAACCGCCGCTCCTGCGTGCCGAGGATGAAGGCGGCCGCCTCGAACGTCGGGATGTCGGGCTTGCCGGACGGGTAGGCGGCGCGCAGCAGGACGTACGTGACGATGCCGACGATGAGGCCGGTGAACGGCCGAGTGAAGTACCACAGCGGCCACTTGCCTCCCCACCGCTCCGCCGTCGGCTCGTAGTCCGAGATCCCCTTGAGGCTGATCGAGATCGAGCCGAGCACGCCGAACCAGGCCGTGTAGACCGGCAGCCCGCGCAGCTGCGGCGGCAGCGCATCCTGCAGGGCCGCGGTGCGGAAGTAGAGCACGGCCAGGACGACGAGCACCGCGAGCAGGACGATGTCGTAGACGAGGACCCAGCGCCGCATCGCCGCCGCGTCGGCGTCGTCGGGCGCCCTTCCGTGCCGCGCGTGGACGACCGTCGCGGTCACGACGCCACCGGCTCGGACGCGGCTCGAGCAGCGACGCGCTCGCCGAACGAGTTCAGGTACGCGCGCTGGCCGGCGGCGGTGAAGAAGACGCGAGCCGCCTCCAGGCCCCAGCGGTAGAGGTCGTCGGCGTCGCCGCGCGTGAGCCCGAAGTCCGTCGTGCTGATCCCGTGCGTCGGGATCGAGACCGTGCGCGCGGAGACCACCTGCTCCATCTGCTCGCGGTCCCACGCCTCGGTCGCGGCGGAGAACATCGCCTTCAGCAACGGCACCTCCCAGAACGGCCGAGGCACCGTGCGGTACGGCAGCCCCTCCTCGACGCTCGCGCCCGGATGCAACCGGAAGCCCCAGGTCGGGCGCTTCGGGTGCGGGCTGTCGAAGAGCCAGATCGGGAAGTTCGAGAGCAGCCCGCCGTCGACCACGTACACCGGCCTGCCCTGCCGGTGGAGCACGACCGGCGTGAACAGGAACGGATAGCTCATCGACATGCGGACGGCGTCCACGATCGGGAACGAGTCCCGGTCGAACGGCTTCCCGTGCTCGTCCTCGTAGTCGGGCAGGTCGTCGGGCAGGATGATCATCCGGCCCGTCGTCACGTCCGAGCCGATGACGTGCAGCCGGTAGGTCGCCCGCTCGTAGCGCTCCGGCGTGATGCCCGGCAGGTCGCCGATCGGCGGCAGGTCGTGCCGCTTCACGTCCGCAAACGTGAGCTCGGTCTTTCCCAGCTCCTTCGCGAGCGGCGATGCCGCGAGCTGCTCGCGCATCCACTCGAGGAAGTAGGCGCCGGGCGCCATCCCGCGCAGCCGGACGACGGCGTTGAAGACGCCGCCGAGCCACATCCCGCCCGTCCCGCAGTCTGCGAAGCGCGAGTACACCGCCTCGGAGAGGATCTTCTCCAGTCCGGCGGCGTCGTAGCCGGCCACGAGGAGCGCCGCCACGATCGACCCCGCCGACGTCCCGGCGAGGTTCACCCACTCCTGCACGCCCGCGTCGCGCTCGGCGGCCGCGATCGCTCCTGCGAACGCGATCCCCTTGACGCCGCCGCCCTCGAACACTCCGTCGGCCCGATGCCGTTCGTCGACCGCCATCACTCGACCTCCTCGATCACCCAGAAGTCGCTCGCGAGGCTCGAGCTCGTCACGTAGCCGGCGGGGAGCCAGAAGTAGCCGTGATCGCCCCAGTCGGGCCCCCACGAGTTGCGGCACTCGAAGTAGAGCTGGCCCCGGATCTGCTTGTAGCCGACCGCGACGACCGCATGGCCGCCGAGGGTCTGCTCGTCCGGCCCCGGCAGCGGCACGATCCCGTTCGAGCCGACGTCCGACTCGAACGACTCGTACACCGTGAAGCCGAACGAGATCGGATAGCCGCCCGCGAGGACGGTCTGGATCGCGATCTGCGACTGCGCGACCCGCGCATAGCGGATCGCCTCGTGCTTCAGCGCCGCCGTGTACGCGTTCGCCGGCGGCTTGTGCGCGAACTTCGAGATCACGTACGGCCAGAGCGTCTCGGGCGGCGCCCCGAGCTGGGCGACCGACTTGATCCCGTCCCGGATCTCCGCGCCGGAGTCCTGCGAGACGGTGCCCTCCATCGCGCGCTCGTTGTAGTAGATGAACAGGCGCGACGGCGTCGCCGCGTCGGGCTCCTTCTGCTTCAGCTCGTTGAACTCGAGGATCGCGCCGACGCTGTTCGCCGTGCACGACCCAAGCTGTCCCTGGTCGTACACGGGCGGCATCTTCGTGCGCAGGCTCGTCCGCCTCGGCAGCGACTTCGCGGGCTCGACCGCCAGCAGGAAGTCGCGCATGTCGGGATGGTCGGGTCGCCAGCCGTACCGCTTCTGCGTCCGGACGGCGAGCCCAGCTGGTGCGTCGCTCATCATCTCTCCCCTTCTCGCGGGGGAGCATCCTGGCCCAGCCGAGGCACCGCCCCGGCCGGCCGCAGCTCGGTTCGGCTGCTCCGTGCTGGGCCGATCCTGTCACGCTAGGGCGGCGTGTCAAGCCTCGAGCCGAACATGTGGGTCGTCGACGGCCACAACGACCTCGTCTCGCGGACGTGGCGCGGCGACGAGGTCCGACACGTCCACCTCGACGCGGCGGCCGAAGCGGGCTTCGCCGGCGGCTTCTTCGCGCTCTTCATCCCGTCGCCGAAGCCGCCCAACCCGAGCTCTGCGCACTACGCGCTGCCGCTGCCTGAGCCGATCCCTACCGACGAGGCGGCCCGAGTCGCGGAAGAGCTCTACGACATCTTCTGCGACCTGCCCGTCGAGCTCGCGACGAGCCCCGCCGACTTCGGACCGGGGCGGGTCGCCGCGATCCTGCATCTCGAGGGCGCCGAGCCGCTCGCCCCCGACCTCTCGGATCTCGAGCGCTGGCACGAGCGCGGGCTCCGGTCGATCGGGCTCGTGTGGTCGCGGGCGAACGCGTTCGCGGAGGGCGTCGCCTTCCGCTTCCCGTCGTCACCGGACACCGGGCCCGGGCTCTCGGCCGCCGGCCGGGAGCTCGTCCGCGCGTGCAACGAGCTCGGGATCCTCGTCGACCTGTCGCACCTGAACGAGGCGGGCTTCTGGGATGTGGCAGGGCTCTCCGACGCTCCGCTCGTCGCGACGCACTCGAACGCGCACGCGCTCTGCCCGTCCTCGCGGAACCTCACCGACGAGCAGCTCGACGCGATCGGCGCCTCGGGCGGCGTCGTCGGCGTCAACTTCGCGGTCTCGTTCCTGCGGGCGGACGGCGCAGCCGAGGCGGCGACGCCGCTCTCGGAGATCGTCCGCCATGCGCGCTACATCGCCGACCGCATCGGGATCGACCACGTCGCCTTCGGATCGGACTTCGACGGGGCGCTCATGCCGGACGAGCTCGGCGGGATCGCCGGCTTCCCGAAGCTCCTCGACGCGCTCGGCGCCGACGGCTTCGACGAGGACGCCGTGGCGAAGATCGCCCACGGCAACTGGCTGCGCGTCCTCGGCGAGACCTGGACCTGAAGCGGGAGACGGGGCTCGAACCCGCGACCCTTGGCTTGGGAAGCCAATGCTCTACCAGCTGAGCTACTCCCGCGGGTCGTCGCGATTGTACCGGGGCGATAATGGAGCCAGAGACCGCGAAGAAGGAGCCGACGATGGCCGACAACCAGCTGCACGAGACGGCGAAGGCGCTCGTCGCCGAGGGCAAGGGAATCCTCGCCGCCGACGAGTCGACCGGGACGATCAAGAAGCGCCTCGACGCAATCGGCGTCGAGTCGACCGAGGAGACCCGGCGCGCCTATCGCGAGATGCTCTTCACGACGAAGGGCGTCGAGGAGTACATCAGCGGCGTCATCCTCTTCGACGAGACGATCCGGCAGAGCGCCGACGACGGGACGCCGTTCCCGGAGCTGCTCGCCGCGAAGGGGATCATCCCCGGGATCAAGGTCGACGAGGGCGCGAAACCGCTCGCGCTCGCCGACGGCGAGACGGTGACCGAGGGCCTCGACGGACTGCGCGCCCGGCTCGAGGAGTACCGCGGCCTCGGCGCGCGCTTCGCGAAGTGGCGCGCCGTGTACACGATCACCGAGACGAATCCGAGCGAGTACTGCATCTGGGCGAACGCGCACGCGCTCGCGCGCTACGCGGCGCTCTGCCAGGAGGCCGGCATCGTCCCGATCGTCGAGCCGGAGGTGCTGCAGGACGGAACGCACACGATCGCGCGGAGCGAGTTCGTCACCTCGCGCGTGCTCGCTGCCGTCTACACCGAGCTCTTCGACCAGCGGGTCGACGTGGCGGGGCTGCTGCTCAAGCCGAACATGGTGCTCTCGGGCTACGAGGCGGCCGACCGCGCCGGCGTCGACGAGGTCGCCGAGACGTCGCTCCACGTCTACTACAAGCACGTGCCGGCGGCCGTCCCCGGGATCGTCTTCCTCTCCGGCGGCCAGTCGGACGAGGACGCGACCGCGCACTTGAACGCGATGAACGCGCGCGGGCCGCACCCGTGGCAGCTCTCGTTCTCGTACGGGCGGGCGCTCCAGGCGCCCGCGCTCAAGGCCTGGGGCGGCAAGCCCGAGAACGTCGAGGCCGGGCAGCGCGCGTACTACCACCGCGCGAAGATGAACGGCGCCGCGCGCACCGGCACGTATGCGCCCGCGATGGAGCAGGAGCTCGCGAGGGTCTAGTCGACCGGCCAGGGAAGCCGTACCGGCGCGAAGTCTCCGGGCCAGTCGGCATAGGCCTCGCGCGGGCTCGGAGTCTCCTTCGCGACGGAGGCGCCGTGCTTCGCGGCGAGGTCGCTCGTCGGATAGTGCAGCGTCGCCCCCTCGGAGCGACCGCCCATCATCAGGATCGCGCACGGCCCGCCGCCCGCGCCGACGAAGATGTGCCGAGCCCCGGCCGGGCAGTGGACGAAGTCCCACTGGCGCAGCGGGCGCTCCTCCTCCTCGATGAGGAGGACGCACTCCCCGGAGAGCACGAGGAAGGCCTCGCGCACGTTCTCGGAGTGGTAGTGCCCGTTGGGCTCGCCGGGCCAGAGCACGCGCACGTTGACGCCGAGGTCGGTATACGGCTCGCCTTCGGGCTCGAGGGGATACACGGCGCCGCCCTTCGCCTCGTTCCGCACCGCGAGCGCGTCCGCGAGGTTCAGTACGAACCAGCCCTCCTCGGCCGGGTTGCGGCCGTACGGCGTCTCCTCGATCCTCGCCTCGTCCATCGGCAAAACCCCCCTGTCCTCTACGTGTACTCGAATCCGGTCAGGGCGGAGAGCTTCGCGAGCGACTGCTGCGCGACGACGCGCCGGACGGTGCCCGAGCGCGATCGCATCACGATCGAGTCGGTGATCGCGCCGCCGGCCGTGTACTGCACGCCCTGGAGCAGCGAGCCGCTCGTGACCCCGGTCGCCGCGACGAACACGTCGGCGCCGGAGACGAGGTCGTCCGTCCGCAGCACGCGCTCGGGGTGGAGCCCGGCGGAGAGGAGCTGCCGCCGCTCGTCGTCGTTCCGCGGCCAGAGGCGGCCCTGGATGCCGCCGCCCACGCACTTGAGCGCGGCGGCCGAGATCACGCCTTCCGGCGTGCCGCCGATGCCGTAGAGCATGTCGACGCTCGTCCCCGGCTGCGCAGCGGCGATCGCGGGCGCGACGTCGCCGTCGCGGACGAGGCGGACGCGCGCCCCCGCCTCGCGCAGCTCGGCGACGAGAGCCTCGTGCCGCTCGCGCTCGAGGACGACGACGTCGACCTCGCGCGGCGTCTTCCCGAGCGCCTCCGCGACGCGCTCGACGTTCTCGGTCGCGCCTCGCTCGATGTCGATCGCGCCGATCGCCGCCGGCCCGACCGCGATCTTCTCCATGTAGAACGCCGCGCCCGGGAAGAGCATCGTCCCGCGTTCGGCGACCGCGATCACGCAGATCGCGTTCGGCTGCCCGAGCGCCGTCAGCCGCGTCCCCTCGAGCGGGTCGACCGCGACGTCCACCTCCGGCCCCTCGCCGTTGCCGACCTCCTCGCCGTTGTAGAGCATCGGCGCCTCGTCCTTCTCCCCCTCGCCGATGACGACGACGCCGCGCATCGAGACCGAGTCGAGGACGAACCGCATCGCGTCGACCGCGGCCTGGTCGGCGGCCTCCTTGTCTCCACGCCCGACCCAGCGGGCCGCGGCCATCGCGCCCGCCTCCGTCACGCGGACGAGCTCCATCGCGATGTTGCGGTCGGGAACCTGCCGCGCGCTCACGGCTACATCCTTTCAGGCGCCTCGACGCCGACGAGGTCGAGGCAGCGCGCGATCACCGTCTGCGTCGCACGGCAGAGGCCGAGGCGGAACGCCTGCTGCTCGCTCTCGAGCACCCGGTGCTCGTGGTAGAAGCGGTGGAAGCCGTCGGCGACGCGAATCGCATAGGCCGGGATCGCCTGCGGCCCGCGTCTCGCCGTCGCCTCCGCGGCGAGCGCGGGAAACTCGAGCAGCCGCTTGACCAGCTCCCGCTCCTCCGCCGCGAGCGCCGGGCTGCCAAGGTGCAAATTGCAACTTGCCGCCTCGCCGGTGTTTCGCAGCACGCCCGCGATCCGTGCGTGCGCGTACTGGACGTAGTAGACGGGATTCTTCTGCGTCCGCTCCGCCGCAAGATCGACGTCGATCTCGATCGTCTGGTCGGGGCCGCGATTGACGAGATACCAGCGTGCGGCGTCGACGCCGATCTCGTCCATGAACTCGTCGAGGAACACGACGTCGCCCCGGCGCTTCGACATCTTCGCCTGCTTGCCCCCGCGGGTCAGATGAACGGGCTGATAGAGGAGCACCTCGACGCGGGCGGGGTCGTAGCCGAGCATTCGCGCGACGGCCGCGTACCAGTTGCGCGTGCCGTGATGGTCGGCGCCGAGGACGTAGATGGCCCGGTCGAAGCCGCGCTCGAGCTTGTCGACGAGGTACGGGACGTCCGCGGCCCGGTACGTCGGCGAGCGGTCCTCCGAGCGGAGGAGGACGCGATCCTCCTCGTCGCCGTACGCCGACGAGCGCGCCCAGAGGGCGCCGTCCTTCTCGTACGTGTCGAGGCGCGGGAGCAGCTCCGGCAGCCGCCGCTCGAGCTCGCTCTGCCGCCGCCAGGTGTCGAAGTGGATCCGGAACCGCTCGAGCGTCCCCTCCATCTCCTTCAGCATCAGCGGCACCGGGTCGCCCGTCAGCGCCGCCAGCTCGGCGACGTACTCGCCGTGGTAGCCGTCCTCCGCGATCGGCTCGCCGCGGCGCACCGCGTCGACCGAGGCGCGGAAGCGGTCCATCTGGCCGCCGGAGTCGTTGTAGTAGTACTCGCGCTCGACCTCGTCCCCGGCGAGCTCGAGCAGCCGCGCGACGGAGTCTCCGTACGCGCCGTTGCGGGCATGGGAGACGAGGATCGGGCCCGTCGGGTTCGCCGAGACCATCTCGACCTGAACGCGCTCCCGCTCGCGGGCCCAGCCGCTGCCGAACGCGTCGCCGGCCTCGAGGATCTCGCCGAGCGCCTGCGCGAACCAGGCGTCGGCGAGGAAGAGGTTGACGAAGCCGGGCCCGGCGACCTCGGCCCGCTCGACGGCCTCGAGCGCGACGACCCCCTCGGCGAGCTCGGCCGCGAGCTCGCGCGGCGGCCGGCGGAGCGTGCCGGCGAGGCGGAGCGCGACGCTCGTCGCGTAGTCGCCGTATTCGGCCTCGCTCGGGCGTTCGAGCTCGAGCTCGCTTCCGGCGAGCTCGCGGACGGCGGCGGCGAGGGTGCGCAGTGGGTCGGCGGGCATGGCCCTCCTAGTATGTGGACATGGACGAGGACGAGCTCGGCCTACCGGAGCCCGAGCCGGGCGAGCGGCGGCTCAACATCCAGATCCCGCCCGAGCTGATCGCGGGCGCGTACGCGAACTTCGCGAACGTGACCTTCTCGGAGTACGAGTTCACGCTCACGTTCGCGCGGATCGAGCACGAGGTCGAGGAGGGCGACGTGCCCGGGGCCGTCGTCGGGCGCGTGAACGTGTCGCCGCGCTTCGTCCCCGAGCTGATCGCGGCGCTACAGGATTCCTGGTCGAAGTACGTGACCCGCGAGGGCATCCGCAACCTGCCCGAGGCGCCGGACGCCGGCGATCCGGGCGAGCACGACTGACGCTCGCGCTCGCGCCCTCGTACGCCGCCCTCTGCGCGGCCCAGGCTGCGACGGCGGCGGCGCCCGCGCGGCAGGCCGGCAGCCGCGGAAGCGGGCTCGTCGGCACGCTCGTGCCGGCGGGCCTGCTCGCCTCCGGCGTCGCGATCCTCGACCTCGTCCCGCAGGGCCCGCACGCGCTGTCCCTGCTCGCGACGTTCGGGACCCCCGTGCTCGCCGCTGCCGGCGGGATCCTGCAGCGGCGGCGGCGCTGGTGGCTCTGGCCGCCCGTCGCCGCCGGCCTCTGGGTCGCGGCCTGGCTCGCCGGAGGGCTGGTTCGAGACGCGGCGGGCGTCCTCCTGATCGGCGGGGCGTGCGTCGCCGCGGCCGCGGCGGCGGCGCTCGTCCTGCCCGCATGGTCGATCCGCGCCGGGCTCGTCGCGCTCGCCGCGCTCGACGTCGTGCTCGTCTGGGGCACGACCGGCGTTCGCGAAGCAACGAACGCCCTCCAGACGGTGACCCTCCCGCACGCGGCTGGAGCCCAGCTCCCGAGCCTGCAACAGGCGACGTTCGGCTCGGCGCTCATGGGCTGGCTCGACCTGCTCGCGCCCGCGCTGCTCGGCGTCGTCGTCGCCGGCCGGAGGAGGCTCGCGACAGCCGCGATCGTAGGGCTGACCGCGGGGCTCTGGGGGTTGCTCCTGCTCGTCACCTCGGAGGTCGCTGCGACGGTTCCCGTGCTCGCAGGGCTAGCGTTCGCGAACTTCCCCGATGCGCATCGCCGTCGTCTCCGACATCCACTCGAATCTCGCGGCGCTCGAAGCCGTTCTCGAGGCCATCGACGGCGAGAGCCCGGATGAGCTCTGGTGCCTCGGCGACCTCGTCGGCTACGGACCGAAGCCGAACGAGTGCTGCGCCGCGATCGCCGGGCGCGCCGACGTGTGCCTCGCGGGGAACCACGACCTCGCCGTCCGCGGCACGATCGACCTGGCCGAGTTCGGCGGCGACGCGGCCGTCGCGGCGCGCTGGACGCGCGAGGTGCTCGCGCCCGAGTCGCAGGAGCTGCTCGACCGGCTCGAGCCCGAGGGAAGCGCGCACGGCGTCCCGCTCTACCACGGCAGCGCCCGCGATCCCATCTGGGAGTACGTCCTCTCGGACGAGGCGGCGCAGGCGACGCTCGCGCTCGCCGGCTCGCCGCTCGTCCTCGTCGGCCACAGCCACGTCGCGCTCCTCGCCGTCGATGCCGGCGAGGGGGTCGCGGGCGGCCTCGCCGAGGCCGGCACCGAGCTCGAGCTCGCCGGCATCCGCGTCCTCCTCAACCCAGGCTCGGTCGGCCAGCCGCGCGACGGCGACCCACGCGCGGCGTATCTCGTTCTCGACCTCGACGCGCAGCGGGTCTCCTTCCGCCGCGTCGAGTACGACATCGAGCGGACGCAGCGTGAGATGCGCGAGGCGGGGCTGCCGGACGCGCTCGCCGCGCGGCTGACGCTCGGACAGTAGGGCGACGGCTACGCGGGGACGTTCGGGACGGTCGCGGAGGCCGGCTGCGGGACGATCTCGATCCCCTCGCGCGCCAGGGCGAGCTGCACGTCCTCGCGAGCCTTCCAGATCCGCCACTTGACCGTGGCGAGCGTGACTTCGAGCGAGTCCGCGATCTCGGCGTACGAGAGTCCGACGACGTCGCGGAGCAGCAGCGCCATCTTCAGGTCGACGGTGAGGCCCTCGATGGCGCGCCAGACGGCGTCGATCGCCTCGATCCGCTCGAACGGCGCGTCGACCACCTCGAGCGCCGGGATGTTGTCGAGGTCGACGACCGCACGCGGGCGCCGCTCGTTCGCCCGCAGCTCGTCGAGGACGCGGTTCTTCGTCACCTGGAAGAGCCACGTCGTGAACTTCGAGCGCGAGTCGAAGCGCGGCAAGCCCTGGAACACGCGGAGGAAGACCTCCTGCGTGAGATCCTCGGCGAGCGACCGGTCGCCGACCATGCGCAGGATGTAGTTGTAGACCGGCACCTGATAGGCGCGCAGGATGATCGAGAAGGCGCGCTCGTCGCCTCGCTGCGCCTTCCGCAGGACGCCGCTATCGGGCTGGGGCAGCGACAAGGTGCTGCAGTATAGACCCTCTCTTACCCGGCTTTCATCAAATTTTTCCCGCACATCGGCGCGGGTTGCCCGAAACCGAGCAGTGCCAGCACCGTGGGAGCGACGTCTGCGAGCTCGCCGTCGGAGAGCTCGCCGGGCGCGGTCACGATCGCCGGAACCGGATTCGTCGTGTGGGCCGTGTGCGGACTGACCCCGTCGGGCTGGAGGAGCGTCTCGGCGTTGCCGTGGTCTGCGATCACGATCGCGACGCCGCCGGCGCGCCCGACGGCCTCGACGATACGGCCCAGGCAGGCGTCCGTCGTCTCCACGGCCTCGACGACGGCGGGGATGACGCCGGTGTGCCCGACCATGTCGGGGTTCGCGAAGTTGACGACGACGAAGCCGAGACCACCGGCGTCGATCGCCTCGACGACGCGCTCGGCGACCTCGTAGGCCGACATCTCCGGCTTCTGGTCGTAGCTCGCGACGTCTCGGGGAGAGGCGACGAGGATCCGCTCCTCGCCCGGGAACGGCTCCTCGCGGCCGCCGTTGAAGAAGTACGTCACGTGCGCGTACTTCTCGGTCTCGGCGGCATGGAGCTGCCGGAGGCCGTGGGCCGAGAGCACCTCGGCGAGCACCTCGGGGACATCGTGCTCGGGGAACGCGACCGGAAATCCGAAGTCGTCGCGGTAGCGGGTCATCGTCGTCAGGTCGACGCCGAGCTCGCCGAGCTTCTCGGAGAGCTGCCGCGCGCGGTCCGGCCGGAAGTTGAAGAAGATCGCCGCATCTCGCCCGGGGTCGAGCCTCGGACGTCCCGCGAGCGACACGGGCACGATGAACTCGTCGGTGACGCCCGCGTCGTAGCTCGCCTGCACCGCAACGGGGGCATGGTCGGCGGCCGGCTCCGTGCCCGAGACGATCGCGTCGAGCGCCTGCTTCGTCCGCTCCCAGCGCTTGTCGCGGTCCATCGCGTAATAGCGGCCGGAGACGGTCGCGATCCGCTCGTCTGACAGCTCCGCGAGATCGCGGATCGAGGAGGTCGGCTGGACGTCGCGGCCGTCGGTGAAGGCGTGGATCCACGTCCGTTCCGCCATCCCCTCCCGTTCGGAAAGCTCGAGGAGCGCGCGCAGGTGGTCGATGTGCGAGTGGACGCCGCCGTACGAGACGAGGCCGAGCAGGTGCACGTCGGCGCCGCGCTCCCGCGCGCGGCGAAAGGCGGACGCGAGAGCCTCGTTCTCGAAGAACGAGCCGTCGCGGATCGCGCGGTTCACGCGTTGCAGGTCCTGGTCGAGGATGCGGCCGGAGCCGATCGTCAGGTGGCCGACCTCGGAGTTCCCCATCTGCCCGTCCGGCAGCCCGACGGCCTCGCCCGACGCGATGAGCCGCGCGTGCGGGTACTCCGCCTCGAGACGGTCGAAGACGGGCGTCTCGGCGAGCTCGACGGCGTTGCCGGGCCCGGGCGGCGCGATGCCCCAGCCGTCGAGGATGACGAGCGCTACGAGGGGATACGTGCGGCCGTCTCGCATATCGCCTTGAACGATTCGACGTCGAGGGAGGCGCCGCCGACGAGGGCGCCGTCGACGGCGGGTTGCGCGAGGAGCTCGGCGGCGTTCTCGGGCTTGACCGAGCCGCCGTAGAGCACCGGCGCGTCGAGGATCGACTTGATGAACGCGTGCGCCTCCTGCGCGAGCTCCGGCGTCGCCGTGCGGCCGGTGCCGATCGCCCAGACGGGCTCGTACGCGAGAACGAGCTCCGGGTGCGGCTCGAGCACGGAGAGCTGCCGCCGGAGCACGGCCTCGGTCTCGCCGCGTTCGCGCTCCGACTCCGTCTCGCCCACGCAGGCGATCACGTGCAGGCCGGCCCCGAGCGCGGCGTCCGTCCTCTTCGCGACCGTCTCGTCCGTCTCGCCGAACCACTGCCGCCGCTCCGAGTGACCGACGAGCGAGCCCGTGACGCCGAGCTCGAGGAGGAGCGGCGGCGAGATCTCGCCCGTGAACGCGCCTTGGCGCTCCCAGTGGACGTTCTGGGCGTAGGTCGTGAGGCCGGCGTCGACGCAGTCGCGCAGCCGCGTGAAGGGCGGGCACACGATGGCGTCGAGCCCGGCGAGGGCCGCGGGATCCGGGCCGCGGAACATCTTCCAGTTACCGGCAACGATCACGAGGGGATCGCCGCCACGCCCGGAAGCTCCTTGCCCTCGAGCAGCTCGAGGCTGGCGCCGCCTCCCGTCGAGACCCACGAGACGCGGCCGGCGAGCCCGAGCTCGTTGAGGGCGCGCACGGAGTCTGCCCCGCCGACGACCGAGAACGCGGCCTCGTTCGCCGCCACCGCCTCGGCGACCGCCTTCGTCCCCTCGGCGAAGCGGGGCCACTCGAAGACGCCCATCGGCCCGTTCCAGAAGATCGTCCGGGCGGCCGCCACCCGCTCGCCGAACCGCGCGCGTGTGGCGGGGCCGATGTCGAGCCCGAGCCAGCCGTCCGGAAGATCGTCGTAGGGGCAGACACGCGACTCGGCGTCCGCCTCGAACGCGGCCGCGGCGACGACGTCCTCGGGCAGCTCGACCGCGAACTCGAGCGGATTGTCGTCGCGGAGCTCCTCCGCCATCTTGCCGCCGATCAGGACGTCGTCCGCCTTGCCGCCGAGGTTGCGGAGGACGCCGAGCTTGTCCTCGACCTTCGCTCCTCCGGAGACGAGGACGAACGGGCGCTCGACCTCGCCGAGCAGGCGGCCGAGGTGCTCGAGCTCGGCGAGCAGGAGCAGGCCTGCATAGGCGGGCAGCAGATGCGCGACGGCCTCGGTCGAGGCGTGGGCGCGGTGCGCCGAGCCGAACGCATCGTCCACGTAGAGGTCGCAGCCGGCCGCGAGCTCCCGCGCGAAGACCGCGTCGTTGGCCGTCTCGCCTGGGTCGAAGCGCGTGTTCTCGAGGACGTCGATCCGGTCGTCGGGCAGCAGCTCGCGCAGCCGGGCCGCGACCGGCGCCATCGCGTAGCGCTCGCGATCCTCCTCGGTCTTCGGACGGCCGAGATGGGAGCAGACGCGCACGCCTGCCGCGCCCCGCTCGAGCAGCAGCTCGAGCGTCGGCAGCGAAGCGCGGATCCGCGTGTCGTCGGCGACCCGTCCCTCGTCGAGCGGGACATTGAGGTCGGCGCGGACCAGCACCGTCCTGCCCGCGACGTCGGCGTCGCGGACGGAGCGCGGAAGCCTCACGGCCGTCCTCCCTATGCCGCCACCGTCGCCGGCAGCGTCTTGCCGATCCTCGCCACGAGGTCGACGAGGCGGCAGCTGTAGCCCCATTCGTTGTCGTACCAGCCGAGCACCTTCACCTGCCGTCCGTGCGCCATCGTCGAGAGCCCGTCGACGATGCAGGAGTGCGAGTTCCCGACGATGTCGGAGGACACGATCGGCGTCTCGGTGTACTCGAGCACCTCGCGCCAGCGGTCGGTCGCGGCCGCGTTCTCGAAGACTGCGTTGATCTCCTCGACCGTTGCCTCGCGCTCGAGGTCGACGACGAGGTCGGTGATCGAGCCGTCCGGCACCGGTACGCGGAGCGCCATCCCGTCGAGCTTCCCCTTCAGCTCGGGGACGACCTCACCGATCGCGCGAGCCGCCCCGGTCGACGCCGGGATGATGCTCTGCGGCGCCGCGCGCATCCGCCGCAGGTCGGGCTTGCCCTTGCGGGTCATCGCGACCTGGTCCTGCAGCTGCTGCTCGGTGGTGTAGGCGTGAACCGTCGTCATGAAGCCGGTCTCGATCCCGAACTCGTCGAGCAGGAGCTTCGCCATCGGCCCGACCGAGCCGGTCGTGCAGGACGCCATCGAGACGATGTGGTGGTTCTCGGGGTCATAGGCCTCGTCGTTGACGCCGAGGACGAGCGTGACGTCGGGGTCGGTCGCCGGCGCCGAGATGAGAACCTTCTTCGCCCCGGCCTCGAGGTGCTGCTGCGCGCCTTCGCGGGCGGTGAAGAGGCCGGTCGACTCGACGACGACGTCGATCCCGAGATCCGCCCACGGCAGAGCCGTCGGGTCGCGCTCGGCGAGTACCTGGAAGGAGGCGTCGCCGACGCTGATCCGGTCGCCGTCGACCTCGACGCCTTCGAGGCGCCCGTGCGTGGAGTCGTACCGCAGGAGATGGGCGAGGATCTCCGGAGCCGCGAGGTCGTTGACCACCGCGATCTCGAAGTCGCCCTGCCGCGCGACGTACGCGCGCAGGAAGTTGCGTCCGATGCGGCCGAAGCCGTTGATCCCGACCCTGGTCTTCGCCATCGCCTCGCTGCCTTTCTGTCGCCGTCCTGTCGCTTCCCCGCCGAGTGTAACGAGGCGTCACAGGGCCGAATCGGGACTCTCCCGCAGTCCGGAACGCGGGCAGGCGGGCGGACCGGGAAGCTCCGAGGACGACCCTCCCGGTCCTTCACCCCGCTCGAGACCTGACGGCAGACGGGGTCTGAATCCACCGCCGGACGAGCAGGACCCGCCGGCTGCGAGTATGACGAGTCGCCTGTTGCCGCGCCAGACTACTTGCAACAGATAATTCCGGTTTTCAGGCAGAAGAAAGTTCCTGCAAACGCCGTAATCTGCGATATGCGCCGGCCTTCGAGATCTGGGGCTTGCAACGGCGGGCGAGCTCGGCCGTGGAGGCGGTCGGGTGGCGCTTGCGGAGGAGGGCGATCTCGCGCAGCTCGTCGGGCAGGGCGTCGAGGTCGAGCCGGCGCAGCGCCTCGAGCTGCTCGTGCGCCGCACGGCTCGTGCGGACGAGATTGGCGTGGTCGGCGTTCGCCAGCCGGTTGGCGTCGGCGCGCGTCGCGGCGAGCACCGCCTGCTCCTCGAGGGCGAGCACGACGTCGACCGCGCCCGCGGCGACGAGGACGTCGGCGATCGCCTCGACTCCCTTCGCATAGCCGGCGGCGTGCGTTCCGCGCAGCTGGACGTGGAGCTCGCCTCCGAGGCGCGCCGCGAGAGCGGCGAGGAAGCGCGCTCCCTCCGGCTCGGCGGCGCGAATCTCGAGGTGGGCGTCGCGCGGCCCGCTCAGCGTCCCCGCGCCGAGCAGCGCGCCGCGGAGGTAGGCGGCGGCGCAGCAGCGGCGGGCGACGACCCGGCGCGGCGGGTGGCCGAGCGGGCGGTGGGCGCGATCGAGGACTCCGGCGCGGTGGAGGATCCGGTACGCGGCGGGCTCCCCTTCGACGTGGAGCTGGTAGCGCGTCGCGCGGTCGAAGGCACTCCGCTGGTACGTACGGATCTCGGAGCTCGCGCCGAGCGCGCGCAGCAGGGCGAAGGCGCGGCGCGCGACCGTCGAGCTGACGACGTCGAGGTGGACGTCGACGCTCCCGCGGCCGCGGAGGTGGGCACGGCCGGCGACATGGAAGAGGCCGGAGAGCTCCGCGAGCCGGTCGCACTCGTGCTCGGGCGCGATCGCGGCGAGCTCCTCGCGGAGGTCGTCAGAGAGCATCGCGGTATCCCTCGAGCGCGAGCAGTCGCCGTTTGTAGTCGACGCCGTAGGAGCCGTAGGAGCCGAGGCCGTCGGCTGCGACGACGCGGTGGCAGGGGACGAAGATGGCGAGGTGGCTGTGGGCGCAGAAGGTGCCGGCGGCCCGGGCCGCCCGGGGCGCGCCCGCGAGGGCTGCGAGCTCGCCGTAGGTGACGACCTCGCCGCGCGGGACGCCGCGGAGCGCGGTGGCGCAGCGGTCGTGGAAGGGCGAGGAGTACTCGAGGTCGACCGGCACGTCGTCGAGGCGAACCGCCTCCCCCGCGAAGTACGCCTGGAGCAGCCGTACGACTTCCGCCACGAGGCCTCGACTCCGGCGGGACGGTTCTGCTGATACGACCGCCCCAGCCCCATGCCCCGGGTGGGTGGGGGTTCGGGATGGAGTCTCGGCGGCATCCCCCGGTTGCGGCCAGGGAAGCTCGTGCCAGACGACCCGGCCGTTCTCGACGACGAGCTCGCCGACGCCCCAGCCTTCGGCCTCGTACGCCACCTGCGTCACCGCCACGCTCGTGAATCCTAGAATCGCCGTGTGAGCGCCCACGGCATCTTCCGCGTGCCCGAGCCGTACAACGAGCCCGTCCGCGGCTACGAGCCCGGCAGCCCCGAGCGCGAAGAGCTCAGCCGCCGCCTCGACGAGCTCTCCGCCGCCCGGCTCGAGATCCCGCTCGTGATCGGCGGCGAGGAGGTGCGCACCGGCGACACCTTCGAGGCCGTGATGCCCCACCGGCGCGCCCATGTCCTCGCCGATGTCCACAGGGGCGGCGCTCCCGAGGTCGACCGTGCGATCGCCGCCGCCGCCGACGCGTGGGAGGACTGGTCGCGCACGCCGTGGGAGGACCGCGCCGCCGTCTTCCTCCGCGCCGCCGAGCTGCTCGCCGGCCCGTGGCGGCAGACGCTCAACGCGGCGACGATGCTCGGCCAGTCGAAGACGGCGCACCAGGCCGAGATCGACTCCGCCTGCGAGGTGATCGACTTCTGGCGCTTCAACCCCGCGTACCTGCAGCGGATCTACGAGGAGCAGCCGATCTCCTCGCCCGGGGTCTGGAACCGGATGGAGTACCGCCCGCTCGAGGGCTTCGTCTTCGCCGTCACGCCGTTCAACTTCACGGCCATCGCCGCCAACTTGCCGAGCTCGGCGGCGCTGATGGGGAACACCGTCGTCTGGAAGCCCGCCACGACCGCCGCCTTCAGCGCCCACTTCCTGATGAAGCTGTACGAGGAGGCGGGGCTACCCCCCGGCGTGATCAACCTCGTCTACGGCTCCGGCCCCGCCGTCGGCGATCCCGCGCTCGGAAGCGAGCATCTGGCCGGCATCCACTTCACCGGCTCGACGCCCGTCTTCCAGGGGATGTGGCACACGGTCGGCGAGAACATCGCGCGCTACCGCAACTACCCGCGGATCGTCGGCGAGACCGGAGGCAAGGACTTCATCCTCGCCCACCCGAGCGCCGACCCCGAGGCGGTCGCGACGGCGATCCTCCGCGGCTCCTTCGAGTACCAGGGCCAGAAGTGCTCGGCTGCGTCACGCGTCTTCGCGCCGGCAAGCCTCTGGCCACAGGTCCGGGATCAGGTCGTCGGCGAGCTCGCCGAGATGAGGATGGGCGACGTCGCCGACTTCTCGAACTTCGTCGGCGCCGTGATCGACGGCGGCTCCTTCGCGACGCAGAAGGAGGCGATCGAGGAGGCGAAGGCGTCGGGAGGCAAGGCGAAGGTCATCGCGGGCGGCGGCTACGACGACAGCGAGGGCTGGTTCGTGGAGCCGACCGTGATCGAGACCTCCGATCCCGACTTCCGGACGATGCGCGACGAGCTCTTCGGGCCGGTCGTCACCGCCTTCGTCTACGACGACTCCCGGTACGACGACACGCTCGACCTCGTCGACCGCGGCACGACGTACGGGCTCACCGGCGCCGTGTTCGCCCGCGACCTGACCGCGGTCGAGACGGCGCGCGAACGGCTCCGCTACGCCGCCGGCAACTTCTACGTCAACGACAAGCCGACCGGCGCAGTCGTCGGCCAGCAGCCGTTCGGCGGCGCCCGCGCCTCGGGCACGAACGACAAGGCCGGCTCGATGTGGAACCTCATCCGCTGGGTCAGCCCGCGGACGATCAAGGACACGTTCGTGCCGCCACGGGACTACCGCTACCCGTTCCTCGGGCCCGAGCCCGACGCAGGGCGCTAGCGATTCCGTAGGCATCGATCAGCTCGTCGACCGAGCCGTCTTCCTGTCTCCGAGGCGACGCCCTCAGCGTCCGGTTTTGTGCAGCTGCGCATAGATCTTGCGAGCGGTCTTCGCCGGCACGCCCGGCACGCCCTCGAGCTCCTCGGGGGTCGCCGCGACCATTGCGTCCACCGAGCCGAAGTGCGCGAGCAGCGCTCGCCGGCGCGCCGGGCCGACCCCCTCGAGCTCGTCGAACAGCGAGGAGAAGCCCCGCGAGTCGCGGCGCTGGCGGTGGAAGCCGAGGGCGAAGCGATGCGCCTCGTCGCGGATCCGCTGCAGGAGCTGCAGGCCGGGATCGTGCCGCGAGAGGACGATCGGCGCCGACCGGCCCGGCACGAACACCTCCTCATCGCGCTTTGCGAGCGCGACGACGGCGACGCGCGGCAGATCGAACGCCTGCATCGCCGCGAGCGCCGCCGCGAGCTGGCCCTTGCCGCCGTCGACGACGACGAGGTTCGGGGTGGCCGCGAACGACTCGTCGTAGTCGTCCGACGCGACGCCGGCGGCCAGCCGGGCGAAGCGCCGCGAGATCATCTCCCCCATCGCCGCGAAGTCGTCCATTCCGGCCTGGCCGCGGATCCCGAACTTCCGGTAGTGCGCCTTCTTCGGCCGGCCGTCCTGGAAGACGACCATCGAGCCGACGTTGTCCTGGCCCATCGCCGTCGAGATGTCGTAGCACTCGATTCGCAGCGGCAGCGACTCGAGGTTGAGGGCCTCGCGCAGCTGCTCGAGCGCCTCGACGCGGCGCAGCCGCCGCTGCTCGCCGGCGGCGAGGTCGCTCGAGAGGACGTGGAGCGCGTTCTCGTCGGCGAGCTGCTGCAAGCGGCGCTTCTCGCCGCGCTCGGCGACCCGGATCTCGACGCGCGCGCCGCGCTTCTCGGCGAGGAACGCCTCGAGCGCCGAGAGGTCGCCAGCCTCGCGCGGGACGACGATCTGCGGCGGCACGCTCGGCGCGCTGCCGTAGTACTCGAGGCCGAACGACTCGAGGATCGTCGTCACGTCCTGCCCGCCGACGTTCTCGAGGTGGAACGAGTGCCGGTCGACCATCTTGCCGCCGCGCAGCGGGAAGACCTGGACGACGGCCCGCTCGCCCTCGGCGGCGAAGCCGATCACGTCCACCGTCCCGACCGACTGCCGCTCGACCGCCTGCCGCTCGACGAGGTGCTGCACCGCGAACAGCCGGTTGCGGTAGCGGGCGGCGTCCTCGAACCGCTCCTCCGCCGCCGCCTCCTGCATCTTCCGCTCGAGCTCGCGCTGGATCGGCTTCGTCTCGCCGGAGAGGAACTCGATCACGCCGTCGACGATCGCCCGGTAGTCCTCCTGCGAGACGTACCCGACGCACGGCGCGAGACAGCGGTCGATGTGGTAGTCGAGGCACGGGATGCCCGAGTGGCGGCCCGGCTTGGGGCCCTCGCACGGCCGGTACGGGAAGACGCGGTTGAGCACGTCGAGCGTCTCGCGCACCTTCTTCGCGTTCGCGTACGGGCCGAAGTACCAGACGCCCGGCCGGTGCCGCTCCCG
>Ga0335081_10004503_pt1 | contig 21934 bp, 16 predicted proteins | sample Lox_Sample_35_FD_206713 | JGI IMG/M metagenome (GOLD analysis project Ga0335081, IMG submission 206713) | Soil microbial communities from Loxahatchee National Wildlife Refuge, Florida, United States - Lox_Sample_3.5 | ecosystem: Environmental > Terrestrial > Soil > Wetlands | place: USA... | reverse complement strand
TGAGAGCCGAGACCAGGCGGTCTCCGGTCTGCTTGCGTAACTCAGGGGTGACCTTGACGGAGGGTGATTCCTCGAGCAGTTTCTGATGGCGGCGCTGAATGCTGCATTCACGCTCGCCCAGGCTCACCACCTCCCCATATTTGTCCGCCAGGATCTGAAACTCGATGTGACGTGGCTGCTCGATGAACTTCTCCATATAGAGATCGCCGTTGCCGAAGGCGGCGGCAGCTTCCGACCTGGCGGCGTGGAACAGCCCGGGCAGTTCCTCGGCGCTGCGAATCACGCGCATACCGCGCCCGCCACCGCCCGCCGAGGCCTTGACGATCACGGGGAATCCCACACTCTGCGCCCACTCGAGCGCCTCGCCCTCGGATGCCACCAGGCCCTCCGAACCCGGCAGAATGGGAACACCGGCCGCTTTCATAGCGCCGCGCGCCTTTTCTTTTTCTCCCATCAGGCGCGTCACCTCAGGAGGCGGGCCGATGAAGGTGATGCGCGAAGTCTCGCAGACTTCAGCGAAGTTGGCGTTTTCGCTGAGCAGACCATAGCCGGGATGGATGGCATCCACGTTGGCGATCTCAGCGGCGCTGATCACGGCAGGAATGTTGAGGTAGCTCTCCGCCGAACGTGGCGGGCCAATGCAGATGGCCTCATCGGCGAAGCGAACATGCAGCGAGTTGCGGTCCGCCTCGCTGTACACCGCGACCGTCTTGATGCCCAGTTCCTTGCAGGCGCAGATGACGCGCAGGGCTATCTCGCCGCGATTGGCTATGAGAATCTTTCGGAACATGGTGAAGTACGTTCGCCGGGGGTGAACTGCCTAGGACTGCAGCCGGATCAGAAACAGCGCCTGCCCGTACTCAACCGGCTGTCCGTTGTTCACCAACCGCTTGACGATCTCGCCGCTGGCGTCGGCCTCGATCTCGTTCATGAGCTTCATAGCTTCGATGATGCAAAGCGGCTGCCCCTCCTGCACCACATCTCCAGGTTTCACGAAAGCTGGCGCGCCCGGAGACGGCGCCTCGTAGAAGGTCCCGACGATGGGCGACTTGACCTCGTGCAGTCCTGACTCCTCGGCCGGCTTCGCCGACGGCGACGAGGCGGGCGGCGCGGCGGCCGGCGCCGGAGAATACTCCAGGGGCGGCGGCGCCGCAGCCGGGGCCAGGTGGACATGAGTCGCTGAGGGCGCGGCCATGTGCGCGGCGGCGCCGCGTTTGACACGCACCTTCACGTCGCCACGTTCCAGCTCGAACTCGGCGATGTCCTTCTCGATTAAGAACTCGATCAGTTCCTTCAGCTCTTTTTGGTTCATGAGGCAAACAACAAGGAGCCGCTTTTGCTAAATAACCAGGAGTTCCTTGGGGGTGGGAGTCAGCACCTCGCACGAGGTTGTGGTGACTACCACCATGTCCTCGATGCGGACCCCGCCGCACCCAGGAACGTAAACACCGGGTTCGATGGTAATCACCATCCCCGGCCGGAGCACCTCCGGTTGCCCGCGGGCGATGCGGGGTGGTTCGTGAATCTCCAACCCCACGCCGTGACCGGTAGAATGCGTGAAGTACTGTGCCAGGCCAGCGCGTCGCAGCCAGGAGCGCGCCGCCCGATCCACTTCACCCACCGCCCTGCCAGGACGCACGGCGTCGAGAGCAGCTTGTTGCGCGTCCCGCACCGCCTGATAAAGCCTGCGGGCTTCCGCCGTCGGCTTTCCCACGTACACGGTTCGGGTCATATCCGAGCAATAGCCGGCGAGTATAACACCGAAGTCGAGCACCACGAATCCGCGGCGCGGAATCGGTTGAATCGAAGCCAGCCCATGCGGCAAGGCCGAGCGCAGCCCGGACGCCACGATGGTCTCGAATGACATGCCGTCCGCGCCGGCTTGGCGCGCGGCATACTCCAGCCCGGCTGCCACGGCGCGTTCTGCGATGCCGGGATGGATGGACGCAATGGCTTTATCGAACAGGCTCGATCCCAGTTTCACCGCGGTGCGCAGACATTCGACCTCGGCGGATTCCTTGACCATCCGGTGCTCTTCTACCAGCTCCAGAGTCTGGCGCAGGCGAGTCCTGGTGCGCAGGGTGCGTGCGATCTTGGCTTCAGCCGCCACGCTCACGTGCGCGCTTTCCAGACCGACACTCCTAATTTTCAAGTCAGCAACGGCGCGAGCGGCGGCATCCAAGACGGGCCCCTTGGGCACGACCACCCTCGCGCCCTGGACTTCGGTTCGCGCCTGCTCACGATAGCGTCCGTCGGTAAAGAAGGTGAGTCTGCCGTTGGCGACCAGCAGAACACCAGCGCTTCCGGTGAATCCGCACAGGTAGCGGATGTTCGGCAAATGCGTGACCAGCAGCGCCTCAAGACGCCGTGCATCGAGCGCCTGCTTCACTCGGCGCTGCCGCCCGCGATAATCCATCCGATCATTGGGCGATTGCTTCATTGCGATTGAGTCATGATTGGCTCGGCTGCCCTTGCGGATTGTAAATGGTTGGCCGACAGCTCGCGGGCAACAGAAGGCCCCCGGTGGTTGCCGGGGGCCGTCGGTTTGTAATCCGGAGGTAGCTGGTTGACTACGTCTGGATAATCTTGGGAGTGATGAAGAAGAAGAGTTCCTGCGTCTGCGTGGAGACGGCGCGGTGCTTGAACAGATTGCCCAGCGCGGGGATGGAGCCCAGCAGCGGCACCTGGTCGATGTGCACCGAGTTCTGCGTCGCGATGACGCCGCCAATCACCACCGTTCCGCCGTCGGTCACCAGCACCTGGGTCGTCGCCTGCTGTGTATCCAGGGTGGGGTTGCCGCCGACCTGTTCCGAGAAGTCAGGCGTGGTGTTCTCCACGTCCACGTTCAGGAAGATGGTATTTTCAATCGTGATCTGCGGAGTGACGGTCAGGCGTAGGAACGCCTGCACGTAAGTTGTGGTCGGAGGTCCGTTCAACTGGGCTGCGGTCACGACCGGGATCTGGACGCCCTGCCGCACCACCGCCTGGATGTTGTTCTGCGTGATGACGCGGGGCCGCGAGAGGATCTTCAGCAATCCGCGCGATTCCGCCGCCGTGAGGATGACGTCCAGACGGTAGTTTGAACCCATGTTCACGAACGAGAGGCCGCTGGTCGGTCCCACGGCCGGCAGGTTGCTGAACAGCGGGATACCGGTGGTGGTGCTGCCGCTACTACTGCTACTACCGCCGCTGGTGCTCCCAGCGTTGAAGGTGGGCGGGTTGGTCGAGATGGGGCTGTTGCCAACCAAGGGGACGCCGCCGAGTGCCGCGGCATTGTTGCCAAAAGCGAAGCCGAGTTGGGTGCCGATGTCGCGCGAGAAGTTGCGCGTCGCCGCCACCACCCGGGCCTCGATCTCGACCTGAGGCGTCTTACGGTCGAGCTGCGTCAGCACGCGGTCGATCTCCCCGAAAACCTGTGGGATATCCATGATGATGAGCGCGTTGTTGCGGTCATCGGAGACGACATCGCCACGTTTCGTCAGGAGCTTCTTGATGACGGGCACCATGTCCTTCGAATGCGCGTAGCTCAGGAAGCGCGTGACCGTAATCTTCGACGCCGCCAGGGCCTGGGCTTCCACCTGCTCACGCCGCGAATCGGCTTCGTGCTTCAGCGTGTCCACGGTGGCGATACGCAGAACATTGCCATCGAGTTGGCGTTCCAGTCCGTTGTTCTTCAGCACGATGTCCAGCGCCTGGTCCCACGGCACGTCATCCAGTACCAGCGTCAAGGTGCCGTGCACGTTGGGATCGAGCACTACGTTCAGGCCGCTGATCTCGTGAATGAGCCGGAAGAAGTCCTTCAGATCGACATCCTTCAGGTTCACCGAGATGGGCTCACCCGTGTACTTGGGATGCCCCGGCATGGCCGTCTGCGGCGCCTTAGCCGCCTGCTGCGCGGCGCTCACCGGAGCGGCGCCATGCAGGCTGGGACTGGCGCCCCCCATAACCGGAGCGTTGGATAAGGCAACCTCGGTGTTGCCGCTGGAGAACTTGGACGCGGCGTCGAGAGCGCGAACTGGCGGCTCGACGGCCTCCGTCTTGGGCTGATAGTTCGGCTGCACCACCACAAAGTCCTGCGCATTGGCGGAGGCAGGCTGACTTGCGGCTGCCGGCGGGATTGAGGATGCCGACTGCGTAGAAGCCGCCGGCTGAGTAGAAGCCGATGGATTCGCCTGCGGAGCAGCGCTGGCCACTTCTTTCACCTGCGCGTGGCTGGGGGCAGCGGAGTCACTCGCGGCCTGGGGCGTACTCTCATGCTCAGCAGTCTCGGGCGCAATCGCGGGAGCCTTGGGCAGCACCGGCATGGTCTGTGCCGTCACCGCCGGAACCGGAGGCGCGCTCAGGCTCGCCACCTGGGCGGGCGCATGCAGTTTCACGCGCAGTCCAGTCTCTGTAGGAACCAGCTCATAATCGCGGGCCGCTTCCAGGTCCACAACCACACGGGTCACAGGAGGATTCACCTGGTACAGCGCCATGCGAACCGCTTTGACGTCACCGCTCTTGACCGGTACCTGGACCGGGCGAAGCGTGCGAGCGTTCTCCAGATCGATGACGATCCGCTCAGGGTTCTCGATCTTGGTCACCGTGGGCTTCAGTACGCCGTTGCTGTGGATCTCCAGCTCGATGCCTTGGCGTCCACGAATCACACTGACGCTGCGCACCCAGGCTGGCTGAGCCGTCTTCGTCGCCTGGTGCGGGGTCGTCTCGGAAGCGTCGGCCGGAGTCGGCGCCGGTGCCGCCTGGCTGGCGGGCGCATCCTGCGCCACCGTCGAGTGGTCCTGAACCGCGACCGGCGCGGCAGGGGCCGCAGAGGCGGCAGGTGCCGGCGTTTCCGCTGCCGTCACACGCACATCCAGCGTGCCTTTGTCCTGATTGAAAGTAACGAAGGGAGCGCCGCTCAGGGTCAATTCCACGCGCGCTACGTCGGTGCCACCCGTGCCCTGGAACGACTCTACCCGGTAGGCGGTGACGCCAGGCCCCTGCACCGATTGGCTCTGTCCCTCCAGCACGCCGGCCGACACTCCCGGCAGATCGACCAGCAGCAGATTATCCGAAGGCCGATACTCGGTGTGCGTGAAGGCGGCGCTGGCGCGGATGGTAATAGTGGTGGTGTTGTCCTGAGTGCTGAGGCTGACCGCCGTCAGTTGCGGCCCCGCGGCCACAGCCAGGGTTGACAGCACGAACACCATCAGGAAAATGCCCAGCAGTTGCTTGCCCCTCATCTTCATGTCTCCCCATCCCGCCTTCTGCGGGAAGTACGGCAACCTTCACCTCTGCCGCTAAGGTTTGTCCCTCTTGGGTTCTTCTCAGCCCGCCCTTACACCGGCGGGGCTGTAACTTTCTTCACCACTTCCCGCGTACCCTGGCGCCCGGCGCGGTCCACGGTGTTCTCCTTGAAGACCACGGAGTCGCCGGTGATGCGCACCACATATCCGTTGAACACCGGGTCGTTCTCGTGCAGGAAATAAGCTTTGTTGATGGAGTTGGCGACCACCGCGATCATCCCGGTCGCGGTCTTCACCACGCCCCGCAGCACCAACTGATCAATCACCAGGCAGCGCTTGCCGCTGGCGCAGTTGCTCGCCGGCAGGGCCACGCCGCTTGCGGTGGAAATGGGGCTGACGAAGGGATCGCGCTTGCCTTGCATGGATTTGTGCTCGGGACGCGCGTCCTCATCGGCCGCCGGCTCGTTGGCGTCGTTGTTGCTGTTAGAGGTGATGGGACTGGGCGCCGAAGCGCTGGCCGCCTGGACATGGGCCGGCGCCGCCGGAGCGGCTTGTGCCGCCGATCCCTGGCCACCCACGATCTTGCGGACGTTGGCGGGAGTGTCCACCCGCTGAGCAAAAGCCCAGCAGCTTGCGATCATCACGATGAAGAGTATTTTCTTGACCATTGCCGTTTTCCTACTTTTTTGCGGGCGCGTTCGCCGGCTTCGGCGCGGGCGCCTGCGGACTGATGTCATGACTGAAGAAGGTGGTCGCCATGCAGCTCACCACCACGCTCTCGCTGGGCGCATACTGATAGGTCTTGCGCACCTTGGCGTCACCCGGCTTCTTCACCGACGCCATCTGCAAGCCGCCTACGTTGATGATCCGTTCCAGCTTGGCTGCGCGGTCGAAAAAGTTGAGCACTGAGTAGTAAGGGCCGTCGATATCCATCTCGAACGGCGCCTCACTGTAAAACTCGTGGGAAACGGGAGGCTTTGAGGTGTAGCGGCGAATCTCCACCCCGGCGGAATTGGCCGTCGCCTGCATGATGTGCATGAACTGTTCGGCTTCTTTCTCGTCGGGAACGATCTTCTTCAGGATCTCCAGTTGCTGCTGCAATGCCGCGATCTTCTGCTCCAGGTCCTTTTCCTTGTCGCGGTACGGACGGAGCAGGTTGTTCTCACGCTGTTTGGCCTGGAGCGCGGCGCTGGCCTGCTGATTGGCCGCCGTCATGCCCCGCAACTGCAGGAAATAAAATCCCACGGTCAGAGCGATCGCTCCGCCCACGACAATGGCCACTTGTGTAGTGCCCGGCAATTCGCTGAACTTCGCCATATGCGACCGTCCCGGTTACGATTTCTGCGGCTGCGCTTGTTTCTCGCAGACCAAGGTGAATACAAACGCCTGCATGTTGTGCACCTGGTCGTCCTGATAGGACTCTTTCATTTCCACGTTCTTGAAATAACCGGTGCGCTTGAGATTGGACATGAGGTTGGCGACGGCGTCGATGCTCAGCGCCGTACCCTCGATGCTGATGTTGGGGCCGTCGTCGTTCATCTTGTTCAGCCAGACGGCGTCAGTGGAATTCACCGTGTCGCCGATCATGGCCAGCAGGTCCTTGGGGCCGGACTGCGCTGCCCGCAGCCGGTCGATGACGTCCACTCTCCGCTGGTAAGCGTCAGCCTGCTTGTTCTTCTGCTCCACGCGCGCCTTCACCTGCAGCAGCTCGCGGTTTTCCTTGTCCGCTTTGGCCATTTCGGCGGCGATGTGCTGTCCCTCGTGGTTCAGCTTGTACCACCAGCCCAGGTTCGCCCCAGCGGTGAGGATGACCACCACCAGGGCCACGATCATGAGGTTGGGCCCGGAGCCACTGACGGCCGGCGCTGTCGTCGTCCGCTTGCCCCGCTTCGATTTCGGAATGCTTAGCAGATTGATGCGGATCATAGGTTTTCAAAACTCCTTAAAGCCAAGCCCACTGCCACCGCCAGCTGGCCGGCGTTCTGGTCCACCAGGGCTGCGGTGTTGCCCAGCGGCAGCGCCACCCGCTGGAATGGGTTGAGCAGCTCCACCGGTATGGAAAATTCCTGCCGCAGCGCTTCGATCAATCCAGGAACCTTGGACGAGCCACCCGCCAGGTAAATGCGCTCAATGTGCTCGCCCGGCGCGGTGGCGCGGAAAAAGTCGAAGGTTTTCTGGATCTCCAGCACGATGATCTCGGTGACCTGCTGCAGGATGGGAACTTTGGCATCCGCGCTGACCGTGCCCACCTGCCGGCCCAGCTTGAAGGCCTCGGCATCGTCGAAGCTGAGGTCGAGTTCCTTCTGCAGCGAGTCGGTGTACTGATTGCCGCCCACGCTCACGTCGCGCGTGAACAGCGGCGTCACGCCCTTCACGATGTTGATGTTCATCACGCTGGCGCCCAGGTTGAGCAAGGCCACGGTCGCGCCCGGCGCGGGGTCGTAGTTGTACTCGTAGCAGTTCTGCAGCGCGAAGGCATCGATATCGACGATAGCCGGACTCTTGCCCGCCAGCGAGAGCACGTTGGTGTAGTTCAGGATCTTGTCCTTCTTGACCGCCACCAGCAGCACGTCCATCTGCGGGCCGCTCAGATCCTCGGAGAGAATCTGGAAGTCGATGTTGACGTCGCTGATGTCGAAGGGAATGTGCTGTGCCGCCTCGGTTCCGATGTGCTCCACGAGTTCCTGCTCGCTCATGGTGGGGATCGAGATCTTCTTCACGATCACCGAGTGCCCGCTCACCGAGGTGGCCACCAGCTTCGACTTCATCGTATTCTCGGTGAAGATCTTGCTGATGGCGCTCGAGACCGAACCGGAGTCTACGATCATCGAGTCCACCACGATGTCGCTGGCCAGGGGCTCGAAGCCGATGTGCGTCACCTCGATCTGTCCCTTGCTTTTCTTCAGCTCGATGGCTTTGATACTGCTGGAACCGATGTCCAGTCCGACCACGTTCTTTGCTGCTCCGAATCCGAACATGAGAGCCTCTAGTTCCCTGCCGCGATGGTGCGCGCGGCTCTTGGTTTTTTCTTCCCCCGCCCTTCGCCCAGTACGCTTTTGCGTTCCATCCACTGATCGAGGATGGTTTTCTTGAACTTCCAGCGGTTGCCGAGCTTAAAAGCAGGGATTTTCTCTTCGTATACGTACTTGTAAAGCGTATCCGGGCTAACCCCTAGATACTGCGAAGCTTGCCGTATATTCATTACTTCCCGCGCTTCGGCCATGCTGCTTATGCCCTTTCCACAGGGGAGAACCATCCGTCTGCTGCGGACGATAGCTTCTCTGCGGCCCAAACCTCGGGCCTCACACAGAACCTGCTTTTCGGGGGAGCTTGCGCGAGTTATAGCAGCCCTATGGTATGGACTGTCAAGGAACTAATCCCTGTTTTATCCGTGTTTTATGGGGATTTTAGGCCATGTACTTCCGGTGCAGGCCCAAGCGATTGTCAAGATTGTGTAGATTATTCGTTATACACCACAATAGGTAGTGGTGTTAACGCGCTGGGTGCGATTCCGCACCCGTTACTGTTACTGAAGTACTAAAGCTCCGGGTCGCGGCGGAACTGGCCCAAGAAACATCCGTGTAAGTTAATTACAATAAATAACTTAGCGATACGTCGCCGATCAGGCCGAAAGCCCGTTTCGGGCCTCCGATCAGGCCACCGCCGCGGCAGGCTTCTGCAGTGACAGCTCGCGCATCATGGCCTGGAATTCGCGGCAGTCCAGAGACTGCGGACCGTCCGACAAAGCCCGTTCCGGGTTGGGATGGACCTCGATGATCAGCCCGTCCGCCCCTACCGCAATGGCGGCCTTCGACAATGGCGCGATCAGGCTGCGCCGCCCGGTGCCGTGCGACGGGTCGGCAATCACCGGCAGGTGCGAGAGTTCCTTGGCCAGCGCGACCGCCGCAAGATCGATCGTGTTGCGGGTCTCGGTCTCGAAGGTCTTGATGCCGCGCTCGCAGAGCACCACGTTGGGATTGCCTCCGGTGAGCAGGTACTCTGCCGCCAGCAGCCATTCCTTCACCGTGGCCGAAGGCCCGCGCTTGAGCAGCACCGGTTTGTTGACCGTCGCCAGGCGCCGCAGCAATGCGAAGTTCTGCATGTTGCGTGCGCCCACCTGGAGCATGTCGGCGTGCGCGCATATGGTGTCCACGTCTTCCGTGCTCATCACCTCGGTAACCACCGGCAGGCCAGTCTCGCGCCGCGCTTCCGCCAGCAGTTCAAGCGCTTCCTCGCCCAGTCCCTGAAAATCGTACGGAGACGTGCGCGGTTTGTAGGCGCCTCCGCGCAGCAGGCGTGCGCCCGCGCTTTTCACCGCACGCGCTGTGGTAAGCAGTTGTTCGCGCGATTCCACCGAACACGGTCCGGCGATAACGACCACGGGTTCGCCGTTGCCGATGCGCACGCCGGCCACATCGACTACCGAGCCCTCCGGCCGCACCTGCCGGCTTACCAGCTTATAAGGCTGCGCGATGGGAACAACGTTGTCGACGCCGGGCGCAGCCTGCAGCGCCTCGATCTCATGCCGGCGCCCACTGCCCACAGCGGCGACGATGCAGCGTTCGGTGCCGCGCGTGATGTGCGCCTGGTATCCGGCTTCGCGGATGCGCTCGATGATGTGCTGGATCTGTTGCTCGCTGGCTCCATCCTTCATGTTGACGATCATGACCTGCTCTCCTTGATGGCAAATTAAAAGCCGCGATCCTTGAGAGATCGCGGCTTCGGGCTTGCTGAACTTGTGCGCCTTAGGTCAGGCTGGCACGCACGGAGCGCCCGCGCCGCTACTCCCAAACCAGTAGCGGTAGCTAAACCCGGCGCTAAATCGAGTGCCGTGCATGAAGGAAAAACTATATGCGGACGAGGCGGGCGCGTCAACCGTGTTTTTGGCACAGCAATGCGAGGCTAGGCCGCCGAGGCAGCGAGCAAGCAATGTGAAGGGGCACGGCTTCAGGCGTGCCGTGAAAAGCAGATAGGCAATCGGCTTTAGCCGCTGAGGAACACGCCCTCAGGGCCTAAAGGCCAATTCATTAGAGACACTTGTCGGCACGGCTCAAGGCCGTGCCCCTTCACGAGTCACGGCGACAGCTAATTCAAATCAAACTGCTCCTGGTGCAGCGCCGGGTCTGACTTCACGATCACCGTGCGTCCGGCCAGCTCCTCCATCTCCTGCAGCCAGCGCCCGCCGTTCGCCTTGAGAGCTTTCACCACTTCGGGATTCGCGCGCAGCATGATGTCGCTGCGGTCGACGTGCTTGGCCATCTTGCGCAGCTCGACGTAAATCTCGTTGCAGATCGTGCTCACCGACTTCACCAGGCCCGTGCCGGTGCAATATGGGCACGGCGAACCCAGGGTGCGCTCAAGTGACTGCCGGACGCGCTTGCGGGTGATCGCCACCAAGCCGAAATCGTTGAAGTTGAGCACCTTCGACGGCGCGCGGTCGTGCCGGAGCTCTTCTTCGAGCGCCTGCAGGACCTTCTGGCGGTTGCGGCGCTCGTCCATGTCGATGAAGTCGATGACGATGATGCCGCCCAGATCGCGCAGCCGTATCTGGCGCACGATTTCTTTGATGGCGTCTACGTTGGTTTTGACGATGGTGTCTTCCAGGCGTGTCGTCTTGCCCACGTACTTGCCGGTGTTGACATCAATCGCCACCAGCGCCTCGGTCTGGTTGATGACGATGTAACCGCCGCTCTTCAGCCAGACTTTGGACTTCAGCGCCTTGTTGATCTCTTCCTGGATGTCGAACTGCTCGAACAGCGGAGTCTCCTTGCTGTAGAGCTTCACCCGCTTGACCAGTCCGGGCTGGAAGCGGCTGACGAAGCGCAGCACGCGCTCGTATTCCTGCTCGGTATCGACCCAGATTTGCGTGAACGTTGCAGTCACCTGGTCGCGCAGAATGCGCTCCACCAGGTTCAGGTCGTGATAGATCAGTGACGGGGCCTTGCCAGACTCGGCGCGATTGCGGATCTCCGACCACAGGTTGAGCAGGAAGCGCACGTCGGCCTTGAGATCGTCGTCGCTCGCTCCCGCGGCGGCGGTGCGCACGATGAAGCCACCTGACCCCTGGTGCTCGGCGAGGATCAGGCGCTTCAGGCGCTGCCGCTCTTCGTCGCTGGCGATCTTGCGCGAGACGCCGATGTGGTTCACCGTCGGCATGTACACCAGGAATCTTCCAGGCAGCGCGATGTGGCTGGTGATGCGCGCGCCCTTTTTGCCAATTGGCTCTTTGGCGATCTGCACCAGGATCTCCTGCCCTTCCTTGAGCAGATCGGTGATCTTGGGAGCCGGACCGCGCTGGATGTTGCGGCGGGAATGCATGCCGCGTCCGCCGCGGCGGCGGCCACGGCGGCGATCGAAGGGCTGCCGCTCGGCCCGTTGCTGGAAGCCGGCAGTGCCGGGGAGACCGCGTGTCTCGGCGCGAGCGTCGCCTTCTTCGCTTTCGCCCGCAATCGCTTCAGCTTCTTCTTCCTCGAATTCCGCCTCGCCCTGCTCCTCGCCTTCTTCGTCGAAGGCTTCCGGCGCTTCAGCCGGAGCCGTGTCGGTCTCGCCTGCTTCCACGGTTTCGGTCTGCTCGGAAGCTTCCGCCGCCTGTGCGGCAGCGCGCGATGCGTCGCGGTCGAAGGTCTCCTCTTCCAGTTCTTCGTACTCGGCCACGTCGAGATCGTCTTCCGCGAGCGGCAGGTCGGCTTCGTCTTCCTCAATCTCCTCTTCCTCGATCAGGCCGGAGCCAGGCTGGAAGGCCGCCGCGGCACGCTGTTCGTCATGCGCATCAGAATCCTCGGCCGGCGCCGAGAATGCTGTCCCAGACTCCCCGTGTTCCGTCTCCGTCTCTTCGCCGGCAAAAACTCCCGCCACGTTCATCTGGTCAAAGCGCCGTTGCTCTGCGTCTTCCAGAGCTGGCGGTTGCTCGGCGCGCTCGTGAACGAAACTGCCGCCGAAACTGTCCCGGGCTGAGCTCGCCGCGGAAAATGGGCGCGACTCCGCCTCGTGTTCACGCTCCAGGGAATCGCTGAGCGGCTCCATGGAGGCAGCCAGCGCGGCAGCGTCCGCGGCCTGACTGGCAGCTCCAGTGCTCACCTCAGTGGCGGTCGGCGCCTGCGCCGCCATGCGCTGGTACTTGGAGATGGATTCACCGGGCAGGATGATCGGCTGATACGCGGGAGGCGGCGGGTACGCAGGCGCTGGCGCACTCGGCATTTCCTGAGGGCGCGGCTGGTCCTGGCGCGCGAACTTGCTCTCCGGGAAACCCCGGCCGCGGCCACGGCGGCGGCGGCGTCCACGCCAGCGGCCTCCTTCGCCTTCGTTGTCACGCTCCGGGCTACGTGCCGGCTCGGCAGCAGCGGGACGTGCGATCTCATGTTCCTCAGCCACGGCCGGCACCGGCTCGGCAGCAGCAGGAGCCTCCGCGTGCGGCTGCGTCCCGTTGCGAGTGGCATCCTCATGCGCGCGCGAGACCACCTGCTCGAACTCTTCCTGGTCTTCCTGCTCTTCCAGAAAATCGGTGACGTAAAGAAACGCATCGCGCTCCAGACCAACGTCGACAAACGCCGACTGCATGCCCGGAAGCACGCGGGTGACGCGCCCCTTGTAAATGGATCCCGCGAGCGTGTACTCGTTCTCGCGTTCAAAATAGATTTCAGTGAGTTGGTCTTCCTCGACAACCGCCACTTTGGTCTCATGTGGCGTCGAGGAGACATAGAGTTCCTTCGACATACTATCTCCGCGGCCGCTCGCTCGGCGGGCAGCCTCTACCGGTGCGGAAACAGGAGGTCTGGACGGAGACTCGCCGCCTCGGCGCGGTAGCGCCTGGCGACGGGTCTGGGACGAAGCATGGAAGCACGGAGCCCTGGACTTTCCAGAGAGGCTCGGCGGCGCTCGGGTAGGATTCTCAGGCTAGAGCTCGGAATCTTTTCACCTACGCGTCATCGCAAGGCTTGTGGCCTCCCTGCCGAAATCTTCGGCGGGGCCGTTACCTGCCCTGCGGCGCTTGTTTCGCTTCAATCCTGTCCGGCCCCTCATCTCCCGGCCGGTTTTGCCCTCTTCTCGTGGGGCGATACGAAAATCCTGATCGACCGCCTGCAGCGGCCTTGAATGCGTTCAGCCGCAGCCTCGGGGCCGCGGCGCCAAACCATTTAGTTCACGTAACGGCGCATGCGAATGTTCATCACAATACCCAGCGCCAGAAACATGAACAGCACGGACGAGCCGCCATAACTCATGAGCGGCAAAGGTATCCCGGTGACCGGCATATAACCGACCACCATCCCAACGTTTACTAGGATGTGGAAGAACAGCACTGCTACCACACCCATGACTACGAACGCGCCGACGCGGTCAGGCGCCGTCTGCGCGTTGTGGACTAAACGCATCAACAACAAGAAGTATAGCAGCAGGACGACTACCGCTCCCACAAATCCATGTTCTTCGCACCAGGCGGCGAAGATGAAGTCAGTTTGCGGCACGGGCAAGAACATCCCCTGTGTTTGCGTGCCCTTCGTCATGCCCTTGCCCCACAATCCTCCCGAGCCCACGGCAATGAGGGATTGCTGGACTTGATACCCCGAACCCTGAGGATCAGCCTCCGGTTCGCGGAAGCTCACCAGCCGCTGCTTCTGATAGGGCTTGAGGCCGTAATGCCAGACCACGGGCACGATCATCGCTCCCAGCAAGATGAACGCCGCAGCGTGTTTGAGCCGGAGGCCGCCCAGGATCAATGCCATGACCAGCACCGGAATATAGGTAAGGGCCGTCCCCAGATCCGGCTGCTTGAGGACCAGCAGCATGGGCACACCCGCCACCAGCCCTGCCTTAACGATGTCACTCAGGGAGGCTTCCTCTCGGTGGAGGTCGGCGAAGTACTTGGCCAAGGCCAGGATGAGCACCAGCTTCACCCACTCGGAAGGCTGAAAGTGCTGCCCGCCCGGCATCTGGATCCAGCGCCGCGCGCCCAGGTACTTCTTGCCGATCACCAGAACCGCTACCAGGGCAACCGCGGATGCGATATAGAACCAGTGAATCTTTTCTAGCAGGGCGTGATAGTCGATAAGGCTGATCAGGAACATCAGCACCATGCCCGCCATGATCCAGTACACCTGCTTGGTGTGGACGCCGGCGAACTTGGTGTGCAGAGTAGCGCTGTAGATCTCCATCACCCCAAGAGCGCAGATCGCCAGCACCAGGAAGAGCAGCAACCAGTCGAAATCACGGAAGGAGAAGTATTTGGTCATTGGCCGGCCCCCGTCGGTCTGGATCCGGGGAGGACTACCGCCGGCGGTTCAAGGCCAGGAGCGGCGGGAGCGCGATGGCGGGGCTCGCCATCCAGATGGAAACGGAATCGGCCCGCTTGCATCGCATCAGGCTCTCCTTCCGCCGCACGGTTCCAGACCGCGGCCACATCCACGGTTCCCGGCGCGTGGGCGTCGGCCATCTTCACCGCGCCCTTGCGCTGCTTCTCGACGTACGCCTTGATCACCTGCGAACACACGCGGGCCGCCAGATATCCGTGCTCACCTTCCTCCAGCAGGACTCCGACCACGATCTCCGGGTTGCGCCGCGGCGTAACGCCGACGAACCAGCCGTTGTCCTTGAACTTGGCCTTATTCACCGTGAGCTTCGCTTTGGCCACGTTGCTGATGGTCTGCGAGCTGCCGGTTTTGCCCGCGAAGTCGATCCCCTCGAGGTGAGCGCTGGGGGCCGTACCGATTGGGTTCACTACGTTGGCCATGGCGTCGGTAATAGTCTCCCAATTGGCGGGATCAATCGCAACCTTCACCTCGTCGGGCTGCTGCGCCTGCGTTTGGCGGAAATTAGGAGGCAGTTCATCCGGGAAGGCCACGTGTGGCCGGCGCAGCACACCGCCGGAGGCGATGCCCCCGATGGCGCGCGTCAACTGGATGGGCGTGGCGGCAACCGCGCCCTGCCCGATGCCCACGGAGATGGTCTCGCCTGCGTACCACTTCTCCTTGAAATTCTTGATCTTCCACTCTTCCGATGGCATCACGCCGCTGACTTCATTGGGTATGTCAATGCGAGTTTTTTGTCCCAGCCCAAACGCCATGGCGTACTTGGCGATGCGTTCGATGCCCAGTTTGTCGGCCAGGGTGTAGAAGAACGAATCGCAGGACTGGTAGATGGCTTTGCTGATTCCCACCTCGCCGTGAGTAGTGTGCTGCGAGGTGATCCAGCATTTGAAGAAGCGCCCGTAAAACGTCTTGCCGCCTCCGCAGTTGACGGTCATGTTCTGCGCGATTCCTTCCTGCAGGCCGGCGGTCGCCATAATGATCTTGAACACCGATCCCGGAGCGAGCTGCGCCTGGATGGCCTTGTTCAGCAAGGGATGGTTGTCATCGGTGACCAGCTTGTTCCACTCGTCGCGCTTGATGCGCACCGCAAAATCGTTGGGATCGAATACCGGGCGGCTGACCATGGCCAGCACTTCACCGTTGCGCGGGTCCAAGGCCACGATGGCGCCGGCCTTGCCGCTGGAGTCGATGGCTTCTTCGGCGGCGATCTGCAGGTCGAGATCGATGGTGAGCTTCAGCGGCGTGCCGGCGACGGCGGGCGTCTCGCCGAGGCGCCCAACCTCCTTGCCGCGGCTGTTGACGAGCGCCCGTCGCGAACCGTCTTTGCCCATCAGCATGTCGTTGTAATACTGCTCGATGCCTGACTTCCCCACCACATCACCGGGTTCGTAGAGCTCGAACTGCGGCTGATTGAGTTCCTCTTCGCTCACCTCGCCCACGTAGCCGACCAGGTGCGCCATGAAGCCCTTCTTGGGATAGAGCCGGCGATGCACCATGATGGTTTCCAGCTCGGGCAGCTCGATCTTGTGCGATTCCACGAAGGCCAGTTCGTCCGGTGTGATGTCATCTTTGAGCACCAGAGGCTGGAACTGAGGAGCATAGGCGAACCTGCGCTGCCGTTCGTGAACGGCGTCGGCGGTCATGTGCAGGCCGGCAGCGATTCGCTCCACGTCGGCGCTGAGATCGCGGGTCTGGTCGCGCAGCAGCAGCACGGAGAACGAAGGGTAGTTGTCGACGATGACGCGGCCTTCACGGTCCAGGATTTTGCCTCGCGGCGCGAGGATGGGAATGGTGCGGATGCGATTGCGTTCCGCCAGCGTCTCGTACTTTTCCGTGCCCGCAACCTGCAGCCGTGCCAGGCGAAAGATCAACACCACCATCACCGCCAGGATCACATACTGTACGGTGGTCAGCTTGACCTGCGGGATTTTGTCGTCGCGCTCCATCGCCGTTGCCCCTGCCTTACGTTCCGCGCTTAAAGCGATCGAGCACTGCGAAGAGCACGATCGCCGCCACCCCGTTCAGCAAAGCCGCCAGCAGAGTGCGCGCCCACAGCCATTCCATGGTGGCACCCAGGATGTTTCTGGCGACCAGGGTATACACGGCCTGGTGCACCAAATAGAACCCGGCGGTGACCAGCAGCCGGGTGCCGGGATTCTCTACATCGATCTTCACCCCCAGAGACGATGCGCCGTACCCCACCACCGTCTTGGCAATGCCATAAAGTCCGATGGCCTGATGGGTCAGCGCATCCTGGACCAAGCCAATGATCGCGCCCGTCATCAGTCCGGCCATCTGGCTGCGCCGGGTCACTGCAAAGAAGATCGTTACCAGCAAGGGCAAATCGAAAAAAGCGAATGCGTGCACTCGGGCGGGAACGAACGCCTGAATCACCAGCGCCAGCAGCGGAACCAATATGCTGATTACCGGTCCGAACCGATAAACTTCGATCTCTTCGCGGCTGGTTCGGACAATAGGCATGTCGGTCATCGCGAGACGTCCTCGCCCGGCTGCGTCTGTGGCGGGGCTGTAACCGGTTTCGGCGGTTGCCCGGCAGAATTGGTCGATTTAGGTTTGGCGGCGTCTCCGCTTCCCGCCGCTTTATTCGCGGCCGGCTTCACGACTGCGGGCTTAGTAGTCGTACCGTCAGTCCTTGCTGTTTCCGGTGTCCCTGGTGGCGGAACCGGGGGCAATGGCTTCGCGGCGGGTTTGGTTGCATTCGCATCCGAGGGGCCTCCGGCGCTGGCCGCCGCAGGCTTAGGAGCGTTAACTGCGGGCATCGCAGTTGCGTTCGCGCCCGCCGTTTGCGACTGGACTCCCGCCGCGGTCGGAGCGACCGCAGGGTTGCCCGGAAGCTTGGCATTCACCCCACCCGCTGGTTTTGCAGCTGGAGCCTTCGGCGGCACGCTGGGCAGGCGCTCGGCCAGAATGTCGGCAGCGCGCATCGTCCCGGAGGGTTCGGTCTGCGTCGGCGTGCCCTCGACTACCTTGGTAATCACCAGCACTTCCTCCAGCCGGCTGAGGTCGGCGGCCGGCTTGACCCGTATGTTCAGGAACAGATCGCTGCCGGGATTGGTCTGCTGCACCGCGCCGATGGGAAGTCCCTTGGGGAAGATGCGGTCGCCACCGCTGGTCAGCACAGCATCTCCCGGCGCCACCTTCTCATCGCTCATCACGTAGCGCAGCATGGTTTCGCCGGCGGCGGTGCCCCGCAGAATGCCTTGCAGGCGCGACGATTCCAGGATCGCGCCCACGCCGCTGTCGGGATCATTAATGAGCAGAACCTGCGAGGACGCGTGATACACGCGCAGCACCTTGCCCACGATGCCATCGGGAGTAATCACCGCCATATCGGGCTTGATACCGTCGCTCCCGCCTTTGTCGAGGTAAACGACGTGCGACTGCTCGCTGCCGCTCGAGCCGATCACCTGGGCCGCCATCGTCTGCGAGATGAATTTTTCCTTGAATCCAAGCAGCACCTGGAGGCGGCGGGCCTGAGCAGCATCTTCGCTCAGCCGTACCTGTTCGATGCGCAGCCGCTCGACCTGCTCTTTCAGATCGCGGTTCTCGTGGCGCACACCGCGCAGGTACACATAATTTCTCCAGATATTGCGCACTCCGTGGCTGGCGTTCACCAGGGATTTTTCCAGCGGGGCGATGGCGTTGACCACCCAGACGCGGATCAGGCGAGTGCCGCCGATCTCGGCGCCTCCGGTCTCGGTGCGCTTTACCTGCACGGCCAGTCCCAATACTTGCGCAAACAGCACGAGCATCAGGAGGCTGGCGTTGCGGTACCGGCTAAAGAAGTTCTCCACGGGGCAGGTTAGACTTCCAGTCTCAGGTTTCCGGTTCCAGCGTGGCGCTCGCCAAGCCCGGCCTTACTCGATCGAAATTTTCCGCAGCAGCTTGAAATCGCTGAGCATCTTGCCGGTGCCCAGAACCACCGAAGCGAGGGGATCATCGGCGATGGAGACCGGCAGTCCGGTTTCTTCGCGGATGCGCTTGTCGAGGTTCTTGAGCAGGGCGCCGCCGCCGGTGAGGACGATGCCACGGTCGCTGATGTCGGCGGAAAGTTCCGGCGGCGTGCGCTCCAGAGCCACGCGGATGGCGTTCATGATGGTGGCCACGCATTCACCCAGCGCTTCGCGCACTTCGCTGTCGTCCACGGTGATGGTCTTGGGCACGCCCTCGATCAGGTTGCGGCCTTTGATCTCCATGGTCAGCGGCTTGTCCAGCGGATAGGCCGAGCCGATCTCGATCTTAATCTGCTCCGCGGTGCGCTCGCCGATTAACAAATTATATTTGCGCTTCAGGTAATTCATGATGGCTTCGTCCATCTGGTTGCCGGCCATGCGCACGGAACGCGAATAGACGATGCCGCTAAGGGAGATCACCGCGATGTCGGTGGTGCCGCCGCCGATGTCCACGATCATGTTGCCGCTGGGCTCGGTGATGGGCAGCCCGGCGCCGATTGCCGCCACCATCGCCTGCTCTACCAGGTGCACCTCGCTGGCTTTGGCGCGGTAGGCGGAATCCATCACCGCCCGCTTCTCCACCTGCGTGATCTCGGAAGGCACTCCAATCACGATCCGCGGATGCACCAGCATCTTGCGGTTGTGCGCCTTCTGGATGAAGTAGTTCAGCATCTTCTCGGTGGTCTTGAAGTCGGCGATCACGCCGTCCTTCATGGGCTTAATGGCGACGATGTTGCCCGGCGTGCGGCCCAGCATCTCCTTGGCTTCCTTGCCCACGGCTTCCACTTCGCCAGAGTTCTTGTTGATGGCCACGATGGAGGGCTCGTTGACCACGATGCCCTTTCCCTTGGCATAGACCAGAGTGTTGGCAGTGCCCAGGTCAATCGCCAGGTCGCTGGAGAACAGACTGAATAGCGACCGGAGATTATGCACCCAGGACTGGGAGTGAAAACCGTTCGATGGCATATGGTACTTCTCTCGCGGAGCGGGTGATTTGTCCAGTTACCAAAGTTGATGCACACAATTGAGGAGACTGTCCCATATTGTAGTCGAATTGCCGGGCTTGGGGGGTGCGGTTGCCGGTCCATGGGGTTTCCCAGCTGGAATCGGTGTAGGAATGGGACGAGCTACTGGATCACTACTCTTTTTTGCTGGGTATTGACTCCCCCGTGGGAGTTCTGCGCCGTCACCGTGATCAGGCTCTCGCCATTGGGCAGCGGCGGGGTGAAGTAGTGGAAGCTGCCGTCGGCGGTCACGATCGGAACCTCCTGACCGTTCACCATCACCCGCGCCGCGGGCTCAGTCCTGCCCTGCACCTCGATTACGTGCCCGTGCTGCACCAGGGGTTGCAAGTCGAGGGCAATCGAGGGCTCTTGCTTCGACTTGGCGATGACGGTGAAGCGATTCTTGTCGCTTTCCACCGATTGCTTGCCGTCCGGCGCCACCGTCTGCACTTCCCAGTAGTACGGCCCCTCGGTGAGACCGACTACCTGCACGTCCGGCCGGTTCACCATACGGTCGAAGACGGTGGAAGAAAAGTAAGGATTGCGCGAGATGCGGATGTGGAACTTGTATCCCTTCCCCGCCGGCGACCAGCTGAAGTTCACGGGGTGCGTTCCGGGGGCGAGGATGGGCGCCATGTTGGTGGGAGCGAGCAACGTGGGCGGACCGATTTCTTTCTCCTTCACCATCCTGGAAGACTCACTCTGGAAGCTGACCTTCTCAAAGCCGGCCAAACGCACCGTCTCGCCATTGCGGACCACCTCGCCGGAGCCCTTCTTCAGCAGGATCTCGTGCTGATCTGCGGTGGCATCCGTGCGCACCATGGCCGCGCTCTCCGGCGACAAGCTGGCGGTAGCGCCGGAGACGATCACCTGGTTCTTCGACCCCTGGGAGAAGGTCGCGGTGGCCAGGTCGACCGTGCCGGTGGTCACTTGCACAGCGACCTGCGTCTGCTGCTGCGCGTTGGCCGAGTTCTCTTCCACCACGATCAGCGAATCCTGCTTGATGGTGTAATTGGTGCCGTCGGCAAAGACCACCTTCGCCATGCCTTCCGAAGTCGTCTGCACCACGTCGCCTTTTTCCAGAGGCAGCGAGTAATCCGCGCCCACCCAGCCATTGCTGTTGGCTTTCTTGACTCGAACCCTGCCTTCGATGGCGGTGAAGTGGGCCTGCTGCTTGCCAGGGATTAGGCGTTCGGGATTCCCGACCGATGAATCGAGATGGCTCAGGGTGGTTTGCCAGGCACGCGCCGTATAGGCTTTGCCTTCGGGAAGCACAAGGTAAACAACAATGCCTGCCAACAGAATCAGCAAAGAAGCCGCAATGGCGACGCTGCGGTAAGTGATGGTGATCCAGGCGATCACCGACTCGGATTTGGGCTTCTTTCTAGACAAAACTCATCTCAGTCCGCGAAAACACGCGCACTTGCAGGCAGAGTACCACAGGCCCAGCAGCCCAAGGAGCACGCCGGGCACACCGAAGTAACCGCCCCCGAGGCGGTTGCGAAGCGTCCTTTGGAACGAGGAAAGCCCTGTGAATTCGCGCCCGGAATGGTACCGAGCTTCCCGCGATAGTCCAGAATCCCCCATTGGTCGTAACACTTCTGACTGCAGTCGGATACCGAGCGCGAGCCGTCAAACCGCGTCCCAGATGCGGAAAGCATCGACGCTAAGCTCTGCGCAAGCAACTCATTCTCAAGCGGCGCGGATTCGGCACGGCAACTGCAATCAGTAAGTACGCCTCCACGGAGAGACTGCGCTGGCTGCATGCGGCGCGAGAGGAAGCGAACACGGCCTGCGTTTCCGCTGTTCAATCGCAGGCTCCGGCTCGCCGCGTCTTCACGGGAGCTTGACTCGGCGAGTCGGGGTGTTCGTTCTCTCCACCCCACACTCCTGCCCTCCCCTACTTACTCCAACGCTGCGCGCAAGCGCAGCGCCTCGTCTGCTCGACAAGCCCTGCCGTCCCTGCCTTGCACGCCCTCGATGCGGGGGTTACGATGGAACTCTGTGAACGGGAGGCAATCCGGCAATGGCTACGGATACGATTCGCGCTACTGAAGATGTCGGCAGCCTGGGCAAGGCGAGAGTCTATAAGAACTTCATTGACGGCGAATGGGTGGAAGCCGGTACCGGCGAGACCTTTGAGAACCGCAACCCTGCCGATACTCGCGACCTGGTGGGAATCTTCCAGAAATCCGGCAAGGCGGACGTGGACGCGGCGGTCGACGCCGCCAAGCGCGCCTTTCAGAAGTGGCGCTTAGTGCCGGCGCCGCGCCGGGCCGAGATTCTCTATCGCGCTTCCGAGCTGCTGATCGAGCGCAAGGAGGATTTCGCCCGCGACATGACCCGCGAGATGGGCAAGATCCTGAAGGAAACGCGCGGCGACGTGCAGGAAGCCATCGACACTGGGTTCTTCATGGCCGGTGAAGGCC
>Ga0335081_10004502_pt1 | contig 21936 bp, 13 predicted proteins | sample Lox_Sample_35_FD_206713 | JGI IMG/M metagenome (GOLD analysis project Ga0335081, IMG submission 206713) | Soil microbial communities from Loxahatchee National Wildlife Refuge, Florida, United States - Lox_Sample_3.5 | ecosystem: Environmental > Terrestrial > Soil > Wetlands | place: USA... | reverse complement strand
CGCGCCGCCGATCGGTTGAAGTAAGTATCCAGGAGAGCGCTCTGCTTTCCGACGGAGCCCTGCTCCTTGTGCCAGACCTTGGAATTTCCAGCCACGGCGAGCCGCCAGCCGGCGGAGCGCAGACGGAAACAATAGTCAGCGTCTTCCCAGTACATAAAAAACCTGTCGTCAAGCAGGCCAAGCGATTCCAGGGCGGATCGCCGCAGCAGCAGGCTTGCTGCTGTCAAGAAGCCGATCCTTTCGTCAGGTACTGGGCGGAGATAGTGACGCGAGCGCCCCAACAAAAAATTGACGTAGCCGCCGCCCCAGGCTTGCAACCGTTCTGGCTCCGCAGCGCTGTAGATTGCGGAGCCGACCGCCCCGACCTTCGGGTCAGCTTCAGCCTTTTCCACCATTGCTCTGAGTGTCTCTGGGGCCACCGTCGTGTCATTGTTCAAGAGCCACACGTACTCCGCCCCGCGCTCCAGAGCGGCTCGGATTCCCGCGTTGTTTCCCCCGGCAAACCCCAAGTTTTCACCAAGCTTCATAATTTCCACTTCCGGGAATCTCCCGCGGATCCGCTCCACAGACCCGTCCGTAGAGGCGTTGTCGAGTACGATCACATTCCAATCGTCGTACTCCACCCCCCTCAGCGATTCCAAACACTCATTTGTATCCCTCGAGTTGTTCCAGTTGAGCAGCAGGACCACCACATGTCTCCTCCGGCCCAGCCCATCAGCTTCGACCAACCTGAGAGGGCGAATCGCTGCCCCATTCGTTTCCGTTGCCATTCCGGCTCCGTTACGCTCTCAAGACGCTGCGCACGCGTAACTTAGTCCCACCTTTGTTCATCGATACGCAGACTCTCGATGCGACCATTCTCCCTGCCCGGGAAGCTTATCAAGCACCGTGAATCCATTGCAGTGGGGCCAGTGGCGCACGAGCCACTCACCAGCGTATTCCGTACACTCTTTAGCCTCGTCAATTTTGATTCCCAAATGCTCCTCAATGGCGCGAACTACGCCGCGTTCATTCTTCCAGCCCAGGGCAAAGCACCCGTCCTTGCGCGATCCGACAAGCCTTAAATTGGTGTCGTGAAACAAAACTTTCGCTCGAGGTGAGAGCAGGGGAAACCAAGACTGAATTTCCTGCACAGTGTGGTCATAGTAGTGGCTGGTGTCGATGAAAAGCACATCCACGAATGGGGCAAGCCCGCGCTGCCGGCAAAAGTCCTCAAATAAGGCCGCGAACTGAACATCATCGCCCCGGAAGAAATGTCTCCGGGGATGAGTTGAAGTCCAGGAGCAGTCTTCAAGGTCGGCGCTGATGATGGAAGCTCCACAGAGAGTAGCAACCTTTTCGAATACAAAAGTACTGGTTCCCGTACGAACACCGAGCTCCACGATGAGCTTGGGCCATATCAGGAGCGACTCGGTGAAGATCAGCTCAAGATGTTCACTAATGTCATTAGGTTGTGCTGCGAGTTCTCGGATCGCCCGCAACTCCGCAGACAGGGGAGAAGGTAATTTCTCAGCTCTTCCGGGCAAAACGGCCCTGTGCAAAGCGTTATACGCGCTCACCAAGTTGCAGACGAGCCACTCGACGGACCAGCGCGAGGGGAAAAGCGGCGGTCGCAAGACGGAGCCGCCGCCAGCCGGTATGGATTCACATCTCACGATGGCCATAGGAGGGCTTCCAATCTCTGGCGCTCGGACCGGATCAGCCCGCAGTGCCAGAATAAGAATGCTGCGAGAATTGCCGCGCCCGCCAAGCTTACCGACAGGGATGCAAACGACATCTGCGGAGCCGCCATCTTGTAAAGCAGAAGCAGGCCAAAGGGAGCTGCGCAAAGCAGGGGCTTGAGGAGACCTTCCTTCAGCAGCGCCTCACGATTGATAGCAATGGCCGTAGTCCGAGGCATGTTGTAGAGGAGATGAAGCCCGACACCCACCAGGGAGCCGATCACAGTGCCGATAGCAACGCCAATGGCGCCCCAGAGGTAAGCTCCAATCAGGCTGGATACCAAGTTAATTAGCCCCTCCGCTAAGGGGGACAGGATGACCTTGCTGTGCTGCCCCGAGCCCAGCAACAGAATAGAGTAGGGGACCGCGAAGAGCCGGATCACATTGGCACACACCAACACTTCCATGATTGTGGTGCTGTGCGCAGCATAGCCGGGTCCAACCCAGATTCCCAGGATGGCCCTTCCGCCGAGGATGAGGGGCAAGACCATTACTAACAGAATCAGCATCCCATATCGAGTCGAAGAGACTAACAGATGCCCAAGCTTCTGCCCCTCCCCACGCGCCGCAAGCGCGGCGGAAGGGGGCAGCAAGGCAGCAAAAATCGCCGCTTGGGCTTGTGCTACGAAGGTGGTTACTGTTAATGCAACCGCATAGTATGCGGTCGCCGCATACTGGAAGGCGCCCACTATGGTCAAGTCCAAACCGCTGACCATCAGCATTCCAACGGACCACACCATCAAGGCGGCAGAGTAACTCCCTATCTCTTTGGCATAGATCATGGAGGCCAGTGAGATCCGGATTCTTACTTGGCGTGCCCACCTATGCCAGGCGAAGCAGGTCACTGCGCAGGAGAGAACGTTTGCCGCGGCAACCGCCGCTCCCATTGCGACCAACCCCCAATGCTTGTAAACAACAGATACCGTCAATGCCGCCATGGTCAGCCGAGTCACCAACACGATGGCCACCGGAATCTCGTTGCGCTGGAGCCCAATAAAAATGGCATGAATCACTGAAAACGGAAGGCTGATGGCGAAGGAGCTTCCCATCAGCAACAGGGCGATCTGGGCCGGCGTTTGCAGGCGGGCAGGCATGCTGGTGAATAAATGCGGCAGTTGCCAGGCCATAACTCCGATGGCGCAGAGACCAAAAGCACATGCGGCCACCAGAAACAGGCAGGCCGTACTCACGATGCCGTCCCGCTGCTCCCGATTACTCAACTCGTGCGCGTGAGCAACAAACCGGGCGACCGCTGTCTGCATGCCACAATCGAGGAACCCAACGTACATGGTCACCTGCAGGAGCAGCGCCCAAGTCCCATAGGCTTCCGTTGAGAGCATTCTCACCAGGAAGGCAGGCAAGAACAGGCCTATGACTCCCAACCCTGCCACTCGCACGAGATTGGCTGAAGCATTCTTGAAGACCGTGCGTGTCAGGCCAGGGTTGACTGGCAGGTTCTGTGGTGGACTCACCCAGAATTCGTTCGCTTCGCCGCCAGTCGTACCCACAAGACGACCAGAGTTGTCATCGGGCCTGGCGGTTAAAGCCCAGTTTTCAGTTTCGCCCACGTGTTCTCGTGTTCCTGAGATTGTCGGTCAATCGTAGAGTCAGAGCTTTGTCCAGGGGCCGTCCCCGCGACCCAGCAACTTGCCGGACTTCAGAGTGGCGACGACCTCTTCGGCGAGCGCTTTGCCTGGATCCCGCGGATCGGTCTGCTGCCATTTTGCCGCGCCCACCACCCATCCGACCGCCACTAACAGCGAGAACAAGGTACCCGAGGCGATGATTAACATGCGTGGCGGCCAGGATTTCTTCTCCGGCACATCCGGCGCGTCCAGGACTTTGACAGTGGGAATCTCCTTGGCTTCCTCAACCCTTGCCAGTTCATACTGCTGGGTGAGAGTCTCAAAAACTGCCTCCTGAACCTTGACTCGGCGATAGAGATCAGTCCATCCCACTCCCAGCAGCGGCAACTTCCGAATGGAAGGGTATACCGAATCATCCTCCTGTGGCGATGGGACGGATAGGCCCTCGCCTTTTCCGCCGACTCGGTTAAGTTGGTTCTGAAGTTCCGTAACCCGGGCCTGCAGACCTCGCACGCGAACATTGTTACTGGTGTAGATCTGTCTCATTTCCTGCAGTCGAGACTGAGCCGCGATCAGCTCGCCTTGCAAGGTGGCTGCCGCTTCCACCATCGCCTTGCCCTGTTCTTTGATATCGATCGCTGTGTTCTTACTGGCGTATTGGCTAAAATCCTTTTCCGCAGATTCCAGATCTGCTTTGACTTCTTTCAGCCTTTTTTCGAGAAAGATGCGTTCCTGGCGAGCCGAGGAGGTGCTCACCTCGGCGACGGCGTGGTTCAGTTCGTCAATGTACATGCGGGCCATGGCCGCCGCCCGATAGCGATCCTTGTCCGCGACCTTGATGATGACAATCTGGCTCTTTCGATCAATCGTAATATCAGTGTGGTCCTCCAACTCTTTGCGGGCATCCTCAATACGGCGAACCCAGTAAACATGCTTCAGATTGAATTGCGCAATGAGATGATCTTCTACGGTGTGGCTCCGCAGAATGCCGACAAACAGATCACTGGTGCTCCTCAGGCCCAGCAGATCGCTGCCCAAGTCTCCCAGGAGCGAGCTGCCGAGCGATCCGCCGCGTCCGCTCAGCGATACAGCCGCTAACGCCAGACCGGAGCGATTGTCGGGAGGCATCAAACGCACGGTGGATTGGTAGCGGGCCGGGATCAGGAAGGCGATCAAGGTTGCGGCTGCCACGCCGCAGATCACCACCCGGAACATGAACCGGCGTCGCTGCCAGAGCAGCCGCAGTTGGGCAATGAACTGCTCGCGCGCGAGCTGATCCTCGTCGGGTGCGCCGAGGACCGCGCGAATCTCAGGATCTAAGTCGACGTTGCGGGGTGGGTGAATCGAAGTGTCAGCCATTGTCCATATCCATCGCCGGTGAAGCTGACGGGGCTTATCGTAGCCGCCCTTTGGGCCAGTATGTCAACTGTATCGAAGTCGTAACGTTGGAATTGCGAACTGGGGAAAGCAAGGGGAAGTCCCACTGCTCGTATTGCAGGGAGCCGGCCAGGCTCAACTGCGGCCGCAGCAACAGGTCGGCGCGAGCGCCAAAATCGTTGTATTCGCCCCCCTCCAGGAAATCGCGCGAAACCGTCGCCCGGCGGAAGTTCACTTGCACGGTGCTGCGCGGCGACAGCCAGTAGGTGCTCCAGGCCTGCACGCCCGTACCCTCCCGGCCGATCCAGTTCCCGATCAGGTTGCCGTTGTTCGTGTAGTAGTCGTGATAGAAAAACTTCCAGTAGACGAACTGCCCTTGCCCAATATTGTGCGCCGAGGGGACATTGGTGTATACGCCTTCCAGTCGGAGGTCGAGTTTGGGAATCCTGGGGAGCTTGGGCAGGTAGATGCCGGTGTTAATCGGCGCCCGGCGCGGGGCGGCAAATGCAATGGGATACTCCTCCTCCAAGGCATTGCCGTAGAAGATCATCCACTTTCGCAAGCCCGGCATGCGATACGTCCACTCCAGGCTGTTGCTTTGCTCCCCCGATTTCGTAAGCGAATTGGGAGTCCCGGAATTGAGCTTGAAAAAGCTGGAGAAGAACGTGCCCCACGTCAGCGGCTGTGGCGAGCCCGCAAATATCACCGTCCGGGTGTAGCCGAACTCCAGGTTGGGAGTGAACTTGATGGCCAGGGTTTCGCCATGGATATACCCACCCGGGGGAAAATGATGTCCTTGCAGCTGCCCGAAGAAAAACTCTGAACGAAACGGCCCCAGAAGGCGGTTGAGGACGCCCGGAAACTGCAGGGGCGAGGGCTGGCTGATGCGGACCATGGGAATCGGTTCGGCGTTATCGCTCGAGATCAACGGTCCGCTTTGCCCTGGTCCATACCATAGGCTTTGGGGGCCGGCTGAGATCTGCAACCCCTTGACGTTGAGGGCGGCGTAGGTGTCGAGAAGACGAAAACGGTTGACCTCCGCAGGCGCTGCCGCCGGAACCAGCGGATTGCTGTCATTGGCCGCGATTGCCGCCTGTACATTCAAGGGCACTGCCGCTGCCGCCGGAGCGTGCTGGTACTCTCCGCGGAAATAGAAGGCAAACGGTCCGGCTTCGGAGCGTGTGGACAGACCGGTGATCTGGTTAAAGCCTTCAGCGTAGGGTCGGCCGAAGTCGTTGTAGAGAGTCTGGCCGAAGTGGTATCCGTCGGTCAGCGGGGGACCGGCAATGTCGGTCGAACGCGAGTAGACCGATTCGACCTGGGCTCCGAGATTGCGCCCACCATCCAGAAGGCCGACTTCGTGCGCGAACTCGCCCGCCAGTTCGCGGTAGAGGCGGACAGTTTCTCCGCCCTCCAACCCCCGCTCCTGGATCAAAGTTCCGGCCTCTGCCACCAGGCGGGCGCATTCCATCCGAGTCCAGGGCTTGAGCCCAGCAAAGCCGGTCTCGACGTATCCCATGGCCACCAAGCGATCGAACACCGGATAGACCCAGCTATCCAGGGGCACGTAAGGAGAACCCATGTCCCGAGCCTTCATGGGCTCGTGGCTGCGCTGGAAGGTGCCCCAATCTGCTCCGTTCAGTTCCGGACTGTGGTGGGAGCGGTACACTTGCCGGCCCACGTACCATCCCAATGCACTGCCCACGAGGGCATCGGAGGCGAAGTGCTCGCGCCCGACGACCCGCGCCGCGCTGATTCCCGATGCGGCGCCGTAGGCCAGCAATTGCGTCAGCGGTCCGGGATATTCATGGGCAATGATGCTGGCGATGGACCAGGCGGCCGCGGCATGTTCCGATGGGAAAGAGCTTCCCCCTTGCCAGAACGTGCCCCGGCCATTGCCCTGGAGGGGGCGGTCGCGGCCCGCCACGAATTTGATCGCTTCAGCGTCGAGAAAGCTATCGAGCGCGGCCTCTCCGGCCAGGAAGCCGGTTTCCTGGGCATGATCGTTGTTGGCTGCCTTGCCCCAGAGATACAAGCCGCCTGCCCCGCCGATGAGGGATGCGACGCCGTAATTGGAGAGGCTGCGGCTGCGTTGAATCAGAGTCTGACTGTGGGGCAATCGCTGCTCGATGGAATTGTCGCTGGCAATGGTAATTCCCGTGGCGGCGAAAAATGGAAACAGCGAGGGCACATCGTTCAAGCGAATGTGCAGCGGGCTCGTCAAGATAGCTTTTTGATCGGAGACGACGTTGAAACCGAGGGTGTGTTCGATGGAATGGCTTGGGAGGCTGGCGCCGGTCGCCAGCACACCGGGCGTCGCCTGTTCCATGCGCTCTTCGGCTGCCATTTCTTCCTGTTGTCTCTTCACGTCGGCAGCGGCTTCTTCTGCTTCCTTTCTCTGTTCCTCGGCGGCCAATTGTCCTTCGAGGTCGGCCAGCTTCTTCCTCGTCTCTTCGATCTGCTGGCGCAACGCGATTGCCTTGCCAGTGTCGCCAGCCTGAGGTTCGCTGGGAAGATTCTGAGCCTGCCCTGCGGTCACGACGAGCGCGCCGGCAAGCAGCAGCAACAGGGTTCCGCGTTTAAGAGGTTCCCACATCCTGCAAGCCGATTTCTAGAACGCGTGCACCGCCGCCGCCGCGATAGCCAGCGAGGATACGATTTGGGCGGAGTTCAGGGTGGTTTTCCAAAAGGCGCCCCCGCCCACAATCTTCTCCGGCACCACAACGGTATCGCCGGGATGGACCGCGGTGCTGAGCACATTTCCGGTCCACCATCCCGAGGCGTTGCCGGATCGTCCGACAACCGAACCGTTGGCGCGAATGACGTAGATGTCCTTCTTGTTGGCCATATCCGTGGGGCCGCCTGCCTGGCGCAGGTACCATCCCGCATTTTTGCCTGGGGCGTAGGTGATCGCCGCAGCGTTGTAAACCTGTCCGCTTACCATGACGAAATTCGGCAGCTTGGGGATGGTCAACACGTCGCCGGCGCGCAGCTCGATATCGGCCGGGGTGTTTTGCCATTGCTTGATGTTCGAGGAAATCTTGATGACTAGCCGTCCGCTTGCCGGCTGGTTCTTCAGGCTCTTTACGATCTGTTGCCGCTGCAGGAACATCGCCTGTCCCATGGCGGCCTGTTCAGACCCCGCTCCAAGTTTTGGCGTCATGGCCGCGGCTTCGATGCGCTGGATCAACTCCTTGCGGTTCTTCTCCGCCAGTTCCTTCACCTGGAGCCGTTCCAGCACTGCGCCCTCGGGGTAGGCGTCGGCGCGAAATCCGCGCGTGCGCAGCAGCAACGAACTCAGCTTTTCCCCTTCCTCGATGCCATAAGTGCCCGGATATTGCACCTCGCCTTTGACGGTTACCGAGGCGCCGATCTCTTTCCATCCCGCCAATTGGTGAATGGTGAGCACGTCGCCGGGCTTGAGGACCACGTCGGCGGAACTGTCCCCGGCAAATGCCTTGCCGATGGCAATGGTTTCGTATTCGGTGCGTACCCGGGCGCCGTTCTGCACCACATAGCTGGTGATGTCGGCGCTGGCGGTAAAGGCGCTGCGCTTGAAGCCGCCGGCCATCCGCACCAAGTCGCTGGCCGTCATGTTGCGGGCCAGCGGGTATCGTCCCGGCCGAAGCACCTCGCCATAGATGGAAACCTTGGGCGGATCGATCTCGTAGCGGCCGAAGATGCGAATGGTGTCGAACGGCCGCAACTCGATCGGATCTTCCCCTCCTAAGACTTCCCCAAGGCTGAAAACGATGGTCGTGGGGCGGTAATCTGGGGGTTCCAGACGAATGATTTCCGCGTGGTCAGCCGGCTCCGGCAGAAGATCCTGGTAGGAGCGGATTACTTCTTTGATCTCGATCCCTTTGTGGTAAGGAAACTTGCCGGGGCGAAACACATGCCCTTCGACGTACACCGTCTCATCGCTGTAAGGAAGAATCGGCGAGATGGTAACGCGGTCGCCGTCCTGCACCTTGAAGCTGCCCAGAGCCTGTTGGACGGCTTGTTTGTCACTGGAGGCGGGCAGCTTCACGCTCAGCATGACGCGGCGTTCATGTGCCTCGATGCGCTCCACATTGATTTGCCGCAGTGTGGCAGCCACGAGCACACCCCCCGCCAGATCCAACACATCCGAGAGTTCGGTGGAACCCTTCAACTCGTAGATGGCGGGACGGCGAACCATGCCGGCCACCGTGACCTGGGGACCAACCGGAGGCACCAGGATGGTATCGCCGGGTTCCAAGCGGGCGGTGCCGGAATGCACTCCTCCCAGCAAGAGCTGATAGAGGTCAACCTCCCGGATCAGACGATCCCCGCGGTAGTGGCGAACGGTGCGGAGGGAGCCGCGTGGCGTCGGTCCGCCGGCGGCGTACAGCGCGTTCAGCGGCGTGGAAAGGGAGCTGATGTCGTAGGCGCCCGGCCGGACCACGTCCCCCACAACGTACACACGAATGCTCCTGAGCCGCGTCAGCGACACGTCGACGTTGACGTCTCGGAACTGGGCACGTAACGCCTTCTCGATGGTTTTCTGCGCGTCGGCCACCGATTGTCCGGCGACCACTACATCGCCGGTTTCCGGCAACGACACTCTGCCCTGGCGATCGATCGTGCGCATCAACCGGCGGGAGATGCTCCCCCAGGTGTTGATGTTCAGCCCGTCGCCGGGTCCCAGAACGTAGTCCGGACCCGCGGGGAGATCCATGGGCAGGCTGTCCAGGTTTCCGGTTCCGTTCTGGAAGATGTCTCCGCCGAAACGTTGCAGGGTGGCTTTCTGGTTTTGAATCTGGCGATATAAGTCCTGGAGGGCCGGAAGACCGGGATAGGGATTCGGAGTCTTCGTTGTCGGGGGCTGGTTGTCGTCCCCGAGCGGTGCGGCTTCTTTGGTGCTCTTCGGTTTGCCGGCAGACACGGCCGGCAGCCCCTTGCGCCGGCGTGCGGCAGTCTTGGATTCCAGCGGCGGACCTTCGAGAGACGCAAGGTCGTCTTCCGTCAGGTACCCCTCTGCCTTCAATTGCTGGGTCAGCAGGACACGCAACGAGGCATCTTCCTGGATGCGGCTGAACAGCACGTCGTCAGTAATCTCCGCCTCCGAGACGGCCTGGCCCTGATCTTGCAAACGCTGCACAAGCTCGGTTTTGACCGCTTCGAGCAACTCCGGCTTCTGGCTGAGAATCTCGATCAGGCGATCCGCAGGAAGTGCGTCGGACTCCACTGTCGACATACTGTCTGATTGGTCCTCTGCAGCGCTGCCGCCAAGCTTTCTCTTGCTGGGTGTGGAGTCCGCGGCGGAGTCGGCAGTTCCGTTGTCCGAGGAGTACACGGCGGAATCGGCGGAATTATCCTGGGCCCGGATTGCAGGGCAGTAAAGCACTGCGACAACAACCGCGAGAATGATGCGGACCCAGATTGCGGCGCGAATTTGTGTGACATTACTCATAACTCACTTCCCATCATCAAGCGCAAAGCCACCCAGCGACGTGCGCTCGTCGTGACCCGTTGGCCCGAGCCGGTGCGCGGTTGGGAATTCATTGCACCGATTCACGAACGTGCCGTCCACGCAGCCGGTTCCGGCTCTTGCGCCGGAGATTGATCAGCGGAATCGTGATTGGTCGCGTCATCCGCCTTCAAAGTTCCACGCAGCCAGATCTCGACATAAGTTCTCGCAGCCTCAGGCAAATTGGTCTCCGGAAAATCACCACCCAAAATCTGCGAAAGGATCTGCTGGTAGGCAATGATCCCCACCAGGGCCCGCCCCATGAGGATCGGATCCACATTCCTGAGAACACCGCCCTTGATCCGCTCTTGGATGTGCTCCCCCAGGATTTCGTGGAACGACGTTAGCCGGGGGCTGTAGGACCTTTTGAGCAGCTCGGGTTTTTCCAGAGCGGCGTAGAACACCAGACGCAGAAATACCGGGTCAAGGATTTGCTGTAACTGCTCCGCCAGGGTGAGGAATACCTCCGCGGAGTCGCCGGAGGAGTGCAATAGCGGGATCAACGATTCCGGCACCATCAACCCCAACTTGCTTTCCAGAACCTGCAGATAGAGCTCCTGCTTGTTCTTGAAGTGGCGGAAGATAGTGATCTCGTTGACCCGCGCTTTGCGGGCGACTTCCCGGGTGGAGGTTTCGTGGAAGCCTTTGGCTGCGAACAGGCTGGTCGCAGCTTTGAGCACTCTGGCGCGTGAATGCAAGACCTTAGTGGCAGGTGTAGACATACCGCCTCGTCGGACCACAGGTTGTGCTCGCGTAGCCATCCGCGTTCGCAGCCCTGAGGAATCGAACTGAATGGTGCTGAAGAAGGAACGGACGTGCTATTGGCTGACCGAAATGACGTCCCCGGCATCGACTTCAACCGCGACCGCCCGGGCAATCAAATTGACCGAAAGAACCAAACGCGACTTCCCTTTCTGGCGAAGCAAAATGCCTTCCATGTCGGCGAGAGGTCCGCTGCGCACGCGCACTCGCCCACCCGCAACGAGATAGGGGTGCGGAACCATTCTGTGCCCGCGCGCTGAACAAATGCGCAAAGCCTCAATCTCCTGCTCCGCAACCGGCGTCGGGCAGCCAGGCCGCCCTACCAGGTTCACTACCCCAGGGACCGAAACCACCGGCCAACGATGCCGGGGAAGGGAAATCCGCACGAAGAGATAACCGGGAAAGACCGGCAGGCTGACCCCTACGCGGCGATCCTTCCAGCGGTGAACGGCCTGGTAAAGGGGAAGGAATGCCTCGATTGACCTGCTGTCCAGTTGCTGCTTGATCCGCTTCTCGTGGCGAGACTTGGTGTAGACGGCATACCACCGGAGTTGATCACCGCCCAGTGCCTCCGACCGCAACAACGTCATCGAAGACGGGGGAAAAGGACCGCCACCTGGGCTCGCATTTTCTGGAGGCCGTATGTGGGCTGCGGGAACCATAACCATTGCCTCGCGCCGTAGCAACCTGCTGCTATGGCTTCGCCCCGTCACTTACAGGGCTTTTGTGACCTAACCCATTCGCATTCTGTTAATTACGAGCCAAACTCGGCGTGGTTGGTGTCGGAGGTCGGTTAACGTCCGAGAGGTTGAGTGGTTCGTGCTCGGCTGCGGCCGCAGGAGACTGGCAGCCGCAGAAAGTAAAGTTAGGCTTTGTGAGTACTCACTTGCTTCATCGGTAAGCAATTCCATACCTGCTTACACGAAGCGACATGAGTTGGCAGAGTTTTGAACACCGCAGCAGCAGTTGTCAAGAGTTTTTACGAATTACGTCGAAGCCCAACGATTCTGTTCCGAAATCAGAACATAGGAAGACTGCAGGGCTTCGAATTGCGTTGTCAGAAAGCTTCCGCTTCAGCCCCACAAGAGTAATTAATTGCTTTCTTTCTGCTTAGTTCCCGCTTCGAAGCAGCCTGGAAACAACTCCCACCGTCAACTCGCTGGAAACCCGCCGAGACGTTTAGAGTTGCTGTGGAAAAGTGGTTTTTTGTTCTGAAATTGGAAATTTTATCTTCGCAAACTCCATCCGGCTGTGAGCTGGGCAATGCCGCTCAGGGGGATTCGAACCCATGATGGCCGGTTGTTTAATTCATAGCCAAGTTCATAAACGGCTTTTTCCAGGAGGTGAGCCTCGAGGATGGCCAGCACTTCCCGGGTGTCGCGGGGATGGAAAGGCGCGTATCGGGATGTGGCGAAGTAGGAATGGAGAAAAGCGGCTGACACCCACATCTGCCAGAGATACGCCCAAGGCCCGAGGGTTTCCGGCGGCAGCGGCAACCGGCTCGATTGTGGCCCCACTCCCAGCAGCGGCGCATAGGCTGCGTACTGAAACGAGCGCAGCATGCCGGCGACGTCCTGCAAGGGGGATTGCTTGTGGCGGCGCTCTGCCAACGGCCTCGCCGGCTCGCCCTCGAAATCGATGATGACGAAGTCGTCGCCGCAAACCAGGACCTGACCCAGATGGTAGTCACCATGAATGCGGGTGCGCAGCGCGGTGATCGCGCACTCTTCCAACCAATGCAAGCGTCTTTCCAATTCCGGCTCGCTGTCCAGGACATGTTGCGCCTGCTGTTGGATGCCAGCCTGCAGGCACGGCTGTTGCCGCCGCAACAGCCGAAAGTTGCGGCGCAGCAAGTCCACTGCGGCCTCGCAGAACGTCCGCTGATCGGCGCGCGAATAAGGCTCGGGATCGAATGCCGGATCGCCTTTCGCCGACGCCAGCGCCAAGTGCAGTTCGGCCGTCCTGGTTCCCAGCAGCTGGGCGGAATCCAGATACGGGCCGACCAGTTCTCGCACCTGCCCCGGAACCGAATGCTCAGCCAGCCCTAACAGCGAAGTCGTGGGCAAGACCGGAGGTTTATCCGCGCTAGCCGTAAGCACCCGGTCGAAGTACCGCCCTACGTTCTGCAGCGTGAACTCCCACGCGTCACCTTGATTGCGGACGAAGCTCTGCAGGATTGCCAGGCTGGTGTGCGAGCCATCGTCACCCGCGTATTCCAAGTACCCTGCCAGCAACGGCACATGACGATAGCCGGTGTTCTCGGTGAGAAAGCGCCCAATCTCCAAGTCGGGGTTGATTCCCTGCTCCAGACGGCGAAAGATCTTCAGGACCAAACGGTCGCCATAGATCACAGAACTGTTGCTCTGCTCCGCCGCCATCAACTTCGGCGCGAGCGCTGCGCCGCCGGAGGGCGCCAATTCCTCCAGCACCGGGCTGCTGGCTGCGCGCAGCTCGCCTTGCCTGCCCCGGAACGACCTGTTTTCCCGAATCGATTGCAGAAGCGCGCCCAGGAACGGTTGGTTGCGGGTGGCGTCGTACAGCACCATCTCGCCGCCGCCGGAGATGTCAAGGTGCGGCGCCGCCTCCCCGCTGGCGGGGCGTGGCACGGCCGCGGCGTGCGTGGTCTGGGCCAGGGGGACGGAATATGTTTCGGCCGGCCCTTCTTGATACTGCACACGCACCAAGAGGAAGAATACTGGTGGCGAAGCCGCAGCAAAGGGCACCACATCCACGATCTCCGCTGCGCTAATCGGTTGGGCTTTGCCGCCGAACCAACGCTGTGCTCGGAGAAAATCCGGCAGCTTTTCCTGCAAGGAGCTGCGGTCAGAAAGGACGCGTGTTGTGTTCTCAGCGGATATGGGGAACCCCTGCCCGCAGCTGGAGGCGTGCAGCGCTGCGGGACGGACCGTGACGAGCTGCGCGCTTACAGGGGAGAGGGTTCGTGCTCGTGCTCCCTGTCGTGGTCGGCCGGCGAAGCAAATCGCCGCTCGAGGGCGCGACGCGCGAGGTCCTGGCCGCCCAGACCGAAGGCAATGGCCAATCCAAACATGCACGCCCCAAATAGGATCGAGAACGCCGCCAGGATGGTCTGCTCCGCCAGACCGAGCTGCTCGAAGGCCATGGCCGCTGCCAGGGCAACGATCACAAGTCGCACTGCCCCGCTGATCAGACGGGGCGAAGGGGCGTCCGCGTTGACCGCGGCCAGCAGCGCCGCGCGCGAGAAGAAACTCGCCGCCACCAGGCCGAAGAATACGATCAACAGGGCCTCAAGGACGCGCGGCAGGTAGAGGAAGAGCCGGGAGATGTGCGCCTGCAGCCCCAGGATCCCCAGGGAGCTGACACCCAGGAGGATAAAACCGATCCACGCAATCCAGAAGACGAAGCCGCTCAGCAATTCGCTGGACGAGGGTAAGGCCGCCTTGTTCAGCAGATGGGCAGTGCCGGCGTTCTCCGAGAGTTTTTCAAACCGGGTGATGCGCAGCAGTCCGCGCAGGACCACCTTCAGCAGGTACGCGATGATGAATCCCGCGGCAATGATAATCAACATCACGATGATTCGCGGCACGAAATGGGCGAAGCCTCTCGCTACCCCGTCCCACGTCTTACTCAGTTCGTGAAGGATCATTTCCCTCATGGGGCGCCTCCCCCGTGCCCGTTCCACAGTTGCAACAGGTACGGTTTTAGCCGCTCGAATGCCACGCAGAGCGCTTCGATTCGCGCCTCAATTTCCTGCGCGGCAGCATGGCGGTTGGTGATCAAGAATTCATAGACTTTACCGCGATAGACCGGGGCCAGAGCCTGAATAATGTGGTCCCGGCTGATCACGGCCTTGTGATAGGCGGCGGCAAACTCGTACACCGTCCGCGCCCAAAGCTCATCAGGAAAGTGAAATACGTCTTTTCCCAGGGCCGCACAAGCGGTGAGGTCGGCCAGCGTTTTCTGCGTCAGAATGGAGGACAAGACGGGTTGCAGGTCGGTGACGCCCGATTGAAACATCCCGTGCATGCGGTAGGGATTGATGCGCAACGGTTCGCAACTGACCTCCTGCTCCGCGCCTTGCAACGGCACCGCCTCCGGTCCCTGGGTCGCCTGCCAGCGCGCAAAACCGGTATCGAGAAAGCGAAACATGGTGCCCACGGTCTGGCGCATGGCGGGCACCAGGTCGGTGGTCTGTCCGCCGCGATCCTTGGGGCCCAGAAAAACTTCGCAGACCGGATAGCCATCCATGACCGCCGACAGGCTCAGCAGCAACTGTTCTGCAATCTCCCCGGTGTCCGCTTGCCACATCTCTTGTTTGAGAAACAGGCTGGCGCCGAGGCGGCCGGAAAATCCGAAATCGGTGGCCGACGGCTCGCGAATCTTCTTGCCCCAGATTGCCCGCATCATGGGGTACAGCAGAATCTTGACCAGCAGGCCGTCGAACTTGTGCCGGCGATACAAGGGCGCGACCAGGTCGAAGTTCTGACGATAAATGGGGAGCAGGAGTCGCTCGACCCAGCTGGGAGTAACGTGTTCGGAAGGGGAAACCACCGCGCATGCCTTGGCCCGCAACAGGTCGGCGGTGGCCAACAGCAGGGGCAACGAGCCGGATGCCTGGGTGCCGTTGTTCGACAGGGCGGTGACGGTGTGAAAGGTGCGAAGCGATTGGGTAGCGGCGTTCAGGGGCAGGGTCATGGACGCCTGCAGCGCCAGTTGGGCGCTGCCATCCCGCGAGCCGCCATCGGCATTGACGAGCACCGCCCGCTCCCGCGGGAAGGATTTCAGCAGACCCAGGCGCACCGCCTGGACGACCGGGCCAATCGTCTTGGCGTCATTGAAGGTGGGAACCGCGACCAGCAGGTCAACCTCACCCACATTGATCAGCTGCCGGACGAAGTCATCCGACAGCACGCTCTCCTCGGCCAAAAAGTCCCTCCCTTTGCCCCCGGCCGCCGCTCAGATCCTGCGCAAGCGGAACCAGTAGAACTGGTGCGGCCCCATGGTGAGCAGGTACGGCAAGTCGCCGACGCGCGGAAAAATGTTGCGGCCAAACATCTCGATCAGCAGGTGCCCCTTGTAGGGCCGCAAGTCGAGCTCCACCGCCTGCGCGGCACTGGAGAGGTTGTTCACCACCAGGACTTTCTCGTTCACCAGTTGCCGCACGTAGGCCAGCACGCGGTGGTTTGCGGGTTGCAGAAACTCTATCGAGCCACAGCCAAAAACCGGCGTGGACTTGCGAACCTTGATCAGACGCCGCATCCACGACAGCAAGGAATGGTCCGACCGCTGCTGCGACAGCACATTGATCGCCTGATATCCGAACAGCGGGTTCAGAATCAGCGGTGAATACAAGCTCTCCGGGTCGGCGGACGAAAAACCCGCGTTCCATCCCCCGTTCCACTGCATGGGAGTGCGGACACCGTTGCGATCGCCCAGGAAGACGTTGTCCCCCATGCCAATCTCGTCACCATAGTAAACGATGGGAGTCCCGGGGAGCGACATCAGCATGCCGTTCATCAGTTCGATGCATTTGCGGTCGTTGTCCAGCAGCGGCGCCAGGCGGCGGCGGATTCCCAGGTTCAGCCGCATGGTCTTGTCGTACGCGTAGGCATCGTACATGTAGTCGCGTTCGACATCGGTCACCATCTCCAGCGTCAACTCGTCATGATTGCGCAGAAAAAGGCACCACTGGCAGGTGGAAGGAATTTCTGGCGTCTGTTGCAGAATCTCCACAATGGGTTTGCGGTCTTCCAGCTTCAGCCCCATGAACATGCGGGGCATCAAGGGGAAATGGAATGCCATGTGGAATTCGTCTTCCTGGCCGAAATAGGCGCACAGGTCCGCCGGCCATTGATTGGCTTCGGCCAGCAGCATGCGCCCCGGATAATCGGCGTCCAGCCGCGCCCGTAACTCTTTGATGACGCTGTGTGTTTCCGGCAGGTTCTCGCAGTTGGTGCCCTCGCGCTCCACCAGGTAGGGCACCGCGTCCAGGCGGAACCCATCGACCCCGATATCCAGCCAGAACTTCATCACCCGCCACATCTCTTCCCGCACCGCGGGGCTGTCGTAGTTCAGATCGGGCTGGTGCGTGAAGAAACGGTGCCAGTAGTAAGCTTTGGACACCGGGTCCCAGGCCCAATTGGACATTTCCGTGTCCAGGAAGATAATGCGCGTTCCGCGGTAAGGCGTGTCGGTTTCGCTCCACACGTACCATTCCCGGCGCGGATTATCGCGGCTGCTGCGGGATTCCTTGAACCAGGGGTGCTGGTCGGAAGTGTGATTCAGGACCAATTCGACGATGACCCGGATATCGCGCTGGTGGGCGGCGTTGAGGAAGGTCTTGAAATCATCCAGCGAACCGTAGCTCTTGTGCACGGAATAATAGTCGGAGATGTCGTAGCCATCGTCGCGCAGCGGGGAAGGGAAGAACGGCATCAGCCAGATGGCCGTGGTGCCCAGTTGCTGCAAGTAGTCGAGCTTCTGGGCCAGTCCGGCGAAGTCCCCAATGCCGTCCCCATTGCTGTCGTAGTAGGTGCGCACATGCACCTGGTAGATAATCGCTTGCTTGTACCAGAGGCCGTCCGTCATATTCGTCAACAGTGCGCTTTCACCCGCGGTGCAATAAGCGCCATATTAGCCTAGCTGAAATCCCAGTTCCTGTGCATGCGCGGGCGGCCCTTCCTGATCAACATCGTGGGTTGCATATGGCTCCGAGTTCGATAACCTAGCGCACGCCTTGCCTCTTTGCGATGACGCGCATGCGGCATATCATAAATTCCTGTCAAAGATTGTCAGCACGCAGCCTGGAGAATTATCGGTATGAAGAATTCAGCACCGCCTCCTCGCGTGGTGATCGAAAACCTCCGGCCAGCGGTCAATGAAGGACGCTTCCCGATAAAGCGTACGGTTGGCGAATCTGTAAAGGTAACAGCCGACGTCTTTGCCGATGGACACGACCTGCTCGATGCTGTTTTGCTGTATCGCCGCGCGGCGGTAAGCGAGTGGAGTGAAACTCCCATGGAACCGCTGGGGAATGACCGCTGGGCCGGTGAATTCACGGTGCAGGAGATGGAGCCCTATTTGTATACCGTGCAGGGCTGGGTGGACCCTTTCAAGTCGTGGCGTCGTGATCTCGAAAAGAAGCTCCAGGCGAAGCAGGAAGTTGCCATCGACCTGCTGGCGGGTGCGGAGCTGGTGGAGGCGGCCGTGGCGCGGGCCGGCGGCAATGATGCCGGCCGGCTGCAATCCTGGGCTTCTTCGTTGCGGTCCGCTAAAAAGAGCGCCGACGAACGCGCCCGCGATGCCCTAGGCAACGACCTCCAGTGCTTGATGCGACGGTACCCGGACCGCAGCCAGGCTGCGCAGCACGACAAGGAGCTGGGCGTCAGCGTGGCGCGGGAAAGAGCGCGCTTCAGCGCGTGGTACGAGATGTTCCCCCGCTCCTGCACCTCGGATGCACAGCGCCATGGCAATTTCCGCGATTGCGAGGAGCGCCTGCCCTATGTTGCTTCCATGGGGTTCGACGTTCTGTATCTCCCCCCTATTCACCCCATCGGAAAGACCAATCGCAAGGGGAAGAACAACAGCCCAGTAGCCGGACCGGCGGATGTGGGCAGTCCCTGGGCCATCGGGGCTCAAGAAGGCGGGCACAAGGAAATCCATCCGGAACTGGGGATGTTGGAGGACCTGAAACGTTTGCGGGCGAAAGCCGCCGAGTACGGTATCGAAGTGGCTCTAGATTTGGCCCTTCAGGCCACGCCGGATCACCCATTGGTGGGGACGCACCCGGAGTGGTTCCGGCGTCGCCCGGATGGGACTATCCAGTATGCCGAGAATCCTCCCAAGAAATACGAGGACATTTATCCCTTCAACTTCGAATCGGCAGACTGGAAGAACCTCTGGGAAGAGTTCAGGGCGGTGGTCTTCTTCTGGATCGGCCAAGGCATACGGATTTTTCGGGTGGATAACCCGCATACCAAACCATTTCCCTTCTGGGAGTGGCTGATAGGCGAGGTGCGCAAACAGTATCCCGACGTCATCTTCCTGTGCGAGGCATTTACCCGGCCCAAAGTCATGTATCGGCTGGCCAAGCTGGGCTTTGACCAGTCCTATACGTACTTCACCTGGCGCAACACCAAGCAAGAACTGACGGAATATCTCACGGAAGTGGTGCAGAGCGAAGTGAGCGAGTACTACCGCCCCAGCTTCTGGCCCAATACGCCCGACATCCTGCCGGAGTACCTGCAGTATGGAGGCCGGCCCGCCTTTGCCGCGCGCATGATCCTGGCGGCGACGCTTTCTTCCAATTACGGCATCTATGGCCCCGCCTTCGAACTGCTGGAGAATCGTCCGCTGGAAACGGGCCGCGAGGAGTACCTGGATTCGGAGAAGTACCAGATTCGCGCCTGGAACATCGATCGGTCAGACAGTCTGCGGGACTTGATCGCTCGCGTAAATCAGATCCGGTGCGAAAATCCCGCGCTGCATCACAACCACGAGCTGCGTTTCCACCAGGTGGATAACGACCAGTTGTTGGCCTACAGCAAGGGTGCTCCGGATTCCGCCAACGTCATTCTTGTCGTGGTCAATCTCGACCCATACCACACGCAGTCAGGCTGGGTGCATCTTCCTCTAGAGGAGTTGCGTATCGCGCCCGGGCAGACGTACCAGGCACATGATTTGCTCGGAAATGCCCGCTATTTCTGGCAGGGGGAAAGAAATTTTGTGCAACTGGACCCCCAGGTGATGCCCGCGCATATCTTCGCCTTGCGGCGGCGCGTGCGCACCGAACGCGACTTCGATTATTACCTGTGAGGTGAGTGACGACGATGCCAGTGCCGGTGAGCGCCGACTTCACGCTTTTGACGGATCTGGACCTCCATCTGTTCAACGAAGGCAGCCATAACCGGCTCTATGAGAAATTTGGAGCGCACCCCCGCATGATCGATGGCCACCCCGCAACCTACTTCGCGGTCTGGGCGCCGAACGCGGAAAGCGTCTCCATCATTGGCGACTTCAACCGCTGGAACCGGGAGCGCCACCCGCTTCGGTTGCGCGGCAACTCGGGCCTGTGGGAAGCGGTTATCCCGGACCTGGGCCAGGGCACGACCTACAAGTACGCTATCGCCTCTCGCTATCAACAGTATCGTGTGGACAAAGCGGACCCATTCGCTTTTCGCCACGAGGTTCCGCCGCACACTGCCTCCGTTGTCTGGTCCCTGGAATACGACTGGGGGGACAGCGAGTGGATGGCTTCTCGGGCCAGCCGCAACTCTTTACAAGCCGCGACGGCGATTTACGAACTGCACCTGGGGTCGTGGATGCGAGTGCCCGAGGAAGGTGACCGCCCACTCCTGTATCGCGAACTGGCGGCGCGGTTGGGAGACTACGTCCAGCGCATGGGCTTCACCCATGTCGAGTTCTTGCCGGTCATGGAACATCCCTTTTACGGCTCCTGGGGATATCTGACTACCGGCTTCTTTGCTCCCACCAGCCGCTATGGCACGCCCCAGGATTTCATGTACCTGGTGGACCATCTGCACCAGCGTGGCATCGGCGTAATTCTCGACTGGGTGCCATCCCACTTTCCCGATGACGCGCATGGGCTGGCCTTCTTCGACGGCACTCATCTTTACGAACACGCCGACCGGCGCCAGGGCTTTCATCCCGAGTGGCATTCTCACGTCTTCAATTACGGCCGTAATGAGGTGCGCAGCTTCTTGCTGTCCAGCGCTCTTTTCTGGCTGGATGTGTATCACGTTGACGCGCTGCGCGTCGACGCCGTGGCCTCGATGCTTTACCTGGACTACGGCCGCAAGGCGGGTGAGTGGATCCCCAACCAGTACGGAGGCCGAGAGAATCTGGACGCCATCTCCTTTCTGCAGCGGATGAACCGCGACGTCTACCAGGCGCACCCCGACGTCCAAACCATTGCCGAAGAGTCCACCACTTGGCCTATGGTGACGCGGCCCACGCACTTGGGCGGTCTGGGGTTCGGGCTCAAGTGGGACATGGGGTGGATGCACGATACGCTGGACTACCTCTCCAAGGATCCCATTTATCGCCGTTTTCATCACGCTGAGTTGACTTTTCGCGCCATGTACATGTTCAGCGAGAATTACGTGCTGCCGCTATCGCACGACGAGGTCGTTTACGGCAAGGGTTCGTTGTTCGCCAAGATGCCCGGAGACGAATGGCAGAAGTTTGCCAGTCTGCGCTTGCTCTTTGGCTACATGTACTCCCAGCCGGGCAAGAAGCTGCTCTTCATGGGGAGTGAGTTCGGCCAGCGCAATGAGTGGTACCACGAGCGCAGCTTGGACTGGCATTTGCTGGCTGCTCCTCCTCATTCAGGTCTGCAAAGGTGGGTCGAGGACCTGAACCGGGCTTACCGCAGCCATCCAGCGCTCTTTCAGGAAGACTTTACTGCCGCCGGTTTCGAATGGATCGACGCCAATGATTCTGATAAAAGCATCCTCAGCTATATGCGCCGTGGCAGCCGTTCCGAGGATCCGATAGTCATCGTGTGCAACTTCACTCCCGTGCCGCACTACAACTATCGCATCGGGGTTCCCCGCGGCGGCGGTTGGCGGGAGATCCTGAACAGCGACGCCACCCTTTACGGCGGCAGCGGGCAGGGGAATCTTGGTTTTGTTGAGACGGCTCCTGTCCCTTGTCACGGACGCCCCAGTTCCCTGGCCGTGACGGTCCCACCCTTGGCGGTGGTCTTCTTCGCCAGGGAGTGAAAACCGCTGGGTTTTCCTTGGGGGGCACGCTGGCACAATAGTGGGCCCGATGCTGAGGGGTTACTGGCCAATTACAGCCCAACAGTGGGAGGAAAGCAGCTAGCCGCCGGAGCCCCCGGTATCGCCATCGCCGCCCCCCGCTTCGCAGGCGCCGCTCTTCGATGCGTCCTTGTTCTTGTCATCGCCGCTCTTTGAGCCTTTGTCGCAATCCTTGGCCTTCGATTGTTCCTTGCTCTCATCAGCGCTCTTGGAGGGCTCCTTCTTATCAGCGCTTTTCT
>Ga0335081_10004501_pt1 | contig 21936 bp, 13 predicted proteins | sample Lox_Sample_35_FD_206713 | JGI IMG/M metagenome (GOLD analysis project Ga0335081, IMG submission 206713) | Soil microbial communities from Loxahatchee National Wildlife Refuge, Florida, United States - Lox_Sample_3.5 | ecosystem: Environmental > Terrestrial > Soil > Wetlands | place: USA... | reverse complement strand
TATCGCCGGCGGCGCGACTTGCATCCAGCGCCTTCACATATTGCGAGACCGCCGCGTCGTACTGCCCAAGACTGAAGTTCGTCAAGGCGAGATTGTGTAAGGTCTGGGCCGCCTGGTCTTTTACGTTGAGACGGTTGCTGATGTCATACGACTGCTGGTAATAGGTCAGCGCGTCCTGATATTGGCCCTGGTTGAAGTGAGCCGAACCCAGATTCATCAGCAATGTCGCCTGCATGGACTCATTGCCGGTGTCGCGGGCGATCTGCAGCGCCTCGTTCGTATACTTCAGCCCGTCGTCATACTTTCCGTGGTCCATGTAGAGCGAGCCGAGGTTCATCAGGTTGGTAGCCAGTCCGGTCTTGTCGCCGATGTTGCGATCCACCTGCACCGCTTCCTGATAGCTGGCCAACGCCGCCTTGCCGTTGCCCATGGCGTCCTGCACGCGGGCGATTTGTCCCAGACTGCTGGCAATGCCGCGCTGATCGGCCGTCTTGCGGCGGATATCGAGCGCCTGCTGGAAGCTGTTCAGCGCATCGTCCATGCTATGCAGATCCAGGTAAGCATCGCCCTGGGCCTGGTAGACCTTGCCCTTTTCCTCCTGGTTGTCGAACTGCATGGCCAGGCGGCGCGCCTTGTCGAGCGGATCCAGCGCGGCCTTGGGATCGCCGGAGTTCATGGCGACGCGAGCACTGGCCAACAAGGCTTCGATATTGTTGGGGTCCGAAGCCAGCACCTTGCTCAAATATCGCTTGGCTTGGTCGTATTGATTCGCGCTCTCGTACAACCGGGCCAGGTCGAACTGTACTTCGGTGTCGTCAGGGTTCAGCTTTTCCACCTGCTGATACGCCGCAATCGCCTTGGCCGTGTCGCGCATGATGCTGGCGTGGGTCGCCTGGATCAGATAACGGTCGCGGGCGGAAAGATTGGTGTTGTCGCTCAGCGACATGGCCTGCTGCGAGGCTTTGAACGCCTTATCGTCATAGCCCAGGGCGGCGTACGTCTGCGCCAGCTTGGAGAAGGCCATGGCGAAGGTGGAATCCTGCTCTGTCGCCTGCTCAAATCTCGTGACCGCCTGCGTGTTGTCGCCGGCGCGGGCAAGTTGCAGTCCTTCGTCATAGGCTCGCAACGCCGCAACCGACTTTGTGGTTACATGCTGTGAGTGCGCCTGCAGATCCTTCAGAGCGGTTTGGGATGAGGCGAGCTTGTCACGCAGCTCATCCGTCAGCTTGTCCAGCGAAGCGAGCAGGTCCTTCTCGCTGGTGACGTCGGCGTTCACCGGCGTGCTACGGTCGTTGGCAAGATCGGCGATCGTCGCATTGATGCGAATCTGCTCGCCGATCTTCTCGTACTGCCCAAAAACCACAGTATCGGCATGGGTGAATTCCGCGATGCGCTTGATGGTCTGGAGATCGAGCTGGGATTGCGGCGAGATTCGCAAATCGGTAAGCACCTGCTGGAGACGATCGGGCGAAACCGTCCGCAGGCCGGCGGACTGACCGATGTCGGTGTTCAGCGTTTCGGCAATACTCGAACCCATCCAGTTCAAGCTGGAATCGCCCGAGGCGTTGTAAAACGGAACGATTGCCAGCGATACCACCGGACCTTGCGGCGACGAGGTTTCGCTACCGGGATGGGTCAGGCGGCGAATGCCAACCACGCCACCGGCGAGCAAGACCAACGCCGCGAGGCCGATGGCGATCCATTTCACCGGGAAACGCTGGCTGACGGCAGGGGCTTGCTGGCCGATGGCGCCCTGGCTCCAGGCGGATGGTCCGGTGCGCGGCTTCTTGCCCTGCCAGATCTCGAGCTCGTCGATCAGCTCCTGCACCGAAGGAAATCGCTGTTCTGGATCGCGCTCCAGACACCTGCTGACGATATTGCTCAACTCCGGCGGGATCGACGAATCGACTTCCACCAGCGGCACCGCGCGCTCTTGCGTGCGCTTTACCAGGCTGGCAATGGCACTCTCGGCATGGAAAGGGATAAAGCCGCTGAGCAGCTCGTAGAAGATGAGCCCGACGGCGAACTGGTCGGAGCGTGCGTCCAACTCCTTGCCCATGGCCTGCTCGGGCGACATGTACTCCATCGTCCCGATCATCATGCCGGTCTGGGTCATGCCGTCGCCCTGCACCGTGCGGGCCAGGCCGAAGTCCATGATGACCACGCGGCCGGCGTTATCGCGCATGATGTTGCTGGGCTTTAGGTCGCGATGGATGACGCCTTCGGCGTGCGCCGCCTGCAAGCCGGCGCAGACTTGCAGCATGATGCCGACCGCTTGCTCCGGCGCCAGCTTTCCCTGCTGCGTCAGGATGGTGCGCAAGTCCTCACCTTCGATGAACTCCATGGTGATGAACTTCACGCCGTCGGCTTCGTTCAGATCGTAGATGCGGATGATGTTCTTGTGGGTAATCTGCCGGGCCAGGACGAGTTCCTGCTTGAAACGCGCCAGGATGGCGGGATTTCCAGCAAGGTCGGGACGAATGACCTTCAAGCCGACAACGCGCTCCACTTCCATGTCGCGGGCCTTGTAGACCGCGCCCATGCCGCCCATGCCGAGCATCTTCTGGATCTCGTAGCGTCCGCCGAGGACATCGCCCTCATGGAAGATGGTGGCGCCGATGTTGGAGAAGATGGGATGAGGCGGCGACCCCGGCCCCGGCGATTTAACATCGCTGGGATAAACGATGGTCACATCGTTGGAAGGATCGCTCTTGGGAGCAGCAGACGAGATCGTCCTCGCGGCTGAGGCAGGCGGAGTAACCCCGGCGGAGGTGACATCGGGGAGTTCGACTCCGGGCAGCGTCGCGCCGTCCATATCGGGCACAGGCTTAGGCAGAGGGGCGGAGCTATCCCCGCTGGATACGGCAACGCCTTCGCGCGCGCGACGCGCCGCTTGCTCTTGGTCCCCAGCCATTCTCGCCCAACCCCTAAAGGGCTGAGGTGGGAGATCCCCCCACCCGAAGCCATCGCCCTGAGTATACCCTTTACATCGCGACGGAACACCCTTTCCGTCTCATCACTTACGTCTATTCAGCCAGACTTACGTCAATTCAGCCCGGCCGCTGATCGCAGGGTATCGTGCTGCCATCAACCGCCGAGCTAGCGGCCAAATTCCGTTAGCACCGGATTGGGATCCGGAGTGCCATCCGGTTTGCTGACGTTGAACCCGATTAAGCCGGTTTTGGAGCCAGTCGCGCCCGCCGATCCCGATCCGGCAATGTACAGGATGAACAGCACCGGGGAGCCCGTGTTCGAGGTCGTGGTGACCTCAAACCTGCCGTAGTCCTTACCGGTATCGGAACACTCCGTCAGGCCTGGAGCATTGCAATCATACGAACCGCTAAGCAGTTGTTGCATCTGCGGCCCGGCTGGTCCATTGCTGTTGTACTCAGCCGCAAAGACCCCGCCCGGCGGGGGCGTGGATGCGACGTCGAGAGTGTTGGTCACGCTCGATAGCGTGGGCGTAACCGTTCCCCCCAGGTAGGAACCGAGCAGCGCTCCATCGGTGAACGGAGAGCCGGACTGCGGCTGTAGCGATCCCGACATGACCGAAGGATCGGTACCCACAGCGAATGCCTGACCGGCAGAGATCATGTACCACACCGGCTGCGTCGGGGCGTCGTGCAGGTTCACGCTGACACGTCCGCATGACGTGACAATCTGCCCGCAGTTGGGGTCCACGTTATAGGTTCCGTTGTACTGATGGTTCTCCAGCGTCCCGCCAACGCTCTCGTCGATGACGTATCCCGGCAGGCGGTTACTGCCGACGGTAATCGGGCCAATGATGCTGCCGTTGCCGTCAAAGCTCGCTGCCCCGACGATCACGTCGGGCACGAGCGAACCATTCGAGCTGGTGGCGCCATTCATCGCCACCACGCTAACTCCCAAGAGCGATTGATTGGTGAAACCACCGGTGGCTCCCGGCGCCTGCTGTACGTCGATGTCGAGCAAGGTACTGGGAGCGCCGACGTCGGTGCTCAGCGCGACCAGTTCGGTCGGCGATGCGATGTAGTACACGTAGTGATAAGTGACGCTATTACCGCCTACGGTGACCTTCAGGTCCGCGATTCCGCGACCGGTACCTACATCCAGGGTCGCAAAGCTACCGCCAGTGATGGGCAATTCGCCCGAGGCGGTGCCATTGTCGTTGGTGTCCTCGGCTCCAGCCGTGACTTGTAAGCTTGCGTTCAAGGCAAACATTCCGGCGGCGCCGTAACGATTGCCACTGCTGTCATTGCCAAACATTCCGAAGCTGTAGTTGGCGCCGGTGCCGGAAATCGAGGTGACCTGCTGCTTCTTGACCAGCCCTGATCCCCACAGCTGCGGGTGATTGGGATCCGACAGCATCAGCTTGGAATCCGCGGTACTGGAAACCACGATCCCGTATTGATACGTCCCCAGAGATGAGGTCAGGGTCATGGTGCCGAAGTTGGTGCCCGCCGGAATGCTGTATGTGCCGCTAAGCGTAACGTTGGTGGCGATGCTGGTCGGACCGTTCTGATCGAGCACGCCGCTGGTAACGTTGCCGTTACCATCAGCGACAAAGCTGGCCGTCATGTAGAACGGGGTGCCGTTGTCGAAGCCATTGAAGTAGATGACGTAGCCGCCTTCAAGTCTTCCCACGATGGTGAGACTGAAGGTGGCCGTCGCCACCTCCGAGTAGGAGTCCGTGACTTCGACGGTGAAGTTGAAGACGCCCGCCTGGGTTGGAACTCCGGAGATTTTCCCCAAACCGGCATCGAGGGATAAGCCGGCTGGCAGATTCCCGAATGCGATCGAGTAGGTATACGGCGCCAGGCCGTTGGCCGCCGATATGGTATCGAAGTAATTGGCGCCGACGAAGCCCGAGGTCAGGGTGCTGCCCGCCAGTGACAAGGTGGGAACAACCATGATGCTGGTCGCGAACGTGTTGAAGGCGGCCGTCGGAGTCTGCGAGTCGACGACTTTGGCGGTGAAATTGAAGGTGCCTAAAGTCGTAGGGATACCGCTGATGACACCGTCGCTATTTACGCTTAAACCCGGTGGCAGACTGCCGGAACTGATGGACCAGGTGTAGGGCTGTTGCCCTCCGGTCGCAATCAAGAGCTGCTGGTAGTGTACGCCGATGACGCCGTTCGCAAACTGAGTCACGGCGATGTTCAAGGCGCCGGGGCCGCTGACCGGAGCTTTGCCGGCGCAACCACTGAGTATTGCGCACACCAAACATCCTGCGAGTAGAGACAGGAATGGTTTGAGCCCTCTCATGGATCTCCTTGTCGAGTCAGTAGAAGCTGGTTTTGGACGACACTCCGGGGGATCGGCCGGCCGGGCCGCGCAGCCTACGATGTACTGCCCATCTGACAGGACCACGAACCACGGGTGACCGCAAAGTGCGTATAGGTTAGCAGAGTAACTGAATCGACACTAAATGCAAGCTTTTTTTGTCATATATCTGCACTGACCGGCGGATTCGGGAAGCCGCGTTTCATCCCGGAACGGTTCGCATCGTCTTACCTGCTCTGCTATTCTCATCCGTTCCTGGAGAACAAGTCGTGAAAGCTCGAGCCCTTCTGCCTGTTTGTCTATTTCTTGCCGCCGCCGCCTACGGACAGCAAACCAATCTGCAGACCGCCGCTCCGCCCCAGACGCGGGTGTACGTTGAGCCGACCATGGCCTACACGCCGAGCCTGGACGTGACTGCCATGGATCGATCGGTGGATCCCTGCGTCGACTTTTATACCTATTCCTGCGGAGGCTGGCAGAAGAACAATCCCATCCCTCCGGACCAAACCTCGTGGAGCGTCTACGGCAAGCTGTATGAGGACAACCTCGCCTACTTGCGCGCCATTCTCGAGCAGGCGGCAGCCGCCAAGGGCCGCGATGCGGTGACCCAGAAGATCGGCGACTACTATGCCGCCTGTATGGACGAAGAACGCATCGAGAAGCGCGGCGCCAAACCAATGTTGCCTGCACTGGTGGAAATTCAGGGCCTCACGAATGTCCGGGAAGTGGCGCCGCTGATCGCGCGGCTGCATCTGGACGGCGACACCATGCTGTTCGGCAGCGGCTCATTGCAGGACCCGGATAATTCTGACGCGATGATCGTGGGCCTGGGACAGGATGGGCTGGGCTTGCCGGACCGGGATTACTACACCAAAGACGATCCGAAGTCGAAGGAAATCCGCGAGCGCTACCTGCAACATGTGCAGAAGATGTTTGAACTGATTGGCGACTCGCCGGAGCAAGCCAAGCGGGAAGCACAGACGGTGATGCGCATCGAGATGACAATGGCGAAGGCATCGCTCACCCAGGTCGACCGCCGCGATCCCTATAAGACGACGCACAAGGTGAAGCTCGCCGACCTCGACAAGCTCGCACCTAATTTCAACTGGGCGGCGTACTTCTCCACCAGCCAAGTGCCGGCGTTCGAGATCCTCAACGTGGAGTCTCCGGAGTTCTTCAAAAGCCTGAACGCGCAGCTTGCTTCCGTTTCACTCGACGATTGGAAGGCCTACCTGCGCTTCCATGTCGCCAATTCTCGCGCGCCTTATCTCTCGTCCGATTTCGTCAACGAGAACTTCGAGTTCTATCGCAAGTATCTTCGCGGCGCGAAAGAGCTGCAGCCACGCTGGAAGCGTTGCGTGCGTTACGTGGATGAACAACTGGGCGAGGCACTGGGCCAGGAGTACGTTCGCAAAACCTTCCCGCCAGAGTTAAAAGAGGCGACGCTGCAGATGACGTTGCAGATCGAAGACGCCATGGCGATGCGCATCCAGCAGCTGGACTGGATGAGTCCGGTCACCAAGCAACAGGCGCTGAACAAGCTGCACTCCATTCGCAACAAGATCGGCTATCCCGACAAATGGCGCGATTACAGCTCGGTGGAGATCGTGCGCGACGATTTCTACGGCAATATGGAACGGGCGACGGAGTTTGAGAACCATCGCGAGTTCAACAAGGTGGGCAAGCCCACCGATCGTAGCGAATGGGACATAACGCCGCCGACGGTCGACGCCTACTACAATCCGCAGATGAACGACATCAACTTCCCGGCCGGGGTTCTGCAGCCTCCGCTGTACGATGCCAAGATGGACGACGCGCCCAACTACGGCAATACCGGCTCGACCATTGGTCACGAGCTGACCCACGGCTTTGATGACGAAGGCCGCCAGTTCGACGCCAAGGGCAACTTGAAGGATTGGTGGACCAAGGAAGACGCGGCGCAATTCATCAAGCATGCCGACTGTGTCGTGGATCAATACGCCAAGTATGTCGTGGTCGACGACATCCGCATCAACTCGAAGCTGACCGAGGGCGAAGATGTAGCTGACCTGGGCGGCACGATCCTGGCCTATATTGCGTGGAAGAACGCCGACAAGAACATGCAGCTTAGGGAGCGCGATGGCCTGACGCCCGAGCAGCGCTACTTTGTGGGCTTCGCGCAGTGGGACTGCGCCAACGACCGTCCGGAGGAGCTGCGCGCCCGGGCCATCACCGATCCGCACTCGCCGCCCCAGTACCGCATCAATGGAGTGGTGGTGAATATGCCTGAGTTCGGTGCGGCCTTCGGGTGCAAGGCGGGCTCGCCGATGGTGAAGCCGGCGGACAAGGTGTGCAAGGTGTGGTGAGGCCGCTCTTGCCTAGCGAGCGTAGCGGATCTTGCGCAACGCTTTGTGCAGCGACTGCATGGCCAGATCGACGTGGCGCCCCTGTCGACGCGCCTCGCGAGCCATGGCATCGAACTCCTTCCATGGCGGTTCCGCCAGCCGCTGCAACACAATCGTGTTGCCTTTGGCCAAAACCACGAAGGCGGTTCCCGGCTCCAGATGAAGCCGCTTCCGCACCTGCTCCGGGATCACCACTTGACCGCGCGAGGACATGATCGTAGTTGCCGGAATCATTAAAATTCTTACCAGTACGACGATCTTACCAATAAGACCATCTTACTGGTAAGAATTTTGCGGGCTTTACCGGCTGGCCAGCCCTCCCGCCGTTTCGCCGCCGTCGATAACATACACGTTTCCAGTAAGATACCCGGCGTCGTCCGAGGCCAGGAAGGCGAACAAGCCAGCGATCTCTTCCGGCGTCGCATGGCGTCGCAGCGGGATTTTCCGGTTCACGGCCTCCAACATCTCCTCCGAGTATTCGGCGCGCTGCATGGGCGTGAGCACGTAGCCGGGTGCGACGGCATTCACGCGGACCTTCGGCGCCAACTCCAGGGCCATGGAACGCGTCAGCTCGATGACCCCCGCCTTGGTCGCGTTGTAGTCGGCGTAGTAGGGATGTCCGACAATCCCATTCGTGGACGCGGTATTCAGGATGAGCCCGCCGTCGCGCTCCATCATGTAGCGAGCAGCGACCTGCGCAACGTGGAAGACGCCGTTCAGATTTACCGCGAGGACGCGGTTCCATTCCTCCGGCGCGATGTCGAGAAACTTATGGCGCAGGCTGATGCCGGCGTTGTTGATGACGACGTCCACTCCGCCCAGCCCCACGACGATGTTGCCGAAGGCGTGCTGCACCTGCTTGAAATCTGCAACGTCGGCGCGAAAGGCGCCGGTCAGCGCCGGCAGCTCGCGGCTGATTCTTTCACATCCCTCGGGGTCGCAGTCGATGACTGCAACCTGTGAGCCCTCGTCCAGAAAGCGGCTAGCCGTTGCCGCGCCAATGCCGCTGGCGCCGCCGGTGATCAGTACTCGCTTGCCGTTCAGTCCTCGCATGATAGAAGTCCCGCAGAATCCGCTCCACAGCATAACAAACGGCCAGTGCGGAATTTACCCGGACGTAACAATCCACGTCTTTTATCCGCCTGATAGAAATTATCGATTGGACGCCAGCCCCCTCGGTCGAAGGACACTGTTGGCTCAAGAGAGGCAACCGTGGGTCTGAGCAGTGTTTCGTTTTCCCAAACTGCGCGCAGGCGCGTAATCAGCGAGCCGACATTCCTCATGTGCCCTCCCGACCTTTACAACGTGAACTATGTCATCAATCCCTGGATGGAGGGCAATGTTCACCGCTCCTGCCGCCGGCAAGCGAGTGCGCAGTGGGCGACGCTGCATCGCGCGCTGAAGCAGATAGCACATGTGGAGTTGGTCGAACCGCAATCCGGTTCACCCGACATGGTATTCACGGCCAATGCCGGATTGGTGCACCGCGGCGTGGTGGCGCTCAGCAGCTTTCTCCATCCCGAACGTCAGGGCGAGGAGCCGCACTTTCGCAAGTGGTTTAATGAGTCGGGCTTCAACGTGTGCGAGATGCCGCGCTCCACTCCCTTCGAGGGAGAAGGCGATGCCTTGTTTGGTGTAGACGGTTCGCAGTTGTGGGCGGGACATGGAATCCGCACCCGTCAGTCCAGCCACCGCCGCCTGCGCGACACCTGGCAGGTGGAAGTTGTGCCGCTGCGCCTGGTCGATTCCCGTTTCTATCACCTTGACACCTGCTTCTGCCCGCTGTTCGGCGGCTACGTCATGTACTTTGCCGCGGCGTTCGACGCCGAGTCCCTGGCCAGGATCGAAAAGCACTATCCGCCCTCAAGGCGTATCCGCGTCGGCGAAGCCGATGCGTTGCGGTTCGCCTGTAATGCCATCAATGTCGGGCGGACGATTGTGCTGAACGAGAGCAGCGACGGATTGCGCCAGCAACTACAGGCTCTGGGTTTTCACGTTGTGCAGGTGCTGCTGTCGGAGTTCCTCAAGGCAGGCGGCGCAGCCAAGTGTCTGGCGCTGCGTTTGAGCGAAATGGAGGTTACGCACAGCGCCTAGTTCTCACGCCTGGCTCATTGCAAGAACATCGATTGGAACTCCTGCACTATCCTGTCGGGCAATTCATCGCGGTTCGACTTGTGCAGCAACCCATGCCCGGCTGACTCAATCGCGATCAGCTTGGTTGCCGCCGGAATCAGCTTGATGGCGCCGCGCAGCTCATCGATGGAGCCGAATGCATCCTTGGTCCCGCTGACGAAGAGGACAGCAGTTCGCAGGCTGGGGAAATGTGCGGTGCGGAGTTGTGCCGGCCGTCCGGGCGGATGCAGCGGGTAGGACAAGAGCAGCAACCCTTCGACCAGCGAACGCTCGGCGGCGACCAGCATGCTGGCTTGGCGGCCTCCATAGGAGACGCCACCGAGAAAGGCGCGCCCGCCAAACTTCTCCCGCATCAGGGTTACGGCCCGGCGCAATCCTTCCTGATCAGGCTTAGCGTCGGAGGGCGAAGGCGGGCCGGTGGGACGCCGCTGGCGGTAGGGCAGATCACAGCGCAATGCGTTCAGGCCGGCTGCGGCGAACTTGCCGGCCAAGGCCACCAGCAGCGGCGCATTGCAGTTGCCACCGGCTCCGTGCGTGAGCACGATGAAGCCTTGGTTGTCGCTCTCCGCGCGATGCACGAAGCCGCGTACCGGCGCCTCGCCGGCCGCATTGTCGATGAAGGATTCCATGGCAGCGTGGGCCACGTCTGCAATACCTACCGGACGAAAATCCAATACAGCATGAAGTAGATGATTACCCCGGTTACCGAAACGTACATCCAGATGGCATAAGTGTAAGGAGCGATTGCTTTGTGGCGCGCAAAACTCCCTTTCAGCGCGCGCGCCAGCGTAATCAGAATAAATGGCACGACGACGACGGCCAGAATTGTATGCGAGATCAGAATCGTGAAGTACAGCGGCCGCGAGAAGCCTTGTCCTGGAAAGTGCGTCACGCCTGCGCGCAAGACCAGGTGGTAGTAAAGGTAGGCAAGCAGGAAGAGCGTCGAAGTGACGAACGCCGCCAGCATGAAGCGCTTGTGCGCCTGCTTGCGGCCGTGCTTGATACAGTAAAAGCCCGACCCGATCAGCACTGCGCTGGAGCCGTTGAGCACGGCGTCGAGTGCGGGGAAAAATGTAGGATTCAATTGCATCATGCCGCGGGTTTGGTGGTGCGCCGGTTGGCGACCAGGAACGATAAGCCAAACATCACCAACGTGAACAGCGCCAGCACCGCGAAGTTAAGGCTCAACGACAGATCGGTGGAGGCGGCTCGCGGGAATAGCAGCGACCGCAGCGCCTCCGTCCCATAGGTCAGGGGGTTGATGCGCATGATCAGCCGAATCCACAGCGATGCGCCGGACAGCGGAAACAGCGATCCCGACAACAGCCACAGAGGAATCAAAAACAGGTTGATGATGGCGTGAAACGCCTGTGTCGAATCCATGGGCCAGGCGATGATGAAACCCAGCGCGGTCAGCGAGAACGCCACCAGAAAGATTGCGAGCACCGTAAGGCCGAAGCTGGCGAAGGTGAAATGAACTCCCACGGCGGGAGCGAATACCAGGAAGATCAGCCCCTGCAGCGTGGCCAGCGTCGCGCCGCCCAGCACCTTGCCCAGCACAATCACCGAGCGGCTGACCGGCGCCACCAGCACAGAAAGCAGAAAGCCTTCCTTGCGATCTTCGATCACGGACATCATGGTGAAGATGGCGGTGAACAGAACGATCATGATCAGCGCGCCCGGGAAGAAGAACTCCAGATAGTGCTGGCCGCCTGCGCCGCTGGAGCGAAACGATGTGCCGAAGCCGGAGCCGATCACGATCCAGAACAGCAGCGGCGAGGCGATGACGCCGACGACGCGCGCGCGTTGCCGGTAGAAGCGCACCACTTCGCGCCACCAGAGCGACAGCGCCGGAAGCAAGGTACCGGCATGAACCGGCGCCGATTTCGCAACAAGAACTTGGGCGGAAGAAGCCATGAATATGTGTTGTCGAGCTTCTGCCTATGCTAACAAATGAAGGAGGTGTTTGGGGTTGCCGCGTGCGCGCTAAGGAAGCTCTGATCAGGTACGGCTTTGAAAGGGCACGGCTTCGCAGGCTGCCGAAAAACCTTGAGTTCGGAGGGCATGAGTCAGGGCACGACCTTTAGACGTGCCGCGAGCTGCCAAGAAAGGGCTCGGGCCTTAGCCCCTGCCGAGAGAGATTCCTGTTCCGACGCCTTCGGCACGACTGGAAGAGGCTGCTGAAAAACTCGGGAGAGTCTGCGCGGGACCCTCTTTGTATCGCCGGCTGAAGCCGGCTCGGGCGAGAAATAAACGGCTTACCGGCACGACTGAAGTCGTGCCCTGTTACAAAGCGCCCTCCTACGGAGTTTTTCAGCAGTCTGTTCTGGTCGTGCCGATAAGCTGAGGCAGGGTTTTCAACTAAATTTAGAGTCTCGCTAAGTGAACCGGAGCGGAGAAAACGGTCGCGGATCGAAGTCGGCAGCTCGTCCCGTGAGCAGTTGCGTCATCACCAGCGCCGTGACTGGCGCCAGCAGGATGCCGTCGCGATAATGGCCCGTCGCCGCGAAGTATCCCTTCCGCGAAGTGGCGCCCAGAATCGGCAGACCGTCCGGCGAGCCCGGACGCAATCCTGCCCAAGCGTCGTGAATCCGCATGTGAGCAATCTCCGGCACGATGCGCGCTGCAGCATGGCATAAGCGCTGCACGGTATCGGGATCGACGCGCTTGTCGAATCCTGCCTCTTCCACGGTCGCTCCCAGCAGCATGCGGCCATCGCTGCGCGGGATGATGTACACCTCGGGGGTGCGCACCACATGGCGAATCAGCGGCCCGGAGGATTCGTGTCCCGGCGACGGCACCACGCAAACCATCTGCCCTTTCACCGGGCGCGTGGGCGGGCCAAAGGGCTTGATCTGCGCGGCCCACGCTCCGGCGCAGTTGACGACCGCGGCTGCGGCATAGAACGACTTCGCCGTGCGCACACCCGTGGCACGTCCGCCCAGCACAGCAACTTCATTTACCGGCGAGCCGGTCACGAAATCCACGCCCAAGGTTCTCGCGGCCTTCTCCAGCGCCCGACCCAGTTTGCGAGGATCGATGCTGCTCTCCGGCAGCAGACAGGCTCGTCCGCGGGGCGCAAGCAGCGGCTCCAGTTGCGTCAGGTCCGAGTCGTCGAGGAGTCGCGCGCCATCGCACGGCGGAATCCCACCTTCCTCCAGAAATGCAATTGTCCCCTCGTCGCGCAGGTCCGGCGACTGGAACGCTTCAGCGCGCAGCTCGGTCACAAACTCGGGATACATACGAGCGCTGGCGGCGATAAGTTCGGCCAGTGCGGGAGGATTGCCGGGATCGCAGTGCGCGATCATTCCTCCGGCGGCATGCGTCGCCTCGCGCGCCGGTTCGCCCTTCTCGACGACCAGCACACTCGCGCTGCTCTGCCGCAAACGCCAGGCCAGCGATAGTCCAATCACACCGCCGCCAATGATGACAACATCCCAAGTCTTCACAGTTTGATTCTAGTGGAGCGGTAAACTTGAAGGGGCACGTGCGGTCGCCATGGATACATGCAAGCTCGGCCCTCACGCCTTGTGAGACCAGCGACGAAAGGGCCGAGTCAGTGACCGACAACAGCGGCCGCACAATTACTGCTGTGGTTGCGTCAGCTGCCAGACCGTCCCGTAGCTGTTTCCGCAGGTAGGGCCGCCCGTCGTGCCGTACAGGTTGCCACCGGCATCCACCTCCACATTCCCGAAGGGGCCCTCGATCAGCGTCTCGTCGTAGAAAGGCTGCAGCAACTTAAAGATGTAGCTATAAGAACCGGCCGGCTCAAACGTGCCCGAAGTGCTGTAAAGGTTTCCTGCGGAGTCGACTGCCAAGTCCGAGAAGGTGGCGCCGCCAGGCTCGTAACACCAATCCCCGCCACAGTACTGCTCATCGGAATAGGTATCGTCGAGAGGGGTAAATCGCCACCCGCTCTGCGACGGTGACATCATGAAAATGCGTCCCAACGTGTACCAGAAGCAGTTGTTATTGCGGCAGAGGTACTCGGTGTAATCGTAAAGCCCGAAGAAATTGCCGGAGCTCTCTTGAATGAGAAGGGGATAACAGTCACCACCATCTCCGGAAAAGACACAGCCATCGAAGCTGGAGATAATCGTTTCTGTCCAGCTACCGCCGGAATGGACCAACTGAAAAATCACTCCAGGGTCATTAGGCCAGTCAATTGCAGTTGTTCCATACAGATTGCCATCCTGTCCCAACAGCAATGAGTCAGGCTGAGCGTTGTTCCCTCCGGTGAAACTGTAGATCACCGTCTCGGACCAGCGTCCGCCCCCGGAAGGCGTCAGCTCATAGATCGCACCCTGTCCGTAGGCGCCGCCACTCGTCGTCGTACCGTATAAGTTTCCTCCGTGATCGAAGACCAGATTGCCATTCGGTTGCCAGCCGTTAGGATCGCCCGTAAAGCGATAAATCACGTTGTCACTCCAACTGCAGAGCGCAGCGAAGCAAGCCGTGGGGCCCGGCGTCAGCCTGTAAACCACGCCGCAGTATTCATTGCCGGAGCTGCCGCAGCTCTGAACGCCGCCATCGGCTGTACCATAAAGCGCCCCGTCCGGACCGATGATCCCCGGCAGAGGATGCTGGCCATTGGTCCCTCCTAAGAAGCTGTACAGGGGATTGAAAGTCCAGTTCCGCAGGCTTGTTCCGGACAGTTGATAGGCCAAGCCCAGTCCGTCGGTACCGCCAGACTCCGTCGCTCCGTAGACCTTGCCTTCCTGGGTAATGGCCAAGCCAGGCAAAGGGGATCCCTCGTCACTGGTGAAATTGTGGAGGATCTGGAAGCCTTCCTGGGGCTCAACCTCCTCGCAAGTCGTCGTGGATTCGCCCAGGATAGTGAACGCCTCCGACGGGATCGTACCTATCTGATTGTCCGACGCCTGCGACGGGCAGCCCGGGGAGTTACATCCGATGCCGCTGTTCTCATCCCAATAGACGGGATCACCACTGTTGACGACGGCGTTCTGCAGATTCACCCAGTACGTCCCCGAGGCAAGGTTGGCGAGGCTGAAGCTGCCCGCCGCGGTGCAAACGTTATAGCCGTACTGATTAAAAACGCAGCCACTCTGGGTGAAGTTCACGACGCTGTCGAAGTACACCGTGCCGCCGTTCTCTTGCGAGGTAATCGAGACCTCGGCGGACTGTAAGGTGTCTCCCACGAACAGCCATGCACCAAAGGTCATGCCAGTGACACTGGACTGGTCCTGCTGCTGCACGGTAAATGTGTCGCTGACCACGAAGCCGAAGTTGATCGTCCAGGCATCGGTGGTGCCGTTGATTGGGCCGTTCTCGTAAAGGGTCGTGTCATCGAGCGGTGAAAAACGGCCAGCCGGTTTGCCCGTGCGATAGGGCCGCTTGAACGACGCTTTCGGCAAGCGTGGATACGCCGCCCGCGACGCATTTTGCGACGCCGCCGGCGCCGGCTGCGCACCATGTGCCAGGCGCGAGGCGAACTGCGGCATCCTCGCCGCCTGGATCGCCGACGGAGGAACAGCATTCTGGCCAACACCGGTGGAGAAGTTTGTCGATGCCGACCCGATTTGCGCCTCGGCCTTTTGCGCCGTCAGCACTAGAAACACCGCCATCAGAATGAGGAACAGCAAGAAGAGCAGCATCGTGAGCAGCAAGTTGTCGAGGTTCCGATGCTTATCGATATGAGAATGGTGAAAACGGCTGGTGATGTGCATTGGTGCCTCCTCCGTCAGGACTTCGCCGCACGTGAAGGAATTGGGCGCACCGGATGCGTGAGAGGGGGCACCGAGGCACTCTTTGCTGCGCCGCAGGGAGCGAGGCGGCAGGCAGGAAAGGCCGGGAGTCCTCTCCCAAGATACCTGTGGCTATTCCACGACTGAAGTGAACACCTTGTCGGTGACCGCGGATACCTGCGTTGGTGACACGATGTCCGGGGATCCCATGCGCGGCACTGCCCGCCCAGCTTAGCCGCCAACTTGTATGCCTTTTCACGGATGACCACTGACCAGCGTTGCCGTCCAAGACTCTTGTTCACCTCCAAAAGGAGCCTGGTATGCGTCTGCGCCGCGGTTTTGTATTTCTACTCTTCGCCCTATTCACCACCGCGACGTTGCTGTCCCAGGACCACAGCACTCCCATGGAACTGCGGCGCGACATGCCGTTCGTCCAGGTCATGGTCAACGGCAAAGGGCCGTTCACGTTTGGTATCGACACTGGTACAGGCGGCAAGGCGCTGGTCTCGCCGGCGCTGATCCAGCAGCTCAATCTGCCGGTCATCGGCGAGGCGGAGGTCGGCGACCCGAGCGGACAGAACTCTCACAAAGTGCCCCTGGTCAGGGTCGACTCGCTGAAGGTTGCGGGCATCGAGTTCAGCCACGTTGAGGCGGTGCAGCACCAGCCCAGCACGCGAGAAGGACTGTGCGACGGCATTTTGGGCTTCGTCCTCTTCCGCGACTACTTGTTCACCCTGGATTATCCCGGCAAGCAACTCACGCTCGCCTCCGGCAGCCTGAAGCCGGACGGTGGCAACACCGTAATTCCTTTCACCATGCCGAACAATGTGCCGGTGGTGCAGCTAACCGTGGGCGCGCAGGAGATCGATGTCCACGTGGATTCGCGCGGCATGGGTCTCAGCTTTCCGCAGAAGGAGACCGCGGGCTGGAAGTTCGTCTCCGAGCCGGAGGTGATCGGGCGAGGCCGGACCGTCTCCAGCGATTTCGAGATGAAAGGAGCGCAGCTGGCGGGAGACGTCAAGCTCGGCGGCTACACCTTTCCGCAGCCCTTCGTCGAAATCAATCCGGTGTTTCCCATCGGCAACTTCGGAGCCATTCCACTGCACAACTTCGCTGTCACCTTCGATCAGCAGAACAAGCTGCTGCGGCTAACGGCGCCGCAGAAAAGCATAGTGATTGCGCCCCCACAGCCCAGGCTGAGCGCGCCACCGGCCAAGTAGCCTTCGCCACTCCCCTCCCACTTTCATACGCATAAACCTCTGTATGTGACGCACGTCACAGACTTGTAACCACTCCCGTCACAGCCCCTCGCGTCAGCGCCGCCTATCGTGGACAGTACCGATATGTGGAGTTCGTAACGGGCCGTGCTTTCGCCGGTCCGGGGGGAAATACGACGTGAAGACAACTGAATACTCTGCTTCGGCGGCCGCCACCCTTCATACTCGTTCTTCGGCGGCCTCCGAAGCCTTGCCGCGCGCCTCGTCCACCGACGAGCCGTGCCCTGGAGGCGCGATGCCAAGAACAAAAGTGACGCTCGACGGCAACGAAGCCGTCGCCTACGTGGCCTACCACGTCAGCGAAATTGCCGCGATTTATCCCATTACCCCCTCTTCGCCCATGGGCGAGTCCTCCGACGCCTGGTCGGCGGTCGGCGAGAAGAACATCTGGGGTACCGTTCCCAATGTTATCGAGATGCAAAGCGAGGCCGGCGCTGCCGGAGCGCTGCATGGTGCACTGCAGGCGGGAGCGCTGGGCACGACGTTTACCTCAGCCCAGGGCCTGCTGCTGATGATCCCCAACATGTACAAGATTGCCGGCGAGCTGACGCCCACGGTCATCCACGTAGCGGCCCGGGCCATTGCAGCGCACGCGCTGTCCATCTTCGGCGACCACCAGGATGCGATGTCCGTGCGCCCCACGGGTTTTGCGCTGCTGTCGTCCAACTCGGTGCAGGAAGCCATGGACTTGGCGCTGATCGCCCATGCGGCGACCCTGGAGTCGCGCATTCCCTTCCTGCATTTCTTCGACGGCTTCCGCACCTCGCACGAAGTAGCCAAGATCGAACAGCTCGCGCTCGACGACATGCGCGCCATGATCGACGACGACCTGGTCCGCGCCCATCGCGAGCGCGCGCTCTCGCCCGATCATCCCGTGCTGCGCGGCTCCGCGCAGAATCCCGACGTCTACTTCCAGGGCCGCGAGTCAGTGAATCCCTATTACCTCGCCTGCCCGACCATCGTGCAAAACGTGATGGACAAGTTCTTCAAGATCGTGGGCCGCGAGTACAAGCTCTTCCAATATGAAGGTGCTCCGGACGCGGAAGCGGTCATCGTGGTGATGGGCTCGGGCGCAGAGGCCGCGCACGAGACAGTCGACCATCTCACCGCGCAAGGCAAGAAGGTGGGCATGCTGAAAGTCCGGCTGATGCGGCCGTTCTCGCTCGAGCACTTCCTAGCGGCGCTGCCCGCGACCGTAAAGAGCATCGCCGTTCTCGACCGCACCAAGGAACCAGGCGCCATCGGCGAGCCGCTCTACCAGGACGTCATCACCGCGCTGACGGAAGGCTTTACCGCCGGCAAAGCTCCCATGGCTGCCTTCCCCAAGGTCATCGGCGGACGCTACGGCCTGTCCTCGAAGGAGTTCACGCCGGCGATGGTCAACCGCATCTTCGAGGAGCTGACGAAGCCGACGCCACAGAACCACTTCACCATCGGCATCAACGACGACGTCACGCACACCAGCCTCACCTACGACGAGACGTTCTCGACCGAGCCGGCCGAAACCGTCCGCGCCATGTTCTACGGCCTGGGCGCTGACGGAACCGTGGGCGCGAACAAGAACACGATCAAGATCATCGGCGAAGAGACCGACATGAACGTGCAGGGCTACTTCGTCTACGACTCGAAGAAGTCGGGTGCGGTCACGACCTCGCACTTGCGCTTCAGCAAAAAGCCAATCCGCTCCACCTATCTCATCTCGCGCGCCAACTTCGTGGCCTGTCACCAGTTCAGCTTCATGGAGCGGCTGGATGTGCTGAAGTCGGCCGATCCCGGAGCGGTCTTCCTGCTCAACAGCCCCTTCGGTCCGGACGAGGTTTGGGACAACCTGCCGCGCAAGGCGCAGGAGACGATCGTCAAGAAGAAGCTGCGTTTCTATGTGATCGACGCGGTGGATGTGGCGCGCAAGGCGGGCATGGGCGGCCGCATCAACACGGTGATGCAGACCTGCTTCTTCGCCATCAGCGGGGTGTTGCCGCGCGAGGACGCCATCGCGGCCATCAAACACTCCATCGAGAAGACCTACGGCAGGCGCGGTGAATCGATTGTTCGCAAGAACTTCGCCGCCGTCGATGCGTCACTGGACAACCTGCACGAAGTGAAGCCGCCGGCAACGATCACCTCGAAGTTTGATATTCGTCCCGCGGTTCCGGCCAATGCTCCCGACTTCGTGCGCAATGTGGAAGCGCTGATGATCACCGGCGACGGCGACCTGGTCCCGGTCAGCGCCATGCCCATCGACGGCACCTTCCCGACGGGTACAACGAAGTGGGAGAAACGCAACATCGCGCTGGAGATTCCGGTGTGGGATGAGCAGCTGTGCATCCAGTGCGGCAAGTGCGTCATGGTTTGCCCGCACGCCGTCATCCGCGCTAAGGTCTACGATCCCCAGACCGTCAACCACACGCCCGAAGGCTTCCAGACTGCGGTCCCCAAGTGGCGTGAGTTCACCGAGCTGAAGTACACCCTGCAAGTCTCGCCCGAAGATTGCACGGGCTGCGGACTGTGCGTCGCCATCTGCCCGGCCAAGAGCAAGAGCGAGGCCAAGCACCGTGCCATCAACATGCAGCCGCGACCGCCGCTGCGCGAGAAGTACAACGAGTATTGGGACTACTTCAAGTCGATTCCTGAGCTGTCGCGCGAGAAGATCTCGCACGGCCAGGTGAAAGACGCGCAACTGCTGGAGCCGCTGTTCGAGTTCTCCGGCGCCTGCAATGGCTGCGGCGAAACGCCGTACATCTCGACCATGACGCGCCTGTTCGGCGATCGCGCGCTGATCGCGAACGCCACCGGTTGCTCCTCGATTTACGGCGGCAACCTGCCGACGACGCCGTACACGGTAAATGCCGACGGACTTGGCCCGGCGTGGTCGAACTCGCTGTTTGAAGATACGGCTGAGTTCGGCATGGGCATGCGCCTGGCGGTCGACAAGCAGAACCAGTATGCGAAGGAACTGGTCGAGCGGTTGGCTTCCAGGATTGGGGACGACCTTGCGGTTGCGATCCTCAGCGCCGATCAGTCCACCGAAGAAGGCATCTTCGCCCAGCGCGAGCGCGTGAAAGCGCTGAAGGCCAAGCTGGCCAGTGACCAGTCTGCTGCCGCGCGCGACTTGCTCGCGGTCGCCGACGAACTCGTCCGCAAGAGTGTCTGGATCATCGGCGGCGACGGTTGGGGCTACGACATCGGCTACGGCGGCCTCGATCACGTGCTTGCCTCCAAAGCTAATGTCAACATCCTGCTGCTCGACACCGAGGTGTACTCCAACACCGGCGGGCAGATGTCGAAGGCCACGCCAATTGGCGCGGTGGCGAAGTTTGCCGCCGGCGGCAAGCATACTCCCAAGAAAGACATTGCCATGATGGCCATCAATTATGGACGCGCGTACGTGGCGCACATCGCCATGGGCGGCAACGATGCGCAGACCATGAAGGCGTTTCTAGAAGCTGACGCCTACGATGGGCCATCGATCATCATCGCCTACAGCCACTGCATCGCGCACGGATACGATCTGGTGCACGGCCTGGATCAGCAGAAGCTGGCGGTCAACTCCGGTCACTGGCCGCTGTTCCGCTACAATCCGACGCTGGCCGCCGAAGGCAAGAACCCGTTCGTGCTCGATTCGCGCGCACCCAGCATTCCGCTGGAGCAGTACATCTACAACGAGACGCGCTACACCATGCTGGTCAACAGCAATCCTGATGAGGCCAAGAAGCTGCTCAAGGCCGCGCAGGAAAACGTCAACGAGCGCTGGAAACTGTATCAGCACATGGCCAATATGAGCTTTGAAACGAAATAGGGAGTGCGGACCTTCAGGTCCGCGTCAGCGGAGTTTTGTTGAAAGTGAGCCGGCTTCAGCCGGCGATCCGGGCGGACTAAAGTCCGCAGGGATCACAAGAGAGGGCCTCCGGCGCGCCTAAAGGCGCGCCCCTTCAAGGCGGCCGAGCGAGGAGAGAAATCATGATCGACCTGTCGACAAACTATCTGGGACTGAAGCTGAAGAATCCGGTCGTGGTATCGGCCTCGCCGCTGACGGAGAAGCAGGAGAACTTTGCCAGGCTGGAAGAGGCTGGGGCTTCGGCCATCGTGATGTACTCGCTCATGGAAGAGCAGATCGAAGCCGAAAGCGAGAACATCGACAACGCGCTGGAATATGGCACCAACAGCTATGCCGAATCCACCTCGTATCTGCCCGACATGCCCAAGTACCAGGTCGGTCCCGATCGCTACCTGGAGTTGCTGCACAAAGGCAAAGCTTCGGTCAGCATTCCGGTGATCGGCAGCTTGAACGGCCGCTCGCCCGGCGGTTGGGTGCGCTATTCGGAATACATGGAGCAGGCCGGCGCGGACGCGCTGGAGCTGAACATCTTCGATATTCCGACCGATCCTTCTCTCTCCGCCGACGATCTGGAAACGCGCTACTGCAGCCTGGTTCGCGCCATTCGCAAGAGCGTCCGCATTCCGATTGCGGTCAAGCTGGGCCCGTATTTCACCTCGTTTGCCAACTTTGCCAAGCGGCTGGCGGAAGCCGGCGCGGACGGCGTGGTCATCTTCAACCGCTTCTATCAACCTGACTTCGACCTCGAGGAGCTGGAGGTCACACCGAACCTCGTCCTCAGCAGCCCGCATGAGCTGCGCCTCCGGCTTCACTGGGCCGCGATTCTCTACCATCAGGTCGAAACCTACATCGCCATCACCGGCGGCGTGCATGACTCCACTGACGTGCTGAAATGCATGATGGCGGGAGCGCATGTCGCCATGATGACTTCCGCGCTGCTGAAGTACGGCATCGAGCACATCGGCGTAGTGCTGGCGGGAATGGAAAGCTGGATGGAAGAGCACGAGTATGTCTCCGTCCGCCAGATGCGCGGCAGCATGAGCATGGTGAACATCGAGAACCCGACGGCGTTCCTGCGCGGCAATTACCTGAAGATGCTCGGCTCCTACACCTGGCGCGAGCCGGGGGGCGCGCTGACGACGTTCTAGCCTTCAAGAGCGGCTGACAGCTGCACACCATTGCGGCCGGTGTCCAATTCCAGGCATCGGCCCGAATCCGCTTAGGCCCCTTCGGCCCCCTTCGCGCGCACGAATTCCCTTGCCAAAAACAAAATCCGTACTACTATTCCTTCACCAGATTTGGGGTGCAGTGCAGCGTCCGCTTTCGTCTGCGAACTTTCT
>Ga0335081_10004500_pt1 | contig 21937 bp, 11 predicted proteins | sample Lox_Sample_35_FD_206713 | JGI IMG/M metagenome (GOLD analysis project Ga0335081, IMG submission 206713) | Soil microbial communities from Loxahatchee National Wildlife Refuge, Florida, United States - Lox_Sample_3.5 | ecosystem: Environmental > Terrestrial > Soil > Wetlands | place: USA... | reverse complement strand
CATGTCCCTCGGATAGCCGGTCTTCTCCACCATTAAGGTCAGAATGCGTTCCTTGACGGGATCGACGCCGTCAGATATCACTACCGGTACCGGCGTGGGGAGTTCAGTTTCTTCCTTCGTCTCTTTCGCCACAGGCGCGAACGCCGGCGCGGTTTGCTCGCCGCTCGTTGGCGAGGACGGAGGCGCGACGGCCAGGTCGGGGCGCTTGTCATGCACGAAACGGATGACGTGCGCCAGGGTGGGATAATCGCGCAGCTTGCGGTTCTCGTCGCGCGGAATGTTGTAGATCTCGCGGATGGCGGCGAACATTTCCGCCTGTTTCACGGTGTCGACGCCAAGATCGGCTTCCAAGTCCAGGTCCAAATCCAGCATGTCCCTCGGATAGCCGGTCTTCTCCACCATTAAGGTCAGAATGCGTTCCTTGACGGGATCGACGGCGGTATCTTTCGTCGATATCGCCGCTGGTACCGCGGTCGTGAGTTCAATCTGGTTCGTCTCTTTCGCCGAAGCGGCGAACGCCGGCGCGGTTAGCTCGCCGGTCGTTGGCGAGGACGGGGGCGCGACGGCCAGGTCGGGGCGCTTGTCATGCACGAAGCGGATGACATGTGCCAAGGTGGGATAATCGCGCAGCTTGCGATTCTCGTCGCGCGGGATGTTGTAGATCTCGCGGATGGCGGCGAACATTTCCGCCTGTTTCACGGTGTCGACGCCAAGATCTGCTTCCAGGTCCAGGTCCAGATCCAGCATGTCCCTCGGATAACCGGTTTTTTCCACCATCAGGGCCAGGATGCGTTCCTTCACGGGATCGCTGAGCGCTCCTTGCGCCGAAACCAACACGGGTGCCGGCGTGGCGACTTTGATTTCTTGTTTCACCTCTGTAGTCACCATGGCCGAGGGCTGGCTGGAAAGGTCCGATCGCCGCTCACGCACGAACCGGATCACGTGGGCCAAGGTCGGGTAATCGCGCAGTTTGCGGTTCTCGTCGGCCGGAATGTTGTAGATTTCGCGGACTGCCGCAAACACCTCCGCCTGCTTTACCGTATCCACGCCCAAATCCGCTTCCAGATCAAGATCCAGATCAAGCATGTCGACTGGGTAACCAGTTTTCTCGGCCACCAAGGCCAGGATCCGCTCTTTCACCGGATCGCCCTTGGCGGCGGGTTGAGGCTTCGCGGCCGGAATCGGTGCCGGCATGGGCGCCAATACGGGCGCAGGTACGGATTGAGGCATCGGCACGGCGGCGCGAGTCTTCGCGCTCGATTCCGCGACCGCACTGGGCAGCGGCGCTGCTGCCGGTCTCGCGTCGAGAATCGGCTTGGAAGGTGCCTGGATTGCAGGAGCCGGGGCTGGCGCTGACGCCGTTGGCCGCAAATCCTGAGACGCTTGGGCTACCCGCGCCGACAGACGTTGATCGCGCACCCGCAACGTGCGGTGCACCACTTCCAGATCCGCGGTCGGATAACCACTGATCCGGCTCAGCCAGGCGTTCCAGGCGTTGCCATCAGCAATGCGGTAGGCGTAGCCCAAAGCATTCGGGCCAGGGCGGACTCCGTTCTTTGTTGCCACCCGACGCAGCAGGGTCATGCTGATTTGTGACCCGAATCCGGCACCCAGACGTAGCGCGTATTCGACGGGATACGCGCCGCCCTTCGACAAATTCAATGCGCCCAGCTCGGGATCGACTTCCTTGAAGTTGGCCACGGGCGGTACGCATCCTGTTTCCAATGCCTTCACGGCAACGACATCTTCGATGCCGCTACCCATCGCGTGGCCGGTGAAGCCCTTCGTATTGGCGATCACGATCTGATCCGCGGCGGTGCGGAAGACGCGGCGCAGTGCGTGGATCTCGGCGGCGGCGCTGCCGCCCCGCGCCGGTGTGTACGTTTCGTGGGAAACAAACATCATCTGTGGCGCCGCCTCATAACGTGAAATACCACCACGTGTTTCGGCTTGGGCCATTAACTGCTCCATAATCTGGCTGATGTGCTGGACATCGAGACGAGTGCCGTGGAAGGCGCTATTGGCCGTCACCGCGCCTAGAACCTCGCAGATAGGCTGGATTCCTCGCTCGCGCGCGGCATCTGCACTCTCAACGACCAGAGCTGCGGCGCCCATGCCGATGATCATGCCATGCCGGCGGCGGTCGAACGGGAGAGCAGCCTCCTCAACTACTTCGTCAGTGGCCGCCGCTCCGGTGGCCAGGAAGCCGGCGCCGAACCAATCGATCAGATGGTCGGTAGTGATGTCGTCGGCCGAGACGATGATCACGCGGCGGCACCGTCCGGCTCGGATCCAATCCTCTGCCACATTCACCGCTTGGGTAGTGCTCGCACAGGCGGCATTGACTTGGGTGTTGGGGCCGCGGGCACCGATGAATTCGGCGAACTGCGAATGGCCCATCGACAGGACTCGGAACAGGAAGCGCCGGTCGAAGACATAGGGGTCCTTTTCGATGGCGACCCGCAGCTCATCGATCCGTCGTGCCAGTTCTTGACCCAGGATGGGATGACCATTCGTCTCTACCATGCGGGCACGCAGGCTTTCCAGCATGGCCAACTGCTCGCGGCGGCCTTGATCCGCGTAGTAGCGCGACATCTCCTGAGCCAAGGAGTCGTAACCGGGAAAGGCAGAGGCAAAAATCACGCCCGTATCGTCGCGCATTGCATCAGGCAATCCCCAACGATCGGGCAACTGCGTGCCCTTGCTCGTGGTCTTGTAGCGCATGACCAGCGGGATGCCGGCGTCACGCAACGCGTCGAGGCCCACCCCCATAGCAAGGCGGGTGTCACGGTCGAGCGAGGCCACGCGATCGGCGGAGACGCCAAATTCGCTTTCCAAATCGAAGGCATTTCCGCGGGCCGCCAGCTTGATGACATCCGCCAGCTTATCGATGGACTCGAAAGTGGGTCCTCCGGTGTCGCTCTTAACCAAGCGCGTGATGTGTTTGTCGAGCATGGCGCGACGGAGCCGCGTGGGGATCACATCGATGAATTGTTCGCCCCGGAGAATGCGACCGAGGTTGGTATCGTCAAAAATGCGCTCGGCTCCGGGCAGACCTAAAGCCGCTCCGGTAATTGCCACCGGGAGACTTTTAGCCGTTGCAGCCTGCCCATGGTAAATCTGCCAGCCGCGCTCGAGAACATCGGCCATCAAATGACCCAGCTCAACGTAGTGGTCGCCGGTCAATCCAGCTTCGGATGGGACGCCGCCCGGCGATGGCACGGGATTCGGGGTTCGTGATTCGGGGTTCGCGGAGCCCCCAATGCGTGTTGCGGCTCCCTCCCGAATCCCGGCTTCTGTGCGCCCGCGGCCTAATCCGGCTGCATAGAGGCCGCACAGAGCTTGGTTGAAGGCTGCGAAATCGCCAAGTTTTGGATGATTGGTGAAAAGCGAAACTACATCGCCGCGCTCGCCGAGCACGTCGTCGACAAACCCTTGCAGCGCCTTCTTCGGTCCGACTTCAACGAAGACGCGCGCGCCGGCGTCGTACAGGTTGCGCAGACCCTTAACAAATTGAACCGGGGAAGCAACCTGCCGTGCGAGAATATCCAGCATTTGAGGCAGGACCTCAGGTCCCTGTGGATAAAACTCACCACTGACGTTCGCTATGATCGGCAGGCGGGGCGACTCAAGATGGAGCCGCTCCAGAACCTGCCGTAGCGGCGCGCTGGCCGGGGCCACAATCGACGTGTGGAAAGCGTGGCTGACCGGCAGACCCATCGCGTTGTAGCCAGCCTTCTGGAAAATCGCCATGGCTTGCTCGACTGCACCGCTCGCGCCGCCGATGACCGCCTGGCGGTTGCTGTTGATATTGGCAATCACCACGTAGCCGTTGACCGTCTTCAGTATTCGCTCGATTTCCTCAAGGGGCGCAAAGACGGCGGCCATCCGGCCGTTGTCATCCATCGACACGCGCGTCATTTCGCGTCCCCGAGCGCTGACGGCTTCCAGTGCGTCATCGAAGGGAAGTCCTCCGGCTGCAACCAGCGCTCCGTATTCGCCCAGGCTATGTCCCATGGTCATGTCGGGCTCGATGCCGTAAGCGGCTAGCAGCCGGGTCATCGCCAGATCCGTCGCCAGCACGGCCGGCTGGGTAATGGCGGTTTGACGCAGATCATCCTCGGCCTTGGCGATGGCAGCTTCGTCGCCGCCGTCAACGAAGATGAACTCGCTGAGGGGCTTGCCGAGCAGCGGGGTCATCACGCGATCCGCTTCGGCAAAAGTCTCTGCCACAATTGGCTCAGCGGCACGAAGTGTCTTGAGCATATTGACGTACTGCGAGCCTTGGCCGGTATAGAGGAAAGCCACCTTGGGCGCCGGACCGTGACCGCGGAAGATCCCTTGCGCGCGCAGAGCTTTCCACATGGGCGCTTGGTCGGCCGACAGCGCCTTGAGCGCCTTGGCCGCTTTGCCCGCCAAGTCAGCGGCGTCGGTGTAGTCTATCGCCAGGCGTTCGGACGCACGCAGGTCCGATTCGGCCGGCGCGGCAGGCGCCGGAGCGAGGCCCGCCGCGGCATCCTTCTGCACCGCGCGCAGACGCTCCACCAATGCGGCCTCGGAAGAGGCCCCGATCACGAAGGCCCCGCGCAAAGGCGCTTTCAAAGACGCTGATTCCGCATGAGCGATCCGGGAAAGCTCCGTCGCGTTCACGGTACCAGCTCCCGTCTCGGCCGGCGGGATCGGAACTGCGACCGACCGTTTGCCGTTGCCAGTCAACCTATGGGGAATGAATTCCTCAAGTACGAGATGGAAGTTGGTGCCGCCAAAGCCGAAGGCGCTCACGCCGGCCCGCCGCACGCCATCGGCAACGGCCGTCCACGGTCGTAGTTGGGTATTGACGTAAAGCGGGGAATGGGCAAAGTCGATATTGGGATTGGGATGCTGGCAATTCAGGCTGGGCGGCAGTACCTTGTCGCGGAGCGCCAAAGTAGTTTTCAGAAGCCCTGCCGCGCCAGCGGCGCCTTTGAGATGCCCAAAGTTTGACTTCACCGAGCCGAGCGCGACCGAGCCCGACGGGAGGTGAAAGCCGCTCAGCACGTCAGCCATGCTTTGCGCTTCGACGAGGTCGCCCACGCTGGTCGATGTGCCGTGGCCTTCAATCATCGTCGCCGTAGCGGGCGATAAGCCGGCATTCTGCCAGGCGCGCTCGAGACACAGTTTTTGGCCGACCGGGTTGGGCGCGGTGATGCCTTTTCCCTTGCCGTCGCTCGCTCCGCCGACGCCACGCAGCACGGCGTAGATCTTGTCCCCGTCGCGCTCGGCGTCGGCCAGGCGCTTGAGCAAAAAAATTGCAGTACCCTCGCCCATCACGAAGCCGTCGGCCCCCTCAGCGTAGGGGCGAGTACCGGTGGCCGAGAGCGCGCCAATCTTGCAGAACTTGATAAAGGAGGAGACGCCCATGTTGTGGTCAACGCCGCCGGTGATCGCCAGGTCAAAATCGTTCTCAACCAGACCCTCCACCGCTGCCGTGATTGCCGCCATCGCCGAGGCGCATGCCGCGTCGGTGGTGTAGTTGGGCCCATGAAAGTTGAAAAGGTTCGCAATTCGGCCGGCAATGCAGTTGGCCAATTCGCCGGGCATGGTGTCTTCAGTAATCTCGGGTAGAAGATGGGCAACCCGTTGATGCAACTCGCGGGTAATGTCCCGCCGCATCGCCTCCGGCAACCCCGTAAAACTGGCGCTTGCCGCCAACTCCCGGGCGTATTCAGGGAAGTAAATTCGCAGAGCGGTAAGATAGTGCTTTTCCCCAGCCATGGCATTGCCCAGGATTACGGCCGTGCGATCGAGGTTCACCGGCCGCTTGGGGTAGCCATAGTCTTCCAACGCTTCGTGCGTGCCGGCGATGGCCCACTTTTGTTGGTCATCCATGGCATCGGCCACGCGCGGAGGAATCGCCAAGCGCCACTTCACTGGATCCCACACGTACTCGCGCACCCAGCCGCCGATCTTGGAATAAGTCTTGTCCGGGGCGCTGTGGTCGGAGTCGTAGTAAAGCGCCGGGTCCCAACGGTCGGGCGTAACCTCGGTGATGCTGTAACGGCCGCTCGTCACGTTTTCCCAGAAGGCTGGCGCGTTCGGGGCATCGGGCAGAACTGCCCCCACTCCCACAATCGCTATTGCTCGATGAGCTGTGTTTTCCATGACGACACTCCTGCTCGGCACAAGATATCGGTAGTGGTACTACTACTGCTCTCGTCTCCGCACGCTTTCCTTGCAGGACGATCTATACGCGGCTTTGGTGAATCAGGAGCGAACGGTGGAACTCTGGCGGCTCCACCGATCCCTCTTACCGAAGGGGTCCGTTCCTGCTGGAACGGGAGGCCAAAGTCCGTCTTCTGTGTTGCCTTGTAGACCGGAAAGGCCGGCGCCTCTCCATGACATTGAACCGGGAGCAGACATTAGAATCATCAATCCACCCCGGTTGCTGGTTTGTGAACTGTTTTATTCACTTGTGGTCACCTCGGAACACCTTAGGTTAAAGCTCAGTCTGTACCCCTGAACGGTCCGTTTTCTGTGATCCTCATCACGCGCGACTATGTAGGGTCTTTTCCTTATGCTTCTATAGGTAAATACCCTAGGCCACTACCCGCCGAGCCGGGCCCCGATCTAGGCGGATAGGCGCTCGAGTTTCGCGGCACGACCGTAGACGACGTCGCTGACGTAATCCATGTCCGAAATCAGGCCCGCCTGCGCGCGGTGGATGGCGGGCAACTTCAAAGCCGCTTCGAACACGGCCATCTCGGAATCGCTGACGCCACCAGCTCCGGTTACAAATTGCAGACCCTGTTCCGCCACCTTGAGGGCTGCCTCGCGCGCGAAAATGCGGGCGATGGCCGCCAAGGCCGTCGCGTCGAAGCGCTGGTTGGCCTTTTCGTTCAGCTTGCCTTCGACTGCGAGAGCGGCGCGACGAGACAAGCTACCCGCACACTCGGCGTTGGCAATCAATTCGCCGAGCCGCAAGAGAATATGTTGATAACGAGTGAGGCGCGCGACGCGGGCTTTCTCCATTACCTCCGCCAATGCGTGGTGCGCCAGCGCCGCGATGTCAGCGCCTACACTCAGGTGTTGAGCGTGCAGTGCTTCGAACTTGCGGGCTTGCTCGTGATAGTACTGCCCGCGCGTCTTGAGGTGAGACTGCCAGCGGTCGCGGCTGATGGTCATCTCCATGATCTCGGAGGTGCCTTCGTAGATCGTCGTGATGCGAACGTCGCGGCTGATCTTTTCCACCATGTATTCGTGGGTGTATCCGTAGCCGCCCAGCGCTTGGATGCTGGCTTCTGCGGCCGCATTGCCCGCCTCCGTCGCCATGTACTTGGCGATGGCGCCTTCGGTGTTCAAGCTTCCTTCGCCGGCGTCGATGCGCTCGGCGGTCTCTTCGATGTAGGAGCGGCTCGCCTCCAGCCGAGCCACGTTGGGCACGATCAACTTATGTGTGTAGCCTTGTTTTTCCGAGAGCGGCGCCCCGGCTTGAATACGCTTGGTAGAATAAGGAATGGCCCGATCGAGCGCGGCCCAGCCGGCGCCCAGGCCAAACGCCGCCACCATCAGGCGGGTGTAGCCGAACACGAGCTGGGCCTGGATCAATCCCTGGCCTTCCACCCCGCCCAGAAGCCGGTCAGCATCGACGTAGACATCGGTGAACGATAGGGCGGCCGTGTTGCTGAGGCGGATGCCATGCTTGTCTTCCGGCTCGTCGTGCTTGAAACCCGGCGCGCCTTTTTCAACCACGAACCAACTGGGACCGCTGGGCGTGTTGGCCAGAACCGAATACGCATCAGCGATCCCGCCGTTAGAGATCCATTGTTTGCTCCCGTTGATTTTGTAACCGACGATCTTGCCGTCTTGCATCACTCGGTCCGCCGTGCTTTGCAACGCCCCAAGGTCGCTGCCGGCGTCCGGCTCGGTGGCGCCATAGGCAAACAACAAGCCCTCTTCCGCGATGCGCGTGAGCCAGAGTTTCTTCTGCTCGGGGGTGGCGCCGACCGTTATCGGATCGCTGCCGAGAAATGTCGCCAACACCGCGGTGGCAACGCCCAAATCGATTCGCGCCATTTCTTCACAGACAACGTACACGTCGAAGGCGCCGCCGCCGAATCCGCCATACTCTTCGGGAATGAACAGGAGCTGAATGCCCAGCTTGTCGGGACTGCACATGTGCCGAACGATTTCCAGCGGGCACTCGTCGCGGGCGTCCAGTTCCTGAAGCGTTTCATCCGGCAGGCGCTTCTTCGCGAAGTCCTTCAAAGCCTTTACACTCGCTTTCAGCGTCTTCTTTGAAATCATGTGCGATGCCTCCGTAGAGAATCAGAAGAATCTGAATCCGCAGATTCCGCAGATTGCACAGATTTGAAAACAAGGAACGAATCACGTCGTGGTCTGTAGTCCCGGCATAAGTTGCGGACCTTTTTCATCGGCGTTCTTGCTCTCTTAACATGTGAAATCTGCGTAATCTGCGGGTTGCCTCTTTATCTAGAACAGGCAAACCGTCGATACTCCAGCGACGGGGCCCCGAAGTTCAGCAGCAAGCCAGTGCCGCATCGTGTCGATTTCAGGGAAGCAGACGAAGTCCGCTCGGTACGTTGTGTCAAGTTGCCGTCCTTTGTAAGAAATGGGAAGTTCGACTTCCCGCTCAAACGGCACGTCTCGCGCTGCAAACTCCAATGCGAGTGCTTCCTGATATACGGCCTCGAGGAACCCGCAGCCTAATTGCCGGTGCACCTCCATAGCAGCACCAATGATGGCGAACGTCCTCAGGTCTCGCTTCTGGTTCGTTCGTGTTGACGCAGGCAGCATCACGTGCGGGGCTCCTACACGAAAAATCAGAACCCGCAGATTACGCAGATTGCGCAGATAAGGAGAAAACGGACTGTCGACAATGTGCGCATCCGGGTTTGCATCCTTAAACGCTAAACTGCGTATTTTGTCGATTCCTCTTCGTAATCTGTGAAAATCTGCGTAATCTGCGGATTCAACTCTTGATCTTCTCCGTCAGTTCCGGCAAAAACTCCAAAATGTCGTCGACAATCCCAACATCGGCCACTTGAAAGATCGGGGCTTTAGGATTCTTATTGATGGCCACGATGAAGGGATTGCCCTTCAGCCCCGCCAGGTGCTGGAACGAGCCACTGATGCCGCATGCCAGGTAGACTTTGGGCTTCACGGTTTGGCCGGACGAGCCCACTTGTCTCGACTTGGGCAGCCACTTGGCGTCGACCACGGGTCTCGAGCAACTCACCGCCGCGCCCATGGCGACCGCTAGTTCCTCGGCGATGGGGACATTATCCTTTTCCTGGATGCCGCGACCGATAGAAACCAAAACCTGGTGCTTCGTGATATCGACATCACCCGATTCGGCGACCACCGTCTCGAGATAGCGCCTTCCCGCTGCAAGAACGCCGACTTCCGATGATTTGTCGACTACGACTCCGCCGGCAGAAGCACTTTCCAGCGGTTTAAAGGCGCCGGGACGGATATTGAGAACCGCGCCAGATGAGATATCACAACGGACGTGGGAGCTGACTTGTCCCCCGAATTCCTGGCGGACCACTTTGAGCCAAGCTCCTTCAACTCCTTCGATGGCCATCACGTCAGAGACAAAAGTCGAATTCAGCTTGATGGAAAGGCCGGGCGACAGGTCGACTCCAAAGTGGGCGTGGGGGACCAAGACAATACTGCCGGCCGGCACGACGCGCACCAGCGCTTGCCGCACGAGTTCCGCGTTCGGATAGGCAAGCGCTACGTTAGAGATTCTCCATACCTCCGCGTACGAAGCGCGAAGCGTCTCGGACACGACATCAAGGTCCCCACCCCCACCCGTCACCAGGGCCGTGGGGGCTGCGGCGTTATCGATCTGTCGTGCCGCGGCCGCGAGTTCCACCGCTGTATCATCGGCCACGCCGCCTTTGTGTTCGATGTAGGCGAAAATCCGCGCCATTATTGCAACCCTCCTTTGGCCTTCAGCAACTCAATCAGTTTGTCGACGTTCTCTTCCCTGGCGCCCTTCAGCATCTCGGCGCCCTTGCCCGCCGCGGGCACGAAGTAATCCATGCGTTTCACTTTCGCTCCAGCTTTCCCTAGCGCACCTGCGTCGATACCCAGGTCCGATACCCCAAGGGTTGGAATGGGGACCGAGGCCACTTGCCGGATGCCTTTCATCCCGACATAACGCGGTTCATTAATGCCCGTCTGAATCGAGAGCACACACGGGAGATCGATCTCGTTCATCTCCTTGTTGCCGCCGGCGATTTCCCGGCTGACTTTCAGCTTCCCGCCTTCCAGGACTTCAATGGAATTCACCAGCGACGCAAAAGGATAGTCCAGCAGCGCGGCCAGCATCCCGCCGACTTGAGCCGCTCCGTCCTCGGCCTGGACGCCGGTCAGGATCAAGTCGAAATGGTTCTTCTGAATGTAGGCCTTTAAGACGGTTGCGATGCCCCTCCCGTCCGACTCGCTGAATGCCTCGTCGGAGATCAGCACGCCGTGCTTTGCGCCCATAGCCATCTCTCGCCGCAGTATCTCCTCGTCGTCGTTGCCACCAACGGTGACCACGGTGACGTTGCCGCCGACCCGGCCGACGATCTGAAGCGCCTCTTCCACCGCGTAGTTGTCCGGTTCGTTTATCGAATACACAAGATCGTCACGCTCGATATCGTTCCCGACGGCGTTGAGTTCAATCTCGTTTTCCGAGGTATCGGGTACTCGCTTTGCGCAAACTAGAATCTCCACGTTAGGTCTCCTCTAAATCGTGTTGCCACTTCGATCAAACAACTGTGCGGGCCCCTCACCCGCCCTTCGGGCACCCTCTCCCGCAAGGGGAGAGGGCTGTCATCGAAAATGCGAGGTGCCCGCGTGAGAGGAACAACCCTCTCCCCTTGCGGGAGAGGGTGGCTCGCTGCCGGCGCTTTCGTCAGCCGGAGCGGGCCGGGTGAGGGGGTCCCGCCAACGCTCCTTTCCATCGCCAACCGCGGCTTCGCAGACCTTGCGCCGAAAGGCTTCGGGATCTTCCAGCACCAAGCCGTTCGCAACTCGCAACAATCGCAGACCCATCGAACCCAAGATTCGATCTTTCACGACATCCTTCTTGATTTGGCCAGGCTGAGAATGAACACCGCCATCAAGCTCAATCACGAGGCTTGCTTCCGAACAATAGAAGTCCGCCACAAATGGTCCCAGCGGGCACTGACGACGGAATTTCAATCCCAGCACCTGCCGATTGCGCAGCAACCGCCAAGCCGCGCTTTCGGCCGCTGTGGTTTGCTTCCTTAGGTCCCGAACTCTCGACAGATCGTTCATGACCTTGCCGCGTCACCGGCAGCCTGCCGATTAAGCGACCCCTCACCCGCCCTCCGGGCACCCTCTCCCGCAAGGGGAGAGGGCTGTGAAAGTACTTTCATTTTGTGGAGGCAGGTTTCAGCGGGACGACAAAGCTGTGTTTGGCGGTCCACACCCTGATGCCCATAACTCTGCATACCTTTTCTAACTGAGCGTCGCCTTCTCCGCAGGCTATGATAGGAACCGCCATCGTCCCGTCGTGTTCCATTTCTAACAAGTGCTTGGCGACCATCGCCTGGCCAATTACACCACGGTTGAGCCTACGCTCGGCTTCCACCACCTCGACTTCCGCGCCTGATATGCGAAGTTTAAACTCCTCTTCCTTCACACCCCTCTCGAACCGCTCCGTCCGTCGCTCGCCATCAGGGATTCGCACCGCGTCAATCCAACGCGGTTCGGCGCCAAGTCCGCGCTTGCCGACCCGTACTTCCTCATAGAGAGTTCCCCCGACCTTCTCCCAGTATTTCAACAGCACCTGCCTTCGTTCGTCATAACGTTCGGGCTGTTCGTTCTTCAAGTCCTCATCGTCGGGTCCCATGTCGTAAACGCCCTGTCGACCTTCAGGTCGCGTTTGCGCTTTCACTCGCCATCTGTTTCTCCACCAATTCCGCCAAGTCGACCGCGGTCATCTTTCCTTCCAGACCAGCAACCTTGATCGCGTCCTCGATATTCACCATGCAGAACGGGCAGGCCGTCACGATCACGTTGGCCCCGGCTTCCGCGGCCATTTGGACTCGTTTCACGCCCATTCTCTGATCTTCCTTCGGCTCGTAGAACAACATCAGTCCACCGCCGCCGCAGCAGAACGATCGGTCGCGCGAGCGGCTCATTTCGACTCGCTTCAAACCAGGAATCGCGTCGAGCACCTGGCGCGGGTCGTCGTATACCTGGTTGTGCCGCCCGAGATAGCAGGGATCGTGGTAGGTGTAGACGTCTTTTCTACCTTCCACAGAACTCAGCTTGATCTTCCCGGACTTCACTGCCCTGGCGATCACCTGGCTGATGTGCTCCACCGGCGGCACATCCTTATAGTCGTGTTTGAGCGCGTTGTAGGCGTGCGGGTCGGCAGTGACCATCCGTTTCACTCCGGAAGCTTTGATGGCCTCCGTGTTGTGGTCCCGCAAGGCCATGAAAAGCATCTCTTCGCCGAACCGTCGCACTTCGTGACCGCTATCCTTTTCGGCCGCGCCCAGGATTCCGAAACTCTCTCCCACATGGTCGAGAATCTTCGCCGTGGCCCGCCCAATCGATTGCATCCGGTCATCATAGGAGGTGATGCTGTCGACGAAATACAAGGTGTCCGCGGCCTGGTTCCCGTTCCCGTTGCTCCCGCCCAGGATTTTGACCTCGCACTTTTCGCGGAACTCCTTGGCCTTGGCCCATTCCGCCTTTTTCTTCTCCATTTTGCCGTAAGGGTTGCCGCGGCTCTCCAGCGCCTTCAGAGGCTTTTGCAGCGACTGGGGCACGTTCCCGTCGTCGATCATCCCACGCCGCAAATCGACAATCTTGTCGATATATTCCACCAGCAGCGGACACTCCTCCTGGCAAGCCCCGCAGGTGGTGCAAGACCAGATTTCGTCCTCGGAATAAATGCTGCCGATCAACGTGGCACAGCCACTTTGGCTGTGCTCTTCCGTGGCACTTCCACTTTGGCCATGAGCTGGAAGCCCGTGCCACGTGCGGCCGAACACCGGATAGTGCTCAAAACTGTAATCTCTTGCCTTGGTGGTGATAAATCTCGGCGAGAGCGGCCGTCCCACTGCATTGGCCGGGCAATTGTCCGAGCACCGCCCGCAGTCGGCGCAGGAATAGAAGTCGAGCATGTGCTTCCACGTGAAGTCTTCGAATTTCTTGACCCCGAAGGATTTCAGTTGGTCAAGCTGCTCGTCGCTGACGCCCCACTTCACCGGCTTCAAAGTTCCCCGGTCCACCTTGGCGCAGTAAACATTGAAAATGGACGTAATCACGTGGAACTGAATGCCAAAGGGTCGATAGCACATCAAGAAGTAGAACGTCGCCTCATGTGCAATGCAGGCACCCAGGGTGAGATTTACCAACGTGGGGAATGGAGTTGTCGTGAGAACGTTCTGCAACATCCACGGCAGTGACAGGAAGGCCAAAGACTCAACTGGTCGACCTTGCTGTGCGGTCACGAGATGAGCGGCGGCGTTACAGGCCGCAAAAAAGCTATCGAACAGCATCAGGATTGCAATCAGCGCCAACAGGAAGATGGCGTCGGCCGGGTGGCCTTTGCCGTACTTGGCCGGCACCGCGTACCGCGCTGGTTTGAAGACGATCCGTCGGATTGCGGCGATAATCATACAGAGAAAAACGATGGTCGCAGCGTAGTCCGTGAGGACATTGTAGAGATGACCCACCGCCCCGGGGGAGCCCGTGATTGAACTCTCGGAGAGACCGAAAATAAGCAGAGAGAAGGTATGAATCGCCAGAACAAGGAAACCGGCGAAGATAAGGATATGAATGATCCCCGCGGTCGGGTAGCGCGGATGCTTCCACTGCCCCAGCCAATACTGCAAAGCCCTTCCCAATCGCGTCAAGGGCCGGTCAAAACGAAAATCCCGTTCGGCGCGAAGGAGCGGCGCCAGGCGCTTCGCTACAATATAGGAGAAACAGGCGAGACCCAGAACGTGAATGGCCAGAAACAGGATAAGCCCCGCGGTCACTCGATTTGTGACTTGCGCCAATGATTGGATGCCTTCCATCATACTCCTCGGCAACTTCTCGACGTAGCTTCGGTCCCGCGAAAGAATTGGCCTTCCCGTCCCAGTCGCTCTGGCGACGAGCCCTCGCCTCAACTCAGAAAGGAGAATCGCTGCGATAGTTTCATCAGCTTGAGGACTTTATAAACATCAATGTTGACGCCTTGCAACGCGAGCTTGGCCGTACCGTTAACTGTACTGACAAAGTTCTCCATCGCTCGGAGCGCACTTGCGTCGAGGCGGTGTACGGAAGAAAAATCCAGAACCACCTCGCCCGCGGCACCGTCCAACTTCTCCAGTGCCTCCTGCAAGGTGGGGGCGACGAGCTGTCCTTCAATCTTAAGCCACACGGCTTTTGCCGGCATACGCACCACCCTTCATCGCGGTTGGTTTCTCAGATGCGCTGGCCAACTTCGCCAGGCTTCTTCCCTGGTAAGCGCGCCAATACAAATCAGCCAATTCGCTGATCAGTGGCATGCGAGGATTAGTCCGCCAAGAAGGATCGTCAAAGGCAATCTTGGCCAGATCGGGCACCGCCCGCTCGAACTCTTCTTGCGAGATCCCCATGTCGGCGATCGAACGCGGAATCGCCAATCGGTCGAGTAACTCTTCCGTCGCTGTCACGAGGTTTGCCACCTTTTCCTCAATCGTATCGCCGCCCAGACCCAGCAAGTCCGCGATCATGGCGTATTTCTTGTGGGCGGTGTACGCTCGCTGGTGCGGCGACGGCATGAACTTGGTGGGCACCGCCGCGTTAAACGCAATGACGTGCGGCAACATGAGGGCGTTGGCTCTACCGTGTGCGACTCCGAAGCGCGCCCCGAAAGCATGAGCCAAGGCATGACTCACCCCCACCGAGGCATTGGAAAACGCCAGGGCAGCAATGCAGGCCGCGTTGTGCATCATGGTGCGGGCTTCTTCGTCCCGTGGGTGCTCATAAGCGATGGGCAGGTACTTGAACACCAATCGAATCGCTTGCATGGCGTTGGAGTCGGTGTAGGGCGAAGCGTAAACCGAAACTCCAGCCTCCAGCCCGTGGGTCAGACAATCGATGCCGGTGTCAGCGGTGAGGCCCTTTGGCATGGACATGACGAACTGCGGATCGACGATGGCCACATCCGGACTGAGCGAGTAGTCGGTGAGTGTCACCTTGCGCCCGCGCTCCTTGTCGATCAGGACGGCAAATGGAGTCACTTCGCTCCCCGTGCCGCTGGTGGTGGGGATGGCGATCAGGCGCACCCGGTTGGTTTTTTCGGTCGGGTACTCAGCCACGCGCTTGCGGATATCCAGAAACGCCGCGCCCAGCTCGTCCAAGTCAGCCTGCGGCGATTCGTACTTGAGTTTCATGATCTTCGCCACGTCGATGACGGACCCGCCGCCCAGCGCGATGATTTGATCGGCTCGATAGAGATTGAGCGCCTCCAGACCTTGCATCACCACCTTGACTTCGGGCTCTCCATCGGGAATAGCCGCCACATGGACGGAAGTTTGCGGTGGAAGGTACCGCCGGACCACGTCGACGTGGCCCATTTGCTCCAAAGCCGGATTGGTAACGATGATGGTTGAGCGCGATCGGAATTGGCTCAGACTTTCCACGGCGTTCATGTTGAAATAGATTTGATTGGGAATGCGGAACCACATAGGGGCTTGTGTCCTCCGAGCCACGCGCTTGATGTTAAGGTAATGATACACGTTCACGTTATCCATCGTGCTGTTACCGCCGCCGGTCCCACATCCGAATGACAAAGTGGGCACCATATCGTTGTAAACGCCGCCCAGCGCGCCGATGGATCCCGGTGAATTCACAATGATCCGCCCCGCGTTAATCACGTCGCCGAACTTTCGAATGACCTCATCGTTGCGCGAGAAGACGACCGCCGTGTGTCCCAGCCCACCAGCATGATTCACGTCGACGCACACCTTAAGCGCCTCATCCACGGACTTCGCTCGATAGACTGTGAGCAGCGGGAACAGTTTCTCCACCGACAGAGGATGTTCACGGCCTACACCCTGAATCGGCGCGACCAGGAGTTTCGTATTCGGCTTCACCGAAAGGCCGACGGCACGAGCGATATCGGTGGCCTTTTGTCCCACGGCCATGGGGCGGGCGAAGCCGGTTTCGTGATCGATCAGCGTTCGGCCGAGCAGCGCCGCCTCTTCCTCATTGCAGACGTGTGAGCCGAGGTCGGCAAACTTCTGCAGCACCTTGTCGTAAATCTCGTCATCGATCACCACCGTCTGCTCGGAGGCGCAAATGGTTCCATTGTCGAACGTCTTGGAGGTGATAATGTCCACGACGGCCATGTCCAACTCCGCCGTCTTCTCCAGGTAGACCGGCGTGTTGCCCGGCCCTACGCCCAAGGCTGGTTTGCCGGAGCTATAGGCGGCTTTCACCACCCCCTGCCCGCCGGTGGCGTCAATCAGGCCGATCGCTTTGTGGTGCATGAGGTAGGCGTTATCCTTCAGGGTGCACGACTCAACGCAAGAAAAAACGCCTTCGGGCGCGCCGTGTTTCACCGCCGTCTCGTACAGGGTCTTCATGGCCTCGTAGCAGCAGCGCCAGGCCCTTGGGTGGGGACTAAAAATCACCGCATTCCGGGTCTTGATGGCCATAATACATTTGAAGATCACCGTCGCCACTGGGTTCGTAATCGGAGTAAGTGAGAAGATCACGCCGATCGGTTCCGCAACCTCCACCAGACCCCGTTCCGGAAACTCGTGAATCGGCCCCACCGTACGTTTGTCTTTGACGTAGTTGTAAACGAACTCCGCGGCCACCATATTCTTAAGGGCCTTATCTTCCAGAACCCCCAGCTTGGTCTCCTCAATGGCCAGCCGCGCCAGATGTTGAGCCTTTTCCATGGCCTCCGAGACCATCGGCTTGACGATCCGATCGACATCCTCTTGGGTGTATTGGGTAAAGACCGCGGCGGCAGTTCTGGCCCGACTGACGAGACCTTCCAGGTAAGCAATCCGGTCTTCACCGAGGCTTGAAACGCTCTCCGTCATACCTCTACCGTCCTTTCAAATTCTCTGCAAAACAGCCACCGGACATCAACACATCCAGTGCCGAGCGAAAGTGACCTCCGTCACCCGTCGCGGCCCAGCCCAGTTCTTTTTTTCGAGTGGGCTTCCATCTTGCACGCAACGGGTCCGGCACCACAGCTTTGACCTTTAGCCAATCACCCCTCGATTATTGAATACCGCCCGATCCCCGGTTGCCGTGACAGAACTCACATCCGAATGTGACCTGTGACACAGGGGTTTCTGGTCCTGCGTCGCAGTAGGCTTTCTCCGGCTGGGCACAATCACCCCTGCTTCCGGCCTTAAAATAGGCGCGCGAGGCCGCGTGCTGCATTTTTTGCTTGACACCACTCATTCCTTAGGCCTATAATTGACCAGTTATCACGAACAGGTCCGGGCTGGCGCCAGAATTTGAGTGGAGCAAGTGGTTGGAATCGTGAAGAGCGAATCGTGAAAGGGAAGGCCTCCTTCACCCTTCAAACGTCGATGGAAGCACAGAACCAGCAGAAGCCAAAACGCAAGTTCGTGATGACGCCCGAGCGCCTCGCAAAGATCATGGCCAATCTAGCGAAGGCGCGCCTGGCGCCCAAGGAGAAGGTTTACCGCACGACACCCAAACGTTACGCCGCCAATTTGAATAACCTCGGGATCGCCGCCGCCAAGCGCCGCGACGAGGCGGAGACCTTGCACGCGAAAATGGAGGGCCTCTTTCCCCCTCCCGAGGTTCCTCCACTTCCCATCCCACCGCCGCTGACCCCACCACATCTCCGGCCACCGCCCCCCACCACCGGACCACCCACGACCGGCGACGCGGACTTTGACGAGGCGACGCGCCTCATCGGCAAGCGGCTGCGCAAGGTGCAGGCGACCGTTCGGCGTGAAGGCCGACGCATCATGCGCCTGCTGACGGCGGCGATGGCCCGATCCCAACCGCTCAACCTCGAGGAGGCGATCGATTTGGCCCGCCGGCTGTTGAAGTGCCTGGATGGATCGCGCGTAAGCGTGGAGGCGCACCGGCTAAACAAGAAGATCGCGCGCCTGCTGTCGAAGATGATCGAGACCCGCTACGGAGCGGAGGCGCAAGCGGGGGGCTTTCCGCTGGAGACGGCGCTGGAGCAGTTGCGGCAGGAGCGGCGGCAACGGGCGGCAGGGCGACGCGCGCACCGGGCGGCCCGTCAAGCCCAGGGGGCGCACAAAGCTCAGGAGGCCCAGGAGGACCGCAAGGGACATCCGGCAGCGCCAGGAGACACGGCCGAGGGCAGCCCGGCAGATGGCGGCCCGGCAGACGACGGCAGGGAAGACGCCGGGATTTTCGCAGGACCATGCAGAGAGCCTAGTAAAGTAGCGATCCCGGACCTGCCGGAAACGCGGGAGGAGTTCCAGAGTCTGGTGAAGCGCGCGCTGCATCTGGACGACGCGTCCGAAGTTGCTGGGGCGCTGGCGGAAAACCTCTGGAACCGCCTGCACTTGTGGAAGGAGCGAGGACAAACCGAAACGGAAGAGCTGGAACAATTGTTCGAGAAGGGGGCGGCCAACCCGGCCGACTCCTACCCCGACCCCTACCAAGAGCTTCGCGGCCGCGCCTACACCATCCCCCTTATTCTCAAGCTTGACGATGAGTTTCTTCACTGGATGGATCAACTCACCGAGAGGGTGGAGAAAGCCTTGGATTGGTGGGTGTCGAGCGTCCCTTCGATTGAGCGCCGAAGAGCGTCGCGTCCCGCGACATTTCCTGCCAAACCCCCGGTCAGCGCCGCTTCCGATCAGCCAGCCAGCGGTTCGGAAGACATCCCGGCAGTCGCCTGAAGAGAGGGGAAGGGCGCGGGTTGGGATGGGGCGGGCTGAAGAAGGGCGAAGGGTCTGCTTTGGGACGTCGGGGGATTGCCGATTGGCGATTTCGGATTGACGATTGGAAGATCCGAGTGGTTGCGTCGTCTCTTTCAGTCATCAATCGGCAGTTCCACCCTTAACCTTACCCTTCATCCACACCATCCTTGCCTTCGATCAGCCCCGATTTGGAAAGGATGCGGCGCACCTTTTTCGGTGAGATCGACAGGCGCACGGCCACGCGCGACACCTTGCGGCCCTCGCGCTTCCAGACTTTGGGTATCACAATGCCCGCAAACTCCTCGGTGATCTGCTGGAAGGTCTTGTCTCCCACAGTGCCTTGCGACCATTCGCGGAGCACGGAGTCGATACTGCCCGCCTTCAGAAGCTTTCTTCTCAGCACCTGGAGGTCCTCCCACACATAGTCCTGACCTTCAGGTTTGAGGAGCGACGCCGCCCGGTCGCACGACTCGCCGGCCGCGTGCGGGTCGCCGAAGTAATCGTTGGCGAGCACGAAGCCTTGAACGATATAAGCTCTGGCCAGGAGCCGCCGATTCTGCGTGCGTTTGGCGCACTCCACCGCGTCGCGCGCGAAGTCGCACGCGAGCTGGGCGTGGTGCGTTAGATCGGATTTCTCCTCGATCTGCTCCTCAAACTTGGCATTCTCCACCCTCGATTGCAAAATGCGGGCCCGCGCCTCCAGAATGTAATCCTTCTTGTCCTCCCCTAGGCGGTAGGCCGCGGCCGCCTCGCTGGCCGCACCGTCCAGATCGCCGCCGTCTAGGCACAGCAAGCCGCGATGGGCGTGCACGGTTCCCAGGCCCCGATGATCGTCGTAACGGGTGTAGATCTGCTCTGCCTGCGCCAAGTGCGCCAGCGCCTCGGCGCGAAGCTTTTCGAGGTGCGCTCGCTCCCCACGTTTGGGAAAAGGGGCGGGCGTAACCTCGCGTCCGGTGGTCTTCAAACGCCGCGCCACCTCCCGGTCGATCTTTCCTCCCAGGCGGGCTGCGATCAGGCGTTTCACGAATGCGGTGTTGGCGAGCGCGCGGGCGAGATTGCGGTGTTGGGGGCTCCGCTTCTTGTACTCCTCAATGGAATCGGCGAAGTGCTGGAGCGCCTGGTCGTACCGGCCCTGGCGGCGCGCAATCCTCCCATAGGCGGACTGGATGTTGCCGCGCGTCACGTAGTCATCTGTCTCCAACAGAACCCCTTCGGCCTCCTTCAGGATGCGCCTCGCCTCCTGCGGCTTGCCCTCCTGAAACAGGAGCCAGCTCTCCAGGACTCGCATCACCGCCGCCATCTGGGGATATTCCAGGCCCGCGGCCAGCTCCTTGCCCCTGATGGTGTACATCAGGGCGCTGTCGTACCGGCCCATTTTTCTCTGGCACCGCCCAATCCAGAAGTTGGCAATCGCCGCCAGTTCCTTGTCTTGAATCTCGTTTTCCAAGGAGAGGACGGTCTCGAAATGACGAATCGCGGCCTCCGGGCTTTCCTCCGACATGGCCACTAAGCCCTCCGCCATTCGGATGTGCACGTAATCGGAAAGGGGAAGGGCGGCCCTGGAAGCCTGCGAAAACCGGGCCAGCAGATCCTTCACCAGGCTCGGTTGGTCGAATCCAATATCCACCCACTGCGCGAGGTAGCCAAGGAAAGCGGCAGCGTTCTTCTGCGATGGATCAAGAGCGGCAAGAAAGGCGCGATGATTTTCGAGCCAATCAATTCCGGCGCCTATGCGTCGAGAGACGAGATGGTCACGGAGCCGCGCGAGATCGTTGTCGGAGATCTTGGCCTCTGGGCTTTTGCGGGAGCCTCGTACAGCGGAAGGGGACATGGCACGCCTCGACCACTACCAGAGTATATCCCGAAAGCCGCATCGTAGGGGTAGGCAAAGGTAAAGGATTCACCAGGTAGGGCATCACCAGGTAGGGCAGGAGGCGGCCCCGGACGGAGACACGACGGCCTCGTAAAGGAAACGATGAACAATGAACAGCGAATGCGAGATGCCTTCGATTCATCATTCATCGTTTCTTCCATCAGTCGATGTAGTCGTAAGCCACCAGAGTTAAGAACTCCGGGAAATCCGCGCGGGTCATCATGCTCTCGTAAATCTCTGCGGCCGCCTTGAAGCCCAGCGAATCGAACCTCTCGGTGCCGAGCCTGGTCTGGAGTTTCTCCAATTCTTCGGAAATGGCCTGGCGCACGAGTTCCATCGTCACCGTACGGCCGTCACTCAGTTTCGCCCCGTGTTTCACCCATTGCCACACCTGGGCCCGGCAGATCTCGCAGGTTGCCGCGTCTTCCATGAGGTTATAAATCGGAACGCAGCCGTTGCCCTGCAACCACGCGGCCAGGTACTGGAGACCCACGTCGATATTCCAGCGCAGACCGGCCTCCGTGATTTCCCCCTCCGGTACCGCCACCAGATCCGCGGCGCTGATTCGCACGTCATCCAGCCGGCGCGAAATCTGGTTGGGGCTCTTCATGTAGGTGTCAAACACTTCCTTGGCGACAGGCACCAGGCCCGGATGCGCCACCCACGTTCCGTCGTGCCCGGCGCGGACCTCGCGGAGCTTATCCTGCCGCACCTTCTCGAGGGCCGTTTCATTGGCGACCGGATCATTCTTAATGGGAATCTGCGCCGCCATGCCTCCCATAGCGTGGATGCCGCGACGGTGGCACGTCTCGATCAGCAGCAGAACGTACGAGTTCAGGAAATGCCGGTCCATCGTCACCAGAGCGCGGTTGGGCAGAACGAAATCCGGACGGTTGCGGAATTTCTTGATGAAGCTGAAGATGTAGTCCCACCGTCCGCAATTGAGCCCGGCCGAGTGTTGCCGCAACTCGTAAAGGATCTCGTCCATCTCGAAGGCCGCGAGGATGGTTTCAATCAACACTGTGGCCCGGATCGTTCCCCGCGGAATCCCCAGTTCATCTTGCGCGAAATTGAAGACGTCGTTCCAGAGTCGCGCCTCGAGGTGGCTCTCCAGCTTGGGCAGGTAGAAATAAGGCCCGGTACCCTTGGCAATCAGGGCCTT
>Ga0335081_10004498_pt1 | contig 21939 bp, 19 predicted proteins | sample Lox_Sample_35_FD_206713 | JGI IMG/M metagenome (GOLD analysis project Ga0335081, IMG submission 206713) | Soil microbial communities from Loxahatchee National Wildlife Refuge, Florida, United States - Lox_Sample_3.5 | ecosystem: Environmental > Terrestrial > Soil > Wetlands | place: USA... | reverse complement strand
TGATGTGGCCGACATCATTAAAGTCGATGTACAGCAAACCTCCGCGGAAGAGCGTACCGCCCTCGTGAAACGTTACGGCCCGTGGCGCTGCCGGATGCTGGCGGAAAAAGTGGAGACCCGCGAAGAGTTCGACGAAGCACGAAAAGCCGGCTTCGTGTATTTCCAGGGTTACTTTTTCCGCAAGCCTGAAACACTGACAACGCGGGAAATTCCCGCCAATCGGATCAACTATCTGCGGATGTTGCAGGCCGTTTCCAAGCCCGAGTTGGATTCCCGCGAAATTGAAGATGCCATCAAAGGCGAAGCTTCGCTGTGTTACCGCCTGCTCCGGTACTTGAACTCGGCCATGTTCAGTTTTTCGAGCGAGATCCATTCCGTTCGCCATGCGCTGGCCATGCTCGGCCAGCGTGAAGTGCGGCGCTGGGTACGCCTTGTCGTTACCCTGGGCGCAGGGCAGGAGCGGGCCAGCGAGTTGGTGCTTTCGGCGCTGGTGCGGGCCCGCTTCTGCGAAATTCTTTCGCCGCGAATTCAGCATGGCGACTCAGATCTGTTCCTGATGGGTCTCCTCTCGGTGATGGACGCAATTCTCGACCTGCCCATGTCGGAAGTGCTGAGCCGGGTCGCCGTGGACCACGAAACCAAGGCGATCTTGTTGGGCGGCGCCAGCCACCTGCGTCCGTTTTACCAACTCATGCTGGCGTTGGAATCGGGCGACTGGGAAAGCACCGCACGCTTATCGCAGTCTTTGGGGCTGAGTGAGGCTGACGTGGCCAAGGCCCATTGGGACGCAATGCAATGGGCAAGAGAAGTGAGTTCCTCCTGATTCGGTCCCGCCAGGCCCGTCGTTGGTTCTGAAACGGCGAGCTCAAGTTACCTCTGTGCAAATCCAGGCTTGACTTTGCCCTTGCGCTCTCCTCCGCTGTGGGTTTACCATTTGTTTTGTCCCAGCGGCCATGCTCCCCAGCTGGCCCTCCGCGCCCCTTGGCTCCAGGCGCCAAACGGATACAGATCATTCACGCGTGAGTTCCAGCCGATTGGGTTTCTGCGCACGTTGTGGTTGACGTGCATGAAGTAGGGATCATCAGAGCAGCCGGAGTGAGCTGCAAAATCGAGTTGCCCCTTCGGGTGACAAAGACAGAACCGTAAAACGAGAATACTTATGAATGTTGGACCCGGAAATCCCTCCCCGGGTGGAGGGAGAAACAGACGGCGGCGGGGCCGTCGTCCGCCGCGTGGCGGACAAGGCCGCGACCGCCAGCAGCATAGCGGCGTTTACACCGCTCCCATGGACCACAGCTACCGCGCCACAATGGCGGGGAACAATGGGCCGAGATCCGGCCGCCAGCGTCCCGGCTTTGCCCCCGCGTATGCGCCGGTTGAACCTGAGCCGTTGCCGCAGCGCGAGGATGCTAACTCTCGCATCTTTGCGTTCGTCGACGACCTGTTTTTCCTGGCCAAAATCCAGGAAACCGGGCGCAAGCTGAATGTGAAGGTGGAATTTGTAAAGACCGAGAAGGACCTGCTGGAGCACTTGAAGCAGAACGGTGACGAAAAGCCGTCGCTGATCATCTTCGACTTGAACAACACCGGCGCCAAGCCGTTGACCTTGATTCCCAAGCTCAAGTCGAAGCTCAAGAAGACTTCCATTATTGGATTTCTGTCCCACGTTCAGGGCGACCTGAAGCAGAAAGCCCACGAAGTGGGATGCGACATGGTGCTGCCCCGGTCGGCTTTCTCACAGAACCTGCCGCAGCTTCTGCGCCGTCATGGCGCACCAGAAGAGACAACGGCCGGGCAGGCCTGAAAAACGAGAGCGAAGTTCATCCCAGCTATCCCGGCGGCCATTGCAAATTTCGTCCTCCCAGCAAGTGAACGTGCAGGTGAAACACGGACTGGCCGGCCCGCGGGCCCACGTTGAGCACCGTCCGATATCCGTCCTCGATACCACGCTGGCGGGCAATGTGAGCCGCCGCTAAATGGCAGCGGCCGATGATTTCAGTGTCCTCGGCAGACGCCTCCTTCAAACCGCGGATGTGTTTCTTGGGCACAACCAGCACATGGGTGGGCGCCTGCGGATTGATGTCTTCGAAGGCAAAGATGTGCTCGTCTTCGTAAACCTTTTTGGCGGGAATTTCTCCTCCAATTATGCGGCAGAACAAACAATCGTCCATAAGACATCCAGTCGCGAGATTTGCCATCGAGCACGCGAAAGTGTGCCCACGGCGATTGGGAGGAAGCGCAGAGTTACTATACCTGCAAACTGCGGCTGGCCGGAAGTTCCTAGGTTGGCTCGGAGTGAGGCGCGCCGGATTTATTTGGCGATCGTTCCCAAAGCGGGAATCCTCTTATGAAGGCTGAGTCTCAAAAGCGGAAAGTTTTTTCCACACGTTTAGTGTCTTAGGAGTAAACGAGAAGTCGGATTACGAAAGGCCTAGGCCAAGCCTTTTCGTTACTTAATGCATTTATTATCAATCGGTTGTGGTGAGTGGAAGATCCAAGCTAGGGAATTATTTTTGTGTTGCCCATGCGCACGTAAGTCGCCTATTATCGAGGGGTTGGCGCACTTTGCTGGAATGAATGGGCTGGTTGGCAAGCCTCGTGCACGTTAACTCGTGACACCTCTGAAGGATAAATAGCAAGTGAGACCTACAAGCCATTTCAGATTCTTTACAGCAACCGTGGCCATCATTTTCCTCTCGGTTTTTTCCGGCTACTTGTCAGCCGCCACGCTGAACACGGCGCCTCCGGCAAGAACGAAATCCCGCAGGGTCAATGAGAGCGCTCATGCCAGGAAGCGCCTGCGAACATTGGCACATAGCCGCGCCAGCCGGGCCCACATAGTTGCCACAAGCCACAGACGGCGCCGGCACTATTACGAGCGTTTCACCGCCAGTTCATTCACCGATGATGTTACCGAAGGAGATGTGATTGGCGGAGAAGACCCGGTGGTGCGCCAAGCCGCCGTCGATGCCCTCGGAAACATGAACGGCACGGTGGTGGCCATTGAGCCTACCAGTGGACGCGTTTTGGCAATGGTCAACCAGAAATTGGCACTTTCGAGCGGGGCCCAGCCTTGCTCAACCATTAAGCTCTCTGTCGCTTTGGCTGCTCTGAGCGAAGGTCTGATTACAAAAGACTCAGAAATCGCCCTCGGCCGCCGCACCCGCATGAACCTGACCGAAGCTTTAGCGCATTCTAACAATGCGTATTTCGAAGCTGTCGGGCGTGAACTTGGATTTGAAAAAGTCAGCTACTACGCTCACCAGTATGGCCTGGGTGAGTTGGCGGGTTACGACATTCAAGGCGAGCAACTCGGCACGTATCCTGATGAAGTTATTCCGGCAAAACTCGGCGGCGTGGGCAAGATGTGCTCTTTCGGGCAAGGTGTTTCCATGACGCCTCTGCAGTTGGGCGCGCTGGTTTCCGCCATCGCCAACGGCGGAACGCTTTACTACCTGCAACACCCGAACTCCCCGGACGAAGTTGCCAACTTCGAGCCGCGGGTAAAGCGGCACCTTGATATTGCGCCCGTGATTCCGGAAATCTCTGATGGCATGGCCGGAGCAGTTGACTACGGCACTGCCCGCAGTGTGCGACTGAACTTCAACGAAGAAGAAATTCTCGGCAAGACCGGAACCTGCTCCAACGCCGGCACTCGTTTCGGCTGGTTTGCTTCCTACGCCAACACCGATGTTGGCCGCATCGTTACCGTTGTCTTCCTCGAGGGCGGCCGCCCAACCTACGGCCCCAAAGCGGCAGAGATTGCGGGCCGCATGTACCGCAATCTCTACGATCACAATTTCTTCGAGGCAAGAGCAGCGGCAGCCACTCCGGCGCCTGCGGAGAAGGCAGTGCAGTAAGCCCAAACTGCCGCCGGGAGTTGCTCTCGGCCCGAACAGTAGCTCAGATAGAGAAGAGTGTTTCCGCCCGCAAAGGAAAGTTTGAACTCTCCTCCGATTTGACAAATCAGGATCAACGAGCTAAGTTTCGTTTGCTTCCTCCTTAGTCCAAAAGCTACAAACCCCTAGCCCCAAGGTATAGCTCCGGCTTACGGCTTGCGAGAATTCAGGCCACAAAAAGGAGTGAAGAAATGATAAATCGAAGCGTGACGCTATCCGCGTGCATGCTATTGTCTGCGGCCTATAGCTGGTGTGGGCAGGGCGCCAGCAAGCAGGTTGCCGCCAACGAGGCAACACCAGTAACAATGGCTACCCCGGAGGCAAGCGGCCACCTACACTTAGAGACCACCAAGATACCCTCCGAGCTGGCTGGGTCATTCCCTTCCCCATTGAAGTGTGACGCAGACGAAAACCTCTACCTGAGGACCGGCGAGGATTTGCGGACGGCGATTCGAAAACTCAGTCCTAAAGGCGAGTTGTTGGCGCTTTTTCAGCCTGCCGCACCAGATTTGAAGGTGGATTTCGGGGCCTATTTTTCCGTTGGGCACGACGGAGACGTTTACCAATTGATATACGCCCATGAAATTTCCCGCTATGTTTTTGTTTATAAATCCGACGGCACTTTCAAATCGAAGATCAAGCTCCAGCCGGGATTTCCCTGGCTGCCCTCGACTTTGGCGCCGTTTTGGTCCGGCGACCTTCTCATTTCGGGGCAGACGATCAGTAAGGACCCGAACGCACCTCTCGAGCCTTTCACTGGCATCTTTGCGCCTGACGGAACCCTTCGAAAAGAGGTCGCTTTAGAGGATGACGAAAAACTGGGCGATATGTTGGCCACGCACGACACGCAGGTGTTCACCCCACAAAACCCGACAAACAATCGTGCAATATCTTCAGGGGCAGCCGAGTCGGCAATGGACGGGAACGTCTACCTGATGCGCAGATTGTCACCGGCCTTGTTTTACGTCATTTCTCCCGGCGCCGTAGTTCGGCGATTTACGGTCGATCCCGGAAAATCAGGTCTTACGCCCACCACCATGCACATCGCGGGTAACAGGATCGCCGTGCTGTTTCGCGATTCGCAAACCAATAACAAAGTTCTGAAAGTGGTGGATTTGGAGGGCCAGAAGATCGCATCCTACGAGGAACCGATTGTGGATGGAAAAAAAGCCCTGGGAGGAGCATTCGTTTGCTACGCCAACAATCCTGAGCGGTTCATGTTCCTTACGACAATGGAGGATGAACGCCTGGGCGTGATCGTTGCCACGCCATGATCCGGTCGCCCTTCTTTTTTCTGATTTCAAACTCCATTCCTATTCTGCAAACGAGCCTGCCCGTTCTCCTATAGGCGCATGTGTTTCAGTCCAGCGCCTGGCCTGTGCGATACAAATGATGTGCAGAATCAGGAACAGCGGCACCCCGAACGTCGGAATCACGCTCAGTGGAAGCAGGGCCATCGGCGCGGTCGTAATCGCGCTCCCAGACTCCGGAACGATAGAGCGGGAGAGAGCTCCGGACGCGATTGCCAAAACCAGGTCCGTGATTCCCAGCAACTGCCAAGCGATGAAGGTCTTGCGGTGACCGGGATTCGCAAGCTTGTATGCGGCTAGAGGAGCCGTTGCGCCGATCAGAATGTCGCCCCATCCCGCAGGCAGGGCGAAAATTCCCGGCAGGAGGTGATACGTGTACAACGCGAGGAATGTGATGCCTGCAATCCTCCAGGTCTGGACGACCGTCAATTTCTCTGGACTCAACGAGAGGATGAACTCGCGAAACGAGTCTGAGCCCGCGTACCAGAAGTAAAACGAACCGATCGGAACCAGCACCGAAAGCATAAGAGCAATCGGCGGACGGTTCGTGGCAGTGTTAAACAAGCCCATCGCTGATGCAGCGAGTGAAAAAACAAACCAGGCCGCGACCAGCCAGCTGGTCAGTTTGGCATAGTTTGTGTTCGTCATGATTTTTCTCCTCGTTCTGTGACCGCGCGGGTCACGTACGTGGCCAGTTCCATGAGCTGGTTCCACTGGCCTTGGCCAAGTTGCTGCCGCAACCGTGCTTGTGCCCGCTCCCAGTGCGGAAGCGCGCGCTTGAATTGAGCCTCACCTGCTTTGGACAGCCCAATTCTCCATTCCCTTCGGTCTGCGCCATGACGCTTGGCGATCCATCCGCGCCGCTGCATGATGGCCAGAGTGCGGGTGAGGGTGGTGCTGTCCATGGCGAGAATGTGCCCCAGTTTTCCCTGCGTGACCTCGCCGGCCAGAGAGAGCGCTTGCAGCAAAGTGAATTGCGTGGCGCGCAACTTCGCCGGGCGAAGTTCTTCCTCATAGATCTGGGTAATTGCGCGCACTGCCCGGCGAAGACTGGCGCACATGCAAGGCAACTGCGGTGTGAAATCTGCGTTCATGTGGAATAAGATGTATATACATATATTTGAGATTCAAGATTCTCGGCTTTGCTCGCAACCGCTTCTGTTGCAATCGCTCACCCAGCGGTTCTGGTCAGATGGAGAAAGAAACTGCATGAGAAGATTCATCATCACCGGTGCGCCGGGTGCGGGAAAAACCGCAATTATCCGTCAGTTGGAACTCGACGGATTCAGCGTAGTCGAGGAGGCGGCGACTGACGTCATCGCCGCCGCGCAGGCCCGAGGCACGGTTGAACCCTGGACTGATCCTTCATTCATCGACGTGATCGTCGAACTGCAAAAAGCCCGCCAGATTCGCGCGTCTTATCAGCCCCAAGACGTTCAGTTTCACGATCGTTGCGCTGTTTGTACCGCTGCCCTGGCTGTCTATCTTGGCTATCCTTTCTCCTCGTTGCTTACACGAGAATTGGAGCGCATCAAAGAGGAGGCTGTCTACCAACCCCGCGTCTTCTTCATACGAAACCTCGGCTTTGTTACGCCGACGGAAGCGCGGCGGATCAGCTTCGAGGAAACATTACGTTTTGAGAGAATTCACGAAGAGATTTATCGAAACTTCGGCTTTGAACTCGTGTCAGTAGAAGCGGGAGATGTGCGCACGAGGGTGAACGCAATCAAGGCAGCAATTCTTTAGCCTGCGATCCGCCCGGTTACGCTAACTGGCGATGCTCAATGGATCTTGTGCTGTTTCAAGACCCGAGTGATCTCAGGCGCAAATTCTCCAACCCAGTTGACTCCCATTCCGATAGGGACCTGAGTGATTGCGGCCTGGTAGCCTCTGATCTGCCATTGAGAGTTTCCCGGCGTCCAGGTCGTGGAGGTAGCGCTTCCGGCGAAGGCGCCCAGATAAGAAAAAAGCTGAGGACGCAGCTTCTTTTCAGTGGCTTCATAGGTCACAAAATTCCTCAGCAGCGCGTGACGTGTTCGCGGCCAGAATCCGCTGCAACGGCAGCGGTCGTAACGCGGCTCCCAACCCAGAAGTCCGTCGCCTAGAGAGATGACCGAGTTTTGAATAACGAACTCGGCCTGTCTTGTGCCGAGCCGTTTCGCGAATCCGTTGACGCCGCTTCCCCACTCCGGATATGCGTTTTGCATCTGGTCATGCAGAGCGAACAGCGTCGTCTTGATGTAAATACCCTTCGCCGTATACGTCCGGCGAAGATAGAGTTCCAGGCGGAGGTCGGAATTCAGCGGATCGAGAGGGACATCCTTCGGAACGTAAGAACCGTAAAACCAATTGACGTTGAGTTGGCTGCTTGGCTGTGGCTGAGGGGTCTCGGGCAAAAAGCCCTGGGCAAAGCCCGGCGTTCCCCAGAGGATCAAAAACGCAACAGTGAAGCCCCAAGGCATCCTGGAGGCAATATCTCCGCGCATCGCCGAGATGCTCCTGTTCTGGGGCCCCGCGTCCGCGCGCTTTGCTTCGTGGTTGCCTCCAGCGCGAGGAGTTCTTGATTTTGCAGTCGATTGTCCCTTGGGCTGGTAAGGAAGGGAATTTACTTATGTGGTTCTTATGATTCCAGAACGGCTTGTTTGACCCTGGCTGGTGCCAGACAGGGTATTGGGTGCGTCGGGCATTTCCATCAGATTGTCAACAGGGAGTCGATTGTTCGAAGAGCACGAGCGACGCAGTGACAACATGTTAAGCCGTCTTGCGTCCGCCACGCCAGGTACAAAATGCGCTTTCAAGTGCAGCGATTTGAATGGCGTCAAGCCAAACCGCACCGACATGTGGCCCACCTTTCACGATTTTCGAAAGGTGGGGGCCAGTTTGCTCGACCTTCGGGATTCTGGCTTCTCCTCGCGCAACTTCCGGTTTGTTTTAAAGGAACCACTCTCGCGCGTGCCAATCCACGAAAAGGACTCACCTCCAGGCCAGAGTGTTTACCGAATCTGCTTTTAAGGGAACGGAAGCAGCCATATTCGCAAGTTGCAGTTCGACGGTCCTGGCGGCGCTTGCGTTGGCAACCACTAAGACTTTTTGGCCGTCCGGATTCTCAAGAGCAACATGGTGCAGATCAGGGGCGGAACTGCGAGAGTCGAACCTGCGAGCACCCCGGCGGAGAAGACGGGAAAAGTGAGCGAACGCCCAATATTGTCCGCTGTGGGTGATCTGTTTTGTTTGAGAATGAACCGTAACTACGCCGCCACAAGGAAACGGTCCGATGTTCGGATGGCCGCGTTCGTCGAGAGCCAGGTTCCAGGATGTGATGGAACGGCACCAATTGCGAAGAATCTCGCAGAAATTTCCGGCCCATTTGCACCAGTCGTTAAGATAGCCGGGATCGCTGTAATCGGGTCCGCCCTCGGTCCAGTGCATTTCGATTTCCGGAAACTCATCCTGAACGCGACTCATCATGTCGGGCATGCCGTAATAACCGTGCCAAGCCACCGCGTTTGAGTACATGCGAAGTTTTTCATCTTCAAGAGTGCAAATAGCACGCCCCCACAAATTGTAGTTGTGGTCCAGAATCCAGATTTTCGTCGGCATGCCGCTCCGTTCCAAAAGCGGACCGAGGTGATCGCGCACGAACTGTATTTCATACTCCTGGCCCCACAGGCAGGCCGGCATTCTGCCGTCTTGATCGGTATCGGGCTCGTTCTGGGAAGTCAAAGCCTGTACCGGCACGCCTTCGGCAGCGTAAGCCTGCAGGAACTTCAGATAGTACTGCGCATAGACCGGGAAAGCGGGCTTGCGCATAGAACCGCCCAACATGGAATCATTGGCCTTCATCCAGCCCGGCGGGCTCCACGGAGATGAGAATAGGAAAAGGTCAGGATTGACTTTTCTCGCCTGACGCAGGATGGGAAGAATGTATTCCCGGTCGTGCTCAATGGAAAACCGTTTGAGTTCTGGATCCGGTTCGCCGTCGTCAAAGCTATACACCTTGGTGGAATAATCGCTGGAACCGACGCAGATGCGTCCAACGTTAAGTCCCATTTCAGAAGGATGAAACAGCTCATGGAACAAGCGCTCGCGGTCGTCAGGCGAGATCTGATTAAAGGTGTAACAGGCCGCGTCGGTGAAGGCGCCGCCGAAACCCAATATTTCCTGAAATTTTGTGGCAGGATTCAATCGAATCGGCTCGCCAGCCGATTTCGCGGATGCCGGATGCCAGCTAAGTTGAGGGATAGCGGCAAATCGTTCCTCGCCGGCGGTAACCCAGACGGAAATTTCCGAGCCGTCCTTCGGGCCCTCGGGCGCGCTGACGAATGTGGAAGCGATGCCCTTAGCTGGAGCAGCGGCTACCGCCAACCCCAAGGCGGAGAGTCCGAGAAAGTTTCTTCGCGATGTTTGCGTTGCCATAATCGCCTCCCTAAATAATGTTTAGAAATGAAGTTGCGCGGAATACACGTAACGGCGTATCAGAATGAACGAAAACTTCCACAAAACGGCGATTGTCATGAAGGACCTGAATGTTCGAGGGTGCAGATTATACCGCCTGTTCACAACAATCGCTTCGTTACTTTGAGAACGCAGATCGGATCAAGGCATACAACCCGTTGCCCCCGCTTCCTCTTAGGCATAAGATCAGCTTGCTTGGGGAAAGCTTCACATGCTCGCCCGCACTCTGAAGCACTACCGAATCGTCGAGCAGATCGGCGCCGGCGGGATGGGAGTGGTCTACCGCGCCCACGACGAAGAACTGGACCGTGATGTCGCCATTAAAGTCCTACCCCCCGGTACTGTAGCGGAAGATTCTGCCGGCCGCCGCTTCCGCCAGGAAGCGCTGTCTCTCGCCAAGCTCAACCACCCCAACGTAGCCACCGTTCACGAGTTCAGCAGCCAGGAGGGCGTGGACTTTTTAGTCACGGAGTACATTCCTGGACTCAGCCTGGACGCAAAAATCGCCGGCCGTCCTTTGCCGATCAGGGAAGTGATTGCGCTTGGCATTCAACTGGCTCACGGGCTGGCGGCAGCCCACGACAAGCATCTTGTTCACCATGACCTGAAGCCGGGCAATCTGCGCATCACGCCGGAAGGGCACCTGAAGATTCTGGACTTCGGGCTGGCACGACTGGCGCACCCGGAAGATCCCGGTCTTGCGGCAACGGCAACAACCGCGCAAGGCACGATCGGCACGCTGCCTTATATGGCTCCTGAACAATTGCGTGGGGAAAAAGCCGGAGTGAGCAGTGACATCTGGTCTGCGGGCGTGGTTTTGTACGAAATGGCGACAGGTCAACTGCCGTTTCGCGAGGCGAACGGCCCACTGCTGATTGACGCCATTCTCCACAAAGATCCGGTCCCGCCGCGGAAACTCAATCCGCAGATTTCTCCCGGCCTCGAGAACATCATTCTCAAGGCTCTAGTGAAGGAGCCGTCAAAACGGTATCAATCCATCCGCGATTTCGGCATCGATTTGGAGCGGCTGACCGCGGGTGTCCCGCCAAGAATTGCAACCCGAAGCGATCGCGTCTGGTTAAACGTGAGTTCCCGGCCTGCCTGGGCTGTTTTGGCGCTGTTTTTGCTATTGCTGATTGGAACTCTGGCAATTCCACGGATTCGCACTCGGCTCGCCGCGCACCTGCCCGGACAGGAGAAGCACATCGCGGTCCTGCCCTTTGACAATATTGGAAAGAACCCGGACACCGAGGCGGTGAGCGAAGGCTTGATGGACAGCATGACCAGCAAGCTCTCCAATCTCGATGTCGGCCAGCAGTCGCTCTGGATTGTTCCCGCCAGCGTGGTGCGCTCGCGGAAGGTGGAAGATCCGTCGGCGGCTTTACGCGATCTGGGCGCAACTCTGGTGGTGAAGGGCAGCATTCAGCGCCAGGGCCAGGATGTTCACCTGACGGTGAATCTGATCGAAACGAAAAACCTGCGACAGATCGGGTCGGTTGAGCTCGAAGACCGCGCCGGAGACATTTCCGCATTGCAGAACGAAGCCGTGGCCAGGCTGGCGAAGATGATGGACATTGCCGGCGCGCCGGGAATGCGCGAAGCGGGTGCAAACGTCGCCCCTGCGGCATATGAGTCTTATCTCAAAGCTCTCGGTTACATGCAGCGCTACGACAAACCGGGCAACCTCGATTCCGCAATCCAGTCGCTGAACAAGGCGGTGAGCAGCGACCCCCATTTTGCCGTTGGGTTTGCGGCCTTGGGCGAGGCCTATCGTTTGAAATATCAAGTGGACCACGATCCCAAATGGATCGAGGAAGCTTCCGCCAACTGCAAACGGGCGCAAGAACTGGACGACCGGCTGCCCGGAACGTACGTCACGCTGGGGCGAATTCACGAGGACCTCGGGAAGCATGATCTGGCGGTGCAGGAATTTCAACGCACGCTGGAGCTGAACCCGCGCGACGCGGATGCGCTCAGCGGAATGGCGCATGCATACGAGAACGCTGGCCGGATCGCCGACGCCGAAGCGGCGTATAAAAAGGCAATCGCTTTGCGTTCCGATTATTGGGATGGCTATAACTCGCTCGGTTTGTTCTATGATCGGCAACGCCGGTTCGATGATGCGATTGCACAAATCCGGCATGCGATTGATTTGACCCCTGATAATGCCCAGGCGTACTACAACCTGGGTGCGGTGTATCTCGATACCGCCGATCCCAACAAGGTTCCGGAAGCGGAAAAGGCGTTGCGCAAGTCTCTGGACCTCAGCCCGAGCTATCCGGCATACGCAAATCTTGGTTACCTCTATCTGCAACAAAAGCGGTATGCTGAGTCGGCTGCCATGACGGAGAAGGCGATGCAGCTCAATGATCGCGACTATCTGGGGTGGGAGAACCTGGCGGTGGCTTATCAAGCTCTCAACCAGAAAGATAAGGCAGGCGCGGCACGCGCCAAAGAACAGGCCCTGCTGGAAGACAGCGCCAAGCTGAAGCCAGGGGACCCTCAGTTGCAAGTCAGCCTGGGACTTCTCTATGCGCGAAAGATGCAGGCGGAACGCGCGGCGCCTCTTTTGCAGTCGGCACTGGTGCTCGCGCCCGAAGACCCCGGCATCCTGGTTAACGCGGGCGAGGCCTATGAGATGCTGGGCGACCGTGGCAAAGCCATTCAACTTGTCGCGAAGGCGATGCAGAAAGGATATTCGTTGGACGATTTGAAACGCGACCCCGACGCGCAATCAATTTTGTCTGATCCGAAGTTCCCCCAAAGCCCCATCGCAACCGGCCCGAAAAAATAAATCTCTTAAGGAGACGAAACCATGGCACAAAAAGCAACGCCGTTACCGATTGGACCTCCAGTTATCACCATTAACCCCGATGGCACTCACCATCCAACTGGCGGAGTGACCATCGACAACGAAGGAGAAGTGCGCTTTGTGATCAACTTCCCTCCCGGCACTGTTCATTGCACGATTCCGCTTGGCCAAATCACCTTTCAATCGATCTCCGAGGCCAGGGCGCGGGGAGTGACACTTGATCCGGATAGCACGGGAGGCACGATCAAGATCGGATCGTAATTCTGTGTTGGGCATTGCGAGTCCGGCTCTCGCGGGCCGGACTCTCTTGTCCCCGCCTCTGCCCGCACTTCGCTGCAATTTCCGGATGGCTCGTTTCTTGATCGGCTTCTAAACTTACCGCTGATGGCTAAACTGCAAACGCGCCTGGCGCAATTAGACTGGGCGGCCCTTCAGGCTTCGTTGCAGAATTACGGATACGCGCTTACTCCGGCGCTGCTGAGCGCGCAGGAATGCGGCGACCTCGCGGAAATGTACAAAGAAGACAAATTATTTCGCAGCCATATTGTCATGGCGCGCTATCGTTTCGGCCGGGGCGATTACAAATATTTCGATTATCCTCTGCCGCAGATTGTGCAGGAATTGCGCGAAGATAGTTATCCGTATCTGGTTCCTCTGGCCAATGAGTGGGGCGAGCATTTGGGGCTGAGAGAGACGTTTCCGCCAACTCACGCTGAATTTCTTGCGATCTGCAAAAAGAAAGACCAGACACGCGCCACTCCGCTGCTTCTTCATTACGGAGCGGGTGATTTCAATTGCCTGCATCAGGACCTTTATGGCGAGGTCGCGTTTCCTTTGCAGATGACTTGCTTTCTGAGTCAGCGAGGCGCCGACTATGAAGGTGGCGAGTTCGTGCTCACCGAGCAGCAGCCGCGGGCGCAATCCAAGGCCGAAGTGGTTATTGGCGGACAAGGACAGATTCTAATATTCGCCACACGTTATCGCCCGGTGAAGGGCAGCCGCGGCTACTATCGCGTAAATCTGCGACATGGTGTCAGTAGAGTGAAGCGCGGCACGCGTTTCACCCTCGGTGTGATTTACCACGACAGCCAGTAGCAGAATGTTCTAGGATTCTGCTCGAGGAGCACGTTTATGGCCGCCGACTACAGTTACCCGGACATCGCCAAAATGATTGATCATTCCCTGCTCAGTCCCGCGTTGAGCGAGAAGGAACTTGAACACGGATGCCATCTGGCCCTGCAATATGACGTTGCCACCGTGTGCATCCTGCCCTACTTCCTGCGTCGTTGTGCGGCATTGCTTGCCGGTAGCACCGTGCTGCCGAGCACTACGGTTGGGTTTCCCCACGGAGGCCACACCACGGCTGTGAAACTTGCGGAAGTGGAACGGGCCATCGAGGATGGCGCCGCCGAGCTCGATATGGTGATCAATATCAGCCAGGCGCGCAGCGGTGAATGGGATTACGTGCGCAAGGAGATCGACCTGCTTGCCAAAGAGGTCCATGCCGGGAACGCAAAGATCAAGGTCATTTTTGAGAATGCATACTTGGATGACGCTGCGAAGATTCGCCTGTGTGAAATTTGCGGCGAAATTGGCGTGGATTGGGTCAAAACTTCTACCGGCTATGCGCCTAGCGGAGCGACTATGGCTGATTTGCGGCTGATGCGAAAACATTCTCCGCCGAACGTGCAAGTAAAGGCAGCCGGTGGAATTCGGACGCTGGATGCTTTACTGGAAGCGCGCGCCATCGGAGTGACGCGTGTGGGCGCGTCGCGCACTCCGGAAATTCTTGAAGATTGCCGTCGAAGGCTGGGAATGGCGGCACTGGCCGTTACCGCTGAAGCAAGGGCTAGCTAAGCGGAAAGACTAGGAAACCTGCAACCATAGAGGGCACAGAGTTACGCGGAGAGGAAGCACACCAGAGAACATCAACTTCCTATCTTTTCCTCTCGTCGCGCTCGACCACTCCATCTTTGATGTGGATCACGCGGTGCGCGTATCCGGCGATGTCGTGCTCATGGGTCACCAGCACGATGGTGTTGCCTTCGGAGTGCAGGCGGTCGAACAGGGCCATGATTTCCCTGCCGGTCTGCGAATCCAGGTTGCCTGTGGGTTCGTCGGCCAGAATGATGGATGGGCGGTTTACAAGGGCCCGGGCGATGGCGACCCTCTGCCGCTGGCCGCCGGAAAGTTCGTTGGGCTTGTGGTTCATGCGGGATTCCATACCCACAGCCGTCAACGCACCTTTGGCGCGCTCGATGCGTTCTTCGCCGGGGACCCCTGCGTAAATCAATGGCAGTTCCACGTTGTGCAGCGCGGTGGCCCGCGCCAGTAGATTGAAGGTCTGAAAAACAAAGCCAATTTCTTTGTTGCGGATGCGGGCCAGTTCGTCGTCGTCGAGTTCACTCACCAGTTGCGCATTCAGCCAATATCGGCCTTTGCTTGGGGTATCGAGGCAGCCAATCAGGTTCATCAGGGTAGACTTGCCGGAACCCGAGGGTCCCATGATTGCCACGTATTCATTGCGCTGAATGCGCAGGTTGACTCCGCGCAAGGCCTGCACCTGCTGTTCCGAGCCCATGTCATAGGTCTTCCACAGGTCCTCGGTGCAGATCATGCAGGATTCCGGTGGGGCGGACACCACAGGTTGCGAAATGTTGATCACTTCAGCCGTGGCCATTTTTCTCTCCTGGTCCTGTGGGAACACCCACTACTCCGATCCTTGGCTTTCTATTGGACGTTGACAGCCTACAGTCGTTAGTTCTATACCGAAGCCCCTGACTATGAGCTTTCCTCTTCTTTCTTTGGTTCTGCGTTATCCACTTTGACGCTGGTGCCGGGTTTCATTGTGCGCAGCACTTTGTAGCTCCCGGTTACGATCTCGTCCCCTTCCTTCAACCCGCCGCGGACCTCGATATCAGTCGTACCTACGATTCCAGTTTCAACCCGAACAAACTCCGCTTTGTGATTGCGAATCAAGAAAACACCCTGAATCTCGTCTTTTTCCGGGGTTGGCCGTTTCTCTCCGTCTTTCTGCGGCGCGGCTGCCTGTACCGAACCTTCACTTCCCGTGGGCTCAAGGTCGGCTTTGCGGCGCATGGTCAGTGCCTGAATTGGCACACTCAGCGTGTTGGCCCGGGTTGCCGTCGTGATCTTGGCGGTGGCCGAAAGTCCGGGACGAAGATCGGCGGGCGGACTTTGCAGCGTGACCACAACTTTGAAGTCTTTCGCCTCCTCGCTGGCCGAAGTCTGCTGCGAAGTCGACACGCCGGTCGAGCGCACGATCGCATTGTCGCCAATCTCAGTAACAAGGGCTGGGAAGGTTTTCTTCGGAATCGCGTCAATGCTGACCTCGGCCGGCTGGCCCAGTTTTACATTCACAATATCGGTCTCATCAACTTTGACCTCGGCGGTGATGACCGACATATCTGCCAGCGTCATTAACGTGCTGCCGGGGGAGTTCTGAATGCCAATGACCACGGTTTCGCCTTCGCGAACGGGCAAATTCGTGATAGTCCCGTCGAAAGGAGCGATGTAAGAGGTCTTCCGCAGTACGTCGGCGGCATGGGTGAGGTTGGCACGATTCTGCGCAATACGGCGGTCGGCAGAATCTTTCTGCGCCTTGGCCTGCGCTACCCGGGCCTGCGCCTGGGCCACCCCGGCTTCTGCCATTTGCCACGTCGCTTTGCGGCTGTCGTAATCAGACTTGGCGATCAGCGCATCTTTAAACAGGCCCTGGGCACGCTCCCAGTCCAGTTGCGCACGCTCGCAGTCCGACTGCGCGCGCTTAAGATCTGCCATTGAGGTGTTCAGCGCTGCCTCCGCGGCAACGGCATCAGTCTGCGCGGCTTCCAGCGAAGCTTGGGTGGCTTGCAGATCGGCGCTTGATTGCACATTTTCCAGCTGCGCCAAGAGTTGCCCTTTGTGGACTGAGTCACCCTCCTTCACGTAAAGGTGGGTGATTTTTCCAAAAGCATTGGCCCCGATGTTGACATACGTTTTGGGCCGGATCTCGCCTGATGCGCTGACGATGGCAGTCAAATCCATCCTTTGGGCTTTGCCAGTCTGGACCGTAACTACGTCTTTGTCGCTGTAATACCGGGCGACAGCAAACACCACCAGCAACAACAGCGCGATACCCGCGCCGATCGCAATTTTCTTGACCGTGCTCATTGGAGCTTAGTTGGTGCAGCCCGGGAACCTTGCGATCCTCAGCAGTGAGACGGACACACAAGCTACGGCTATAGATACGAGGGCATGAACACAAAAGTTCCGCCTGAATCGCGTTCGGACCGACGTTCGCAAAGACGAAACGCCCGGAACGATACATTATAACTTGAGATCGTTACCGCGGCGGAAGGGGGCCAGTAACACCATGGATGGCAACTGTTTGCAATTGCCTCGGACGAGGCCACTTCGTCTTGCCTTGGCCGCATCAAAGTCATAGAATTGGTTAACTGCAGGCACGGGGAAGGAGTCCCCTTAATGTCCCGGGTGGCTTTGCCTCTTTATCGGCTGTCCATTTCTCTTTTGGCGTTGCTGGTCGCGTCGGCTCCTCTTGCGGCTGCGCAAGATACCAAAGACAAGCAGACAAACAACACCGACGCCTCTGCCGTTGCTTCGCCGGGGCAAGAGGGCCCGGCGGTCGATCCGCTAAAGCGTCCGCTGAGCGAAAAACAACGAAAAGAAAATGAAAAGAACTTCAAAAAGGAAGTAAGTGAAAGCTACAAGAAGTGGCTGGATGAAGATGTCCGCTGGATCATCACGGACGAGGAGCGGGCGGCTTTCAAACAGCTCTCCAACGACGAAGAGCGGGACCAGTTCATCGAGGCTTTCTGGCAAAGGCGCGACCCCACCCCTGACACCGTTGAAAACGAATTCAAAGAAGAACATTACCGGCGGATCGCGTATGCCAATGAACATTTCCCCGCAGGCATACCGGGATGGAAAACCGATCGGGGGCGCATTTATATCGTCTACGGACCGCCCGATGAAATTGACTCTCACCCTTCCGGTGGAACCTACGATCGTCCTATGGAAGAGGGCGGAGGCACGACCTCGACGTATCCGTTTGAAGACTGGCGTTATCGCTATATCGAGGGTATTGGACAGGAAGTGATTATCGAATTCGTCGACACGTGCATGTGCGGCGACTACCACATGACCATTGACCGCTCCGAGAAGGACGCTCTTTTGAACGTTCCAGGGGCCGGGCTGACTTTCTACGAACAAATGGGAATGGCGGACAAGGCCTCTCGTTTCAACACCGGTGGAATCGAGCGGCTGGGGCTTGGTCCTTACAGTCAGGATTTGCAAACCAAGGAATTCGATCGGCTGGAGCAGTTCGCCAAGTTGCAAGCGCCCCCGCCGGTGAAGTTCAAGGACCTGGAAGAAGTCGTTTCTCACAGAGTGACCTACAATCTTATGCCCTTTGACGTGCTGGCAGATTTCGTCAAGGTCACGAGTGACACGGTGCTCGTTCCGGTGACCATTCAGGTGAAGAACCGCGATATCACGTTTGTCAATAAAGACGGCGTGCAGCGCGGCACCGTCAACATCTTCGGTCGCGCGACCACTCTCACTGGCAAGATTGCACAGACTTTTGAGGACACGGTTCAAGTGGATGTACCGGCGGAACTGCTTCCCAAAGCCACGGAGAACTCCTCTGTGTACTGGAAGGCTCTCCCGCTGCGTCCCGGGCGGTACCGTCTGGATATCGTTGTGAAGGACGTGAACGGTGATCGAAAGGGCACATGGAGCAAGGGAATCCAGGTGCCGGAATTCTCCGATGACCGGCTGGCGACGTCGTCGCTGATTGTGGCAGACCAGATGGAACCGGTGGCCACCAGGGATGTGGGTACGGGGAGCTTCGTGATCGGAACCACGAAGGTGCGGCCGCGGGTGCCGTCGTCCGACGGCAAACCAGTTACATTCAAGCGGAACCAGAAGCTGAATTTCTGGATGCAGGTCTACAATTTGAGCGTGGACGAGCAGACACACAAGCCCTCGGCGACGGTGGAGTACGATGTGGTGAATACGGCCACGAATAAGCCGGTGATCCACACTGTGGAATCGACCGACAAAATGGGCAACGTGGGAGAGCAGATTACGCTGGAAAAAAGCCTTTCAGCGGCCAATTTGCAGCCTGGTACATATCGTATCCAGATCAAAGTAAACGACAATGTTTCCAAACAGACAGTGGATCCCTCGGCAATGTTTGCCGTAGAGTAAACGCTGGCTTGGCATCCCGCTGAGGGGGGCGGGAGTTATGTCTGGAAAGGTCGGGTCTAAGCTCGGGATTTTTACCCTGGTTCTGGGAGTGGCGATGTCTGCTGCCCAGACACAGCCGAGCACGATTTCCGGGCATGTCCGCAATCTGGCGGGAATTCCTCAAATGGGCGCCGTGGTTGAGATATTGGGCTCTCCAACGACGGCACACCGGGTCTTCACTGATGAGAATGGGTTCTATTCGATTGCCGGTCTCATACCGGGAATTTACAGTCTGCGTGTGACGGCCCCCTCATTCCTTCCAGCTTTGCGTGAGCGCATCGGTCTCCACGCAGGCGGCAGTGCAGTCGTTAACGTTACGCTCAATACGCTGTTTGAGGCCATCCAACTCGGTCCGCACCGCGGTCCAGCCGATGCGGACGACTGGAAGTGGGTGCTGCGCTCACCCGCGAACCGTCCGATTTTGCGGATGCTGTCGGCTGGTCCGCAAGTGGCTGCGGCGAATACGAATCAAGTTTCAGAGAGTAGCAACGACGACCACCAGATTAAGGCGGTGGTTTCTTTCCTGGCAGGTTCTCCCTCGGAAGGCTTTGGCAGCGCTTCTGACATGAGCACCGGCTTTTCCGTCGAGAAGCAGGTCTTCTCGGCTGGCACCGTCGGGCTGGGCGGGAGCTTCGGCTATGGAGAGGGCGCGCAAGGTGGTGTTCTGCGAGCTTCCTACCGGCATGCGCTGGGGAACGGGTCCGAGCCCCAACTCATGTTAACCATGCGGACGCTGCAAACGCCTGACCTTAACCTGCGCAGTGCCGCCTTCCAATCGTTTGCCCTCACTACTACGGATAGTTTTAACGTTGGGGACGTAGTGGAATTGCACTTCGGCAGCGAGTTGCAAACCATTCAGTTTCTTGGCACCGTTACCGCCTTCAGTCCGTTTGGTTCCGCGGACCTGAATCTCTCCCCGAATACGGTGCTGGAATATCGCTATGCGAGCTCTGCGCCTTCTACAGGATTGGATCAGGGTTTCAAAGCATCACCCGAAGGGTTGATCGAGCCGACCGCACGAATCAGCATGGCGAATTTCGCCACCACGATCGAACGCGTGCATCACAACGAAGTTTCAATCTCCCATCGCACCGGCTCAGGAAAAACCAGGATGCAGCTGGCGGCTTATTCCGACCGGGTGACCGATCCCGCACTGACCGGTGTTGGCGTCTTGGGTACGGAAAGCGGAGATGTGTTGCCGGATATTTATTCCGGAACTTTCACTTATCGAGGCCGGGGACTGAACACCGAAGGCATGCGATTGGTGCTCCAGCATGAGCTCGCCTCTGACCTAACGGCCACGCTGGACTACAGCTACGGCGGCGTGCTCGATCTGGGAGCATCCACCTATAGCTTGCAAAATGCCCGAGACAATATGGAAGTTCGGGGAAGGCACGCTATCGCTGGGAAGGTCAACGGCACCTTGCCCCGCGCCAAGACTCATTGGGTCGCGTCTTATCGCTGGACCAATGGGCCTGCGCTAACCCCGGTAGACTGGTTCAACGCTTCTCCAGGGCAGGCGGAGCCCTACCTGAATATCCTTGTTCGTCAGCCTATTCCTGGGACTGGTTTTCTGCCTTGCCACATGGAAGCAGTGATCGACTTGCGCAACTTGCTGGCGCAAGGATATGTCCCGGTCATGGGGCAGGACGGCCACACCATCTACCTGGTGCAAGCTGCACGCAGCGTGCGGGGCGGCCTGGCGTTCACCTTCTAGTTCTCACCCTCAGCCATCAGAAATGCAAAACTGGTTTTTCGTGTGGGGTGTCTATTTCTGGAGATTGTCTTGTACCAATCTTCCTACGGACGAGAGCTGAGCGTTAAAGGCCGGTTTTACGCGCTGAGGCGCTGCCACCATTTCCGGGGTGTTGTCTGGGGCTGCGCGGGAAGCTTTGGCACGGCCTGGGAAGAGTTGAGGGGCTGCTTTTCCGGGCGATTGGCGGCGGCGTTTTTCGGCGTACAACGCGCCAGGAGCACTCTTCCCGGTATATCGGATGGGAGTATCAGGAGGCTCGGCTGGCCGAGGTCAAGCGCAGCCCCCAGAGCATCTCCCTGACGAATCTCCGCAGCCCCGCGGCGGAAGCGGCTCATCACGGCATCGGCTGTGACGTCATCGAAGGCGATCCACCGGGTCATACCCCTCCCAGAACCCCTAAGAGAGGCTTATTTTACCTCAGACCTGCCTGCCTGGATAGGCTATTCGCGGGCTGAGGCCCAGCCCTTTCGGCTCCAAATTGTACTCTGAGGGAGGGGTTTTTCTTCGCCCCGTCTAGCATCGTGCCGCGAAGAAGAATGTGATGGCTAAACTGCTATCCCCACCTTTGCACAAACCGCAAAGGTGGGCCGCCCGTCGAAGCGTATCGATTGAGATTCCAGGGCCGATGCGTCTGATGCCTACAGCTAATTCTTAAGCTTCTCGGATTGCTTCTCCTCTTGCTTCTTTGCTTCTTCGGTCCATGGCGGCACCACACTGTTCATGCGGGCATAAGCAATGGACTGGCCCAGGTGTTCGCCGAAATGTCCGGTGATCATGAAGAAGGCACCACGCTGCGTGGTTTGCTGGCCAAACATTTTCTGAGGTTTGTCGAGATCTGCGTCGCTGAGCGCGAGAATCGCTCCCCGGAAATGCGCAAAAGAATCCTTCAATGCTTGAACTGTTTTCGCCTTGTCGCTAGCGATCGACATCAGGGATTTGAAATCGAAGCCGGGCGGCGGAGCAGTGCCGAGCGCCCGCGCAACGCCGTAGTTGGCGGCAACGATATGCGTGTAGACCTCTCCGATCGAGCGAACGCCCTCGCCTGGACGCCACGAATACTTTCCGGCCGGCACCGCTTCGGCGAGTCGCACATACCTCTGCTCGTAGAAGGCAATTTCAGCGAGGAACTCTGCCCGCGCGCCGGTAGCGGGTGCCGCGGCGGCAGATTGGGGCCTAACGGCAGGCTTGTCCTGCGCATTGCTTGCCGCCGTCCGACCAAGACCAAATAACATTAGACAAAAAAGGTAAATCGACATAAGCCGCATCCGATTCTCCTCCTCGCGCTTTGTTAATCAGGCCCAATAATTCCTGTAATTTGCGGCCGGGTGCCCCAGGTTCGCGCCCCGGTTTTGGGCGCTAACCTGGGAATACTTTACTTCAATCCCCGCGAGTTATAGCTTTCTCTCATGCCTCGCGGCCTGCGGCGCTTTCACGAAT
>Ga0335081_10004497_pt1 | contig 21953 bp, 23 predicted proteins | sample Lox_Sample_35_FD_206713 | JGI IMG/M metagenome (GOLD analysis project Ga0335081, IMG submission 206713) | Soil microbial communities from Loxahatchee National Wildlife Refuge, Florida, United States - Lox_Sample_3.5 | ecosystem: Environmental > Terrestrial > Soil > Wetlands | place: USA... | reverse complement strand
GGCAGGATGCCTTTGTCGTCGGGAGCGAAAGAAAGTGCCACGAAAGTCCTCATCCTGAGGAGGCCGCGCCGCGGCCGTCTCGAAGGATGAGGACGAACCGCCCGCCTCATCCTTCGAGACGCGCCCACGCAAGTCGGCTATAGCCGACTTGCGCTTCTTACACGCCGATGTCGGGTAAACCCGACATCGGTGGGCGCTCCTCAGGATGAGGCTGGGCCGATCTAACCCGACCACCGCCTTGACGGGAAGCGGCGCGCCCCGCTACAAACACCTTATCCCGTGGTCATTTGAGCCGGCCGGCTTGCAGCCACGTTAAACAAGTCGCTAAAAGGCCGGGGACGCGTGAGCCCGGCCGAGAAATTTTCTCCGGCCGGTTTTTTGTTGGCCGGCGCATGGCTATGCGCCAGCCGGAAGGAGCCCGCGATGTCCGCGTCCAAAAGCTACCGCGCCGAAACCCGCCTGGTGCATGCCGGCACGCTGCGCTCGCAGTTCGGCGAAATCTCCGAGGCGCTGTTCCTGACACAGGCCTATGTCTACCCGAGCGCCGAGGAATGCGAGGCGCGCTTCTCCGGCAAGATGCCCGGCTACGTCTATTCGCGCTACTCCAACCCGACCATAGCGATGTTCGAGCAGCGCATGGCGGCGCTGGAAGGCGCCGAGGCCGCGCGCGCGACCGCGACCGGCATGGCCGCGGTGACCACCGCGCTGATGGGGCTCGTACGCGCCGGCGATCACGTCGTCGCCGCCAAGGCGCTGTTCGGCTCCTGCCGCTGGGTGATCGAGGAATGGCTGCCGCGCTTCGGCGTCACCTCCACGCTGGTGAACGGCTGCGATCTTTCCGCCTGGCAGGGCGCGGTGCAGAAGAACACCAAGGCGTTGTTCATGGAGACGCCGACCAATCCGACGCTCGAAGTCTACGACATCGCCGCGGTTGCCGCGATTGCGCACGCGGCCGGCGCCAAGCTGGTGGTCGACAACGTGTTCGCCACGCCGCTCTATCAGAGCCCGCTCGCGCTCGGCGCCGATTGCGTCGTCTATTCGGCCACCAAGCACATCGACGGCCAGGGCCGCGTGCTCGGCGGCGTCATCCTCGGCGCCGAGAAGTTCATCATGGACCACGTGCACCAGGTGATCCGGCAAACCGGCCCGTCGCTGTCGCCGTTCAACGCCTGGGTGCTGCTCAAGGGGTTGGAAACCCTGGCCGTGCGCGTTGAGCGGCAGACCGCCACCGCTGCCCGCGTCGCCGACGCGCTCGCCGGCCACGGCAAGATCAGCCGGCTGATCTATCCCGGCCGCAAGGATCATCCGCAGGCCGCGGTGGTCGCCCGGCAGATGAAGGCCGGCTCGACGCTGTGCTCGTTCGAGATCGAGGACGGCAAGGACGGCGCCTTCCGCTTCCTCAATGCGTTGAAGCTCACCGGCATCACCAACAATCTCGGCGACGCCAAGAGCCTGATCACCCACCCCACCACCACCACGCATCAACGGCTGACGCCGGCGCAGCGCGCCGAGCTCGGCATCGGCGATGGCTTGGTGCGGTTCTCGGCCGGCCTCGAGCATCCGGACGACTTGGTCGACGACCTGCTGACCGCCCTCGCCGCGGTCTAGGGCCGCTCAGCGCTGGCCCGCCGTCGCCGTTGCGGACAGCACCGGCCGGGTTGCGGCTTCTGCGATCGCGGCGCTGAGCCCTTTCGCCCAGCAGGCATAGCTCCAGTCGTTCATGTGCAGCCCGTCGGCCGACACGAAGGCCTTGAAATCCATGTGGTCGACCTCGCGCCAGCGCCGCATCATGTCGTAGCGCGGGAACAGATCGACGTCCTCCTGCTTGGCTGTGAGCGCGATGAGCGCCACCATGCGCGGCGCCTCTGGCTTGGCGATCACCTTGGGCGAGAATTGCGGGTCGATCAGCACCACGTCGGCGCCGATGGCGCGGATCTTGCGCAAGCCGGCGCGGATCGCCGCGCCGTGGTCGCCGATGGCGTGGTCGCGCAGCACCGAATTGGTGCCGAGCTGCCACAGCACGAGATCGGGCTTGGCGGCGATCACGGCCCTGTCGAAGCGCTTGAGCATGTCGGCGATTTCCTCGCCGCCGACGCCGCGGTTGATCACTTTGAACGTATGACCGCGGAAGCGGGTGCCGAGTTCGTCCTGCAGCCGGCTCGGATAGGTCGCCGTGGCGGAGCTCGCGCCGGCGCCTTCGGTCGAGGACGAGCCGATGGCGACGATGGTAACCGGCGCGCCGCTGGCAAGCTTCTGTGCAAAATGCGCAAGCGGCTTGGTCAGGCGCACCATGTCGAGCGGCGCGTCGCAGGCGGGCGAGGCCGCGTGCGCCTGCGGCGAAACAACAGCGGCGAGCAGCGCGGCGCCCGCAATCGCTCGCCCCGCGCGGAAGACGAATTCTCGGTAGCGCAATTTAGCCCAGCCCCCGGTATCAGCGGCCGCCCTCGTTTGACGGCGGCTTGGCCGTGATGAGATCGGCCAATAGCCATCCTATGCAATTGTGCACCCGCTTGGCCATCTCAATTTTGTTGGAGGCGTCGGTAAAATCGAAGGTGCCGAGTTCGGCCCATACCCGCATGATATCGAAGCGGTTGAACAGCGGTACTTCATGTTGCAGTGCAACCCAACGCATATCCTCGCCATAAGTGGTGAGCGCGATCATCGATTCGGTGCGCGGGCTGTATTGGGCATTGACCAGAACGACGTCGGCGCCGGCGGCGCGCCCCAGGGCGATGCCTTGCGCCAACGCGTCACTGAAGGCATCGGGATCGACCGCCTGAATGGCGTCCACGGTGCCGGTTTGCCAGACCACCAAATTGGGCTTGGCCGCGGCAAGCGCAGACTTCAGCACGGTTACCGCCTCGACAGCGGTACGGTGCGGCTTGACGTCGGTGGTAACCGCCACGGTGACGCCCGGCAACAGTTCGGTGAGCGCCTGCTGCAGGCGCGCGGGATAGGCATCCCCGGCGCCGCCGCGGCCGGGCAGAATGGACGAGCCGGAGCCGATCACCAGAATCGCAAGCTTCTTGGCCGCAATCGCTTGCTCGACATGGGGCAGCGGAAAGGTGCGCTCGACCTGATGCTGGGCGACCAGGCACTCCTGCGGCGGCCCGGCCAAAGCCGCGCCCGGCAGCAACAACAAGATTGCCCCCAGCCATCCAAGTCGCGTCATGCACCGCCCCCGGCGTAGCTCGGCGTCGCGGCCGGCGGACGCGGTCCGCGTCGCTCCATCTTCTTGTACCACGACACCAGCGCGGCCGCCGCCACCATGATCACAATGCCGGCCACGCTGACGGCAATCTGCATCGGCAAGCGGTCGGACACCTCGGTGAACACGAAATGGCCGGCAAAGGACAGGAAGACGCCGAGGCAAAACGTCTCCAGCGAGTGCTGCCCGCAGACGATCAGCGGCCAGAACACGGGCGACTTCAGCGCAGCCCAATCGCGCGGCACGAACCACACCGTGATGATGGCCAGCGACACGAAATGCAGGATGCGCAGCACGTCGAGATTGGTCTTGTCGATCGGGTAGATCGTATCGCTGACGAATTTCGGTACGAACACGGCGAGCCGCGGAAAATACCAGGTCATGGCGATGCCGAACGCGAAGGCCAGATAGAACGCCGCGAGCGTGATCACGACCGGGGAATTGATCCAGCGCGACAGCCGTTGCGCGCCGCCCAGCGCGCACCAAGCGCCGAACACGAACAGCATTTGCCAAGCGAAAGGATTGAACACCCAGGTGCCCTTGGGGTAGGCGGGGATGTTCCACTCGAACCACCAGGTCAGCGCGTAGAACGTCGCCGAGGCGATCAGCGCGGTCGAAGGTGCGCGCCGCAACAGCCACAGCACCGGCGGGAACCAGGCGAGCAGCACGATGTAGAGCGGCAGCACGTCCATGTTCGCCGGCTTGAACTTCAACAGCAGCGCCTGGACGATGGTGACGTCCGGATTGTTGAGGAAACTGCTCACGCCCATTTCCTCGGTATAGAGCGGATTGTCGAAGTGATGGGCGACATAGGCGATCTCGGCGAGATAGATCGCGAACAAAAACACGTGGGCAACATAGATCTGCCAGGCGCGCTTGAGCACCCGAGCGCCGGACACCACGAAGCCGTGCTCGTCCATGGCCCGGCCATAGACGAAGGCGGCCGTATAGCCGGAGATGAACACGAAAATCTCGGTGGCGTCGGAAAAGCCGTAATTGCGGATGGTGATCCAGCTCACCGCATTGGACGGGATGTGATCGAGGAAAATGAGCCAGAGGGCGAGCCCACGGAACAGGTCGAGCCGCAGATCGCGTTCGGTCGAAACCTTGGCCATGACCGGCTTTTCTTTCGGGCGGCCTTTCGGCCATACTCTCGGGGCGCGAAGACGGATAGCCCGGACTGCGACATTTATACGGCATTATCAATGTACCGCGCCGTTACCCGCAAGATCGAGGTCACCGTGACGCCCCGTTTCGTCTCGGAACGGTCCTCGCATGCCAACGGCTATTATTTCTGGTCCTACACCATCGACATCACCAATCTCGGCTCCGAAACGGTGCAGCTCAAAACCCGGCATTGGCGCATCACCGACGCGCTCGGGCGCCTGCAGGAGGTCAAGGGACCGGGCGTGGTCGGGGAAGAGCCGCTGCTCAAGCCGGGCGAGTCGTTCGAATACACCAGCGGCGTGCCGCTGCCGACGCCGTCCGGTTTCATGGTCGGAAGTTATGGGATGGTTACGGCCGCCGGCGAGCATTTCGACATCGAGATTCCGGCCTTTTCGCTGGATTCGAGCTACGCCGAGCGGACGATCAACTAGGGCAGGCACCCCCTGAACCGCCCGAGCGCCTGCTTGGGCAGGACAGCCAGCACCGCGCTGCCGCGCGCAAAATCCTGCAAGGCCACGACTTGCCGCTCCGGCAGGGCGATGCAGCCGGACGTGCCGGTCGCACCGGGCCGGCGCAGGTGGACGAAAATGCAGGAGCCGGCATGCGCCCGGCGGTCGGTCGGATAATCGACCAGCAGCCCGCGGGCGTATTCCGGCACGCGCCACATGTTCTCGCCGTGCACCTGCCAGCCGATTTTGGCGCGCGTGGTCACCGTGTTGTAGGCGGGCGAGGAAAGATCGTTGACGCAGGTTAGGCCTTCGGCGATGCGCAAATAGCCGCGCCGGCTCGAGACGGCGAAGCCGAAGCTGGGGCCGATGCTGAAGAAGCCGGCAGGCGTGCGCTTGTCGCCTTCGATTTTGGCCGGCTCGCCGGCTTGTGCGAATTGCGCAAAGGCATGCGCCCAGCCCACACCGTGGTGGCCGATCAGCGCGTGCGCCGGCCCGCCGAGCGCTCGCCAGGGCGACGCCGGTGTCGCGCGCTCGAACTGCCGCAGCGTGGCGGTCGTGTTCGACATGGTGTCGGGGACGAGCAGTACGAGACGATGCGCGGAGGCGAGCGGCTGCGGGCAGCTTTGCGCCTGCGCGGCACTGGGCGCGAAAGCAACAAACAATATCAAGAGGACGCGCCGCATGAGCTTCTTCCCGTCACGCGCGGGCTCGGCCCCGCGCATCCACCATCTTCGCGAAGATACTGGATTGCCGGGTCACGCCGCTACGCGGCGGCCCGGCAATGACCAAGCAGGGTTAACTCGGTAATCAGCTCGGCTTGGCGCCGACCTCGTGCGGCTCGAACAGGTAGTTGGCGCTGCAGAATTCGCAGGTCACCGAAATGCGGCCGTCCTCGACCATGTGATCGCGGTCGTCCTGCGAAAAGCTTTTGAGCATGGCTTCCACGCTGTCGCGCGAGCAGGAGCATTCGGCGCGCAAGGGGCTGCCGCGGAACACGCGCACGCCCGGCTCGTGAAACAGGCGATAGACCAGGCGCTCGCTCGACAGCGCCGGGTCGATCAGCTCGAGGTCCTCGACGGTGGAAACGAGCGCGCGCCCTTCCACCCAGGCCTCGTCCTCGGGCAGGCTGTGCAGCTCCATGCCTTCCGGCGCATCGCCGGGATGCAGATCGGCGACGCGCGCGCGCTCGGACGCCTTGGGCAGGAACTGCAGCATGATGCCGCCGGCGCGCCAGCGATGGCTGGCGCCACCCTCGGCCTGGCGCAGTTCCTCGGCGACCGCCAGCCGCACGCGGGTCGGGATCTGCTCGGAGCGGCGGAAATATTCGTGCGCGGCATCTTCCAGCGAGCCGCCTTCGAGCGCGACCAGGCCCTGGTAGCGGCTCATCTCGGGGCCCTGGTCGATGGTCATGGCAAGATGACCCTTGCCGAGCAGCGCACCGCCGGAAGCATCGCCTGCGGCAATCGCCTCCGCCACCCGGTTCTTGTCGAAGCGGGCGCAGGCGCGCACTTTGCCGGGCGTGGTGAAGTCGACCACCAGCATGCGCACCGGGCCGTCGCTCTGCGTTTGCAGGATGAAGCGGCCGTCGATCTTGAGCGCCGAGCCGAGCATGACCGTGAGCACCACCGCCTCGCCCAACAGCTTGGCGACCGGCGGCGGATAGGCGTGCTTCTCCAGGATCTCGTCGACCACGGAGCCGAGCCGCACCACGCGGCCGCGCAGGTCGAGCTTGGCGACCTCGAACGGGGTGACGATATCGTCGGTCGGCGTCGCCGATGGCGCGCGCGTGGGGATGACGGGTTCCGGATTGTTGGTCGAAGGATCGGTCATGGGCCCTATTTAGATTTTGTTGCCGCGAAAGCGAGCCCCGCTCCGCCTCATCCTGAGGAGCCGCGCGCAGCGCGGCGTCTCGAAGAGCCTGCCCCCGACTTGATCGGGGGATGGGGCGGCCCCACGCTTCGAGACGCGCACCCAGCGGTGCGCTCCTCAGCATGAGGCCGAAGAGGCTCAACCCTCAGCGTGCAGGCACCAGGCGAGCAGGCCCTGCTGGGCGTAGAGCCGGTTCTCCGCCTCGTCGAACACCACTGACTGCGGGCCGTCGATCACGTCGTCGGTGACCTCCTCGCCGCGATGGGCCGGCAGGCAATGCATGAAGATGGCGTCAGGCTTGGCCTTGGCCATCAGCCGGCCGTTGACCTGGTAGCGCTTGAGGATGTTGTGGCGGTGCTTGCCGTCGCGGTCGCCCATTGACACCCAGGTGTCGGTAACCACGCAGTCCGCGTCCTTGACCGCGGCTTCCGGGTCGTCGCCGATCTTGATGGCGGCGCCCGCGGACTTCACCCAGTCCATCAGCCACTTCTTCGGCTTGAGCTCGGCCGGGCAGGCGACCTGCAGGCGGAAATCGAAGCGCTCGGCGGCGTGCATCCACGAGGCCAATACGTTGTTGGCGTCGCCGGTCCAGGCCACGGTGCGGCCGCGGATCGGGCCCTTCTTCTCCTCGAAGGTCATCACGTCGGCCAGCACCTGGCAGGGATGCGAGCGCCGCGTCAGGCCGTTGATCACCGGGATGGTGGCATTCTGCGCGATCTCGGTCACCGCATTATGGTCGAGGATGCGGATCATGATGGCGTCGACATAGCGCGAAAGCACGCGCGCGGTGTCGGCCAGCGTCTCGCCGCGGCCGAGCTGCATTTCTTCCGCGGTCAAGGTGATCGATTCCCCGCCGAGCCGGCGCATGCCGACGTCGAAGGACACACGCGTGCGCGTGGACGGCTTGTCGAAGATCATCGCCAGCGTCTTGCCGGCAAGCGGCTTCTTGTCGAGCCCGCGCTCGCGCTCGGCCTTCATGACCCGGGCGTGATCGATCATGCCGGCAAGCACCGGCTTCGGAATGTCGATGAGGTCGATGAAATGGCGCAGGCCGTTGCCGCTCATGACGCGGCCTCCTTGACCGGCCGCGCATGCAGTTGCGCCAGCCGCGTGCAGGCGCGGTCGATGCGGTTGACCGCCTCGGAAATTTCCTGCTCGCCGATGATCAGCGGAGGCAGCAGGCGCACCACGTTGTCGCCGGCGGTCGGCGCCAGCATCTTCTCGGCGCGCAGTTCGTCCACCATGGCGGCGGCCGGCGGCACCATGCGCAGGCCGATCAGCAGGCCCTCGCCGCGTACCTCGGCGATAACCGATGAATGCCGGTCCTTGAGCTCGGCCAAGCGCTGCTTGAGCAGCAGCGCGTTCTGCTTCATGCGGTCGAGGAAGCCGTCGGCGGTGATGACATCGATCACCGCATTGGCGACCGCCATGGCGAGCGGATTGCCGCCGAAGGTCGAGCCGTGCGTGCCGGCGGTCATGCCCTTGGCCGCCTCCGTGGTGGCCAGGAACGCGCCGACCGGGAAGCCGCCGCCGAGCGCTTTGGCCAGCGCCATGATGTCGGGGGTGACGCCGGTGTGCTGATAGCAGAACAGGTCGCCGGTGCGGCCGATGCCGGTCTGCACCTCGTCGAAGATCAAGAGCAGGCCGTGCTTGTCGCACAGATCGCGCAGCGCCTTGAGGAAGGCGTGCGGCACGACGCGGACGCCGCCCTCGCCCATCACCGGCTCGATCATGATAGCGCCGGTCTCAGACCCGATCGCCTTCTTGACCGCCTCTAGATCGGCATAGGCCACCTGGTCGAAGCCTTCGACCGGCGGGCCGAAGCCGTCGAGATATTTCTTGTTGCCGGTGGCAGCGAGCGAGGCGAGCGTGCGGCCGTGGAAGGCGCCCTCGAAGGTGACGATGCGGAAGCGCTCCGGCTTGCCCGTCACCGCCTGGTATTTGCGCGCCATCTTGATGGCGCCCTCGATTGCCTCGGTGCCGGAATTACAGAAGAAGGTAACGTCCGCGAAGGAGAGCGCGCACAGCCGGTCGGCCAGCCGCTCGGCGCCCGGAATGCGGTAGAGATTGGAGACGTGCCAGAGCTTGTGCGCCTGCTCTTCCAGCGCCTTGACCAGCGCCGGATGGGCATGGCCGAGCGCGTTGACGGCAACGCCGGAGGCAAAATCGAGGTAGCGCTCGCCGTCGGCCGTGAAAAGCCAAGCGCCCTCGCCCCGCTCGAAGGCGAGGTCGACGCGCGCGTAGGTCGGCAATAGATGCGAGCTCACGACCTGGCTCTTTACAACAGCCGAAAAGAAATGTGCCGCCTCCCGGGGCGGCACGGTTTTAACTTTATTGCAGAAGCGCGCGATTTTCAACACGTAGCGCGGCGGACTTGTTGCGGCGCATGATGCTGTGCGCACAAGGCTTTTCGCATTTCTCGCGGCGCGTCGCGCGGACTCACTTTCGCCGCAAGTGCCGATTCTAAAGGAAAACCTGTTGGTAGTTGGGGTTCAGGGGTTGCAAACGCTTGCCGGGGGATCACTCCATATTGTAGCGTTTGCTCCAGCCGCTACGACATATCGTACGGCGCGGGTCGAAATCTAGTTCATCCCTGACAGCGTGAGGCGTCAGGCGCTCGAAAGCAGCGTCGGGCGAGCGCGGGCGGATTCCGCCCAAGGCTTTGATCGCCGAGGAGAAACTCATGGGCTGGACCGACGAGAGGGTCGAACTCCTGAAGAAATTATGGGCGGATGGCCTCTCCGCCAGCCAGATCGCGGCCGAACTGGGCGGCATCACCCGCAATGCGGTGATCGGCAAGGTACACAGGCTCGGCCTGTCGGGTCGCGCCAAGAGCCCGTCATCCTCGGCGCCGCGGCCGCGCAAGGCGCGTGCCTCCGGCATGCTGCGGGTATCGCGGCCATCGATGCGGGGCAACACCGCGCTCGCCTACGACTATGACGTCGAGCCCGAGCCGGAGCTGATCGAGATCCCGCTCGAGCAGCGCAAGACCCTGCTGCAGCTCAACGAAAAGACCTGCCGCTGGCCGATCGGCGACCCGGGCAGCCCGGATTTCTTCTTCTGCGGCGGCGAGACGGTGAACGAGCTGCCCTACTGCGCCTATCACTCGCGCGTCGCCTACCAGCCGCTCACCGACCGCCGCCGCGACAAGCGCCCGTTCCGGGGCTGACTTCTTCATCCCTCCCCGCTTGCGGGGAGGGTGGCGAGCGTCGAGCGAAAGTGAGATGCGAGCCGGGTGGGGTCTGATGTCCGATGGAGAGCCCACCCCACCCCCCGGCGCGGAGCCTGTCATCGGGCCGCGCTTCGCGCGGACCCGTTGGCGCCGGCCCCTCCCCTTTCAGGCGAGGGATAAGCAGCATCCTGCGCGACGCCCGCGGCTCAATTCGCCACGCCGAAGCGGTCGTCGAGCGCGTAGCCGGCGCCGCGCACGGTGCGGATCGGGTCGGCAGACTGCCCGCGGTTGATCGCCTTGCGCAGGCGGCCGACGTGCACGTCGACGGTGCGCTCGTCGATATAGATGTCGGAGCCCCAGACGCCGTCGAGCAGTTGCTCGCGCGAAAACACCCGCCCCGGCCGCTCCATCAGGAATTCGAGCAGCCGGTATTCGGTCGGCCCCAGATTGATCGGGCGGCCGTTGCGCACCACCCGCTTCTTCTCGCGGTCGAGCTCGAGGTCGCCGATGGTCAGGACCGTGGCCACCCGCTCCGGCGCTGCGCGCCGCAACAGCGCGCGCACGCGCGCCAAGAGCTCCGGCACCGAGAACGGCTTGACGATGTAGTCGTCGGCGCCGGTCGCCAAACCCCGCACCTTCTCGCTTTCCTCGCCGCGCGCCGTCAACATGATGATCGGCAGCTGGCGGGTTTCCGGGCGCGCGCGCAGGCGGCGGCACAGTTCGATGCCGGACAGGCCCGGCAGCATCCAGTCGAGCACCACCAGATCGGGCGTCGATTCCTTCAGCCGCGTGTCGGCCTCGTCGCCGCGGGCGGCCGTCTCCACCTCGTAGCCTTCCGATTCGAGGTTGTAGCGGAGCAGCATGGTGAGCGGCTCCTCGTCCTCGACGATCAGAATCCGCGCGCTCATGGGCTTCTTCCTTGGCGCATGATCTTATCCGAAAACCGGTGCCCACTTTTCGGGATCATGCGCTTCTTCCTTGGCGCATGATCTTAGCCGAGAACCGGTGCCCACTTTTCGGGATCATGCGCAGCCCGTTACCGATTATCCCCGACCCGCAAGGCAGCGATGGTCGTGGTATCGCCCTTCGGCCGCTGGTCGGCGATCGGGCGGCCTTCGATGATGTAATGCACCGTCTCGGCGATGTTGGTGGCGTGGTCGCCCATGCGCTCGATGTTCTTGGCGCAGAACATCAGGTGGATGCAGAAGGTGATGTTGCGCGGGTCTTCCATCATGTAGGTGAGCAACTCGCGGAACACGGAGGTGCAGACCGCGTCGATTTCCTCGTCGCCGCGCCACACCGCCATGGCCTTGCTGACGTCGCGGCGGCCGTAGGCGTCGAGCACGGTCTTGAGCTGCTCGAGCACCAGGTCGGTCATGTGCTCGACGCCGCGGATGAGCTTGGGTGGCGGGAACTCGCCGTTGAGCGCGATCACGCGCTTGGCGATGTTCTTGGCGAGGTCGCCGATGCGCTCGAGGTCGTTGGCGAGCCGCAGCGCGCCCACCACCTCGCGCAGATCGACCGCCATCGGCTGACGGCGGGCGATGGTGTTGACCGCTTTCTCCTCGATCTCGCGCTGCAGGTGATCGATATTGGCGTCGGCGACAGCCACGCGCTGAGCGAGCGCCGTGTCGCGCTTGGACAGAGCATCGACCGAGTCGGCAACCTGCTTCTCGGCCAAGCCGCCCATCTCGGCGACCATGCGCGAGAGATCCTGCAGGTCGGTGTCGAATGCCTTGTGGGTGTGGTCGGTCATTGTCATTGTCCTTCGACCCTTCTTGCGCCGGTTAGCCGAAGCGGCCGGTGATGTAGTCCTGCGTGCGGCGATCGGTCGGCGTGGTGAAGATGGTTGTGGTTTCGCCGAATTCAACGAGCTCGCCGAGATACATGAAGGCGGTGTAATCGGACACGCGCGCCGCCTGCTGCATGTTGTGGGTGACGATGGCGATCGTGTAGTCCTCTTTCAGCTCGTCGATCAGCTCCTCGATCTTGGCGGTGGAGATCGGGTCGAGCGCCGAGCAGGGTTCGTCGAACAGGATCACCTCGGGGCGCACCGCCACCGTGCGGGCGATGCACAGGCGCTGCTGCTGCCCGCCGGACAGCGACAGACCGCTGGCGTTGAGCTTGTCCTTGACCTCGTCCCAGAGCGCGGCGCGCTGCAGGCAGTGCTTGACGCGGTCGTCGACCTCCGACTTGGGCAGCTTTTCGTACAGCCGGATGCCGAAGGCGATGTTCTCGTAGATCGTCATCGGGAACGGCGTCGGCTTCTGGAACACCATGCCGACCTTGGCGCGCAGCAGGTTGAGATCGGTGGAGGGCGACAGGATGTCCTCATTGTCCAGCCGCACCTGGCCGGTTGCGCGCTGGTTCGGGTAGAGGTCGTACATGCGATTGAGGATGCGCAACAGGGTCGACTTGCCGCAGCCGGACGGCCCGATCAGCGCGGTAACCCGGCTTTGGTAGAGCGACATGTTGATGCTCTTGAGCGCGCGATGGTCGCCGTAGAAGAAATCGAGGTCGCGCACCGTGATCTTCTCCTCGAGCCCCAGGGAGCCGGCTGGATCGCGGTGGACGGTCGGCGTAGTGAAGCTGGCTATACTCATGACGTTTTTCTCTGTGCCGAGAGGACTCGGGCGATGATGCTGAGCGCAAGCACCGCCATCGTGATGATCAGCGCGCCGGTCCAAGCCAGCTGCTGCCAGTCCCTGTAGGGACTGAGCGCGAACTGGAAGATGACCACCGGCAGGCTGGCGACCGGAGCGTTCATGTTGAGGCTCCAGAACTGGTTGTTGAGCGCGGTGAACAGCAGCGGCGCGGTCTCGCCCGATATGCGCGCAACCGCGAGCAGAACGCCCGTGATCATGCCGGCGCGGGCGGCGCGATAGGCGACCTTGCGGATCATGAGCGCGCGCGGCAGGCCGATCGAGGCCGCCGCCTCGCGCAGCGTGTCCGGCACCAGCGTGAGCATGTCCTCGGTGGTGCGCACCACCACCGGCACCACGATCACGGCGAGCGCGACTGCGCCGGCCCAGCCGGAGAAATGGCCCATCTGCGCGACCATGATCTCGTAGACGAACAAGCCGATCACGATCGACGGCGCACTCAGCAGGATGTCGTTGATGAAGCGCACCACGAGGGTCAATTTGGCGTAGCGGCCGTATTCGGCCATGTAAGTGCCGGCCAGCATCCCGAGCGGGGTGCCGATGACGATCGCGATCACGGTGAGCATCAGGCTGCCGACAATCGGGTTAAGCAGGCCCCCGTTGCTGCCCGGCGGCGGCGTCATTTGGGTGAACACCGCGAGGTTGAGCCCATTGAAGCCTTGCCACAGCAGGTCGGCCAAAATGAACACCAGCCAGAGCAGGCCGAAGCCCGTGGCGCCGATCGCCAATGCGACGGCGATCTGGTTGCGCAAGCGACGGCGGCCGTACAGCGGGGCGGAGCGGTCGACTGCTGTCATGATCAGCCTCCGACCCGCGCGTGGATGCGCATCAGCATGAGGCGGGCAATGGCCAGCACGATGAAGGTAATGACGAACAAGATAAGTCCGAGCGCGATGAGGGAGGAAGTGTAGAGATCGCCGACCGCCTCGGTGAACTCGTTGGCGATGGTGGCCGATATGGTGGTGCCGGGCGCCAGGATCGAGCCCGAAATGCGGTGCGCGTTGCCGATCACGAAAGTGACCGCCATGGTCTCGCCGAGCGCGCGGCCGAGCGCAAGCATGACCGCGCCAATCACGCCGGTGCGCGCATAAGGCAGCACCACGTTGCGCACCACTTCCCACGTGGTGCAGCCGACGCCGTAGGCGGCTTCCTTGAGCACCGGCGGCACCGCCTCGAACACGTCGCGCGAGATCGACGTGATGAAGGGCAGCACCATGATGGCGAGGATCAGGCCGGCGGTAAGGATGCCAATGCCGTAGGGTGGTCCGGCGAACAGGTTTTCGAGCCCGGGAACATTGCCGAGTGTGTCGATAAGGAACGGCTGCAGCGTTTGCTGCAGGAAGGGCGCGAACACGAACAGGCCCCAGATGCCGTAGATGATGCTGGGAATGCCGGCCAGCAGTTCAATGGCGATGCCGATCGGCCGGCGCAGCCAAAGCGGGCACAATTCGGTGAGGAATATCGAGATGAACAGGCCGACCGGCACGGCGATCAGCATCGCGATCAAAGAGGTAACAATGGTGCCGTAAACTGCCGCCAGGGCGCCGAATTTCTCGGTCACCGGGTTCCACACTTGGGTGACCAGAAAACCCAGGCCGTAGGCCCCGAGCGCCGGTAACGAGCCGTAGATCAGCGACACGATAATGCCGCTGAGGATCAGCAGCACGATGACGGCCGAAATGCGGGTCAGATGGCGGAAGACGAGGTCGTGCAAGCGCAGGCGTTGGAGCGCCTTGCCGCGATCGAGCTGCTCAGCAACGACAACGGCGCCACCGTGCAACGCTACATCAACCACGGCTCGCCTCCCGGTTTCCTGCATGAGGCTCTCCCTTCGGGCACGACGCGCAATCCGGGAGCGCCACTCAAACGGCCTTAAGGCCGCAAGACAAGCCGCCTTTCGGGCGGCGGTGGAGAAGTCGGGGGCGCCGATTCCGGCGCCCCCGTTTGATCATCCGAACATTACATCCCAGAATACACGGGCTTGCCGTCGCCGCCCTTGATGTCGTTCCAATGCGCGTGAATCAGCTTCACGACGCTGTCCGGCATCGGGATGTAGTCAAGGCTCGACGCCATATCGTCGCCCTTGTCATAGGCCCAGGCGAAGAACTGCAGCGCCTCCTTGGTGGCCGCCGCATCCTTCGGCTGCTTGGGCACCAGGATGAAGGTCGCACCGGCGATCGGCCAGGACTTGGCGCCCGGCGAATCCGTGATGATCATGTAGAAGCCCGGAGCCTTGGCCCAGTCGGCGCCGGCCGCAGCCGCCATGATCGCGTCGGGAACGGCGGTCACGGTCTGGCCGTCCTTATTGATCATTTTCGTCGTGGTCAGGTGGTTCTGCTTGGCATAGGCGGTTTCGACATAACCGAGCGCGCCTTTGGTGTTGCCGACGTTGTTGGCGACGCCTTCGTTGCCCTTGGCGCCGATGCCGGCGGGCCACTCAACCGAGGTATTGCTGCCGACTTTCGACTTCCACTCGGCGCTGACCTTCGAGAGATAGTTGGTGAAGATGAAGGTGGTGCCGGAGCCGTCCGAACGATGCACCAGCGCGATCGCCTGATCGGGAAGCTTCGCATTGGGATTGAGCTTCTTGAGCGCCGGGTCGTTCCACTTCTTGATTTCGCCGAGATACATCTTGGCGAGGGTCGGCCCGTCGATCGTCAATTCGTTCGGCTTGATGCCTTCGAGATTGACGACCGGCACGATGCCGCCCATCACGGTCGGGAACTGAATGCAGCCGATTTTGTCGAGCGCTGCGGGCTCCAACGGCATGTCGGAGGCGCCGAAGGTGACCGTACGCGCGCTGATCTGCTTGATGCCGCCGCCGGAACCAATCGACTGATAGTTCAATCCGTTGCCGGTGACTTTCTTATAGGCGTCGGCCCATTTGGCGTAGATCGGATAGGGGAAGGTCGCCCCGGCGCCGGAAATGTCGGCGGCGGACGCAGGTGCGATAGCAGCGGCGGCGGCGATGAAGCCGGCGGCTGCCCATGTGGTGAAATGTTTCACGGGTCTCTCCATGGTTTGCGGCCAAAGGCACACGCGGACATTGCTGCCCGTGGTTTTCCGCCTGACGCCCGTCGCCCGGGCGGCCGCTGTTGCTTGACGCACTCCGAGAAGGCGACTTCGGCCGGAGTTTTTTGTTCGCGTTCGCGGATGGGATCCGAAGTCGAGATCAGCCTTAGGCGTCACGTGTCACCGTTCTATTACAGTGCGGTGACAGTTAAATGACAACGCAAGTCTATGAATTTACAGACAATTCTTTGAAAATCCCGGGTTCCCCGGTGGGCAGCGGGATGTGCATAATAAAGGTTGCCCCCGCGCCCGGCGTGCTCTCGATGGTCAGCTTGCCGTGATGGTGGTTGAGCACGTGTTTGACCAGCGCCAGCCCGAGGCCGGTGCCGCCTTGCGCGCGGCTGTCGGCCACGTCAACCCGATAAAAGCGCTCGGTCAGCCGCGGCACATGCTCGGGCGCGATGCCCGGTCCGTAATCGCGCACCGACAGGCGGGCTTCCGGCGTCCCGGCGCGGGTCTGGCCGCGGTTGAGCGTGATGTCGACCCTTTTTCCGGCGGCGCCGTATTTGAGGGCGTTTTCCACCAGGTTTTCCAGAGCGCGGATCAATTCGTCGCGGTCGCCCAGCACCATCAGCGGCTCGCCCGGCGCCGATAGCTTGATGTCGACGCCGCGGTCGCGCGCCAGCGTCTGCAGGCCGTCGGCGACCTGACGCACGATCGGCGCCAGGTCGACCGCCGTATTCGGCTGCAGGTGTGCATTGAGCTCGATGCGCGACAGCGACAACAGGTCGTCGATCAGGCGCGCCATGCGGGCGGCCTGGCCCTGCATGATGGCGAGAAACTTGCCGCGCGCGGCGGCGTCGTCCTTGGCCGAACCCTGCAAAGTCTCGATGAAGCCGAGCAGCGCGGCAAGCGGCGTGCGCAGCTCATGGCTGGCGTTGGCGATGAAGTCGGCACGCATTTCCTCGACCCGGCGCAGCGGCGTGAGGTCGTTGAAAGTCATCAGCAAAATATCGGAGGCGGCATCGCCGGTCGTGAGCCTGACCGGTGTGACGAAGGCCTCGAACCAGCGGTCGTGCGGCACGCGCTCGAAGAATTCCACCCGCTGCGGCTCGCGCCGCTTGGTGGCGCGGCGGATAGCGTCGACCAATTCCGGCATGCGCAGCGTGATGAGGGCGAGCTCGCCGCGGCGCAGCGCCGGCGCGATCGCCGCCGCCGCCTCGTTGAAGGCGATCACCCGGCCGTCGCGGTCGAGCACGATGGCCGGCTGCGGCAAGCCGCCGATCAGCGACTCGATCAGCAGCACTTGCGCGGGCGCGGCGGGGCGGGCGGTCGCCGGCAGCATGCCGCCTTCCCCGGCGCTCAGCGCGGACGGCCCGGCAAGCGCGTGCCAAGCCTCGCGCAGGCGCCCGAGCCAGTTGACGCGCGGGAAGAGATTGTCTTGCTCGGTCGCCATGGCGGACCTTAGGTCTTGTTGCGCTCGATCTCGCTGCGCAGCGGGTCGGCCGCATGCACGGTGCGCGGCTTCGGCAGCGTCTTATGGCCGCGCATATAGAGTGCCTCCCGTATCCCCAAAATGGTGAGCGCGAGCGCAAAGGGTACGAGATAATAAAGCATGCGGAACAGCAAGAGGCCCGCCACCAGGTCTTCTTTGCGGAACTGCCATAAGGCCACCAGCATCGCGGCGTCGAAGACGCCGAGCCCGCCCGGCGCGTGGCTGGCGAAGCCGAGCATGGTCGCCGACACGAAGACCACCAGCAGGGTGACGAAGCCGATATTCGGCTCGCCCGGCAGCAGCATAAACATGGCGAGCGCGCAGAAGCCCAGGTCGAACAGGCCGATGACGATCTGCACCAGGGTGGACGGCCCGCTCGGCAGCCGTACCTTCCATTCGTTTTGGCCGATCTCGCGCGCCGCGCTCCACACCCAGGCGATATAGGAGAGCAGGATCGCCAGGATAACGAGCGCGATGCCGCGATTGGCCCAGCCGGGAAGCTGGGTGATCGGCCCGGCGGCGTGCGGCTCGATAGTGACGCTCAAGCCCAGCACGGTGGCGTTGCCGAGCCAGAAGGTGAGCCCCGAGATGAAGCAGATCTTGGCCACCTCGATCGCCGACAAGCCATGGGCGGAATAGATGCGGTAGCGCACCGCACCGCCGGTGAACACGGTGGCGCCGATATTGTGACCGACCGCATAGCTGGTGAAGCCGGCAAGCGCGGCGATGCGATAGGGTATCTCGTTGCGGCCGATGGTGCGCAGTGCGAACCAGTCGTAAAAGGTGAGCGTGAAATAGCCGCCGGCGACGAACAGCGCGGCCGCCGCAATATCAGCGTGCGGGGTCGCTTTCAGCGCCGTCATCACCTCGTGCACGTCGATGCCGCGCAGCGTGTGAAGCAGCACCACCGCCGCCACCGCGATGATGGTAAGGCTGAGCAGCACCCCGATGCGATTCCAGCCGATTGCGTTTTGGCATGTTCGCGCCACCGCGCGCAGCGACTCGAGCATTTTTCCTCCGCGGAGCGGCGTTTCGGGGTCGTGCGAACAGCCCCGTTTCGCCGCGCGCCGGACAGGGCGCCGGCCCCCACTAGCAGAACTCGGCAAAGGGCGCGAGTGCGGCGCCCGGCCGCGCGGGGAATGCGGCAAATTTGGGTAGCGGCAGGATTAATGCCCGTGGCGGGGCGCCGGTCGACCGGGCTTCGGGCGCGCGGGGTGGGCCGCAACCGGCCGCGCACCCCCCAAAAGCGAAGTCCCGGCCGCGCCATCGCGAAGCCGGGACAATCGGGCAAGTCAGGGCAGGTCTGTCAGTCGCAGACCTGGAGCTGGCGAACGTACCTGTGGTGATGGATATACACCACCTTGTTGACGATGTAGCAGTCGGAGGTGTCGACATAGTCGGGATACAGGCCGACATAGAGGCCGCCGTGGCCGTGGCCATGCCAGTGCCACTTGCCGCCCTTGGCGGAGGCGACGGTCGGAGCGAACGCGGCGGCGGCGATGATGGCGGTGGCGCCGAGCGCGATGAGCTTGCGGTACATGGTCCTCTCCTGTTTTTGAGGGATGCGCCTCGCGCATCTCCTGTTCCCATAGTCGGCGGCAGTAGCGGGAAGGTTCAAAGCCGCTGGATGGGACCGGCCGCGCACCAATAACCAAACAAGGCGGCCATAGCGCGCCGTGGCTTGCCGAACGGCACCGCATCGGGGCAACCTGAGGGGGCGTGAAAAAAAGCGTTAACCTTCTTGCATTTGCTTGAACCTTGGCGCGCCCGCGCGCGACTACCTCACGAGCCGATTAGCCGCCGATGCAGACGACTTCCGATGAGACGCTGATCGCGAGGATCGCAAACGGCGACCGGCTTGCCATGCAGGTGCTGTTCGCCCGGCACCATGTGCGGATCTACCGGTTCATCCTGCGGCTGGTGCACAACCAGGCGACGGCGGAGGACCTGATCAGCGAGGTCTTCCTTGACATCTGGCGACACGCCGGAAAGTTCGAGGGCCGCTCCGCCGTGACCACCTGGATGCTGGGCATCGCGCGCTTCAAGACGCTGTCGGCGCTGCGCCGGCGCCACGAAGATGAGCTGGACGAGGAGACGGCCGAGCGCGTCGAGGATCAAGCCGACGATCCCGAAACGGCGCTGGCCAAGAAGGATCAAGGCGCGGTCTTGCGGCACTGCCTGACCGCATTGTCGGCCGAGCACCGGGAAGTCATCGACCTCGTCTACTACCACGAGAAGTCGGTGAAGGAAGCGGCCGAGATCGTCGGCATTCCCGAGGCGACGGTGAAGACGCGCATGTTCTACGCGCGCAAAAAACTATCGGAGCTCCTGCGGGAGCAAGGAGTCGAGCGAGGTTGGCCATGAACGCGACGAACAAGGCGCCCGAGCGCAGCGAGATCGAGGAGCTTCTGCCGTGGCATGCGGCGGGCACCTTGAGCCGCCGCGACGCCCAGCGTGTCGAGGAAGCGCTCGCCCACGATCCCGAGCTCGCGCGCCGCTATGCGCTGGTGCGCGAGGAGCTCAGCGAGACCATTCATCTGAACGAATCGCTGGGCGCACCGTCGCCGGGCGCGATGGAGAAACTGTTCGCCAGGATCGACGCCGAGCCAACGCGCGGCGCAGGCGGCGCCGGACGAAAGATCGGCGCGGGCATTTCCGGTTTTCTCGCCGGTCTCAGCCCGCGCACGCTCGCCTGGTCGGCGAGCGCCGCCGCGATCGCCATCCTGCTGCAGGCCGGCTTCCTGGCCGACTTCGCACTCAAGCAAAAAGCGCCGTCCGGCTTCGAGACGGCGTCGGCGCCGAGCACGGCGCCGGACGTGGGCGCCTTCACCCTGATCCGCTTTGCGCCGCAGGCGAGCTTCGACGATATCGACAAGTTCCTGCAGGCCAACAAGCTGTCGATCGTGGCCGGCCCCGTGCCCGGCGGACTTTACAAGGTGCGGGTGGCCGACAATGCCTTGCCCAAGACGGCGCTCGACGCCGTCGTCAAGAAGCTCGGCCAGGATAAGCTGGTCAGCTTCATCGTCGCGACCCAATAGGCGAGCGCCCGTTATATTCGTCGCGGCCGGATCTCCGTGTGGGCGCGCTGATTTGCCGCCGCAAAAGCTGCCCATGCGTCGAACATTGTCAGGCCCGGCACGTTGTGCCTACGGGGTGACACCATGGGTCGCCCGTCATGCGCGAAGCAATCTCACCGCCGGTGCACGCCGAAGCCACGCGTCGCGATTTTCTCTATGTTGCCACCGCCGCCGTCGCCGCCGTCGGCGCCGCTGCCGCCCTGGTGCCGCTCATCGACCAGATGAATCCGGACGCCGCCACGCTCGCCGCCGGCGGCCCGGTCGATCTCGACCTCGACAAGGTGTCGCCCGGCCAGCAGGTGCAGGTGCGCTGGCGCAGCCGCCCGATCTTCGTGATCAACCGCACGCCGGCCGCGCTCACGGCGCTGCAGTCGGCGGACGTAACCAACCGGCTCGCCGACCCAGATTCGCAGAACCACCAGCAGCCACCCTATGCCAAGAACTGGCACCGCTCGCTCAAGCCGGAATACGGCGTGCTGGTCGGCATCTGCACCCATCTCGGCTGCATCCCCGCGTTCTTCCCGCAGCCCAGCCCGACCACGCCGACCGCCGACTGGCCGGGCGGTTATTTCTGTCCCTGCCACGGCTCCAAATACGACCTCGCCGGCCGCGTCTATGCCGGCGTGCCGGCGCCCTACAATTTGCCAGTGCCGCCATACTTCTTCGTCAGCGACAAGAAAATCCGCATCGGCGAGAATCCGAAGGGCGAGAACTTCGATTTCGGCTCGATCGTGCAGATCTAGGCCACCTCACCCGCGTCCCGCCTTGCCGCGCCCGCGCTATGTTTCGCTTGCGGCGGACGGGCGAAGTTGCCATCTGAGGGACTTACAGCGCCTTCCGGACCTGCAATGACCGAACAGCCGCCCATGATGCCGCTGCGCGTGACGCGCAACGACCAAATCGCCGACGGCATCAACCTGATCGAATTTCGCGATCTTGACGGCAAGCCGCTGCCGGAATTCTCCGCCGGCGCACACATCGCCATCCGCGTGCCGAACGGCCTCTTGCGCAAATATTCGCTGTGCAACGATCCGAGCGAGCGCGACCGCTACCAGGTCGCGGTCAAGCGCGAGGCGAACGGGCGCGGCGGCTCGGCCAATCTGATCGACCATGTGAAGGCGGGCGATGAGCTGATGGTGGCGCCGCCGGTCAACGATTTCGGTCTGCCGCCGCGCGCGCAGGATTTCCTGTTCATCGCCGGCGGCATCGGCATCACCCCGATCATGGCCATGATCCGCGAGGTGCAGAGGCAGGCTAAGCGCTTCCGGCTGTTCTACTGCACGCGCTCGGCGGAGACGACCGCCTTTGCCGAGGAGTTGAGCGCGCCGGAGTTCAAAGGCCTCGTCACCATCCATCACGATCGGGGCGATCCGTCCTGCTCGCTCGACCTCAAGCCGATCCTGGCCGAGCGCAAGAACCGCGAGCACCTTTACTGCTGCGGCCCGCGTCCGCTCATGGAGGCGGTGCGCCATATGACCGACCATTGGTCGTCGACCGCCGTGCATTTCGAGGCGTTCAGCGAGGCGGAAACGCATAAAGTCGGCGACACGCCGTTCAAGGTGCGGCTGGCGCGCTCCGGCAAGGTGCTGGAGGTGCCGGTGACCAGGACCATCCTGGAAGTGCTGCGCGAGAGCGGGCTGGACGTGCCGAGCTCGTGCGAGACCGGCACCTGCGGCACCTGCCGCACCAAGCTGCTGGCGGGCGAGGCCGACCATCGCGACCTGGTGCTCGCCGACCACGAGCGCAAGGATCAGATCATGATCTGCGTCTCGCGCGCGCGCAGCGCGGAGATCACCATCGACCGGTAGAGTAATTTTGGGCCGAAGCACCTCAGCGCATTC
>Ga0335081_10004496_pt1 | contig 21958 bp, 21 predicted proteins | sample Lox_Sample_35_FD_206713 | JGI IMG/M metagenome (GOLD analysis project Ga0335081, IMG submission 206713) | Soil microbial communities from Loxahatchee National Wildlife Refuge, Florida, United States - Lox_Sample_3.5 | ecosystem: Environmental > Terrestrial > Soil > Wetlands | place: USA... | reverse complement strand
GCTGACCGCGATGTTCGTGCACGCCGGCTGGCTGCACCTGCTCGGCAACATGCTCTTCCTGCTGATCTTCGGCAACAACATCGAGGACCGCTTCCGCAAGGTGCCCTACCTGATCTTCTACCTGGCGTGCGGGTACATCGCCGCCTACGGTTACGCGGCCGTGAACCCGGGCTCGGTCCAGCCGCTGGTCGGGGCGTCCGGCGCGATCGCCGGGGTGCTCGGGGCTTACCTCGTGCTCTATCCCCGGGCGCGGGTCTGGAGCCTGGTCCCGTTCCTGTTCTTCATCCCGCTGCGCATCCCGGCATGGCTCGTGCTCGGGCTCTGGTTCGTCCTGCAGTGGGTGTATTCGCTCGGCCCAAGCGCGGCCGGCGGGGTGGCCTACGTCGCGCACGTCTTCGGCTTCGTGGCCGGGGCACTGGTCGGGCTGCTCGTGCGCGCGGCCAGCGCCGGGCGGCGGCCTGCCCGGCTGCCGTGAGGAGGGCCGGCCGTGGCTGAGCAAGGGCTGTTCGGCGCGGCCGGCCCTCCGGCGGCGGGCTGACAGGAGGCCGGCGGCGGTCTGGCCCAGACGATCCGCCGATCCCGGTGGCCCGCTGGCGCCGCGATGCGAGACGATTGCAGAGGGGATCACGGGGAACGGAGATCACCGGGCCCGGCGATGGCTGACGGCAGCGGTGGTGGCGGGCCGTGCTTGCGCGCCCGCGTGATGGGTAGTTCCCGCCCGACGCACCGTCACCAGCACCGGAGGGCCGGCATGGACGACACGAAGCGCGCCGCGCACGGCATGACGGTCCGCCGGGAGGTGCTTGGTGACGCCCAACGGCCTCACCCCGGAGCAGATCGCCGAGGTGTTCCTTCACGTGGGCATCTACGCGGGCGTACCGGCCGTGAACCGCGCCTTCGCGGTCGCGCAGCAGGTGCTGGCCGGGGCGGGCTGAGTGCGGGCGGAAGGCACTTACCGATCATGGCATCGCCCGGTTATTGTGTCCGTATCTCGCACGAGTGTGCTGATCGCGTCCAAAAAAATATATGACCATGATGATTATGCTGAAAGTTAGGAGAGGGCGGGGAGGGCATGGCGGAGATCGTGTCACTTGCCGGCGCAGTGGCCGCGGCCATCCGCGACGGCGACGCGGTGGCGATGGAGGGCTTCACGCACCTCATCCCCTTCGCGGCCGGGCACGAAGTCATCAGGCAGGGGCGCCGCGATCTGACCTTGATCCGGATGACCCCGGACGTGATCTATGACCAGCTCATCGGGGCGGGGTGCGCGAGCAAGCTGATCTTCTCCTGGGGCGGGAATCCGGGAGTCGGGTCGCTGCACAGGTTCCGCGATGCGGTGGAGAACGGCTGGCCGGGGCCGCTCCAGCTGGAGGAGCACAGCCACGCGGGCATGGCCAACCGGTACGTGGCGGGCGCGGCCGGGATGCCCTTCGCGGTCCTGCGCGGATACCGCGGAACCGGCCTGGACGGCCAGCCGTCCGTCCGCCCGATCACCTGCCCGTTCACCGGACAGACCCTGACGGCGGTGGCCGCACTCACCCCCGACGTGACCGTCATCCATGCGCAGCGGGCCGACCGGGCGGGCAACGTCCAGCTGTGGGGCATCACCGGGGTGCAGAAGGAAGCGGTGCTCGGCGCCCGGCGGGCGGTGGTCACCGTGGAGGAGATCGTGCCGGAACTGCGCCCGCAGCCGGGCGCGATCGTACTGCCCGGCTGGACGGTCGACTACGTCGCTCCGGTCCCGGGCGGGGCGCACCCCTCCTACGCGCTCGGCTACTCCCACCGCGACAACGACTTCTACCTCGGCTGGGACGCGATCAGCCGCGGGCGGGACAGCTTCCGGCGCTGGCTGGAGACCGACGTCCTGGCCGGCGGGCCGGAAGCGCCCGCCGGCGCGGCGGGGGAGGACGGGCTGGGATCAGACGGGCTGGGATCATGAGCGCGCCTGGCACCGCGCTGACCCAGGGCAGCGCGTTCACCTCCGACGAGATGATGACCGCCTGTGCCGCCCGGGCCCTGCGCGACGGCATGACCTGCTTCGTGGGTATCGGGTTGCCCAGCGCGGCGGCCAACCTCGCGCGGGCCACCCACGCCCCCAACCTGGTGCTGGTCTACGAATCGGGCACGATCGGCGCCAAGCCCGGCTGGCTGCCGCTGTCCATCGGCGACGGTGTGCTCGCGGAGACGGCGGACGCGGTGGTGAGCGTGCCGGAGATCTTCAACTACTGGCTGCAGGCCGGCCGGATCGACGTCGGCTTTCTCGGGGCGGCCCAGGTCGACCGGTTCGGTAACATCAATACCACCGTCATCGGCGCGCAATACGCCGACCCGAAGGTGCGCCTGCCCGGCGCGGGCGGGGCTCCCGAGATCGCCGCTTCCTGCCGGGAGGTGATCATCGTGCTGCGGCAGAGCCGCAGGTCGCTGGTGGAGCGGGTCGATTTCATCACCTCGGTCGGCTACGGGGACGGTCCAGGGCACCGGGAGCGGCTGGGCCTGACCGGCGCCGGGCCGCGCAAGGTCATCACCGATCTCGGCGTGCTCGAGCCCGATCCGGCCACCTGCGAGCTGACCCTGACCGGCGTCTACCCCGGCGTGACCACCGGCGAGGTGCGGTCCAGGACCGGCTGGGACCTGGCGGTCTCCGCCGGCCTGCGGGAGCTGCCGGCGCCTGCCAGCGCCGAGCTCGCGGCGCTGCGCGCCCTGCAAGCCATGACGCCCGGTCCGCTAGGAGGACGATGACCGCCCGCCCGCTCCCGCCCGCCGGCGCCGTCCCCGGCCTGCCCGGCTATGAACGGCCCGCCGGGCTCCATCCGCCGCTCGACGTCCCCGGCTACCGCTCGACCGCGCTGCGCCACCCGCGCCAGCCGCTGGTGCTGCTGCCGCACGGGCTGACCGAGATCACCGGCCCGCTGCTCGGCCAGGAGCGGGTCACCGCCGCCGACGCCGACCTGACCGCGCAGCACGCGGGGGAGCCGCTCGGCCAGCGGATCGTCGTCACCGGCCGGGTGCTCGACAGCGGCGGCCGCCCGGTTCCCGGCACCCTGATCGAGATCTGGCAGGCCAACGCGGCCGGCCGCTACCGCCACGCGGTGGACAGCCACCGGGCACCGCTGGACCCGAACTTCACCGGGGCGGGCCGGTGCCTCACCGACTCCACAGGCAGGCACGCGTGCCGGAGAGGAGCATTCAGGTGCCGCTAGTTGTGCGCAACACCCCGCGGACGGACCTTGAGGTCGTCGACGGCCTGGCGCAGGCGGGGGTGGCGACGGTCCACGAGGCCCAGGGCCGCACGGGGCTGTTCCGGGCGGACATCCGCCCGATATACCGGCCGGCCCGGATCGCCGGCAACGCGCTGACGTGTGAGGTCGCCCCGGGCGACAACTGGTCGATCCACGTCGCCGTCGAGCAGGCGCAGCCCGGCGACCTGCTCGTGATCACCCCCACCAGCCCGTGCGACGACGGGTACGTGGGCGACCTGCTGGCCGGGAGCATGCAGGCGCACGGCGTCCGGGCAGTGGTCATCGACGCTGGCGTGCGCGACGTGGCGGCACTGACGGACATGGGCTTCCCGGTCTGGTCCAGGGCGATCTCCGCCAGGGGCACCGTGAAGGAGACGCCTGGGAACGTGCAGACCCCCATCGTCTGTGCTGGCGCGTATGTCCGGCCGGGCGATGTGATCGTCGCCGACGATGACGGGGTGGTGGTGGTGCCGCGCGAGCAGGCCCCGACGGTGCTCAAGGCCGCCCGGGACCGCGAGGCGAACGAGGCCGCCAAACGGTCGCGGCTGAACGGCGGCGAACTCGGCCTCGACATCTACGACATGCGCGGCCGGCTCGCCGACCGGGGGCTGCGCTACGTGGATTACGCGGACGCGCCGTGACCCAGACCGCCATCCCCTGCGCCGTCATGCGGGGCGGGACGTCCAAGGGCCTGGTGTTCCTGGCCGGTGACCTGCCCGGCGACCGCGCGACCCGCGACGCGGTGCTGCTCGCCGCCATGGGATCCCCGGACGAGCGGCAGATCGACGGCATGGGCGGCGCCCACCCGCTGACCTCGAAGGTGGCTGTGGTGAGTTTGTCGCCCCGCGGCGACGCGGACGTCGAGTATCTGTTCCTGCAGGTCTGGCCGGACCGGCCAGAGGTCTCCGACAGCCAGAACTGTGGCAACATGCTCGCCGCGGTCGGCCCGTTCGCGATCGAGCAGGGCCTGGTGCCAGCAGGCGAGGAGGTGACGCCCGTCCGCATCTGGATGCGCAACACCCAGACGCTCGCGACGGCGCAGGTCCAGACGCCGGGCACGTGCGTCCGCTACGACGGGCCCGCGCGCATCGACGGCGTGCCCGGCAGCCACGCGCCGATCCCCATCGAGTTCGCCGACGTCGCCGGGTCCTCGTGCGGCGCGCTGCTCCCGACCGGGAACGCGGCTGACATCGTCGAAGGGACGCGGGTGACCTGCATCGACAACGGCATGCCGGTGGTGTGCATCGTCGCGTCCGACCTCGGGGTGTCCGGCCGCGAGTCACCGGCGGAGCTCGAGGGCGACGCCGGGCTGACCCAGCGGGTCGAGGCGATCCGGCTCGCCGCCGGGCCGCTGATGAACCTCGGCGACGTCACGAACAAAACCGTGCCGAAGATGAGCCTGCTGTCGCCGCCGGCCCGTGGCGGCGCCATCTCCACCCGGACGTTCATCCCCCGCCGCGTGCACGAGGCGATCGGGGTACTGGGCGCGGTGTCCGTCGCCACCGCGTGCATGCTGCCCGGATCCGTGGCGCACGAGATCGCGGCCGTCCCGCCCACGGCCGCTGGCCCGGCCGATATCGAGGTCGAGCACCCCACCGGTTTCTTCACCGTCACCCTCGAGGTGGAGGTGTCCGGCGGCGCCTTCACCGTGACCAGGGCGGCGCTGCTGCGCACCGCCCGCCTGCTCATGCGCGGCGAGGTCCTCGTGCCGTCGTCGGTGTGGAGCCCGGCATGACCCGGGTGGCGCTCATCGGCCTCGGTGAGGTGGGCACGGTGTTCGCGGAGGACCTCGCGGCCCGGGGAGTCACGGACCTGGCCGCCTGGGACACCGCGTTCGCCGATCCGGGCAGCGCGGCCGCCCAGGCCGCCGTGCGCCTGCCTGTCGCCCGGGCCGCGGACGCGGCCGCGGCGGCCGCCGGCGCCGGCCTGGTCGTGAGCGCCGTGACCGCGGCGAACTGCCACCCGGCCGCGGCCGCCGCCGCGCCGGGCCTGGGCCCGGGGGCGTGGTTCTTCGACCTGAACTCGGCCTCGCCCGGCCACAAGCAGCAGGCCGCGGGCGCGGTGGAGCAGGCGGGCGGGCGCTACGTGGAGGCCGCGCTGATGTCGCCGATCGCCGCGCGGCGACTGGGCTCGCCGTTCCTGCTCGGCGGCCCGCACGCGGCGGAGTTCGCGGCGGCCGCCGGCGCGTGGGGCATGTCCGGCCTCACGGTGTACTCGCAGGAGGTCGGCCGCGCCGCCGCGGGCAAGCTCTGCCGCTCGGTGATCGTCAAGGGCCTCGAGTCGCTGCTGACCGAGTCGCTGCTCGCCGCCCGTTACTACGGGGTGGACAAGGAGGTGCTCGACTCGCTGCCGAACATTCTGCCCGGGGCCGACTGGCAGGCCGTGGCCGCGTACTTCATCTCCCGCTCGCTGCAGCACGGCCAGCGGCGCTCCGAGGAGATGGCCGAGGCCGCGGCCACCGTCGAGGAGGCGGGCGTCGAGCCGCTGATGTCGCTCGCCGCGGCGCAGCGCCAGCTCCGGGCGGCCGGCCACGCCGGTGCCCTCGCCGAGCCCGATCTGGCCGCGGTCATCGACCACATCCGCCGCACGCAGGCCGCCGCCCCGGCCGGCCGGGTCCCGCCGGGGGCTTCGCTGTGATCATCGACTGCCACGGCCACTACACGACCGCCCCCGCGCCGCACAGCCAGTGGCGGCAAAGCCAGCTCGCGGCGTTCCGGGAGGGCCGCCGGGCACCGGCCTACCCGGCCATCTCCGACGACGAGATCCGCGAGTCGATCGAGCAGAACCAGCTCCGGCTGCTCCGCGAGCGCGGCGCGGACATGACGATCTTCTCGCCGCGGGCGTCCGCCATGGCCCACCACGAGGGCGACGAGCGGGTCGCCGTGGCGTGGGCGCGGGCATGCAACGACCTCATCGCGCGCGTGGTCGCGCTGTTCCCGGACACGTTCGCCGGCGTCTGCCAGCTGCCGCAGTCACCCGGCGCCCCGCTGGACGCGTCCGCCGCCGAGCTGGAACGGTGCGTCACCGAGCTCGGGTTCGCCGGCTGCAACCTCAACCCGGATCCGAGCGGAGGGAGGTGGACCTCCCCGCCGCTCACCGACCGGTACTGGTATCCCATCTTCGAGAAGATGACCGAGCTCGACGTGCCCGCCATGGTGCACGTCTCGGCCAGCTGCAACCCGGTTTTCCACGCCACGGGCGCGCACTACATCAATGCCGACACCACGGCGTTCATGCAGCTCATCCAAGGCGACCTGTTCGCTGACTTCCCGGACCTGCGGCTGGTGATCCCGCACGGCGGCGGCGCCGTGCCCTACCACTGGGGCCGCTACCGCGGGCTCGCCGACATGCTGGGCAAGCCGCCGCTGAGCGAGCACGTGATGAGCAACGTGTTCTTCGACACCTGCGTCTACCACCAGCCCGGCATCGACCTGCTGTGTGACGTCATCGACGCCGGCAACATCCTGTTCGGGTCCGAGATGGTGGGCGCGGTCCGCGGCATCGACCCGGAGACCGGCCACCACTTCGACGATACGAGACGGTACGTCGATGCGGCTGCCCTGCCCGAGGCCGACCGCGCGAAGATCTACTCAGGCAACGCCCGGCGGGTCTATCCGCGCCTCGACAAGGCCCTGCGCGAACGGGGACGGTAAATGGCCACCATGTTCCAGCCCGACGCCGACTGGCTCGCGTTCGACCCGAGCCCCCGCAAGCCGGCCTACGTCCCGCCGCCGGGCGCGGTGGACGCCCACTGCCATGTGTTCGGCCCCGGCGACGTCTTCCCGTACGCGCCGGAGCGGAAGTACACCCCGGTGGACGCGGGCAAGGAGCGGCTGTTCGCGCTGCGCGACTTCCTCGGCTTCGAGCGCAACGTCATCGTCCAGGCGACCTGCCACGGCGCCGACAACAGCGCGATGGTGGACGCGCTGCTCGCGGCCGGTGACCGGGCGCGCGGCGTGGCGACGATCCGGCCGGGCACGGCGCGAGCCGAGGTCGCCGACCTGCATGCGGCCGGCGTCCGTGGCATCCGGTTCAACTTCGTGAAGCGCCTCGCCGACCCCAAGCCGGACGGCTACTACCGCGGCCTGGCCGACCTGGTCGCCGAGTTCGGCTGGCACATCGTGGTGTACTTCGAGGCCCCCGACCTGGCCGAGCGCTGGCAGCTGTTCACTGCCCTGCCCACGGCCGTGGTCGTCGACCATATGGGCCGGCCCGACGTGACCCAGCCGGTCGACGGGCCTGACTTCGCCCAGTTCGCCCGCTTCATGACCGAGAACGAGAACGTCTGGTCCAAGGTCAGTGGCGCGGAGCGGCTGTCGGTGTCCGGGCCGCCGGACTACGCCGACGTGGTCCCGTTCGCGCGCCACATCGTGGAGACTTTTCCCGGCCGGGTCATCTGGGGGACCGACTGGCCGCACCCGAACATGAAGAGCCACATGCCCGACGACGGCGACCTCGTGGACATCATCCCGCGCATCGCCGTCACCGAGGACCTGCAGCGGCGGCTGCTGGTCGCCAACCCCATGCGCCTGTACTGGGAGACCTGAATGACGGAGTACACCTCAGAGTTCGACGACATCCCCGGCACCCGGGTGTTCACCGCGCAGCGCGCCAAACAGGGCTACCAGCTGAACCAGTTCTGCATGAGCCTGATGAAGCCGGAGAACCGGGAGCGGTTCAAGGCCGGCGAACGGGCCTACCTGGACGAGTGGCCGATGACCGAGGCCCAGAAGCAGGCCGTGCTCGACCGCGACTACAACGCCATGCTCGACCAGGGCGGCAACATCTACTTCCTGGCCAAGATCTTCGCCACCGACGGGCTCAGCTACCTGCAGGCCGTGTCCACGATGACCGGCATGAACATCGACGACTACCAGCAGATGATGCTGCATGGCGGGCGCTCGCCGGAAGGCTGGCGCTCGGTGAAGGAGGGTAACTGACGTGGCCCGCATCACCGCCGGGCTGACCACCAGCCACATACCGGCCATCGGCGCCGCGATCGACCTCGGCAAGACCGGGGAGCCCTACTGGAAGCCGCTGTTCGCCGGGTACGAGTGGACGAAGGCGTGGGCGGCCAGGGAGATCCCGGACGTGGTGATCCTGGTCTACAACGACCACGCGTCCGCGTTCACGCCGGAGATCGTCCCCACGTTCGCGCTCGGCTGCGCCGACGAGTTCAAGCCCGCCGACGAGGGCTACGGGCCCCGGCCGGTGCCGGTCGTCCGCGGCCACGCCGACCTGGCGGCGCACCTGGCCCAGTCGCTGATCCTCGACGAGTTCGACCTCACGCTGATGTACAAGCTCGACGTCGATCACGGCCTCACCGTGCCGCTGTCCCTGGTCTACGGCCAGCCGGACGAGTGGCCGGTGCGGGTCATCCCGCTGGCCGTGAACGTGGTGCAGTACCCGCCGCCGACCGGCCACCGCTGCTACCTGCTCGGCCAGGCGATCCGCCGGGCTGTGCAGAGCTACCCCGAGGACCTGACGGTCCACGTCTGGGGCACCGGCGGCATGAGCCACCAGCTGCAGGGGCCCCGCGCGGGGTTCATCAACTCCGCGTTCGACAACGCGTTCTTCGACCGGCTGGTCAGCGACCCGGGCAACCTGGCGCTAGTGCCGCACATCGAGTACGTGCGCGAGGCGGGCTCGGAGGGGATCGAGCTGGTCATGCAGCTGATCATGCGTGGCGCCATGGGCCCCACGGTCGAGGAGCTGTACCGCTTCTACCACGTGCCGGGGTCCAACACCGCGGTCGGGCACCTGGTGGTCCGGCCCAGCCAGGAACGGAGCTGACCCGTGCGGATCGCACTCGCCGGGGGCGGCGCCTTCGGCATCAAGCACCTCGACGGCCTCGCGGCCATCGACGGCGTCACCGTCACCGCCGTGGTGAGCCGCAGGCTGGAGCAGGCCGAGGAGATCGGGCGGAAGTACGGCGTGGAACATGCCTCGACCGACCTGGACGAGGTACTCGCCCGCGACGACGTCGACGCCGTCATCCTCGCCACCCCGACCCAGCTGCATGCCCAGCAGGCGATCGCCACGATGCGCGCGGGCAAGCACGTCCAGGTCGAGATCCCGCTCGCGGACAGCTGGGCGGACGCGCAGCAGGTCGACCAGGTGCAGCAGGAGACCGGCCTGGTCGCCATGGCCGGGCACACCCGCCGGTTCAACCCGTCGCACCAGTGGGTCCACCGCCGCATCGCCGCGGGAGAGCTGTCCATCCAGCAGATGGACGTGCAGACCTACTTCTTCCGGCGCACGAACCTGAACGCGCTCGGCCAGCCCCGCAGCTGGACCGACAACCTGCTGTGGCACCACGCCGCGCACACCGTCGACCTGTTCCAGTACCAGACCGGCGAGGACGTCCAGATCGCCCACGCCGTGCAGGGGCCGGTCCACCCCGAGCTCGGCATCCCGATGGACATGTCCATCCAGCTGCGCACGCCCGGGGGCCGCATCTGCACACTCTCCCTGAGCTTCAACAACGACGGGCCGCTCGGCACCTTCTTCCGCTACATCTGCGACAACGGCACCTACATCGCCCGGTACGACGACCTGGTCACCGGGCGCGAGGAGCCGGTCGATGTGTCCAGGGTCGATGTGTCCACCAACGGCATCGAACTGCAGGACCGCGAGTTCATCGCGGCGATCCGGGAGGGGCGCGAGCCGAACTCCAGCGTGCGCGACGTCCTGCCCTGCTACCGGGTGCTCGGCGAGCTGGATGCTCAGCTGGCTGGGCAGCGGTAGCGCGGTGACGCCGGCCGATGCCTGAGCCGGTCCGGGTGATCCGGGGCGGCTCGCACCTGGCCAGCATCTCCCAGCCCGGTGAGGTCACCGCCGCGCTCATGGAGCATCTGACCAGCCCCTGACCGGGGCCGCGCGCCGAGCAGCACCTGGGTCAGCTCGTTGCGGGTGTCGAGCAGCTGGCCGAGGGCATCGGCCAGCGCGTCAGCGCCGTGTCAGCGCATCAGTTCCCGGGCGGCGGTCTCGATGTCGTGCTGGGAGAGCAGCACGGCGTTCGCGGCGTCGCCGAGCGGGATGAAGCTGTCCTCGCTCGTCACCCGCCGCACCCAGCCGCCGAACCGGTCGTCGGCGAGGATGGTGAGCACCCCCTCCGACACCCCCCCGGTGCGCCGGGTCTCGTCCGCGATCAGCACCCGCCCGGTCGCCCTCGCCTCACGCAGGATGTCCTCCACCGGCAGCGGCGCCAGCCAGCGCAGGTCCACCACCCGGCACCTGATGCCCTCCAGTGACAGCCGGGCCGCCGCCCGCATGCTCAGCCGCAGCCCGTTGCCGAACGTCATGATCGTCAGGTCGGTGCCGTTCCCGTGCGTCCGGGCCCGGCCGACCGGCACGTGCCCGGGTGTCCAGCCCTCGGGCGGCTCGTAGGGGGCCCGCCACCCGCCATCCTCGCTCTTGTACAGATCCCGCGCGTGGTACAGCGCGATCGGCTCCAGGAACACGCAGATGCTGCCGTCGGCGGCCGCGGCGGCCAGGCAGGTGCGCAGCATCGCGGCCGCGTCCTCGGGCCGGGCGGGCGAGGCGATGATCAGGCCCGGTATGTCCCGCAGCGCCGCCACCGCGTTGTCGTTGTGGAAGTGCCCGCCGAAGCCTTCCTGGTAGGCGTAGCCCGCGATCCGCACCACCATCGGGTTGCGGTACTGGCCCTGGGAGAAGAAGGGCAGGGTGGCGGCCTCGCCGCGGATCTGGTCGGCGGCGTTGTGCAGGTAGGCGAGGTACTGGATCTCTGGCACGGGCAGCAGCCCGGCCAGGCCGGCGCCGAGCGCCAGGCCGAGGATCGCCTGCTCGTCCAGGAGGGTGTCGAAGACCCGGCCGGCGCCGAACCGGGACAGCAGCCCACGGGTGACCCCGTACACCCCGCCCTTGCGGGCGACATCCTCGCCGAACACCAGCATCTCCGGCCGGGCGGCCATCGCGTCGGTGAGCGTGGCGTTGATGGTCTGGGCCAGCGTGAGCGGGCCGGCCGACTCCGGCAGGCGGCCGCCGAACGCCGCGCGGCGCTTGTCCTCGTCGGCGCTGGCCAGGATCGCGTCGGCCCAGACAGCCTCCGGGTTGCGCGGCGCCAGCGGTGCCATCACCTGCGCCGCGCTCGTCAGCCGCGGCGCGCCAGCCATCTCCTGCGCCCGTTCCAGCACCCGGGCGCGGCTGCGCTCGTAGCGGTCGAGCACCTCGGCCGGGGTGAGCAGGCCCGCCTCGACGAGCAGCCGGGCGGTGCCGGTCAGCGGGTCGGCGGCCAGGTCGGCCGCGACGTCATCGCGGTCACGGTAGCCGGTCTCGGCGTCCGCCCCCGCGTGACCGCCCAGGCGCACCATCGACAGGTGCAGGAACGCGGGGGAGCGGCGGTCCCTGACCCACCCGGCGGCGGCCAGCGTGGTGTCGTAGACGTCGGCGAGGTCGGACCCGTCGGCATGGAAATAGCGGATGCCGGGCCGGCCTGAGATGGCCGCCTCGACCCACCCGGGCGGCGTGCGCACGCTGATGCCGAGGCCGTTGTCCTCGCACACGAACAGCAGCGGCAGCGGCAGCCGCTGGTAGGCGGTGTAGCCGGCGGTGTTGAACGCGCCGACCGCGGTGGAATGGTTGACCGAGGCGTCACCCAGGCTGGTCACCACGATCGCGTCCGCGGCCCAGTGGCTGGCGGTGCCCAGCCGGGCGGCACGCTCCAGCGCGAAGGCGAGCCCGACCGCGCGTGGCAGATGCGAGGCGATGGTGGAGGTCTGCGGGATGATGTGCAGGTCGGCGTGGCCGATCACCTTGTGCCGCCCGCCGGAGATCGGCTCGGCCGCCGCCGCGACCAGCCCGAGCAGCACGTCGCGCACACCGTCCCGGGGCGGATTGGCGCTGGCGGCGCGCGCCAGGTAGAACGCCCCGGACCGGTAGTGCAGCAGCGCCGGGTCATCGTTCCGCAGCGCTGCCGCGACCGCCGCGTTGCCCTCGTGGCCCGAGGAGCCGATCGTGTAGAACCCGGCCTCGCGCTTGCGCAGCCACCGCGCGGCCAGGTCGAGGTGACGGCTCGCGAGCTGGGCGTCGAACAGCTCCAGGCAGTGCGTGCCGGTCAGCGCCGAGCCTGCCCGGATGGGGCCGTGCCAGTCCTGGCTGCCGAGCGAAGCCGGCGGGGTGACCGCCCGCAGCTTCAGGACGGAGTCGGCGAAGTGCTGCTCGACCTCGTCGCGGCTGTCAGCCGGGTGGCCCATGGTGTCTACGGTAAAGCCGCTCCGCCGGGATTCCCCAGCGGAACCGCCCTGCCTGACCAGCCGTCCAAGTGACATGAACTCCCTGCCTTGCCGGGCCCCCCTGGTCACGGTAGCCCTTCTTGCCGCTGCCGTCACCGGATGTGCCGCTGCCCGTCCCCTGCCGCCCGCGCCGGCGCCGCTCGCCCGGGTGGCCGACCCGGCGCGCCGGTGAGCCCGCGGCCGGGGGAGGATCGGGGCAGGACCGACCGCTTCCGTCGCTGAGGAGGCCCCATGCTGCCCTGGTCCGCAGAGCTGGCCGGACGGGTCGAGGAGCACGTGATCACGAGCGAGCTGCTGCGGGCGAACCCGCTGGGTGACCCGTGGGAGCGCCCGCTGTGGGTCTACCTGCCGCCCGGCTACGACGACGAGCCGGCCCGCGCCTACCCGTCGGTGTATGTGATCCAGGGCTACACCGGTCACGTCGCGATGTGGCGCAACCGGTCGCCCTACCGGCAGCCATTCCCCGAGGCCGCCGACGCGGTGTTCGCGGCCGGCCAGGCGCCGCCCGCCATCGTCGTCTACGTCGACGCGTGGACCGCCTACGGCGGCAGCCAGTTCGTCGACTCGCCCGGCACCGGCCGTTACCACTCCTACCTGTGCGACGAGGTGGTGCCCTGGGTGGACAAGCGGTACCGGACGATGGCCGGTGCCGGCCACCGGGCGATCACCGGCAAGTCGAGCGGCGGGTTCGGGGCGATGATCACGCCCATGCTGCGGCCGGACCTGTTCGGCGCGCTGGCCACCCACGCGGGCGACTCGCTGTACGAGTACTGCTACCTCACCGAGTTCGGCAAGGCCGTGCGGCACCTGCGTGGCTACGACGGGGACATCTGGCGCTGGTGGGCCGACTTCCGGTCGCGCGCCTCCTTCACCAAGGACGCCGACAGGGACCTGCTCATGCTGCTCGGGGTGTCGGCGTGCTTCTCGGCGGACCCGGACGGCACCGTCCAGCTGCCGTTCGACCCGCGCACCGGGGTGCTGCGCCCGCAGGTGTGGCAGCGCTGGCTGGACTGGGACCCGGTCCGGATGGTGCCCCGTTACGCGGCCCAGCTGCGGTCGCTGCGGGCGATCTGGATCGACGCCGGGACCAGGGACGAATGGTTCCTCGACATCGGGGCGGAGGCGTTCCGCGCGGCGCTGGCCGAGGCACAGGTGCCCGGCGAGGTGATCCACTTCGAGCTGTTCGACGCCACCCACATGGCGATCGACTACCGCTACCCGCTCTCGCTCGCCTGGCTCTGCCAGCGCATCGCCCCTTGAGCGGCCGCCGCCCTCCCACGGGTCAGCCGGCCTCGCCGAACAGGTGGCTGCTGACCCTGGCCAGGTGTGTGCGCATCGCCTCCACCGCGCGGCCGGCATCCCTGGCCCGCAGGGCGGCGACCAGCTCGGCGTGGTCGGCCTGGTAGAGGCGCAGCCGCTGCCGGGACGCGCTGCGGCGCTTGAGCTCGCCCCAGGACTGGCCGTGCCGGGCCTCGCCGATGACCGCGTACAGCCGCGCGAGCAGCGGGCTGTGGCTGGCGGCCACGATGCAGCGGTGCAGGGCGAGGTCCCACAGCTCGAACTCGTCGTAGCTGGCTGCCTGCTTGCCGCCGGCCAGGCAGCGGTCCATCTCGGCGAAGTCGGCGGCCGTCGCCCAGGCCACCACCAGCCGCATCGCGGACGGCTCGAGCATCTGCCGGATCGCCATCACATCTGCGGGCGCGAAGGCGGCTGGGCCGCCGTCCGCATCGTCTCCGCCGCCCGCGCCGTCCGCCCGCGGCCAGCGCGCGTCGCGCAGGAAGGTGCCGCGCCCGACCTCGCGGGAGATCTGGCCCTCGGCCTCGAGCACCGCCAGGGCTCGCCGGACCGTGGTGCGGGTCGCGCCCAGGCCGGCCGCCAGCTGGCGCTCGGTGGGCAGCCGCGACCCCGGTCCCAGGCCGGCCCGCTGTGAGCCGGCGAGGATCTCCTCGGCCAGCCGGCGCCCCCGGTCGGCCGGAATCACGGGGGTGTCCCGGTTGCTCTCGCCATGGGGCCTCCGCCCTCGTCCCGGCCTGTTCCCGCCCGGTTCAACCAATCATACCAATCGATACCATATCGCGATCGGCAGGGGCAGATTATGTCTTCGTAAAGGCTCTTGACCCTCTTTGTATGCAGACCTATGCTCAACCAATCCGCAGTCCTCAGCCAATCACCGGCCAGGGCTGCCCGCCCGCCACCCGCCCGAGACCGTCACTCGGCCCGCACGGAGGAGACCCGGCACGTGAGGCTCGCCACGATTGCCACCGCCCAGGGGCCGCGGCTGCATGTCCGGGGCCGTTCCGGCTATGTTGACGTCGCCGACGGCACGGGCGACCCCCGGATGTCGGCACTGGGCTACGTGCTCGGCGCGGGGGAGCCGGCCATGGCCGCCATCCGCGCACTGGAGCGCCGGGACGGCCGCGAGGCCGGTCCCGCTGACTTCGCCGCCGCGGTCCCCGACCCGCCGCGCATCCTCTGCCTGGGGCTGAACTACAGCGAGCATGCGCTGGAGGGCGGCCGGGCGGTGCCGGCCTGGCCGGACGCGTTCGTGCGCGGCGCCGACAGCGTCCTCGCGCCCTACGCCGACCTGGTGAAGCCCGCGCTGACCACCCGGTTCGACTACGAGGCCGAGCTCGGGATCGTGATCGGCGCTGGCGGGCGCTACATCCGCGCCGAGGACGCGCTCGGCGCCATCGCGGGCTTTGTGGTGCTGAACGATGCCTCGTGCCGGGACTGGCAGCGGGCCGGCACCCAGTGGACGGCCGGCAAGAATTTCGCCGGCACCATGCCGATCGGCCCGGAGGTGGTGACCACCGACGAGGTGGACGTCAGCGACCTGGCCATCAGCTCGGCCCTCAACGGCACCGTGATGCAGTCGGCACGCACCTCGCAGATGCTCGTCAGCGTGCCGGCCGCCGTGGAGTTCTTCTCGTCGTTCACCCGCCTGGCCCCGGGTGATGTCATCGCCACCGGCACGCCCGGCGGCGTTGGCTTCGCCCGGACGCCACCGGTCTGGCTGGAGCCCGGCGACCTGATCGAGGTCACCGTCGAGAAGGTGGGCACCATCCGCAACCGCGTCATCGCCGAACAGGGCGCCCCCGCCGGCTGGCGGTGGCGGCCCGCCGATAAGCCGGTCACCGGGTTCTGACCTGGTGGGCGGGGGCCCGGGGTTTCGCCGGCTGGCGGTCTCATCCATGTGCATCATGGAGGGGCCATGAAGTCCTTGATACCGGGTGCGGCCGCGGGTGACCTGCCGCCCCCGCCGGACGGCGGGGGCAGGCGTCAGCGGCCAGCCCGGCTCCAGGTGGTGACCATGACGGCTGCCACCGTCATGGCGGCCGCGCTCGTACTCGCCGGGTGCACCAGCGGCAGCTCCGGCCTGCCTGCCAGGTCCGCGGCTCCCCGCGGCCGGCTCAAGCTGACCATCGCCGATGTAGCCCCGTTCAGCGGCCCCGACGCCGCGCTCGGCCCGACCTACCTGGCTTCCTGTTACGGCGCGACCAGCGCCATCAACGCCGCGGGCGGCGTGCTCGGCCACATGCTGACCTGCAAGAGCGTCAACACCTGGGGCGACCCAGCGGACGCCGTGGCAGCGGTCAACCAGATGTTCGCGTCCACTCCCACCCTGGCGCTCGTCATCGGCTGCACCTCGGACGAGGCGGCCGCGGTCGCGCCGATCATCAACCACCGCAAGATGGCCATGTTCTGCATGACCGGGCAGCCGGAGTTCGACCACACCTTCTTCCCGTACTTCTACCGGCTGGTGCCGCCGGACCTCGAAGAGTCCTACGCGATGACGGTCATCGCCCAGCGGCTGCACTACCACCGGATCGCGCTGGCGTTCGGCAACGACATCGGCTCGCAGACCTTCATCAAGCCCACGGTCGCCGCGCTCAAGAAGGCCGGGATCACCCTGACCACCAACCAGACCCTGGATCTGTCGGCCACCACCTTCCGGACCGAGGCCGCGGCGATCGTGGCATCCCACCCGGACGCGATCATGACCGAGGCGCTCGGCTCCGCCGACCCGGCGCTGTTCTCCGAGATCAAGCAGCTCAACCACGGCAAGATCATCCCGATCATCGGCACCTCGGCGGCCATCTCGCCCACGTTCTTCAAGGCCTCGGCCGCGGCCGTGGGCGCGAGCGAGCTCGCGGGCAGCTTCCACGCCGACAACCTGATGGTGGAGACCAGCGGCCCGGCCTTCCAGACGTTCTCCCAAGCGCTGATGTCGCAGCAGGGCAAGGTCCCCGGCGCCAGTGGCGACTTCACCACCTACCTGAGCGCGCCGGGAGCGGTGCACCTCTACGACGGAATGAACCTGGCGGCGCTCGCGATGATCATGGCGAGGAGCACCAGCCCGAGCGTGTACGGGCCGGACATCCTCAAGGTCGGCGATGGCGTGCCGGGAGCGACGGTGTGCTACTCGTTCGCGCAGTGCGCACCGCTGGTCCGGGTGGGCAAGCCCGTCAGGTACGAAGGGCCTGGCGGCCCGACCAGCTTCGACGGCTATCACGACTCGACCGGCATGTTCCAGATCGACACCTACACCCCGGGCGGGCAGGTCAAGACGGTCGGCATCATCTCGCCTGCCGAGCTGCGGGCCCTGTCCGGATGACCGCGGGCCCGCTGTCAGCCCGCCCCGGAGCCGCTGGGCCCTTCCGTGACGGGGACAGCCGGCGCCACGGCCACCACATCCGCCCCAGCGGGTAACGGCGCCGGGGCGGTGGCTGGCCGGCTCGCCGGTGCGATGACCCGCAGGGCGCCGGGCAGCGCCCGGATGCGCAGCGGGGAGCCCGCCGCCAGCGGGCGGGCGCACGCCAGCGTCTCGCCGTCGGCGGCGGCTGGCATGGCCCGGTCGGCCGTGACGGTCACGCTGGCCGCCCGCTGCGTGCTCACCTGCTCCATCCGCACATGCGTGCCGCGGCCGGCCCGCAGCATCGCCTCCACGAACGACAGCTTGCGGCCCTGGCTGACCATGATCACATCGAGCAGCCCGTCGCCGATGTCGGCGTCGGGCGCGACCTTCCTGCCCGCCGCCAGGTACACGGAGTTGGCGACCACGACGCAGAACCCGGGGAAGCTCGCGGCGCCGCGGCCGGCGGTCCCCGGGTCCACCGTGAACGTCGCGGGCCGCCAGCCCAGCAGCGCGCACACGCCCGCGAGCTGGTAGCCGGCCGGGCCCCTGGCCCACCAGCTCCGGTTGGCGAGCTCGCCGCCCTCGGAGGGGATGCCGAGGTAGACGCTGCCCGCCACGACGAGCTCGGCGCCGTCGCCAGCCTGGACCCCGATCAGGTCCACCGCCCGGGGCCCGCCGCCGAGCAGGGCGGCGACGGCGGCAGCCGGGCTGGCCGGGATGCCCAGCATGTGGGCGAAGTCGTTGCCCCGCCCGCCCGGGATGATCCCGAGCACGCCACCGGCCCGGGACACGGCCGAGGCCAGGGCGCCGACCAGACCGTCACCCCCGACCGCCACCACGGTCTCGCCGCGCCCGGTGGCCTGCTCCGCCAGCCGCGCCGCGTCGCCGAGACCGGTGGTCTGGCACACCCGCACGGCGGTGCCGTCCGCGGCCAGTGCCCCGAGGGTCTCCGGCAGCCGCCGCCCGCACCGGCCCCCAGCCGCGGCTGGGTTGACGACCAGGCAGAACGAACGGCTCACGGTGACCCTCCGCACCCGGGCAGCGGTCGTGCCCGCACCAGCGATCCTCCCCCGGCACCTGCCCTGGCGCCATACCGGGCGTAGCATCGGTTGCCATGTCGGGTCAGGGCAGCGTGGCCGCCAGTGAGGTGCCAGCGCGCAGCGTCCGCTACCTCCAGGTGCAGACCACCACGGACTCGCGGGCGGAGGCGATGGAGCTTGCCCGGGAAGCTGTCGAGGAACGGCTCGCCGCCTGTGCCCAGGTCGCCGGCCCCATCGCGAGCATGTACTGGTGGGAGGACGGGATCGAGCGTGCCGAGGAATGGCTGCTCATGCTCAAGCTCCCGGCAGCGGGGTACCAGGCGCTGGCGGACTTCCTGGCGCGGCGGCACAGCTACGACGAGCCGGAGATCGTCGCGACGCCGATCGTCGCCGGGTCGGACGCCTACCTGAGCTGGATAGCCGAGGAGACCCGCGCGATAGCGGCGGAGGAGACCCGCCCGGAGTAACCGGTGACGATCCCGGACGCTCAGCCCGACGGGATGACGATCCCGTATTCGTGGATCTTCCGGTAGATCGTCGCCCGGGACATCCCCAGCGACTCGGCCGTCTTGACCTTGTTGCCCTGGTAGGCCAGCAGGCCCTGGACGATGGCGTCACGCTCCATCGACTCCAGCGGGCTGAGCAGGCGGCGGCTGACGGTCCAGCACTCCGCCGGCAGGTCGGCCGGCTGGATGGTGCCGGACCGCCGGTGCCTGGCGACCCTGCGGAGCACGTCCCAGAGCTGCTCGATGTTGCCGGGCCAGCGCGAGCGCAGCAGCAGCTTCATCGCCTCGGGGGAGCAGGCCAGCCGTGCCTGCTGGCTCAGCTTGGCCAGGAAGAACGGCACCAGCTCGGTCAGGTCCTCGATGTGGTGGCGCAGCGGGGGCAGCTCCACGCTGCTGGGGAAATAGCGCAGGACCTTGGTCAGGTCCTCCTTGGTGCGCCTGCCGCTCAGGGTCACCACCACCCGGAGCAGCTGCTGCCGCTCGGCGGCCCGCGCCTCCTTCAGGGCGCTCGACACCGTGTTCAGCTGTCGCGCGCCCAGCATGTCGACGTGCCGCAGCACCAGCGTGCCGTGGCTATCCAGCAGCTCCCGGCGCAGCCCGGCCAGCCAGTCCTGCTTGGCGGCGTCGGCGGCGTCCAGCACGCTGATCCGCCCGGCCGGGTCCTGGCGCTGGTGCACGGCACGGACCACGGCCAGCTTCCCGACGCCGGGCTCGCCCTCCAGCGCGAGCCATTCGCCGCTGTTGTACGCGGCCTCCACCTGGGTGCAGCCGCGCAGCCAGAGGGGGGCCGCGCCGACCAGCCCGGGCAGGAACATCGGCTTCTTCGGGCTGGCCTCGGCGGCCGACCGGACGGCGGCCTGCTCGATCAGCTTGACGTGCACGACCCCGTCGGCGGCCGATCCCTCCGCCGAGAGCGGCCGGCAGTGGACGCGGGCACGTGCGCCGGTGGGCAAGGTGACGGTCACCGTGCTGGGCCGCTGGCCGGCGAGCGCCTCGGCCGCGTGGCCGAGCACCGCGATCTGGTCCCCGGGGGCGAGCACCTGCCGGGCGCAGTCGTTCAGCATCACCACGTCGGCCGACACCGCCAGCACGATCCCGCTGGTGTGCCGGCAGGCCCGCAGGTATTCCTGCATGAGCCGGAACTCGCGGGCGGTGCTGTCGTTGATCAGGGCGCTGGCGATCTGGTCGGCGGTGGTCTTGGCGAGCGCGACCAGCAGGGCGTCGGCGTCCTTGCGCCAGCAGGTAAGGTCCACCGCGCCGATCGTCTTGCCGGAGAGCGGGTCATGGATCGGCACCCCGGCGCAGCCGAAGATCTCCAGGTCCTCCGCATAGTGCTCGTGGCCGAACACGTGCGCGGGCTGGCCTCCCTCCAGCGCGGTCCCGATCCCGTTGGTGCCGACCTGCGCTTCGGAGTAGCTGAAGCCCGGGGCGAGGTTGACCCCGTCCAGTTCCCGCTCCAGGTCGTGGTCGGCCGTCAGCCGGCTCAGCACCACGCCCGCCGCGTCGGTCAGGATGATGCTGATGGGCTGGCCGTCCAGGTGCTCGTGCAGGTTCCTGAGCACCGGCATGGCATTGCGGGTGAGGGGTGTGTCGAGGTTCGGGTCCCGGATGTAGGACAGCTCAACCCGGTCGGCCGCCACCTGCCAGTCCCGGGACCGCCACCACGAGGCGAGAATGGGCCCGCGGACTAAGCCGGGCGCGACCGGTTCGCTCGTCAGAAACCGCTCCCGCGCCTCGGCCAGTCGAGCGCTGCCGGCCGAGGGGGGCAAGGGCGCTGCTGAGGGCACCATTGCGCCTCCCGTGCCTCCCCGGTGCCTGCGGGGAACCTGGGGCAAAGCCCGCTGGGGTTCGGGCAATACCGGGGTCGGGTCGTACGTAGGACCACGATAAACGGGCCGTTACCGTCCTGTGTCTCAAGTTGAGACCGTTATTGCCCGGCGGGTGCCGTTTGATGCGTCAGGTTGGGAATCCCTGCCATCAGGCGATGTGAGGGGTGGTGCCATGGATCAGCCAGGGGCACCTCAGGGCGGGGCCGCTCCCGGGCCCGCGCCCGATGCCGAGACCTTCAACCCGTGGAGCATCGTCAACCTGGTGTTCGGGCACCTGGCTGACCAGGGCCTGCACCCGGTGCTCGGGGAGACTGGCGATCCGGGGGCGCCCGCTGCGGAGCTGCTGCGGGCGCTGGGCATCACGCCGGCCGCGGAGGGGAACCGCCAGGACTCCCAGCGCGTCCAGGATCATCTCGAGGAGATCCGGGGCGCCTTCTTCGGCGACAGCTGAACCGGCGGCCGTTTCTTACCCGCTCCTCTGGCGGCTTCTTTACCCCGATCTTGTGGCGGCGGCTGGTGCCGCCCGTGGGCGCGCCGCCGGCATGTGTCTCATGTTGAGAGCTCAGCCGCTGCCCGCCTGGGTTGAGATGCGGACATAGGACTTGCGGCCGGATAGGCGCGTGCGCACTCGCCGCCAGGTGAGGCGCCCGCGCCGGTGAGGCGGACGGGGCACCTGCCCGCTGCCGCCGCCCGGCGGAGACCCCGGGAGACCGGGGGGAAGGGGTGACGATGAGTCGCCAGAGTGTGGCCAGGGCTCACCAGAAGATCCAGGAGCTCTCCTGGGAGCCGCAGTATCACGAGCCGGTAGCCCAGTACGGCACCGACTACACGTTCGAGAAATCCCAGAAGAAGGACCCGCTGAAGCAGGTCCTGCGTTCCTACTTCCCGATGCAGGAGGAGAAGGACCACCGGGTCTACGGCGCCCAGGACGGGGCCATCCGGGGCAACATGTTCCGCCAGGTGCAGGAGCGCTGGCTGGAATGGCAGAAGCTGTTCCTGTCGATCATCCCGCTGCCGGAGATCTCGGCGGCGCGGGCGATGCCGCTGCTGTTCCGCACGGTGCCCAACCCGGAACTGCACAACGGACAGGCGATCCAGATGATCGACGAGGTGCGTCACTCGACGATCCAGCAGAACCTCAAGCGCCTGTACATGAACAACTACATCGACCCGGCGGGCTTCAACAACAGCCTGCGCAACTTCCAGAACGACTACTGCGGGACGATCGGCCGGCAGTTCGCCGAGGGGTTCATCACCGGTGACGCGATCACCGCGGCGAGCATCTACCTGACGATCGTGGCCGAGACGGCGTTCACCAACACGCTGTTCGTGGCCATGCCCGCCGAGGCCGCTGCCAACGGCGACTACCTGCTGCCGACGGTGTTCCACTCGGTGCAGTCGGACGAGTCGCGGCACATCAGCAACGGCTATGCCACTTTGCTCATGGCGCTGGC
>Ga0335081_10004495_pt1 | contig 21969 bp, 9 predicted proteins | sample Lox_Sample_35_FD_206713 | JGI IMG/M metagenome (GOLD analysis project Ga0335081, IMG submission 206713) | Soil microbial communities from Loxahatchee National Wildlife Refuge, Florida, United States - Lox_Sample_3.5 | ecosystem: Environmental > Terrestrial > Soil > Wetlands | place: USA: Florida... | reverse complement strand
TGTTACCACGTCCGTAGTGGCCTTCGCAGAATTTCAACGTCACACGATACCGGCCGTCGGGTACCGGCACGGAGTACGAAAAATGCCCCCACCGCTCGCTGGCGTAGAGAGCCATTCCCGGTAAAACTGAATTACGAACCGGATTGGTAGTGCGGACCAACGCATTTCCTCCCAGGAAATAGGAGTCGGCCAGCCATTGCTGCCCGGCGGGATCCTGCCACGAGGCAGTCCAGCCGGCTCGAATGCGAACAGGCTCGACCTTCCCGGAACTTTCCGGCAGTACCTCGATTCCACTCAGGATCGCCGTGCCTCTCTGGGAAACAAAGCTCAGGTGGAGGTAGCCATCTTCGGCCGGTGAGATTTCCCTGAAGATCCGCACATCCGCGGTGTTGGAACCGTCGGCATCAGCCACCACATCGAACAGGTCCAGAATCGGCCGCCCATTGGCGGAGACCCGAAAAATGCGCTGTCCTTCGCCGCTGGATTCCGCGCTAATGAAATCGGCTAACCCCGTTTCAGCGAAATGAAGCCGCAGTTCATAAGAGCCCGGCTGCAGCGGAATGTCGTAGCGAAAGTCGCCCTGGCGCACGTGCCGGTAAATGTCCGGATCCAGGGTTCGACGGATTCTCTCGGACGGACGTACGAAAACAGAACCTCCCGAGAAGAACCGGTCCGGGCCCCAGGTCCGTCCGCTGCGGTCCGTGTAGCTGCTTGCGGAGCCTGCGATCATCCGCAGATCCCCACTACCCAGCCATGTCTTGGGGGCAGGATCGGCAGCGGCAATGGCTTTGGCATCGCGCGCGATCGGCTTCACCGCGTGCCACCCCCACAGCGAAAAAGCGGCCGTGATCGTCAAAACGGCCGTGGCCCACAGAATGACCGGGCGGGTGAGCCAGCCCTGCGGCGCCGAGACCCGCGGAGCTACCGGGACGGGCGTCTCTGGCGGAATCGTCTCGGCCAGAACCTGCGTTTCGGCCGGAGCCTGGGTCTCTGCCAGCGGCGTCTCTGCCGGGAACTGTGTCTCCACAGGCTGGGTCTCCCAGGTAAACTCGGCGCTGTAGGATCCCGGCGGCAATCCGATGCGGACCGAATGATGCAAACTATTCTCAGCGAGGTAGTGCTGAGCGAGCTTCTTCCGTACTTCATTGGCCGTTACGCGGACAATCGTATGCTGACCAGTGTCGAAATCCAGCGGCAACTGGAAAAGCTCTACTCCGATCGAGCGTTCTTTGAGAGTGCCGCTGGGCCCGCTAACGGTGTGCTCGACGATGTACTCGAGGAACTCCCGGCATCGTCTGCTGCCGCGAAACGCCGCACTCTCCAGCAGCCGATTGAGTTCCGCGCGCACTTCCAGGGCACGTGACTCGCTGAGTCCCACCCCTTCGCCTTCGCCCATTAGTTGTACTGATGGATTATATCACAACCTTTCTAGCGGGTCGAAGGGCTTTTAACGGGCTTTTAACGGTCCCGGCTAACCGTTAGCGGGACCAGGCGCAGCTCTTTTCCCATGGATCCAACAACAAGATTTGATGGTGGTTGAGCGTCGCATACCGTACCAAACCTAGCCCGTGCTGGACTTGGGTGCTAGTATTCCTCAGCCAGAATGGGAGTCGGGTCCCTGAGGGCCCTCCAAGGACGGAGCCGTGGTTGCTGGCCCTGAAGAACCGATTCGATTGAGGTCCCGGCGTCAAGAGCAGAAATCGCCGGCCGCGAACGCGCTATCAGCGCGTGAAGCTCCAAGTCGTGAAATGCCGTTTGGAAGGTAGGAATCGATGCCAAGAAAATCCCTGCGTCTGGTGGTACTCGCCGCGGTTCTGGTTGCCGGAGCCGGCGCGCAAACCGGCGGCCCATCGGAAAAGCTCATCGCCGTCGATGTGGATGCCAGCAAAACTCGAGCTCCGATTTCACCCTATCTCTACGGACAGTTCATCGAGCACATTGGCGACCTGGTCAACCGGAGTTTGTGGGCCGAGATGCTCGACGACCGCAAGTTCTATTACGCCGTCAACTCCGAAACCGCAGCGGACAGCCCAGGGCAAGGTCCGTTTCGAGGCCGCAGGCCCAACCGCTGGCGACCGATCGGTCCGAACGCAACCGTGGTGATGGATACCGAGCATCCCTATGTCGGCGAACACACTCCCCTAATCAGGCTGGACGGCGCCGAGCCACGAGGGATTCAGCAGGCCGGACTTGTCCTGCGGAAATCCAGGATCTACTCGGGGCGTATGGCGCTCGCCGGCGACCCGGGCGCCGCAGTGAGCGTTAGTCTCGTGTGGGGATCGGGTCCAGGCGAGCGGCAGACCGTTCCGGTTCGCGGCCTGCGAACCACGTACGCCAAGTTCCCCCTCCAGTTCACAGCCGGGGGCGATACTGACAATGGCCGCATCGAAATCACCGCCACGGGCACCGGATCGTTCCGCATCGGCGCGGTCTCGCTCATGCCGGCCGACAATATCCACGGCTTTCGCCGGGATACCACCGGTCTTTTGAAGCAGCTCCGTTCAGGCATGTACCGTTTTCCCGGCGGCAATTTCATCTCTGCGTACGACTGGCGCGATGCCATCGGCGATGCGGACCGGAGACCGCCCCGGTGGGACTCCGTATGGTCGGCATTGCAGCCGAACGATGTGGGCACTGATGAGTTTCTATTTCTGTGCGAACTCCTCGGCGTGGACGCCTTCATCAGTGTCAATGCGGGATTCGGGGATGCCCACTCGGCCGCCGAGCTGGTGGAATACGTGAACGGCGCGGCCGACACGCCGATGGGAAGGCTGCGCGCCGCAAACAGTCATCCGGCGCCTTACAACGTCAAGTGGTGGGGTATCGGGAATGAGATGTACGGCCCCTGGCAGTTCGGTTACATGGCGCTCAAGCAGTACGCGATCAAGCACAACATGTTCGCCAGGGCGATGCGTGCGGTGGACTCGAAAATCACCTTGCTCGCCACGGGCGCCACCCCCGATGAAATGACAGTGAACGGGCTTTCGTTGGGCCTCACCGGTAAAGCCGCAGGCGATTACGGCTCGGACGCCGATTGGACCGGTGGATTATTGGCTCACTGCCTCGACAATATCGACGTGATGTCGGAGCACTACTACAGCTACAACCGTCAGAGATTCGACCTGTCGCAGAACAAAAGAGTGCCCGTCGAGGAGTCGCTGGCCGATGCGTCCTACCGGCCGGCAAACCGCGTACGCAGCAAAGTGGAGGCGTACGAGGAGTATGTCCAGCGATTTCCGGGCCTCAAGACAAAACACCTGCAGATCGCAATCGACGAGTGGGCGCTGACGGGGCTGCCTGCCAATCTGAAACAGACCCTGGCCAATGCTCTGGTGTTCCATGAGATGTTCCGGCACACGGACCTGATCCGGATGGCCGGCCATACCATGGGAACGTCCGCCATCGAGTTCAATGCCGCGGATGCCGCTCTCAACACCACCGGCCTGCTGTTTCAGCTCTATCGCGACCATTTCGGGACGGCGCCGGTGGAAGTCAGCGGCAACTCGCCGCCGCCGCCTCCGAGATATCCGGTGGGGGGCGATCAGCCGCGGGTGAACGCGGGCAGCACTACCTACCCAGTGGACGTAAGCGCCGCACTGACGAGTGACGGGAGGTTCCTGACGCTGGCGGTGGTCAATCCGACGGAGTCGGCGCAGAAACTCGATCTGACCGTGAGGGGGATCGACCTGGCAGCCGGGGGCAGACATTGGCACATGACGGGTCCCACAATCGAGGCGATGGCGGGTCTGAGCCGGCACGAGGTTCAAGTTGTGGAGACGCCCGTCAGCGAGGTGCCCAGGACACTCCAAGCCGCACCCATCAGTATTGATCTATACGAGTTCGAGAGGCGCTAGCCTCGGGAGACCTGGTAAAGTGTTTTCCGCGGGAGGAGTGGATGCACCAAGCTGATCGCGGAGTTTTGTTCGAGGGTGAGTTTTATCCCGGTCCTTGCTTTTGTGTGGGACCGGCGAAGGCGCGCAACCGAACCGCGCCACGCGTTGGCTAAGTACGAAAGGACGTGCATGGCACTGAAAAAGGTTCTCACTTACAAGGACTTCGGACTGGCGCAGAATCCTTTCCTCGAAGTATCGCAACCGATCGCGTACGGCGGTATCGGCAACCGGAACCCGCTCAGCTTCGGCTGCTACAACGCCGGCGAGGTCCTTCATGGCAAAACGATGGAGGAACACCTGCCGTTTGCGGGCGCAAAGTGGCATTTCGACAACCCATTGGCCGACATGTTCGGTCCCGGCACGGCAATCGCGCCCTGGGATGATGGAACCGACTCCATGGAGAACGCGGAACGGAAGTACCGGGTGTTCTTCTACTGCCTGTACCTTTTGGGCATTCGCTTCTGGTGCTGGCACGATTGGGACGGCGTTCCGCATGGAAGCAGCCTGGCGGAGTTTCATAAGAACATCGACCGCATCCTGCCAACCATGGAGGAGCTGCAAAAACTCTCCGGAATTCGGTGCGGCTGGACGACCCAGAACCTGTTCTCCCTGCCCCTCTATCGGGAGGGTGCGGCCACGGCCAACCAAGCCGGGGTATATGCGCATGCGTGGGCGCAGACCAAGAAAATGCTGGAGGTGGGCCAGCGGCTGGGCGCGCGCAATCACGTGTTCTGGGGCGGGCGGGAAGGCTATAACCAGTTGCTGGCGACCATGCTGGGCCTGGAACAGAAGCATCTCGCCAGCTTCCTGCGCATGGCGGTTAATTATGCCCGGCAGATCGGTTTCGGCGCTCAGTTCCTCATCGAGCCCAAGCCTTGCGAGCCGAGCACGTTCCAATATGATCACTCGGCGTTGGTGGTGATCGGTTTCCTGGCGAGGAATGGGCTCGACAAGGACTTCAAGCTCAATATCGAAACCAATCACGCTCAACTTGCCGGTTTCCCGATCCTCCACGAACTGACTGTGGCCGTGGAGCACGGGATGCTCGGTGGCGTGGACGTGAACGAGGGCACCTATGGAAACGGCTGGGACACCGACCGCTTCCTGGGCGATCCTCTTATCGCGTTTGAAATCATGCATCCGGTGCTGAAGGCCGGCGGTCTGGGCACCGGCGTGTTCAATTTCGACGCGCACCGCTATCGCGCCAGCTTCGCTCCGATCGATTTGATCCACGCGCATATCCTCGGTATGGACTCCATCGCCTGGGGTCTCCGCACCGCTGTGGTGGTAGCGGAGGATGGCGAGCTGGAGAAGGCGGTCCAGGCCCGGTACGAGTCGTGGAAATCCGACCTTGGTAAGAAGATCGAGGGCTCGGCCAGCTTCGATGAGATCGCCGCGGCAGGTTACGCGGCGCCGTGGAAGCTTACGCCGGAGCAGAGCAGCCATCACGAGGCGTTGCGCTCCATCGTCCTGCGGGCCATGATGCGGGCGGTTCGCGGCTAATGATGCGCAAGGCGGGTCCGGCTGCCCACCGAGCCGGGTGCGTGGCAACATGCGACGGGATCATCGGCGCCGGTACAATCGCTTTTCGAAGATCGTGTTGCACGAGTACTCACAACGAGGATATCGCGCCGACCCGTTCGGCGAGGACGCGATATGAACCGGAGAACCTTTTGTGCGATCCTGCCCGCCGCCGGTGTTCTGCGGCCCGTTCATGCCGCGAGTCCAGCGGCCTTGCGCGAGAGGCTGCTATTCGACCAGGACTGGAAATTCTTCTTGGGCGATCCAAACGGCGCAGCATCACCTGGCTTCGACATCGGCAGTTGGCGCGGGGTCGATTTTCCGCACGATTGGAGCATCGAAGGCAAGATCGATCCCACGAACCCGATGGGAAGCAGCGGGGGATTCTTCCCGGCCGGCGTCGGCTGGTACCGTCGCGTCTTCACCGTCCCGTCCGCCTGGAACGGCAAGCGCATCAGCGTCGAATTCGAAGGGGTTTACATGAATGCGACGGTGTACATCAACGGCCACGATCTGGGGACACATCCGTATGGCTACACGACGTTCTTCCATGACCTCACGCCGCACTTGAAGGCCGGCGCAAACAACGTGCTGGCAGTTCGGGTGGATCAATCGAAACACCGAAACTCCCGCTGGTATTCCGGCTCGGGAATCTACCGGCACGTTTGGCTGCACTCCACGGATGCGTTGCACGTTGCTCCGTGGGGGGCGTTCGTCACAACTCCTGAAGCAGACGCGGGCCGCGCCAGGGTCTTGGTGAAGACGAAGATCGCGAACGAATCCGGCGAGCCGTCGGACCTCGCTCTCCAAACCGTGATCTATGCAGGCTCCGGCGCGGCGGCCGGCCGGGCGAACAGCAACGCCGCTGCCAACCGCGAGGACTCGGTTGAAGTGAGCCAGGAGATTATAGTCGACAAGCCCGCGCTGTGGACACCCGACGCCCCGAACCTGTACCGCGCGGTGACGCGCATCATGCGGAACGGCCGAGCGATTGACGAGGTCTCCACGACGTTCGGTATTCGTTCGATCGAGTGGTCCGCCGACAAGGGTTTCCTGTTGAACGGCAAGCCGGTGAAGATGTGCGGCGGCTGCGTCCATCACGACCATGGACCGTTGGGCGCCGCCGTTTTCGACCGTGCGGATGAGAGGCGCATACAGATCCTGAAGGATTCCGGGTTCAATGCCATCCGGACCGCGCATAACCCGCCATCGCCCGCGCTCCTCGATGCGTGTGACCGGCTGGGAATGCTGGTCATGGAGGAATCGTTCGACTGCTGGTCGAAGGGCAAGAATCCGTTCGACTACAGCGTGTCATTCAAGGACTGGTGGCAACGCGATATCGACGCGATGGTGCTCCGCGACCGCAACCATCCGTCCGTGGTGATGTGGAGCATCGGCAACGAGGTACCGGAGCGGGGAGAGCCTCTCGGCGCGGAGGAAGCGAAGATGATCGCGGACTACGTTCGCACACTGGACAAAACCCGGCCTATTACTTCCGCGCTGAACTTCATTCTTGGCAGGTGGAGCGACACGGACGGCTACTATTCCGCACTCGATATCGCGGGCTATAACTACAACCTAAACAATCACGCGGAGGACCATAAGCGTGTGCCGTCGCGCGTCATGGCGTGCACCGAGTCGTATCCCCAATCCACCTTCGACTACTGGACCATGGTGGACAAGTCCCCGTACATTATCGGCGATTTTGTCTGGACCGCGATCGATTACCTCGGAGAATCGGGCCTCGGGCGCTGGTATTATCGCGATCCCAAGGACACCAGCCGCGAGGGTTATGGGGCGCCCTACCCTTATCACGGTGCGGACTGCGGCGACATCGACATATGCGGGAATCGCAAGGCGATCGCGCGCTACCGGAATATCGTGTGGAACCGCGGAGAGAAACTGTTTCTCGGGGTCAGGCAAGCGCCGCCAGAAGGCAAAGAGCTGCGCGTCACGCGTTGGGGGGTCTGGCCGGTTTACGCAAGCTGGACCTGGCCGGGAATGGAGGGCAAACCGCTCGAGGTGGAGGCCTATTCCAGGGGCGAAGCGGTGCGTCTCTATCTCAACGATCAACTGATCGGCGAAAAGCCCACCACGCCAGCGGAGAAATTCAAGACGAACTTCAGCGTGCCGTATGCTCCGGGAGTGTTGAGGGCGGTCGCTGTGGAGGGCGGCAAACCGATTGCGGAGAGCGTCTTGAAGACTGCCGGCGAGCCGGTTCAGGTTCGACTGACGGCCGACCGGCAATCTCTTCGGGCAGATGGGCAAGACCTTTCTTTCATCACCGTGGAAGCTGTCGATCGCCACGGGCAGCCTAACCCGAATGCGGAACATCAGGTGACTTTTGATCTCAAGGGGCAGGGGATCCTGGCTGCCGTCGGGAACGCAGACTTGACCAGCGAGGAGCCGTATCAAGGCAATCAGCGCAGGTTGTTTCAAGGCAAGGCGCTGGTCGTTGTCCGGTCGTCACGGACGCCGGGCGCCCTTACCATTACCGCAACAGCTCGCGGGCTTAGAGGCGGTACCACCCGGCTCGTGTCAAGAGCTTAGTGCTCCCGTGGCCGGTTAGTTTTGAGGTCTGTGCCAGCCCCGAACCCGGCAGCGTCGTCCGTGGTCAAGGGTCTTAACAGTCCCGGCTAACTGTTAAACGGGCCCGGCGCCGAACCTGCCCAACTGAACCTAGCAACAAGATTCCATTGGGCTTGAATAGGTGGACACCGTTCCAAACCTAGCCCGAGTGGAGCTTTCGTGATAGCGTATCGCGACAGGGTGGCTAGTCGCGTCCTCAAAGCTCGTGGTGAGTCGTGAAACAAGACTCTCTGAGTTGGTAGCTGGAGAACGGCGGGAACATTAAGAAGCATAGGTGTGGGTGTACGTGCGGGAGTACACTCGCCCAGAAACGGAGAAAGGGGTAAGAAATGGGTGGGATTTCTCTTCTACGATCGCTTACTCACGGATGGCGCATTGGCCTGGCGTTGCTGGCCACGGCGCTTTTGGTCGGGGTGTCGATTCCCCGAGCGTCCGCACAATTGACGTTGGGCACGATTCTGGGGACGGTCCAGGACGCCCAAGCCGCCGCGATACCGGGGGTTAGCGTCAGCCTGGTCAGCGAAACCCGGGGCACCAAGTTCCCCAATGTCGTCTCCTCGACTAGTGGCGAGTTCGTTTTTCCCAACTTGCCGCCCGACACTTACACTCTCGAGATCGCTCAGAAGGGCTTCAAGCCCCTCAAGCGCACGGGCATCGCGGTGAGCCCGGGCGACCGCGTCGGCCTTGGCTTGCTCACGCTCGAGATCGGCACAGCGACCGAAACCGTCACGGTCACCGCGGAAAGCACGCTTTTGCAGGCGCAGAGTGCCGAACGGTCGGCCACGATCACGCCAACTGAAGTCCGGAACATCCCGCTCTTGACCCGGACTTTCACGAACCTGATCGCCGTAGTTCCGGGGGTCGGCGGCAGCGCGTCACAGCCAGCCCGCGTCGGGGACAGCTCCTCCTACTCGGGCGGCAACGGGAACATCATGATGGACGGTGTTTCCACGATGGATTCCGGCAACAATGCCTTGGCCATTGCGGTGAATACGGAATCGGTCGAAGAAATTAAGATCATGGTATCGAACTACCAGGCCGAGTACGGCCGCCAAAGCGGCGTGCAGATGAGCGCCGTCACCAAGAGCGGCACGAACCACTTTCATGGCACGGGCTTTATGATCATGCGCCAGTCGGGGTGGAATGCCAGGAACAAGACTGACATACTGAACTTCGTCCCCAAGGCCTACTTGCGGCAAAAAGACTTGGGCTTCACGGTCGGGGGACCCATCGGGAAACCGGGCCACGACAACAAGCTGTTCTTCTTCTACAGCCATGAGTTTGACCCCCGAACTATGACGGTGACGGGAGGCAGCCAGGTGAACTACCGCTTTCCAACCGCACTGGAGCGCCAGGGCGATTTCTCGCAAACGGTCGACAACAACGGCAACCCGTATCCTTACATCAAGGATCCGCTTTCCAGCAGCCCGTGCTCGGCTTCCAATACCTCCGGCTGCTTTGCGGACGGCGGCGTCCTGGGACGCATCCCCGCGAATCGCCAGTACGCCTTGGGGCTGAAGTGGCTGAGCCTGTTCCCCATGCCGAACATGACCCAGACCAACCTCCCCTACAACTACACGGGGACGCTGGCGCCGCAAAATATCATGTCGCAGGAACCGGTCATGAAAATCGACTACGAGCCCTTCCAAAAGCTGAGAATCTCGGGCAAATTGACCCTGTGGGAGCAGCCCGCCACTCTGCAACAAGGCACCCTCCCCGGCTTCAACGATACCCAGGTTTACAAGAAATGGTTCTACATGGTCGCCACCACGGCCGCCTACAGCATCAATCCAACCACTTTCGTGGAATTAACGTTTGGCCGTACGAGGAACGATCTGGCGGGCTGCTTTGGGCCGACCAATGGTGTCGCGCCGGGCTTTTGCGTCAGTTCTCTCCCCATGGACAAGGTCGCCAGCCTGTCGGGAGCCGGACTATCGGCTCTGCCCCAACTCTTTCCCAATTCCGGCACGTTGAGCTCCAGCTATTACGCCTACCAGGCCATGCAGTCCCTGAAGCCGCCCATCTGGGATGGGACAAAGATGAACCTGGTCCCGAGCGTCAACTCCTGGGGAAACCGTATTGCGAACGGACCCCCGAACTTCCCCTTCCCCGGCTGGCTGAATACGAACCAGAACAACGACTATGTCGGGAGCGTCACGAAAGTGAAAGGCAGCCACACCCTCAAGGCCGGTCTTTACGTAACGCACAGCTACAAGGCGCAGCAAACCCTGGCGGGGACGTGGCAAGGCTCCGTCAGTTTTGCCAATGATACCAACAACACGCTGGATTCCGGCTTCGGATACGCCAATCTGGCTCTGGGCGTCTTCGACAACTACAGCCAGTTGAACAAGTACGTCGAGGGAAATTACGTATTCACCAATGTCGAGGGTTTTATCCAGGATAACTGGAGGGTCAACTCTCGGCTCACTCTGGACTACGGCGTGCGCCTTGTCCATCAACCGCCGCAACACGACCAGCTGGGGCAGGGCGTGAACTGGCTGCCCGATAAGTGGAGCCTGTCCAATGCGCCGCTCTACTATCTGCCGGGCTGCGCGACAACCGCGCCGTGCAGCGGCTCCAATCGCCAGGCGAAGAATCCCGTCACCGGCGCCCTCCTGGGGCCCAATACAGCCGTGGCGATCGGGACGCTGGTGCCCGGTACGGGGAATGCCCTCAACGGCATCTATCCCTCGGGCACGGACCCCGTACCCGCCGGCACCTACTACTGGCCGGCGCTCAGGCCGGGTCCCCGTTTCGGGTTCGCCTACGATGTCGGCGGCAAGCAGAAACTCGTCCTCCGCGGCGGCGCCGGACTCACTTTCGACCGTCCTTCCGGCAATACCGTTTTCAGCCTGATCTCCAACCCGCCCAACGAGCTAAGTGAGACACTCTACTACTCCCAATTCCAGACGATGGGTGGGCTCACGACCTCGAGCGCTCCCAACCTGAATGTCTATCAACTCCACAGCGGGCTTCCCAGCACCTGGAGCTGGAGCGGCGGTGCGCAGTATATGCTGCCCCAGAACATAATGCTGGATGTCTCCTACACTGGCTTGCACAGCTACAACATTGTCGAACAGGTCAACGTCAACACCGTGGATATGGGCGCCGCGTTTTTGGCGGCGAACCAGGACCCGACGGTCACCAGCGCGCTTCCCGGCGGAGCGGCCGTGACGCAAAACATGATGCGCTCTATCCGCGGCTACGGCAGTCTCAACATGATGCTTCCCCGCGGCTTCATCACCTCGCACACTCTGCAGATTGCAGTGAATCACCGCTTTAGCCACGGCCTGCAATTCGACGTCAACGACACGATCTTGATCCACCGCATGGCCGATGCCGGGGCCCGTATCCAACACGACGCCAACGGCAACTGGTCCTATCGTTCCGACCAGGACCAAGCCAATGAGCTGTTTCAAGACTACATTCCAACCCGGCACACGCTCAAGGGCGACCTCGTGTATTCGATACCGGCGGTGAAGAACCAACCAGTGCTTCACGCCGTGACTAGAGATTGGCAACTCTCCGGTATTTGGGCCGCCAATTCCCCCACGGCTTACACGGTCGGCTATTCCTTCCAGAACGGCGCCGGCAATCAGAACATCACCGGCTCGCCGGACTACGGCGGGCGCGTCACCGTTAAGGGCAATCCCGGCTCGGGATGCAACAGCGGCAACATCTACAACCAGTTCAACACTTCCGCCTTTGCCCCGCCGCAGGTGGGCAGCGTCGGGCTCGAGTCCGGCGTCGACTACATGCGCGGCTGCTTCTACCAACAGTTCGATCTCGCTTTACAGCGCGAGTTCCGTTTCGGCGAGACCCGGCGGCTTTCGTTCCGGCTCGATGCTTTCAATGCGTTCAACCAGTCCCACATCACCACCCGGAACACGACCATGACCGTGGCGAGCACGACCGATCCGACTATTGTGAATCTGCCGTTCGATTCCAGCGGCAACTTGCTTAGCTCGCATCTGAGACCGAACACTTCGGGCTTCGGCCAGGTCACAGGTTGGCAGGCGGCGCGAACCCTACAGGCGTGGCTTCGGTTCACGTTCTGAACGAAGATCGCGCGGGCACAATGGCGCGGCTGGCCGCAGGGGCGGCAGCCGCGCGCTCTCAAGCCGGTTCATCAGGACGAAGAACGAACAGCATCTTGCTATTCAGATAAAACTCATGTCTCAACGACTTGCTGTACTTTTGTTGGCCGGGGCGATCGGCCCGGTTCTGGCCCAACAGCCGCCCGCCGGCCAACGCCCCCCATACCTCAATCCGGCGCTGCCGATTGACCAGCGCGTGGATGACCTGATCTCGAGAATGACCGTCGAGGAGAAGGCGACGCAGTTCAGCAGCACTTCTGCCGCGATACCGCGTCTTCAAGTTCCTGCGTACAACTGGTGGAGCGAGGCGCTGCACGGGGTGGCGACCCAAGGAATCGCCACGGTGTTTCCGCAAGCCATCGGTCTTGGCGCCACGTTTGACGAGCCGCTTATCCTCCAGATGGCGACCGTGATCAGCACCGAAGCGCGGGCCAAAAACAACGACTATGAGCGCAGACAAGCGGCCGCGGGTTCCTCCGGGGCCAACCTGCCCGGCAGCGGAATGGGCGTGCGCCCGGGAGCGGCCGGCCTCGATTTCTGGTCTCCCAATATCAACATATTCCGCGATCCGCGTTGGGGCCGTGGCCAGGAAACCTACGGAGAAGATCCTTTCCTCACCGGGAAGATGGGGACCGCGTTCGTTCGCGGCCTGCAAGGCGACGATCCGAAGTACTTCAAGACCATCTCCACGCCGAAGCACTACGCTGTGCACAGCGGCCCGGAACCGGCGCGGCACACGATCGATGTGAAGATCTCCCTGCATGACGAGGAAGACACCTACCTGCCGGCGTTCCGGGCAGCCGTGGTGGAAGGCAAGGCGGATTCGGTGATGTGCGCCTACAACAGCATCAACGGCGAGCCGGCATGCGCGAGCAAATTCCTGCTCCAGGACACGCTGCGCGGCGCCTGGAATTTCTCGGGCTACGTGGTTTCAGATTGCGGGGCTATCGGCGACATCAACCGCAACCACAAGTTCGTTCCGAGCATTCAGGAATCGGCAGCCATTTCGCTCAAGCGAGGGACCGATCTAGATTGCGGCGCCGACACGCAGGGCTATGCCACGGCTATCCAGACGGGGTTAATCAGCCAGCAGGAGGCCGACGTCAACCTGAAGCGCCTGTTCAAGGCGCGCTTCCAACTCGGCATGTTCGATCCGCCGGAGATGGTGAAGTACAGGCAGATTCCGATCACGGAAAACGACAGCGCCGAGCACCGCGAACTGGCGCGGAAGGCCGCGCGCGAGAGCATGGTTCTGCTGAAGAACGACGGGGCGCTACCGCTCAAGGCTGCGGTGAAGAAGATGGCGATCATCGGTCCGCTGGCGGATTCGATTCCGGCGCTTGAAGGCAACTACAACGGACAATCGTCGCAGTACGTGACGCCTTTGGATGGCATTCGCAAGCAGTTCGCGTCCGCCCAGGTAACCTACACGCCCGGAACGAAGTTCCTGCGCACTCCGATCACGATTCCGGCGTCGGTATATCACACTGAAGACGGCAAGCCCGGCCTCACAGCCGTCTATTTCAATAACAAAGACCTTTCGGGTTCGCCTGCTGCGACGCAAAACGAATCTCAGCTAGGGTTCGGAGGCAGAGGCTTTCCGGGGCTCGGTGGCCGCTTGCCCGAGGGCGTCGGCCAAGGCGATTTCTCGGCGCGTTATAGCGGATTTCTGAAGCCGGAGGAAACCAACAACTACAGCTTTTCGATTGCTGGCGCGGGCGGCGTACGCGTGTGGGTGGATGGAAAGCTCGTAATCGACGATTGGACCGAGCGCGCCCCCGCCGGCCGAGGCTTTACGGTGGATCCGGCGGTGGCCGCTGCCCGCAGTGCGGAATTGAAGCTCGAAAAGGGCAAGGATTATGCGCTCAAGGTAGAGTTCTTCCATACCGCGTCCGCGGCGCCTGCTGCCGGCGGCCGCGGCCCGGGCGGCGGCCGGGGCCTCTTCGGACCCACGGGGCCGACGCTCTCGTGGCGGCCCGGCGTGACCGATGTAGAGAGTGCCGTAGCGGCCGCCAAGCAGGCCGATGTGACCATCGCGATCGTGGGGATCACCAGGGAGTTGGAGGGCGAAGAGATGGGCGGCCGCTCTCTACCGGAAGGTTTCGTCGGCGGTGACCGCACCTCGCTTGACCTTCCCAAAGATGAGCAAGCGCTCCTCGAGGCCGTGAAGACAGTTGGGAAACCCCTGGTGGTGGTGCTGATGAACGGCAGCGCTCTGGGCGTTAGCTGGGCCAATCAGAACGCCAACGCCATTCTGGAAGCCTGGTATCCCGGTGAAGAAGGCGGCACAGCCATCGCCGAGACCCTGGCCGGCGCCAACAACCCTGCCGGGCGGCTCCCCGTTACTTTTTACAAGAGCGTGAATGATCTGCCTCCTTTCGAGGACTACTCAATGAAAGGGCGCACCTACCGCTATTTCGAAGGCCAGCCGCTCTACCCGTTCGGCTACGGCCTGAGCTACTCGAAATTCGCCTACAGCAATGCGAAACTCTCCACTTCCACCGTCAAGGCTGGGAGCGACCTGCAGGTGGACGTCGACGTCCGGAACACGAGCGGAGTGGCCGGAGACGAAGTGGTGCAGGCCTATGTGGTGTTCCCAAAGCTGCCTGGCGCTCCGTTGCGGGCTTTACGCGCCTTCCAGCGCGTGACTATCCGGCCCGGCCAAACGCAGCACGTGCGTCTGACGCTGACTCCGCGCGACCTGAGCATGGTGAATGAGGAAGGAACCCGGCTGGTGGCAGCCGGCGCCTATAAGCTGTTCGTGGGCGGCGGCCAGCCCGCAACCGGCGCGCCCGGAGCCGAGCTAGCGCTGACGATCCAAGGCGAGCAGAAGCTGCCCCGGTGAAACGCTGCGCGTCAGCTGCTATTAGCGACGCTGGTGGGCGCTTTCAAGGAGGTGACGGCGTGCGAGGCCAGCGCCTTCTTCGATCACATCCTTGACAGCGACAGCGCCCCGGCGCCCGAAGGATGTCAGTCACCGCGCTGTAACTTGCCATCGGGTGGCGGGGTTACTAGACTGCTAGTGGAGACAATTATGCTGCGCCAATGCGCCTTGGTTGGATTCCTAATGCTCTTCGCTTTCGCAGCGTTCGGGCAGGTGTCGTCTTCCTTCAGTTCCGGGCCGAACGGAGTCTATAGCGGCTCGGCCACGTTTCAGCCGCCCATGTACATGGGACCGGCGTTGACGGGGGCACCTTATTCCGGCGAACAGATGTTTGAGCGCGTTCAGACCCTGCTGGACGGAACGCATATCACTCAGAAGAACAGCGGCGATAAGACGTGGCGGGACTCGCAAGGGCGCACAAGGACCGAGCGCGCCTTGGGCGGGCCGAATATGAAGAACGCGCCGACGATGATACAGATCAGCGATCCGGTCGCCGGATATCAGTACACGCTGGATACCGACAACCGGGTGGCCCACCGGATGGCGCTGCCGGCCGGGCCTCCTGGTTTGCGGCAATCGGGCAACGGGAACCAGACGGCCAACCGGGTGGTCTTGGTGCCTGGAGGTGGTGGCGGCGGGGGCGTGGGCGGCGGCGCGGCGAACGCCATTGTGGTCGGGGTCTTGGGGGGAACGGCCGGCCCGCCGGCGGGCGCGATTCGTCCGAATGCAGCCCAGGCTTCCGATACGCCGCGGCCCCAGACCTCGACGCAACAATTGGGGACCAAGTTGATCGACGGCGTGCTTGTTGAGGGTAGGCAACAGACCACCGTCTATCCGATTGGGTTCCAGGGAAACGACGGGCCCATCACGGTGGTTTCGGAACATTGGTATTCGCCGGATCTAAGACTGACGGTGCTGTCGACCACCAACGATCCGCGATCGGGAGTGAGCACTACCAAGATCGCGAATCTGAGCCGCTCGGAACCGGATCCGAGCCTGTTCATGGTGCCGGCGGGTTACAGCATCGTGGATGAGACGGGCGCGTTCACGATTCAGTACGGGGCGAAATAGAGGCAGGCGCGCACCGCCTGCCCCACCGGGGCACAAACTAAAGTTTGTGCCTACTGAAGAAACCTAAGTTTGTGCTTACCGCATGGCGTAGGAGCTGAGGACCTTCATGTAGTTGGCGCGCTCGAAGGCCAGCGGCTGGGGAACGGCGTTGCGGCTCATGCTGCCCTGCATCTGCTTGATGGAATCGTATTCGTGCTCGCCCATCCAGACCAGGAGCTCGGTGGCCAGGGTGTCCAGGTAGCTGATGCCGCGCTTCAGCAGGGCTGAAGTCATCATGGCTACCTTGGCGCCGGCCATCATGGCTTTGACTACGTCGGTGGCGCTGTGGACTCCGCCGGTGAGGGCCAGGTCGGCTTTCACGGCGCCATAGAGGACGGCGATCCAGTGCAGGCGGAGAAGCAGCTCATGGGAGTTGCTGAGGATCAGGTTGGGGACCACTTCCAGCGCTTCCAGGTCGTAATCGGGCTGGTAGAAGCGGTTGAAGAGCACCAGGCCGTTGGCGCCGGCGGCATCCAGCTTTTGGGCCACGTTGGCCAGCGAGCTGAAGTAGGGGCCGAGCTTGACGGCGACGGGAATCTTCACCTCGGCCTTGACTGCGCGGACCAGATCGACGTACTTCTGTTCGACCTGCTCGGCGGTCATTTGAGGGTCCACGGGGAGGTAGTAGATGTTGAGCTCGAGCGCGTCGGCGCCGGCCTGTTCCATCTGCCTGGCGTAATCGAGCCAGCCGCCGTTGGAGACTCCGTTGAGGCTGGCGATGACGGGGATGCGGACGGCCTGCTTGCATTTCACGATGTGCGACAGGTAGGTCTCCGGACCCATCACGCGATGGGTCAACTCGGGGAAGTGAGTGGGCGCTTCGGGACCACGCTCGGCGGCGGCATGCATGAAGCGGTCCAGCTCGTCGCTCTCGTGCTCGATCTGCTCTTCGAACAGCGAGTGGAGCACCACGGCGGAGGCGCCGGCGTCTTCGATGCGCCGGACGTTGCCCACGTCGGCGCACATCGGCGACGAAGAGGCAACCAGCGGATTGTTGAGCTTCAATCCGAGGTACGTCGTGGACAGGTCGATGGTCTTGCTGAGGTCGATCATTTCTTCACCTCGGTGCCGTTGACGGGCTCGTGAGCCATGTAGTCATAGAGCTTCCAGCGGCTTTCCACATCTTCCTGCGCCTGCAGGAGCAGTTTCTTGGCCTGTTCGGGGTTGCTCTTGACCAGCATGGTGTAGCGGGTTTCGTTGTAGATGTAATCCTTGAGGCTGACGGACGGGGCGCGCGAATCCAGTTGGAACGGATTCTTGTTCTGCGCCACCAGGTCGGGGTTGTAGCGGAACAGCGGCCAGTAGCCGGAGTTGACGGCGGCCTTCTGTTGCTCCATGCCGAAGGCGAGATCGTAGCCGTGCGCGATGCAGTGGCTATAGGCGATGATGAGCGACGGCCCGTCGTAGGCTTCGGCTTCCAGGAAGGCCTTGACAGTGTGCATATCGCTCGAGCCCATGGCGACGCGCGCCACATAGACGCTGCCGTAGTTCACGGCCATCATGGCGAGGTCTTTCTTGGCCACGGGCTTGCCGCCGGCGGCGAATTTGGCTACAGCACCGCGCGGCGTAGCCTTGGACGCCTGGCCGCCGGTGTTGGAGTAGACCTCGGTGTCGAGCACCAGGACGTTGACATTGCGGCCGGATGCCAGAACGTGGTCCAGGCCGCCGTAGCCGATGTCGTAGGCCCAGCCATCGCCGCCGACGATCCAGACGCTCTTCTTTACCAGCGAATCGGCGATGCTCATAAGATCACGGGCTTCACGAGTGCCGATGGCGGCAAGTTTCTCTTTGAGGAGCTTCACGCGCTCGCGCTGCTCGAAGATGCCCTGCTCAGTTTTCTGGTCGGCATTGAGGATGGCCTGGGCCAGGTTTTCGCCAACTGAGAAACCGAGGCGCCAGACCAGCTCGCGGGCGTACTCGTTCTGCTTGTCGACGGCGAGCCGCATGCCCAGGCCGAACTCGGCGTTATCTTCAAACAGCGAGTTGGACCAGGACGGACCGCGGCCGTCTTCGTTCTGGCAGAAGGGCGTGGTGGGGAGGTTGCCGCCGTAGATGGAGGAGCAGCCGGTGGCGTTGGCGATGAGCATGCGGTCGCCGAAGAGCTGGGTCATCAGCTTGACGTACGGGGTTTCGCCGCAGCCGGAGCACGCGCCGGAGAATTCGAACAGCGGCTGGAGCAACTGCACATCCTTCACCTGGCTCATGGAGACGACCGTGCGGTCGGTTTCAGGAATCTTGAGGAAGAACTCCCAGTTGGCGGCCTCGGATTCGCGGAGCGGCGGTTGGGCCACCATGTTGATGGCGCGGTGCTTCACTTCGCTCTTGCTCTTGACCGGGCAGACCTGAACACACAAGGTGCAGCCGGTGCAATCTTCGGGCGCGACCTGCAGGGTGTATTTGCGGTCCTTCATGTCCTTCCAGCGAGCGGGGACGGCTTTGAAGGTGGGCGGCACGCCGGCGGCGAGATACCGTTCGTCGTAGACTTTGGCGCGGATGACGCTGTGGGGGCAGACCAGGACGCACTTGCCGCACTGGATGCAGAGCTCCTCGTCCCATTCGGGGATTTCGAGGGCGATGTTGCGCTTTTCCCACTGCGCCGTGGCGGTGGGGAAGGTGCCGTCGATGGGCATGGCGCTCACCGGCAGGTCGTCGCCTTCGCCGGCCACGATTTTGGCGGTGACCTTCTGGACGAATCCGGGCGCCGCGGCGGGGACCGGCAAGCGAATGTCAAATAGAGCGGTAACTTTGCCCGGAACGGTAACTGGATGGAGATGGTCGAGGGCCGCGTCCACCGCCGCGAAGTTCTTCTTTACCACGCTTTCACCGCGTTTGCCATATGTTTTTTCGATGGAGTGCTTGATGGCGGCGATGGCCTCCTCGCGCGGCAGGACGCCGCTGATGGCGAAGAAGCAGGTCTGCATGATGGTGTTGACGCGGCCACCCATGCCGGTCTGCTTGGCGACCTCGTAACCATCGATCACGTAGAATTTCAGCTTCTTGTCGATGATCTGCTGCTGCACGGTGCGGGGCAGGTGGTCCCAGACTTCGTCCGGCCCATAGGTGCTGTTGAGCAGGAAGGTGGCGCCCGGTTCGGCGGCCTTCAGCATGTCGAGCCGCTCCAGGAACGAGAACTGGTGGCAGGCTACGAAGTTGGCCTTGGTGATGAGGTAGCTGGAACGGATCGGCCGGGGTCCGAAGCGCAGGTGGGAAGTTGTGACGGCGCCGGACTTCTTGGAGTCGTAGACGAAGTAGCCCTGGGCGAAGTTGTCGGTCTCTTCGCCGATGATCTTGATGGAGTTCTTGTTGGCGCCCACGGTGCCATCGGCGCCGAGGCCGTAGAACATGGCGCGGACCGTGCCGGGGACCTCAGTGGAGAAATCGGGATCGTAGTCCAGGCTGGTGTGGGTGACATCGTCTTTGATGCCGACGGTGAAATGGTTCTTGGGGGACTTCTTGCCCAGCTCGTCGAAGACGCCCTTCACCATGGCGGGCGTGAATTCCTTGGAGGCCAAGCCGTAGCGGCCGCCGATGACCTTCTTGCTGACGCCCATTTCGGCCAGCGAGGTGACGACGTCGCAGTAGAGCGGCTCGCCGGTGGCGCCGGGTTCCTTGGTGCGGTCGAGGACCGCGATGGACTTGACGGAGGCCGGCAATGCCGCCACAAAGCTCTCCACGGCAAAAGGACGGAAGAGGCGGACCTTGAGGAGCCCGACCTTTTCGCCAGACCCGGACAACGCTTCCACGGCCTCGTGAGCCACCTCAGCGCCGGAGCCCATCATAACGATGATGCGGTCGGCATCGGGCGCGCCGACGTAATCGAACAGGTGGTACTGCCGGCCCACCAGCCGGGCGAACTTGTCCATGGTGTTCTGCACGATGGTGGGCGCGGCCAGGTAGTACGGGTTGCAGGCTTCGCGCGCCTGGAAGAAGACGTCGGGATTCTGCGCGGTGCCGCGCAGCACGGGCTTCTCGGGGTTGAGAGCGCGGGCGCGGTGGGCGGCAACCAGGTCGTCGTCGATCATGGCGCGCAGATCGTCGGCCGTGAGCTGTTCGACCTTGGCTTCTTCGTGAGAAGTACGGAAACCGTCGAAGAAGTGGAGGAACGGGACACGCGCCTCGAGGCTGGCGGCGGTCGAAATCAGGGCGAGATCCATGACCTCCTGGACTGAATTGGATGCCATCATGCCGAAACCGGTGGCGCGCGCGGCCATGACGTCGCTGTGATCGCCAAAGATGGAGAGTGCGTGGGTGGCGACACAGCGGGCCGCGATGTGGAACACGGTGGAGGTGAGTTCCCCGGCGATCTTGAACATGTTGGGGATCATGAGCAGCAGGCCCTGCGACGCGGTGAACGTGGTGGCCAGCGCGCCGGTCTGCAAGGCGCCGTGCATGGCGCCGGCGGCGCCGCCTTCGCTCTGCATCTCGATCACCGTAGGCACGGTGCCCCAGATGTTGGCCTTCTGCTCGGCGGACCACTGGTCCGCCCATTCACCCATGTTGGAGGATGGCGTAATGGGATAAATGGCGATGACTTCGTTGATCTGATGCGCGATGTATGCGGCTGCCTCGTTGCCGTCGATGGTTACCTTCGGGCGAGTGGTGGCGGATGAGCTAGTCAACTCTCCCCTCCTTACTAGTATGGGATTCACGTGCTTAAACCTTATTATAGGACCTTTATGTCGTAAAAATCTACAGGGTTCTGGGTCTGAAATACGAAAATCTGCTAAGTGGTTGGATTGATTGGGCGGGAACGCGCTGGTTCTTTGGGGTGGACCCTGGTGGTCTGCGAGAATTCACGCCAAAGGTGCAAGGAATTCCTCGCGCTATCGACTACCTTAGTGTTGGGCAAAATCGAAGCCGCTGTGGAACGAATCGAGAGCCAGGACGACTTCTACCAGAAGATCGCGGATGAGTACGGGGCGGCTCTCGCCCGGATGGCCCATGCTTATGAAGCCGATCCGGACCTGCGGAAGGACCTCTTGCAAGAAATTCACGTCGCTCTGTGGCGCAGCTTGGAGAAGTTCAATGGACGCTGCTCGGTTCGAACCTGGATCTACCGCGTGGCGCATAACGTGGCGACATCTCATGTCATCCGGCAAGCCAAAGGGAAAAGGAACGCGCCAGCGTTTCTGAGTCTGGAAGAAGCCGAGGTATGGGCCAGCCGCGGGAACGTGGAAACGTCCGCCGACCGCCGCCAGGCCCTGGACCGTCTGTTCGCGCTGATTCAGCAGTTGGAGCCTCCGGACCGCCAAGTGATGCTGGCCTATCTGGAAGATCTGGATGCCGCGTCAATCGCGGAAATCACGGGGCTTTCCGTGACGAATGTCTGGACCAAGATCCATCGCATCAAAGACGTGCTGGTCCGCCAGTTTCATCAGGGAGGGCGCGATGGCTTGTGACGATTTGCCCGACGATCTGAAGACTCTCTGGAAGGAGGCCGGATCGGATCGACCTATGTTTTCTCCGGATCAGCTTCGCAATGAAACGCAAAAACTGGAGGCAAAGCGCCGCAGAGCTTACCGCGTTCTGGCCGTCGCGTTCACCGTAGTGGTGGTATCTCTCGCGGTGGTCACCTGCATTCGCCTTTATAGCCCCTTGACGCGGATCGGAGCAATCCTCGGCGTCTTCTCTTGGGGCTACGCGTTGGTCTACGTGCTGGCGGAGAGGGCGCGATCCATTCAAGCTCCGCCGGAGATCGACGGGGTTCGCCACTACCGCGCGGAACTGGAGCGCATGCGCGATTGGCATCGTGGCTTCGGCTCCTGGCGATTTCCCATTCTGGTGCCCCCATTTATCCTCTGCGATCTCGGACTTGCCCGCACGTTCGCGCACCTTGCGCCGTGGACCATCCTTTTTGTGTGGTTCGATTGCACCA